>Ga0070734_10003003_pt1 | contig 18751 bp, 12 predicted proteins | sample Coa_R1_8_FD_66444 | JGI IMG/M metagenome (GOLD analysis project Ga0070734, IMG submission 66444) | Surface soil microbial communities from Centralia Pennsylvania, which are recovering from an underground coalmine fire - Coalmine... | ecosystem: Environmental > Terrestrial > Soil > Unclassified ... | reverse complement strand
CCTTCCGGCTGGAATCGTCGCTTTGTGTTCTTTATGCGGTTCTATTTCTGATGACGAGCGCACGCGGCTTTTGGATTGATACCTTTTCCTATCCGCGCGCGTTCACGCCCTTGCTTGGACTGGTTGCCTGGCAGAGCGTGAACAGTGTCGGCGCGTGGGCATTTCTTCCGTGGATCTGCGTTTTGCTGCGCGTTGGCTGGCAACTTGGGCCGCAAGTGATCGGAATCTTCCATGCGGTTGGCGGATGAATCCCAAAGCCCCTGCCGCTTGGCCGTTGGTGGGACATCTGCCTGCATTTCTGCACGACAAGCTGGGATTCCTAACGCGATGCGCCGAAGAATATGGCGATACAGTGCCGCTGCGCATCGGCGAGCCGACGTTTCTGCTAAACGATGCCGCCGATATTCAGCACGTTCTGATCGACCACAGCGCCAACTATTCGAAGACTTGGCGATTGACCAGCCCCCGCGGCAAGCGCTTTTCCGGAAATGGACTGCACACCAGCTTCGGCGCCGATCATCTGCGTCAACGGCGGATGTTGCAGCCCGTCTTTTCCAGAAGTGCGATCGAAGAGCTGTTTTTCGAAGTGATGCTGGATCGAACGAGCCGAAGAATTGACGCGTGGACGCAACAGGCCGGCGTTGAACTGGATGTTGCGGCGGAAACCGAGTCCCTGGCGCTGTCGATCATTTTAGGTTCGATTTTTGGATTGCAGTTCCCGGACGAAAAGCTGGCGGCTGCCGTTACACTCCGCCGCGGATACATCGAGTACTTTTACGAATCGCTGCTTCCGTATCCCGAACACTGGCCGTTTCCCATGGTACGGCGCTATCGGCGCGCGCAAGCATCGATCGATGCAATCATCCGACAGCAGCTGGAACATCCATCCTCGGCGCGCAGCTTTCTAACGAGCTTTGCCGCGGCCACCTATGCGGATGGATCGCGCATGGACTTCCACCAGCAGCGCGATGAGATTCTCACGCTGATGAGCACCGGCTATGAGACGATCGGCGATGCACTTGCCTGGACGCTTTACTTGCTGGTGCTCCATCCCGATGTGGAATCGCAGGTGATAGCGGAATTGGAAACGATTCCCGGAAATCGTGAACCCTCAGCCGGCGATATTACAAAACTCACGTTCACGCGCCAGGTGCTGGATGAATCGATGCGTCTGTATCCGCCGACCTGGCTCTACATCCGCATGGCGCTCAGTGACGATACGTTGCCCAACGGAATCCACATCCGGAAAAACTCCAAGCTGTACTTATGCCAATACGTGACTCATCGCAGCGCGAAGTATTTCCCCGAGCCCCTGCGATTTGATCCCGGCCGATTCGCTCCCGGGGAAGCGGCCAAGCGTCCCCGGTTTTCGTATTTCCCGTTCGGCGGCGGAACGCGGCAATGTATCGGCGAGCATTTCGCGCTGCTGGAAGGCGTGACGGTGCTTGCGCTACTTTTGCGGCGGTTCCGGTTTCAACTCATCCAGCACCAGGCGATCGTCCCGCGCCCGACCATTACGCTTCGTCCGCGCAATGGAATCCGTGTGAAAATCCTTCCTCGTTAGGTCCAACAATGCCGCGGTTCTGCATGATCACCACGTTTTACCCGCCGTACTCCTTCGGTGGGGACGCGATCTTCGTGCAGTCATTGAGCCGGGCGCTCGCGGCGCGTGGTCACAATGTGGACGTGATCCATTGCTTGGACAGCTACAGGGCTCTCCGACCCCGTACCACCGCTGAGCCCGCTACCGAGCACGATGGCGTAACGATTCACGCACTGTGCAGCCGCTTTGGAACTTTGTCGCCTCTCGCGACGCAGCAGACCGGTCATCCGTTGTTGAAGTCGGCCGGGATCCGCCGGATTTTAGAATCCAAACCTTTCGACGTAATTCACTTCCACAATATTTCTTTAATCGGCGGACCCGCGTTGCTTCGAATGGGCAGAGCCGTCAAGCTTTACACCATCCACGAGCACTGGCTCTTGTGTCCGATGCACACTCTGTTTCGCGATAACCGGGAACTCTGCACGCGAAAATCCTGCTTCTCTTGTGCGCTCCATTACGGGCGTCCGCCGCAGATGTGGCGCTATGGAAGCTTGCTCGCCGAATCGGTTGCGCACGTGGACGCTTTTCTTGCGCCCACGGAATTCACTCGCCAAATTCATCTCGATTCCGGGCTGCCCATGCGGATTCGCGTTTTGGGTAGCTTCCACGAACAGAGGGAGACGCTCGGCGAACGGGCACAGCTGCGGCCTTTCTTTCTGTACGTTGGGCGCTTGGAAAAACTGAAGGGCGTAGAAGATTTGATCGAAGTTTTCCGCGGCTATCCGGATGCCGATCTTTTGATCGCGGGTGAAGGCGCCGACGGCCCAAGGCTGCGCGCCCTGGCAAAAGGATCGGATCACGTCCGGTTTCTGGGACATGTTGAACAGAGCAGATTGGCCGGCTTGTATTCGAATGCGCTGGCGGTGCTGGTTCCGTCCGTCGCGCACGAAGTCTTTCCACTCGTCGTTTTGGAATCGTTCGCCGCCTCGACGCCAGTGATCGCGCGGAATCGGGGGTCGCTCGCTGAAATCGTCAATACCAGCGGCGGAGGATTCTTATTCAACGATCGCGACGAACTGCGCGTCCATTTGCACCGGATGCAGAGTGATCCGACTCTTCGCTCAAAACTGGGCGAGTCGGGCCACGCCGCCTGGCGAAAGCGTTGGACACTCGACGTCCACCTTGACCGGTATCTCTCGATTGTCGAGGAACTGCTCGCTGCCGAACCGAACCGCGACCGCAAGGGAGCGTAAACGTAGTTCCACGCATCGTGGTTGCGTTCCCTCGCGGCCGCGGTTCGGCAAGAGCGCGGCCGCTACTGTTTCCCGTACACCGGGTAAGCCGGTTTCTTGTGAACCGGGATCGGATTCTTTTCGAGATCGGCCAACAGCACCTCCACCGTTTCTTCAAGCTGTGGGTCGTGGCCTTGGCGCACCAGAATGTGGATCGCCTTTCGGGCTCCAGAACCCGCGGCTCGGTGTTGACACCACGCCGCCGTCCAGGACCAAAAAATCCCACCAATCCGACCCATGTTCGCTTTCCGATCAGCGGACCGATTTTGAGAGCGCGGAAACGATACGGCATGGCGTCGCCTCCCGAACCCGCGGATTCATTGATGATTAACGCTTTTACCTGTCGATTGTCGAAGAACTAATCGGCGCACGATAGCGCTCTGGCGGCGAACGGTTCGGTACTATCGGACAGAGGCATGGGGAACGGGCCAATCTTCATCGTAGGCGGGCCACGTAGCGGCACCACGCTGCTGCGCAACATGCTGAACCGGCATCCGGAGATTGCCATTTGCCGCGAAACGGAATTCTTCCACTGGGTCTTCAGCCGGCGGCGTAACTTTGGCTCTTTGAGCGATTCTGAGAATCGGCGCCGCGTGGTGAAGGAATACCTTGCTACGCAACGCATCCAGCGCATGCGCGTGGATCTGGGCGAACTCAGCCGCACGCTGCTCGAAGAAGCGATCAGCTATCCCGCGATGTTCCTTTCCTTGATGCGATTTTTTGCCGCCACGCATGGCAAGCGGCGCTGCGGCGAAAAGACTCCGCACAACGGATTAATTACGGAACTCTTGTACGAATGGTATCCCGATGCATCAGTGATCCAGATTCTGCGGGACCCCCGAGACGCCGTGGCATCGATGCTGCGAATGCCGTGGGCGTCGAAGAGCGTGGTATCGAACGCGCGCATGTGGTTGCGCTTTAATCTCGGCGCGCGCCGGTCGTCCGGCAATCCGCGATATTTGCTGGTTCGCTATGAAGAGCTGGTGAACGATCCGGAAGCTGGACTTCGGGGCATTTGCAACTTCCTGGGTGAAGAATACTCGCCGGCCATGCTGGAACCAAATGCGGATGCTTCGGTGCACGTTCCTTGGTTCCATCGCGCGGAGCAAATGGTGACCACCGAGCGTTTAGGAAAATGGCGGGAAGAGCTGACAACGGAACAAGTGGCGCTAGCGGAATGGGCGGTAGGCGATCAAATGCGGAGGTTTGGTTATCAGCCGGCAGGAATCCAGCCCAGCCGTAGCGCGATTGCGCGGGACAAAGCGCGTGCGATCTCTGGCGCGATCGCGAAACGCATGGAGCAGTTTCCAGCCGCTTGGTATTACTTCGTCCGCTCCACGCATCTTGCACGAGAAGAAGCGCTGCGTGAGCGATACCTGAAATCGGTGGACAGTTAGTTCAGCGGCCGCGAGCCGCCCAGTTCCAATTCGCGCGCGGGCACGGCAGCCACGTAATGGCCGGTGGCTTGGTTTACCGGAACGGCGGCGCCCGCGCAAAATCCACGCAGGAACGATCGCAACTTCCTAAGCCGATGCATCTTTGGCCCCAGGCTGGAACCGACCGTCGAACGGCCCATGACCCACTTCGCAGCCAGGCGCGCGAGCAAAAGTACGGCGTGCCATTGCCCCAGTTTCATGGGTTTGATCATCATGGCGCCTAATCCATACCAATAACTGTTCATCAACGCCGGAAGCTGCTGCCAGGTGCGAAGTCCAAAGTGCGTAACCGAAATCGCGGGAGTTTCGTAAATCCAAGTTCCGGCGGAAAGCGCGCGCATCGCCAGGTCACCATCTTCGCCGGCTTTGAAACGAGAGCCTGCGCCCAGCATCTCATCGAAGCCGCCGAGCGAACTCCACACGCTGTGGCGAACTGCCATGCAAGCGCCGATTCCTTCCACCTGGATTTTGTCGCGAACATGACGCGCTAGAAATGGCTGGCGGCGAATATAAGAAGGAATGCATCCGATTGCCGGATCGCAAGGGGCAGGCAGTACGTTGCCGAAGGCAATTCCGATGCGCGCATCGGATGCGAAAGCCTGCTCGAACTGCCGCAGCCAATCCGTGGGAACCGTGCAGTCGTCGTCCGTCATGACGACCAGGCTGCCGCGCGCTTCGCGGAATCCAGCGTTCTGTCCCGCAGACCGTCCTCGCCGGCTGTCTCGGAAGTAGCGCAGTCGCGGATCGGCTAGGAACGGTTGGAGAAGCGCTTCGGCCTCGTCGTCCTCGCTTTGATCCACCACGATCACTTCAAAATCCGGATGATCGTTTTGCAGAATGGATCGGACCGCTTCGGGAATCATCGCCGCGCGATTGCGCGTGGCGAGCACCACCGAGATCCGAATGGCGTTTTCGTTAAGCGCTGCCATAGAGGCCTCGCTGGGGCTGCTTTCGGCTTTCCAAAAAGACTGAGATGGCGCTCCGGGCGCTACGCGGAGTTAGCCAGATGGCAAGATGCGCGAGCAAATCGATCGCGCGCGGTTTTCCGTTGCGAATCGCCTTCCACGGCAGCACCCAGAAAGCCTTCCAAGCCCGGCCGCGTGCCGCCGTGGAACTGGCCCAGATCAATAAGAACGATGCGTAAGCGCGCGGTGTCACCAGGGCACGGCTCTCCTCGATCCATCTGACCGAATACCGCCAATCGGAGGTGTTGCTAATCCTTGGGCGATTTGTTTCGATGTACCAAACCGCTTGCGGATCGGTCGCAGCAATGAAGACAACGGTTGCACCCGGGACGCGGATCGCACGCAAGAGCCAGTCTACATCGTTATGTCTCGGCAAATCCCCGCGAAAGGGAACCGAGAGCAACAGTTCTCGCGTCGTTAACACCGTGGAAGGCAGTACCAGGCCCTCGCCACCGCGCAGTCCGTGCTGACAGAAAATATACTCGCCGAGCGGCTCGTCGACAGCCGGAACACGGCGCGGCCAAACTAAATCGCCTTCGTGGCTGCGCGCGATGAATCGGCAGGAAACGATCGGATGCGGGCTGGTGGCTTGTTCCGCTGCTTCGAGTTGCATCTCCACTTTTCGTGGAAACCACTCGTCGTCGTCATCCAGGAACGCAATCCAGCGGCTTTGCGCTTCAGCAACGCCGGCATTTCGCGCGCCAGCGCTTCCGATTTTTTTCGGAAGCGGCTTCACGCGCAAACGGGAATCTGCGATGGAACCCAGTGCTTCCAGAGTCGCCGGATCGCCGCCGTCCACAACCACGATCAGTTCCAGCTCCCTCATGGTCTGCGCCAACACGCTGCGGACCGCGCGCAGGACCAGTTGCGGCCTTTGAAAAGTCGGGATGATGACGGAAACCAAGGGAAACGGCATTCGCGCGCTCCCGGATCAGGGCCGCTCGGACTGCGACAACGCCACGATCCGATTTCCGATCTCGCGGCGAAGCCCGCGAATCGTAACCAGGTTCTGTTTGAAAGCGCTGGGTGCAACGCGGCGCGGATAAGTTGCGGAGGCGTCTGCCGAGAATTTCGAATACTGCATACACCAATACGGACAGTATTCGTCATCGCATGGCTTGCTTTCGGAAAACAGATTGAGCCGCCGCTCGAAGATGTCGCCCAGCACCGTTTTTTGGCCGCAGCGAAAGATTTTCCCGTCCCAGCCAATCGAGACGAACAGTTTTCCGGCCGAACAGGGAATGCCCGTGAAATCCGGAAAGCCATTGAGATGGATGCGATCCAGCAGAGGATTCACGGTGCGACGGCCGGGCCGCCAGATGCTGGTCTCGGCAACGCACGCGGCTTCTTCGGAAAAATGGACGAACTGCTCGCGCTCCGCTTCCGTGTAAGCTTGCGGATACCATCGGCCTTGATGAAAGCCGCGGATCGCTTTGGGAATCAGCGGGACTCCAATGTGTGTAAAAGCCGTAGCCACGCGCGGAAACTCGGCAAATGCCGCGGGAGTCATTACCAAGGAAGCAAGCACGGGAAATCCGCGCTCCAGCAGAACCTTCACATTCGCGAGCAGATTCCCCCAACCTTTTCGGCGATCGCGCTCTTCCACGTGAACGCCGCAGTGCACACATTGCAGGCGCGCCGGATCGATCTTGGCCGCAAAATCGCGAACCCGCTGTGAACTCGAAAGATTGGAATTGAGCGAGATGTAGTGGCGCGAGGTCAGGGCTTCACACAGACGCACGAAATCCGGATGAAAGAATGGTTCGCCGCCGGTCAGATGCAAAAGCCAGGTTTTTCCAGTGGAATTGAAGAACTCCAAGTATTGCTCGGGCGTGATTCGCCCGACCAGCGCGTGCTCCTTATCGGCGCGCGAGAAACAATATGCGCAGTCGTAGTTGCAGAACAGGTTGAGCGTCCAGTCTGCCTCGATGTCGAATCTCATCCCTTGCGCCCCATCATAACGGTCTTACTGGAGACCCGCCGGCATCTGCCCACGCTTGGCTACGCGCCGGCTCATCCAAAATTCTTCTTTGGACAATTTTGTCGGACGCGCCAAGTGGTACCAAATCCCGGGAATCTGGGTGACGCGCATGCGAAATGTGTCGAACGCAGCGCCCCCGATGCCTTGCGCGATGGTCCAACTCGATGGCGGATCGGACTCCCGGCCATATCCGAACGTTTCCATATGCGGTCCGATCACCCATTCGATTTGCGCCACCTGTTTTGGCGTGAGCTCCTGACGCCACGTGCCGAGCCTTTCAGTCGTGATGGGCTTGGTGGCGCCCTGTGTCCAAAGAGCGGGCGGCGGATGCACTTGATGTCCCGTGGGATCGAGCAAGCCTGGAAAATATTCTTCGCCCAGCCGGGCGCAGATCCGCGCAACCTCCCGTTCCGGCTGCGTCACCAGCTCTTCATACTGCACTGGAAAATACGCTCGCTTTCCGTGGCAGCGGTGGGCTGCCAGATTATGGTTCAGCCAGCGCCGCGCGTTTGGAACCACAGAATCGTGCCCCCAAGGCATCCGCTGCAAGGATGCCACCACATCGCGGGGGTCGCGAATCATATGAATGATCGTTCCCGAAGGAAACCAATCGCACAGGGTCTCCGCGAAAAACGCGTGCTGGGGAGTCTTCTCGCCCCAGCGCTGCTTAGCGCCGGACAACGCGTGGAACTTGACAAAGCTGGTGAAGAGGTCCTGGTAGCTGGAGCCTTCTCGCATCAACGCTTCTGAGAGTCCCGCGCGATCTGTAATGAAGCGCAATCGCCGGAGCCCCAAGTATTCCTCGATCACTCGCCGTCGGTTCTTCAGATCGGCGAGATCGCCGAAATGTTTGCGCCGTTTGTACACGTAATGATGAAAGTGCGTCTCGCCGCAGATCCCGATGCGGGGGTGCCGGTTGAGAATATTGCGCATCAGCGACGTGCCGCTGCGCGATGCCCCCACGATGAAGATTGGCGACTCCATCGCGCTATTGCTTGTGCGTCCCATACACCGGATAAGCCGGTTTCTTGTGAACCGGGATCGGATTCTTTTCGAGATCGGCCAACAGTACCTCCACCGTTTTTTCAAGCTGTGGATCGTGGCCTTGGCGCACCAGATGCGGATCCAATTCCACTTCGATATCCGGTGCGATGCCGTTGTTCTCCACTTCCCACTCGCCTTTCGGGGTCCAGAATCCGCGGCTCGGTGTCGAGACCACGCCGCCGTCCATCAACTCTTCCTGCGGACCGAAAAATCCCACCAATCCCCCCCAAGTTCGCTTTCCGATCATCGGACCGATTTTGAGAGCGCGGAAATGATACGGCATGGCGTCGCCTCCCGAACCTGCGTATTCATTGATGATGAGCGCTTTCGGGCCTGGAATTAAGCTCACCGGCCAAGTTGTATCTTCGCCATCCCGCGTGGTGCGGTAGTTCAGAAGCCGCCGTTGCAGATAGGTGAGGATGTAATCCGTCATCGTTCCGCCGCCGTTGAAGCGCTCATCCACCACGGCGCCAGCGCGGCCGGCTTGGGGGAAGAAGTAGCGATTGAAGAACGTATATCCGCCGGCGCTGGTGTCGGGAAGATAGATATAGGCGAGCTTTCCGTGGCTCAATTGATCCACCTTGCGCCGATTCTCTTCCACCCAGGCAAGGTTGCGCAGATTTTGCTCGCTCACCACCGGAACCACAGTAACTTCACGCGCGCCGGCGCCGTTCGGATCCGGCCCCACACGAAGAACGGTGGACTTGCCCGCCGTTCCTTCAAAGAAGCTGAACACCTCATCAGCCGCAGGAACATTGCGGCCGTTCACGGAAAGCAGATACTCTCCTGCTGCGACATTCACGCCCGGTTGCGTCAGCGGCGCGCGAAGCTGCGGATTCCAATTTTCGCCATCGAAAACGCGCGAGAAACGATAGCGGCCGTTCTCGACCTTGTAATCCGCTCCCAGCAATCCCACCGGCACGTGTTTTACTTCCTGGAAATCGCCGCCGCCCACGCGCAGATGGCCCACGGTCAAACCTCCGAGGCATTCTTCGAAAAGATAATTCAAATCCGCGCGCGATCCGATTCCTTCAAGGTACGGCTCATAATCTCTCTCCGCCGCTTTGAGATCAAAGCCGTGGAACCCGGGATCGTAGAAGAAATCGCGCTCCAATCGAAATGCCTCGTGATACATTTGTTTCCACTCGGCGATCGGATCTACGCGCACTTCCATCGCGTCGAGCTTCAGTACTTGCTCAGCCGGACGCGTTGGCGCGGGGCCTCCTGCGGGTGGCGCGGCAGCGGCCGGAGCGATGGTCCACTGCGGAATGGGAGGCGGTCCACCAGCTGCTTCCTCCGGTCTCGCCGCCGGCCGGTAGAGCATCTTCTCCCCGTTGGCGGAAAGCGCAAAGAATCCGATGTTCTGCGCGACAACTTCGCTCTTTCGCGTTTTCAAATCGAACTTTTGCGCGGTCAAGCTGGATGGCGCGGCCAAGGGAGCCACCGCCGGACCTTCCACCAAAAACAGCACGCCTTCTTTGCCTGGGATCAGTTCCGTGTAATTGCGCGGAAGCAAAGGCAGTGCGAGAATCCGCTGGCTGATCCGGTCGAAATCGATGCTGACCGCGGCAGGCGGTGACGATTTAGTCTCGCTATCCTTCCTGCCTTCCGGCTTCGCGTCTTTCTCTTCGTCACTTTCAGGCGCAAGCGGTGAAGGCAGGTCCTTGCGCAAAACCACGATATATACGCTGCTTGAAAATGCCTTGTCGAAGCCCGTCATCGACGTGTCCATCATCGGACCAGCGTTAGTGCTCGACAAAAGATAAAGATATTTTCCGCTGCGATCGAACGCAGGCGACATCGCATCGCTCATGCCGTCCGTGATGGCGTGGTTTTCCTTGGTTTCGAGCGAATACACATACACCGATCGCATGTGGCTGCGGCCCTGCTTGGTATACACCAACCACTTGCTATCCGGCGACCATCCGGCTTGGTAGATCTGCTCCGGTCCCGTGTACGTGTCTTTGAAAACATGCACCGGCTTACCGTTCGCCAGATCCACGTACCAGAGGTTCAGCCGCTTGTCGGTGTAAGAAATCTTTTTGCTGTCCGGCGACCACGTCGGATTGAAATAAAACGACCCCGGAGTTCCCAGATCGATCTTCTGAACATCGCCGCTTCCATCCTGCTTGCGAACATGCAGCGCGTATTCTCCGGATTCGTCGGAAAAGTACGCAATGCGCTGGCCATCCGGCGACCACGCCGGGCTTCGCTCTCGCACCCCGGGCGAATTTGTAAGATTGCGGATGTCGCCCTTCTCGGCGGGCACCGTAAGAATCTCCCCGCGCGCTTCGAACACAGCCCGCGCCCCGGTGGGCGATAGCGCCGCACCGCGAATCCGGTTCCCCACCTTCACGAAATGCGCCCGGACTTCCGGCAAATCGGCCGTCACTTGAATCTCAACCGGCTGCGGCTTGCCGGTTTTCAGATCAAAGAGATGGATAGAACCGAATTGTTCGTACACAATCGCCCCCGGTCCGGCAGAGGCCGACTTGAAATCCAACCCCGCATTCTCGATGACCCGCGCCACGGTCTTTTTCCGCGTGTCGTAGGAGAACAGGGTGAACGCTCCTTCTCGGTCGGAGAGAAAGAAAACGCGATCGCCGATCCATATTGGATTGAAGTCGTTCGAATTCTCGCGCGGAATCTTCTCCACCGTAGAGTCGGAAAGCTTCGCGATCCAGATGGCGGAGGCACGCCCGCCGCGATAGCGCTTCCACATGGAAAACGCGTGGTTCAAGGGCACGTATGCCAGAAACTGCCCGTCGGGCGAGTACGATCCTTCCGCGCCCATGGGCAGCGGCAACTCGGAGGGAAATCCGCCGGATCTCGACACGGTGAATAACTGGGTGAATCGCGAATAGCTGTTGCGCGGGGAGCGGAAGAGGATGCTCATGCCGTCTGGCGTCCAGCCGAGTGTTTCATCCGGCGACGGATGCCAGGTGAGACGCCGCGGCACTCCGCCGGCTGCAGAAACCGTGTAGACATCCACGTTGCCGTCGTACTCGCCGGTGAACGCGATCTCCTTGCCGTCCGGCGAAAAATAGGGGCGCGTCTCGATGCCAATGCCGCTCGTGAGCCGTTGCGCCTCTCCGCCGGAGCGCGCCACGATCCACAAATCGCCCGCATAAACAAACGCGATTCGATCCGCGCTCAGAGTTGGTTTTTCGAAAAGTAATTTTGGAGCGGGCGCGGCGATGCCCGCGCTTAAAATGAAAGCTGCCAGGAGGGTCCGGTTCGGCCTCATTTCACTTACTCTATCGCGAATAGTTGAATGAGGCCGAAGCCAGAACGAACGGTCAAGGAATCGGGAAATCCACGTTACGATCGCGATTCATTTGCTGGCTGAACGGAACATCGACCTGCGAGAGAGGCGCCTGCCGCTCCTGCCCCTCGCGCGTGATCCAGTGGAACTGATCGCCATCCACTTTGTAGGCGGTCGCCGCGGTAATGGTGTGGTCATTGAAAGCTATTAAATAGTAGCCGGAACTTGACGCGGGAGCGCTTGCGGTCGAACGAGGCCGATACGCCGGCGTGGGTGCCGGTGCGGACTGCGAGTAGCCGTCAGCGGGAGTCGCATTGTAACTGTTGTAGTAGTAGGGATCGTAATCGTACGCGTATCCGCCGTAGTAGGGATAGCCGTACGCATAATACGGATAACCGCCCCAGTAATATGGGTAGCCCCAATAGTACGGATAACCCCAACCGCCGAATCCGAAATAGAAGCGGCTGCCACCGTAGAAGCCACGACCGCCGTAGAAACCACGACCGCCGTAGAATCCACGACCACCGGAGAATCCGCCGCCACGGAATCCGCCCCCGCCCACGTGTCCGACGCCGGCTCCGGCGCCAATATGTCCGCCGCCGCCGCCACTAAAATGTCCGCCACCGCCCCCGGCGTGACCCCCACCTCCGCCGTGTTGCCCGTAAGCGGGAGTGAGCAAGAGCAGCGGAGTGAGAAGAGCGAGCGGAAGTGTAAATTTCTGTAACACCATAGCCTTTTAGGGAAGCAAGCTTTGGGCCAACGCGTAACTGCTTGTTTGCAGGGCCAAAATCACGGGACTGATCGGCTGAAAACCACCAGTGTGGTGCAAGACAACTACTGTATCTCGCCCGACAGAAGCTTTCAAAACGTACTCCGGGCGATATTATTCTTCATAGAACATCAAGATTAACCCACGCTCTTCACAGAGTCGTTTTTTTCTCTTTTTGTGTTCTTACAAAGGACGTTAAGCAGTTCTTCCGTTTTGCATTTTCCGGTTCCCACTCGATCCCGAAAATGGTAGAACACCCCCTTCCAACTAACAGATAAGAAAGGCCATTGACAGCCTTAGCGAGATTGGCGTACAATCAACAACAATTTAAGAGTTCCGCTAGAAACTCTCAATTTTTGTTTGTGGGGAAAGGGACATTATGAAGAAGTTTTTGCTGTTGCTAAGCGTTCTTTGTACGCTCTTAGCAGTTTTTTCAGTTTCCGCATTTGCACAGGCGAATAGCGGTGACTTGACCGGTAGCGTTCTCGACTCGAGCGGTGCGGCGATTCCGAATGCAACCGTCATCGCGTCGAATGACGAGACCGGCGTACAAACAACCACGCAAAGCAACGCGGGCGGCGTTTATCGGTTCACCAACCTGCCGGTCGGTCGTTACACGATCACGGCGTCGGCCACCGGATTCACCACCGATACTTTAAAGAACGTCGACGTAGCGCTCAATAACACGGTCACGGCGAACCTGACGCTCAATGTCGGGAAGGTGGGAACCACGGTGGAAGTGAGCGCGAGCGCGGTGTCTATCGACACCACCACGGCCCAATTGCAGCAAACTTTCACGACCACGCAGGTGCTGGAACTTCCCCAGGCTGCCGCGGGATCTGGCGTTTACAATCTCTCGCTGCTCGGCGCGGGTGTAACCACTTCGGGTGGTGTCGGTCAGGGTTTTGGTCCCGCAATCGCCGGCCAGCGTCCCGACAACAACTCCTTCTTCCTCGACGGCCAGAGCAACAACAATTACTACGATCCGGCTCCGCTCGTATACGTATCGAACGAAGCGATCTCGGAATTCACACTGCTCCAGAATCAGTTCGCGCCGGAGTTTGGTGGCGGATCGGGCGGCATCTTCAGCGCGATCGTGAAGAGCGGAACCAATCAGATCCACGGATCGATTTATGAGTACCTGCAGAACCGCGACCTGAATGCGCTCAATTCGCAGCAAGTGCTCGGCGGCTATTCCTCCCCGCCGCGCTATGACAACAATAAGTTGGGCGCCACGATCGGCGGGCCGATCATTAAGAACAAACTGTTCTACTTCGGAAATTTCGAGTACAACCCAATCGGCCAGGCGGCCGTGCCCGGACAACAGCTCTTTGCTCCCACGGCGGCCGGCTATTCGGCGCTGGCCGGTATACCGGGAATTAGCGCTACCAACCTCGGTCAACTGCAAAAGTACGTGCCTGCCGCCCCCGCCAACGATCAGGGCACAATCCCGATCCAGAACCCCAATGTGACGGGAGCACCGACGGTCAACATTCCGATCGGTTCCATCTCTTTCCCGAATCCTGTCTACAGCAACAGCTACAACGCGTTGGTCTCGATCGATTACAACATGAGCGAGAAAGACCAGATTCGCGGACGTTGGATCTACAACAAAAATTCGTCCATCGCGACGGCCGAAGTTCCCGCGTTCAATGCCTCCACGCCGAACAACAACTACATGCTGACGTTGTCGGAATTCCACAACTTCACGCCGACCCTGCAAAACGAATTTCGTCTGTCGTACAGCCGCAATGTCAACACCCTTCCGGGCACTTCTTTGAAATACCCAGGCCTGGATGCGTTCCCTGTGATCACTCTCGACGATCTGAACAGCATAACCTTTGGTCCGGTGGGTCCCTCCGGTTCTACGCAAGGCTTGTTCCAAGTTACCGACAACGTGACCAAGGTTTTGGGACGTCACACTCTGAAGTTCGGTGGTAGCTTCATCGATCAGATTGCCACCAACTACTTCATCCAGCGCGTAACAGGAAACTACGAATACGGCGCCACCCAACTGTTCCTGTTCGACAACGCACCCGACGTGCTCGGCGAGCGCAGCGCCGGCGCCACCAGTTATCCGGTGGGCTTCCTGCAATGGGCAGGCTACGCCAACGACGATTTCCGGTTGCTCCCCAATTTGACCATCAATCTCGGTCTTCGTTATGAGTACGTGACGGTTCCGGTGGCATCGCGCTATCAGGATGCGAGCGCCGTCGCCAGCGTTCCCGGTATTATTAGCTTCAACCGGCCGAAGTACGATCCAACGAATTTCGCGCCCAGAATCGGCTTCGCCTATTCGCCCGGCAAGGAAGGCAACTGGTCCATACGCGGCGGATTCAGCCAAGCGTACGATCTGGTGTACTCGAACCTGACGGCCAATGCTGCTCCGCCGTACTTCCAGCAGACGAACGATTGCCCGGGCGTGAAGTGCGCTCCGACTGGCTTCCTGGCCAGCGGCGGTCTGCCCGGTACCTCGGTTCCGCTGCCTGACACCCAAGCCGCAGCTCTCGCCCCGGTGGCTTCGTACACCTACGGCGGAAAGCGTCCTTACGGACTGGATTGGACTCTCGGCGTACAACACGTGTTCAAGCACAACTACACGTTTGAAGCTCGCTACGTCGGAACACGCGGCGTGCACCTCTGGAACCAAACACGCCTGAACATCTTCTCGCGGGTGTCACCGAGCAATTACATCCCGACCTTCTTTTCGATGCCGGACGCTTCGGTGTTTGCCGGTCTAACAAAGACCCTGGCGGATGTGAAGTCTTATATCGTGCCTGGCGGAACTCCGAACCGGCCTACCAACGATCTGGCGAGCTCCGGCTCGGAATCGAACATCGTTGGCTATTCTCCGCAAGCCTCCTCCACTTATCATGGATTGGCAACGCAATTGAACCGGCGCTTTTCAAATGGGCTGACTTTTATCGCAGCTTATACCTGGAGCCATCTAGAAGACGACGCAACCGCGACCAACTTCTCTACCTATCTGACGCCGCGGCGCGCGCAGGACTTCCAGAACCTGAAGGCCGATTGGGCCACTTCCGCCCTCGATCGTCGCCAACGCTTTACCTTCACACCGGTGTACGAATTCCGTCCCTTCAAAGACGGCAACTGGATGATGAGAAACATCGTCGGAAACTGGAATATCGCCGGAACGTACACGTTTGAGTCTCCGGAATATGCCACGGTTCAGAGCAACCTGGATTCGAACCTCAACGGCGACAGCGCCGGTGACCGCACGATCGTGAATCCTAAGGGCGCGGCCAATGTTGGAACCGGCGTGACCGGCTACAACGCTGCTGGGCAGGCCGTGGCTGCGGGGAGCGGATCGATTGTCGCTTACGTGGCGAACAATTCGAATGCCCGGTACATCATCGCCGGCTCGGGCGCCTTGGCCACCGGCGGACGCAACACCTTCCCGCTGCATCGCATCAACAACATCGACTTGTCGCTGAAGAAGCGCTTCACCTTCGTTGAGCGCTACTCGCTCGAAATCGGCGCACAGGCCTACAACGTCTTCAACCATCCGCAATTTACGGGTGGTATCACCAACGACGTGGCGGTCAGCGGCTACACCGCGGCTCGTAACGATCTGGTTCCGAACGACCCGCTGTTCGGCCGTTTCGATCAGTTCTATAGCAGCAACTCGCGCTTCGTCCAGGTGTTCGGCCGCATCACGTTCTAAATCGCCGGACGATCCAATTCGACCCGCTCATTCATCCCCCCGAGCATCCAACAGGATGCTCCGGGGGCTTTGCTTTTTGGGCTTCACTCCGGCTTCGCTTCGAGCATCAAATGCTTCTCGAATTTCACGTCGAGAGTCGCCGCTGGACCATGAACCACTCCCAGATCCTTGCCGTTTTCATAATCCGTCACGCGATAGTTCCCGTTGCCGAGTCCGCGTAGCGTCACTGAACCGCTCCACTGCGGAGCGTAAAACGCGTAGTAGAGCTTCCCATCCTTGCGGATCGCGTGCGTTTCCGGCTTGTCGAAGCCGATATCGTACAGCGTGCCCGCGTACTCGCCGCGCGAGAGCATCTTGTCTTTGTAGATGGCGAGCCACTTGGCGAATAACTGCTCGCGCGCCGGCGTCAGCGCTCTTCCTTCGCGCGAACCGCCCGATCCTTCCGGCCACGTAAAATTGGTCCCAAGCACGCCGCCTATGCCGACGGTGGACGCGATGTCATCCTTCACCATATCCACGTGATCGCCGAAATACGCCATTCCATCGCCCTGCAGAGCTTTTAGTGTTTTGCCCTTAAGCCGCACCTGCCACGCCGATTCCGGATCCGATGCGACGGTCATGTTCATGAACGGCAGCGTGAAGAAGCTGTATCCGGTGCCGCACGGGCAAAATTCCACCAGAGCCTCCGGCTTGATTTCGCGCGCCGTGTCGTAAATCGCCTGGAAGAATTTCGGCATGCCTTCCACAGCTTCCTCCGGCCGCGCATGTTTATGCGCCGGGTTGTAACAGGGTGGCGCGCCGTTCATGTGCTGGCCGTCCAGCTTCAAACCATCGAATCCCCAATCGTGAATCGCCTTCCGCACAATCGCCTTGTGATACTCGACGACAGCCGGATCGGCCGGGCAAAGATACCAGGAGTTCCAGTAGGAAATCTTCTGCTTGCTGCCGTCCGCATTGAGCAGCAACATTTCCGGATGCTTGCTCACTAGTTCAGTGCCTGGATCGGCGGTCAACGGGGCCCACCAGAGTTGCGCTTTGAAACCCTGCGAATGGATTTTGTCCACCAAGGCGCGCATGTCCGCATCGCCATTCGGGTATTTTTTCGGATTCAGGAACCAGTCCCCTTGCGCCGTCTGCCAGCCGTCATCCAGAGTGACCCAGCCAAAGCCCAGCTTCTTCACCACGGGCAGCGCGCCAAACAGTTGGTTCGGCGTCATCTTGCGGCCGTAGCCCCAGGCGCACCAGATCGGTTCGAATGCGCTGGCCGGCGCGGCGTCGAAGCGGACACCTTGCCCGATCATCACCGTGCGGTAATCGCGCAACGCTTGGAAGTAGTCGCCCTGATGCACAGCAACAAAAGTCGGAAACGTCTTGAGTGACTCGCCCGGCTTCAAGACGTAGTCGTGCTTGAACTCCACTCCGACCGTTGCATGCGTGGCATCCGGCATCGCTACGGGAAGCGAAACCAGCTTCGGCGCCATTTCCAGATGCCCCACCGCGATCCCCACATCGCGCCGCCACACATCCGATACCGGAGTTCCGCCGCCATAATCGGGCTGGTTCATGCCCATGTAATTTTCCTGCTTAAAACCCACTTTTAGCGGAAGCACCCAATCCGGACGCTTCTCGTACGATCCACTTTGATATGACCAGAACGCAGGCTGCGCCGAACCTGCGGAGGTGATCGCATAATTCTGATTGGTCCAACCGGTGACATGTAAATCGGATTTGCCGGTGTTCGTGTACTCCACCGCGAATGTTGCCAGGCGCGGAGTATCGTCGCGCGTCGTGACCGACACATGGATCTTCAATGACGGAGCGGTGCCGATGATCTCAGTGACTTGCCCGTTGGTCTTTGAAGACTGAATCGCAAAGTCGGTTACGGGCGCGCCCGATACCTGGATCGATTGCGCGGGCGCGAAATCGCCGACCACGTGTTCGCCATCGGCGAATTTCCCCACGACACGGCTGTGCATTTTGCGATCAAACTCGATCCGTATATTCTTGCCCTCGACACGGACAGGCTGCTGTGCGACGGCAAGGTTGAAGAATGCGGAAATCAGAAGCAGACATCGGGTGGTCATCGTGTTCCATTCTAGCCGAGATTGGCGGTTAGTTGCGATTCCTTTCTTTGTCTTGCGAATAGTCTTCCTTTGCCTTCGCAAGTTTGTCTGTGGCGAGCCTTAGAATCTATATACAGGACCCATGGACCTCGACTTCCAAACCGGCGCGTTGCTGCTGCTGATCGCGGCCGTGGTTGCCATGCTGACCCGGCGCTTGCACCTGCCCTACAGCGTCGGCTTAGTTGCGGCGGGAATCGTTCTGGCGGTTCTGCCGTTCGCGCCCAAAATCAACCTGACCAAGGATCTGATTTTCACCGCGCTGCTACCGCCATTGCTATTCGAGGCCGCCTTTTACATCGATTGGGATCAGTTGCAGCGCGATTTTCCGGTGATCGTGGTACTCGCAACGGCCGGCGTAGCTTTGTCCGCTTGCGTCACCGCCGCCGGAATGCGCCATCTCGCGTCGTGGCAGTGGCTCGACGCGCTGGTGTTCGGCGTTCTGATCGCGGCCACGGACCCGGTTTCGGTGATCGCGACATTCAAGGAAGCTAAAGCGAAGGGACGTTTGCTGGTATTGATCGAGTGCGAAAGTCTTTTCAACGACGGCACCGCAGCCGTGGCGTTCGGTGTTCTGATCGCGCTGGCCGGCGGTGAGCAGGTGACGGCCTTCCACATCACAAGCATGCTGTTAACCACGATCTGTGGCGG
>Ga0070734_10003001_pt1 | contig 18760 bp, 16 predicted proteins | sample Coa_R1_8_FD_66444 | JGI IMG/M metagenome (GOLD analysis project Ga0070734, IMG submission 66444) | Surface soil microbial communities from Centralia Pennsylvania, which are recovering from an underground coalmine fire - Coalmine... | ecosystem: Environmental > Terrestrial > Soil > Unclassified ... | reverse complement strand
CGAAAGCCTGAAGGATACGCTGGCACGCACGCTGCCCTACTATGTCCAGGAGATCTTGCCTTGCGTGCTCCGTGGCGAGCGCACCCTCGTCGCCGCGCACGGCAATTCGCTGCGCGCGTTGATCATGGTTCTGGAAAAGCTGTCGCCGGAGGGCATCCTGAAGCGCGAGCTCGCGACCGGCGTGCCCATCATCTATCGTCTCAACGCGGACGCGACGGTGGCCTCGAAGCTCGATCTTGCGGCGTGATCGAGGCGAGTCGATTAGCACGGTGCTGAAGTTGTCTCCAAGGTCGCGCTCGATGCGCTTGCAAGAGGCTGCACGCCTGCTCGCAAGAAATAACGACCACCGTGATGCCTTCGAGAAATCGGGGGGCCTTCAACTCTGTGCTGTGGCTTACGTCGAGCGTTGTGTTTTGCCGGCCTATAAATTCTTTTCAGCTGCAGCGCGATCGACCTTCCAAGCCAAGACGTTGAGTCGATCCGCGCCAAAGAAGACTTCACCGTTCCAGACGAATGTAGGCGTCCCGAACACGCCGCTCGCGTAGGCTTCTGCGGTTCGTTTCGCCAAGGCTTCGCGGACGCCCGGATCGCCAATGGGCCTCGCTCGGCGCGGCCTTTCGCGTCATTTGATCATGGCTGTCCCGCGCACTCGGCAAGGGCGCGTGATAGCGATCAATGATAGCGTGATCATGCCAGTAAATTGCTGGGAAAATTTCATCCGCAACATCGAACACCAGCGGACGTCGTCGCTGCGGCGGCAGCGGGCGCCATCCGTAGTTTTATGAGCGAGGAAAAATGCCGACCCGAGATCGACCCGAGATGCGCGAACTGGAAGAGATCATGCGTTTGCTGGAGCGCTTGCAGGAGACCGCACACCGGCTCTCAAAAGACGCCGATCGCCGTGATGCCCTTCGGGAAATCAGGGGCTTTCAACTTCGCGCTGCGGCGTTCGTCCGGCGCCTGGTTTTGGCAGCTTAGGCGGCCTGCCGCGTCGTCACCAACATATGCCAAGGCAACAAAAAGGCCCCGCCGTGGGGACACGAGCGGGGCTGAGTAGCACCCCTGTCCGTCCTCCCGACAGGGCTTGGTGTGCGGATAGCCGCAAGCCAGCTCATGCGTCTGTTCACTAGTGAACGTTCGCGGCGAAACTCGACGGCCGCATTCGGTGCTCCAACCGGGCGGCCTTACTCTATGCCGAGCTGTTTCACTGCGATCGCCGCGATCTCCCGCGCATCGCGAACGCCGGTCGCGCCAATTTCGATGATCTTTTTTGCGATGATCTCGACGACGGGATCGTCTCGGTCCACAAGGTGCAGCGAGCGCAGAGCCTCTTTAAAGGCCACGTTCAAATTCTCGATTTCATCCGATCCGAGCTTGCTGTCCGCAAGCAAGCGGTTGATGGGCATCCCCGTTCCCCCTGCCGAGCACGCCTGGCACGAAGCTTGTGTGCTTCCCTCCATTTGCACACAAAGCTGCGGGTGCGAGCTTCGCACCCGCATTCCCTGCGCCCTCTCTGTCTTCTCGAGGGTACGCTTCGCAAAACTCCGGCGAGTTGCGCCGCGGGAATGCGGACGCGGGGCCGCGCGGTTGTTTGAAATTTGAATCGGGAAAACTCAACAATGTCGGCCCGGACAAGCGAGCGTACCCACATCAATTGTGCGCCCACTATGCCGCTTTCGCCGCGCTCACCTGTCCCGCTTCCCAGCCGAGCATCGCCTGTTTGCGGGTGATGCCCCAATGATAGCCGGTCAGCTTACCGTCCTTGCCGAGCGCGCGATGGCAGGGCACCACGAACGACACGGGATTTTTGCCGACCGCCGCTCCGACCGCGCGCGATGCCTTCGGCGAGTTGATCTTGCAAGCGATGTCGGAATAGCAGACCGCCTTGCCCATCGGGATTTTCAGCAAGGTCTCCCATACCCGTACCTCGAAGTCGGTGCCGATCAGGACGACTCGCAGCGGCTGGTCAGCCCGCCACAGCTTCGGGGTAAAGATTCGCTGCGCGAGCGGCGCGGTGTTCAGATAATCCTCGACATAGATCGCGTTCGGCCAGCGCCCCCGCATATCGGCGAGCGCGGCCTGCTCGCCGCCGCTGTCGGCGAAGGCAAGCCCTGCGAGCCCACGGTCGGTCGTCATCACGATGGCGGTGCCGAACGGTGAGGGATGGAAGCCATAGCGCAGCGTCAGTCCGCCGCCGCCGCTCTTCCATTCGCCCGGCGACATCGCCTCGTGGGTTACGAACAAATCGTGCAGCCGGCCCGGGCCCGAGAGACCGGAATCCAGTGCCGCATCGAGGATGCTCGCGGAATCGCGCAGCAGGCCCTTGGCGTGGTCGAGCGTCAACGCCTGCATGAAATCCTTTGGCGTCAGCCCGGCCCAGCGGCGAAACAGCAGATGCAATTCGTCCGGCGTGACGGCGGCCGCGTCAGCCATAGCCTCGATGGTCGGCTGCGTGCGCCAGTGCTCGGAGATGAAGGCGATCGCGCGGCGCACGGAATCGTAATCGCGCAGCGCGGCGGCCTGAGTGCCCGGCTTGGCCAGTTTCAAATCATGTATAGCGAGTGTCATCATGCCATCTGATTTAGGTCGACGAGGCATGCGAAACCACCCGATTTCCGACTTCCTTCAGATGACGGGATTATAGGTCGGGCCACGCCGGGCGGCCTGGAGCGCTGCTCTTAAGGCTTTGGCAAAGCTTGCTTTTTCGTCTGGGCCCAAAAAGCTTCCAACCGACACGCTGCGGCCCCTAGAGACCAGATAGAGCTTTTCGATGCCAAATTCCTCATGTGCGACTTGGTCGAGTTGCACCCACAAGGGATTGAGCACCCACTCGGCGACGCGGCCGCGATGGTTGATCCGGCGCAGGCGTAATTCCGACGGCGTCACCGAAATTTCCTCGCGGGCCCTCGCGCTGCGGAAATTGACCTTGAAAGCCCAATAGATCGCGAGCACGTCGAGGCCGAAAAAGCCGAAGACAGGCCAGGCGCCCAGCATCAGGAAAACCACGCCGGCGGCAAAGCTGATCACGCTCAGAACCGCCATCAGCACCAGGAAACCGGTGCGGTTGAGGGAGCGGTGTGGCGTCAACAGCGCCGAAAACAATTCCGGCTCGCGGTTGGGATCAAAGCCATTGCCAGTAGTCATGACAGGTCAGTATATCCGCTTCATGGGGAAAATCATCCGCACAAAACGCGTCGGAAAATCCGGCTCCAAATCCGCCCGCGCAAAGACGCGCGTTCCAGCTTTGCCGAAGAAAGCGGCAAGGAAGGCCAGCAAGAAGCCCAAGGCCCGATCTGCTCGCGCCGCGAAAGTGCAAGCAGCAAGGGTCTCAAAGCCCTGGACGGAAGCGGAAATCCGCGAGGCGTTTGAGCGCTTTCGCAAAGCAAATCCCGACCCCAGGGGCGAATTGGAGCACCTCAACCCCTTCACGCTCCTGGTAGCAGTCGTGCTCTCGGCGCAAGCGACTGACGCTGGGGTCAACAAAGCGACGCGCACGTTGTTCCAAGTTGCCGACACGCCGCAAAAGATGCTCGCGCTTGGTGAAGAGAAATTACGCGACTACATCAGGACCATTGGGCTTTATCGCACCAAGGCGAAGAACGTCATCGCGCTGTCGGAGATGCTGATCAGGGATTTTGGCAGCGAGGTGCCGCGCACCCGAGCAGAGATCGAAAAACTTCCCGGCGCCGGCCGCAAGACCGCCAATGTCGTACTCAATATGGCCTATGGCGAGCACACGCTGGCCGTCGATACCCACGTGTTTCGCGTCGCAAACCGCACAGGGCTCGCGCCCGGCAAGACGCCGCTCGAAGTTGAATTGGGCCTCGAAAAGGTGATCCCGGCCGAGTTTATGCTGCATGCCCATCACTGGCTGATCCTGCACGGCCGCTACACCTGTCTCGCGCGAAAGCCGCGCTGCGAGGTGTGCCTGATCAATGATCTCTGCCGCTGGCCGGAGAAGACGGCTTGATTTCGGACGTCCGTCCAGTGTAACGGCAAACGCGTCTTGTCCGCGTTAAATGCCGGGCTTACGCTGCAATGTGCAAGGTGTCCGGCGCAAGGACCGGAGAACGTTGGAGGCTACCAGTGCGTTTGCATACTGTGCTCGCTTGTGGTGTGGCGATCGTCTTCTTGGGCGCAGCCGACGCTCGCGCGCAAATCTCCGACGACGTGGTCAAGATCGGTGTGCTCAACGATCAATCGGGCCTTTATGCCGACCTCGGCGGTCCGGGTTCGGTCACTGCGGCGCGCATGGCGGCGGAGGATGTCGGCGGCACCGTGCTTGGAAAGCCCGTTGAAATCGTGTTCGCCGATCACCAGAACAAGGCGGACATCGGGGTCGCCGTCGCGCGGCGTTGGTTCGAGACCGAGAAGGTCGACATGGCGACCGGTTTCGACAATTCCTCCGTTGCGCTTGCGGTCGAGCAGCTCGCCGCCGAACGCAACAAAATCGCGATTGCTGGCGCAGTCGGGAGCACGGCGTTCACCGGCAAGAACTGCACGCCCAACGAAGCCTCGTGGGTCTACGACAGCTACGCGCTGACCTCCTCGCTTGCCAAGTCAACGGTGGCAGAGGGGCGCGACACCTGGTTCTTCATCACGGTCGACTATGCCTTCGGTCATTCCATGGAGGCCGATGCGACCGCCGCGGTGGAGGCCGCCGGCGGCAAGGTGCTGGGCAGCGTGCGTCATCCGCTCAACACGTCGGACTTCAGCTCCTATCTGCTGCAGGCGCAAGCCTCGGGCGCGAAGGTCGTCGCGCTCGCCAATGGCGGCGGCGACATGGTCAATGCCGTCAAGCAGGCGAATGAATTCGGCCTGACCAAGAAGCAGAGCGTGGTCGCGCTACTAGCATTCATTTCGGACATCCACAGCATGTCGCTGCAAGTGGCTCAAGGGTTGAAATTCGTCACCGCGTTCTACTGGGACCGCAACGATGAGACCCGCGCCTGGTCGAAACGCTTTTTTGAGAAGCAGGGCCGGATGCCGACCATGGCACAGGCGGCCGTCTATTCTGCCGTCCATCATTACCTCGCCGCGGTCGCTGCCGCGGGAACGGACGAGCCGAAAGCGGTCATGGCAAAAATGCGCGAGCTGCCGGTGAACGATTTCTATGTGAAGAACGGGCACGTGCGCGCCGACGGCCGGCTCGTCCACGACATGTATTTCGCGCAGGTGAAGACGCCGTCGGAGTCCAAGGAGCCGTGGGACTATTACAACATCCTCGGCGTCATCCCCGGCGATCAGGCGTTCCGTCCACTCGCCGAAGGCGGTTGTCCGCTTGTGGCCCACTAGTGTGGCGGTTCAGAAGTCCGCGCCAATATTCGCCGCGAACCCCAACGCGGACTTCTGAACCAAAGCCACACTAGGAATCGGGATACCAGGGTCGATCACGGCTGCAACAACCTTCAACTATATGTGAACGCCTCCGACGGTTTGAGCCGCTCGCCTGCCGAAATATTCCCTTTCGTCTGCGGTCTAAAGCCTTTGGGAGTCTCAGGGCAGGATCAGCAGTATGAACCACACGGCCGCGCTCGTGTCATTGGCGACCTCGGTTCCACCCCACCAATTCCATCAGAAACAGTTGCTCGAAGCAGCGCTCAATGTCGTAGCTGACCGCTATCCGCAGCTCGAGACGCTCGAGAGCCTGTTTGCAAACACCGGCATCCGCCATCGTTACGGCGTGATGCCGATGGAATGGTATCTTGAGCACCGTGGATGGCCCGAACGCACCAAGGCTTTTCTGGACGGCGCGGAAAAGCTGTTCCTCGACGTCGCGCGCAAGGCGATCGCGCAGGCCGGTCTCTCGGCCGCCGATATTGATTGCGTCGTGACGGTCTGTTCGACCGGAATTGCGACGCCGACCCTGGAAGCGCGTGTTGCCGGCAGAATGGGCTTCCGAACCGATGTCGCGCGCGTGCCGGTGTTCGGGCTTGGCTGCGCGGGTGGCGTCTCGGGACTGTCGATTGCCTCCAAGCTGGCGCAGTCGCGGCCGGGCAGCAATGTGTTGCTGGTGGCGCTGGAGTTGTGCACGCTCGCCGTTCGCCATGATGAGCTGACCAAGGCCAACATCGTGGCCGCGAGCCTGTTCGGCGACGGCGCGGCCGCGGTCGTGCTGCGCGCCGGCGACGGCGGCGCCACGCAGATCGAGGCGACCGGCGAAAAGCTCTGGCCCGACACGCTCGATATCATGGGATGGAGCGTCGATTCCGCGGGTTTTGGTGTGATCTTCCAGCGAACCATCCCGGATTTCGTCCGAGACCATTTCGGTCCGGCCGTTGCCGAGATTTTGGAGCGGATGCAGCTATCGACCAATGAGATCGATCGCTTCATCTGTCACCCCGGCGGGGCCAAAGTCATCGCCGCGCTGGAGCGCGCGCTGGCGCTCGATCAGGGCGCTCTCGATCATGAGCGCGACGTCATTGCCAATTACGGCAATATGTCGGCCCCCACCGTGCTGTTCGTGCTGGAGCGGGCGCGGGCGCGGGGCCTCCCACGCCGCTCGTTGCTCACCGCGCTTGGACCCGGGTTTACCGCGAGTTGCGTCTCGTTGCGGCACGCGGCATGAGGCTTTCGGCGATCATCCTCGCGCTTGTGACGCTGCAGCGGCTCGGCGAGCTTGTGCTCGCGCGCCGCAACACCGCAAAACTGATCGCGGACGGCGCAGTCGAGGTCGGCGCCGGCCATTACCCGCTGATCGTGGCGCTGCATACAGCATGGCTTGCCGCGCTCTGGGTTTTTGGCCGCAATCAGGAGGTTAATCTTGCGGCCTTGACGATATTTGTGATGCTGCAAGGCGTTCGTCTCTGGATACTCGCGACGCTGGGATCGCGCTGGACCACGCGCATCATAGTCCTTCCCGACGTGTCCCTCGTCAGCGCGGGCCCGTACCGATATTTTTCGCATCCGAATTACGCCGTCGTGGCCGCTGAGATCGCGGTTCTTCCGTTGGCGCTGCATCTGCCTTGGGTGGCACTGATTTTCACGATCCTGAATGCTGCCGCTCTCGTCATTCGGATTCGCGCCGAGACGCACGCACTGTCGCAAGCGAGCTTGCCGCGCGCCCGGGCAATTCCGTGAACGCGCCGCCCGTGCTCGACATCGTCGCGCCCGCGCGCCCGATACCAGTCGAGATGGCGAAGACTTCGGTCAGGACGTGGGCCGGCTTCCTTCTGATGTGCCTTGGCATGTTCATGGCCATCCTCGACATCCAGGTGGTGGCGACGTCGCTTCCGGCCATTCAGGAAGCGCTGAAAATCTCGCCGGATGCGATGAGCTGGATCCAGACGGCGTATCTGATCGCCGAGGTGATCGCGATACCCCTGACGGGCCTGTTGACCCGTGTGCTCTCGCTGCGCTGGCTGTTCGTCGCAGCCGTCGGTTGCTTCACGATTGCCTCGGTCGGCTGTGCACTCAGCAGCACGCTTACGGTGCTGCTGGTGTTCCGCATTCTGCAGGGATTTTCCGGCGGCATGCTGATTCCAGCGGTATTCTCCGCGGTGTTTTTGCTGTTTCCGCTGCGGCTGCATGCGGTGGCGACCACTATCGCCGGTGTGGTCGCGGTACTGGCGCCGACCATCGGGCCCGTGATCGGCGGCTTTATCACCGAAACCTGGTCATGGCCGTGGCTGTTTCTGATCAATGTGATTCCGGGCGTCCTCGCCGCGTCGATGACGCCGTTCCTGTTGCCAAGACATGCGACCAATTTTGGCGAACTCGGACGACTCGATGTGTGCGCGCTGATCCTGATGGCAGCCGCGCTCGCGAGCCTGGAGGTCGGATTGAAGCAGGCGCCGCAAGGCGGCTGGCTGTCCCTGCCCTGCGCGGGCCTATTGCTCGCGAGCGCCCTTGGCATCCTGCTGTTCGCCTTACGGAGCAGGGACGCGCCGCATCCGATATTGCGATTGTCGGCGCTGCGACGGCGATCGTTCGCGGTCGGCTGCGCTTTGAGCTTTTGTCTCGGTGTCGGGCTCTTCGGCTCCGTCTATTTGATGCCGGTCTATCTCGCGTTCGTACGAGGCCATGACGCCTTCGAGATCGGCACCATCATGCTGGTGACAGGCGCGGCCCAACTGGCAACCGCGCCGTTCGCCGCGACGCTGGAAGCGAGGTTCGGCGCGCGGCGCCTGACGGCTTTTGGGTTCGCCTTGTTCGCGCTTGGGCTCGGTTTGAGTCACTTCCAGCCGCGCACCGCCGATTTCGGCGAGATGTTCTGGCCGCAGATCCTGCGCGGCGTCGCCATCATGTTTTGTCTCCTGCCGCCGACCCGGATCGCGCTCGGCGCGTTGCCTGACGATGAGATTGCGGACGCCAGCGCGCTGTTCAATCTGATGCGCAACCTCGGCGGCGCCATCGGCATCGCTCTGATCGATACCATCCTCTACGGGCGAATTGCGATCTATGCCGAGAATTTTCGCGACCGGCTGCTAGCGCGCGACGTGACGGCCGCGCAGGCTATTGGGCTTAATCCAAAGCTGCTGCTCGATCAGCCCCCCGGTCCGCCGGACCAGGCGGCGATCGCCTTTGTCCGGCCGATGGTCGAAAAAGCCTCGCTCGCGCTCTGCGTCAACGAGGCCTGGCTATTGCTGGCTGGTGTCGCGCTGGTCGGATTCCTTCTCGCTGCGTTCGTACGCAACATCGAAAAATGTTAGCGCATGATCCGGAAAAGTGTGTAGCGGTTTTCCGGAAACGATCATGCGCAAACAGTTAAGCGCTGGGAGCGCTGCTCCGCCGCCTCTGCCCGATCAGCTCAGGTCCGGGGCGGGAGAGCTGTTTGTGCATATGGACCATGAACGCCATGCCGAACAGCGGCGTTGCCAGGTTGACGATCGGGATCGACACAAAGGCCGCGATGATCAGTCCCGCGGTGAAGATGATCCCCGCATTGTCGCGTCGCATCAGCTTGGCTTCCGCCGGCGGACGAAAGCGCATCGCGGCGAGTTCGAAATATTGCTTGCCGAGCAGCCATGCGGTCGCAATGAAGAAAACCAGGAACCCGGCGCCGGCAAGGAACACGAAGGGCAGCGCGATCAGGTAAACCAGGATTGTCAGCAGCGCCGTCTTGATGCCCTCGGTGACGGAAAGCGTCAGCGGCAAGGCAATGCCTGGACGTTCCGCCGGGTAGTATTCGCGCTCGACGTGATCGGCGACCTCGTCAACAAAGACACTCGCCACCAGCGAGGTGATCGCGGGCATCAAGAGGATGCCGCCGAGCACGATGCCGAGTCCGGCGGCGATCGACAGGATCCAGGCCACCACATTGAGCGGGGTATGGGCGCCGGGACCGAGCATGGCTTCCGCCCAGCCCTCGCCATAGGTCGCAAGCCAGCTAAGCAAACGTTGCAGGCCGATCGCGAGCACCGCAACCAGCACCAGGGCAAGCGCGATCGATCGCCACAGGATCGAGCGCATCGGCGGCGACAGGATTTGCGAAAGCGCCTTGACGGCGGCATCGATCATGACGGTGTTACCTGTTTCAAAGTTCCTCGCAGAGGTAAATACGAACGGCCCTTTCGGCAAGCCGCCACGGCGATGCGAATGCACCGATGCAAAAATGACGATTTCCTGAAAGCGGCTGACGGCCTAATCTTTGCTGAACGGGCGCGAATGGGAGACAACGATGACCGGGATGGGACTGCCGCTCGAGGGCGTGAGGGTCGTCGAAATGACCCACATGGTGATGGGCCCGACCTGCGGCATGATCCTCGCCCAACTGGGCGCCGAGGTGATCAAGGTCGAGCCGCCCTCGGGCGACAAGACCCGCGATCTCGGCGGCATGGGAACCTCGTTTTTTCCGCTCTTCAACCGCGGCAAGCGCAGCGTCATGCTGGATTTCGCCAGAGCGGAGGATCGGGAGACCATGCACCGCCTGCTTGGTACCGCCGACGTGTTTCTGGAGAATTTCCGCGACGGTCAGCTCGAGAAGCAGGGCTTGAGTGCGAAGGAGTTGCGCGAAAAATATCCGCATCTGATCGTGGTCGGACACAAGGGCTTTCTCTCCGGTCCTTACGAGCACCGGCCGGCGTTGGATGAAGTCGTGCAGATGATGTCGGGGCTCGCCACCATGACCGGCACCAAGGAAAAGCCCCAGCGTGTCGGCTCCTCCGCCAACGACATCATGGGCGGCATGTTCGGCGTGATCTCGATCCTCGCGGCGCTCTACCAGAAGCGCAGCGGCAAGACCGACGGCGCCGAAATCCGCATCGGCCTGTTCGAAAACTGTCTGTTCCTGGTGGCGCAGCACATGGTCGAGTACGAGATGACTGGCAACAAGCCGCGCTCGATGCCGGAGCGCGAGCACGCCTGGCCGATCTACGACATCTTCGATACCGCAGGCGGCAACCGTATCTTTATCGGGGTCGTCACGGACGGCCATTGGCAAAGCTTTTGCCGGGAGTTCGGCCTGCAGGAATTTCTGGACGATGCGTCACTGCGTACCACCACCGCTCGCATCATGGCGCGCGACAGAATCATTCCGCGCGTCGCCGAGGTGATCAAGCGCTGGAACGTGGCGGAGCTGTCGCAAAAACTCGATCGGCTCAACATCTGCTTTTCACCCATCAATCGTCCCGAAGATCTGCTCCACGATCCGCACGTGCTGCGCCCGGGCGGGCTCGTCAACAATGTCAATGCCGATGGCAGGCCCTTCCGTGTTCCGACCCTGCCGGTCGAGTGGAATGGCGATCATTTCGGCGATGATCTGAAGGTGGCTCCGCTTGGCGCCGATACCGAAGCGGTTCGTGCCGAGCTTGACGCAACACAGAAATCCATCAACCCCAAAGCTGCGGCGAGACGCGCATGAGTGAGGCGGCGGCGAAGGCGGCCTGATCAGCGCATGATCCGGAAAAGTGGGCAGCGATTTTCCGAAAAGATCATGCGCAAATAACTAGAGCTTCGTCGCGCGCAGCCTGAGTGCGTTGCCGACCACGCTGACCGAGGAGGCCGCCATCGCCGCCGCCGCGATGATCGGCGACAACAGGATTCCGAACGCGGGATAGAGGATGCCCGCCGCGATCGGCACGCCGGCTGCGTTGTAGATGAAGGCAAAGAACAGGTTCTGGCGGATGTTGCCCATCGCCGCCTGCGATAGCTTTCGCGCACGCACGATGCCCGTCAAATCGCCCTTGAGCAGCGTGATCCCGGCGCTTTCCATCGCGACATCCGTACCCGTCCCCATGGCGATGCCGACGTCGGCCGCGGCAAGTGCCGGCGCATCGTTGACGCCGTCGCCGGCCATGGCCACGACCTTGCCCGCGGCGCGCAGCCTCGCGACAACGGCGCTTTTCTGGTTCGGCAGCACTTCGGCTTCGACTTCAGAAATTTCGAGCCGTCGCGCCACAGCCTCGGCCGTCGTGCGATTATCTCCCGTCAGCATAATGACCTGAATGCCGTCCGCCGCGAGCGCCTTCAGCGCCTCCGGCGTCGACGGTTTGACGGGATCGGAGATCGCGAACAGCGCAGCGAGCTTGCCGTCGATCGCGGCATAAATGACGGTCGCGCCATCGCCGCGCAGGCGCTCGGCCTCCGCGTCCAGCGGAGCCGTGGCGACGCCCACCGATGCGAAGTAGGGCGCATTGCCCAGCACGAGGATCTTGCCGTCCACATTCCCGGTCGCCCCCTTGCCTGTCGGGGAATCGAAACTGTCGACCTGGCCGAGGCTTTGTCCGCGCGCTTTCGCCGCCCGCACGATGGCGTCAGCCAGCGGATGCTCGCTGGCACGCTCGACGCTGGCGGCAAGCCGCAGGACCTCATTCTCGTCGTACCCGTTCGCTGCAATGATGCTTGTGACCTCAGGCCTGCCCATGGTCAGTGTGCCGGTCTTGTCGACCACCAGCGTGTCGACCTTCTCCATGCGCTCAAGCGCTTCGGCGCTCTTGATCAGCACGCCGGCATGCGCGCCGCGGCCGACGCCGACCATGATCGACATCGGCGTCGCAAGGCCCAGCGCGCAGGGGCAGGCGATGATCAGCACGCTAACGGCGGCAACAAGGCCAAAGGCCATGCGCGGCTCCGGCCCAAAGACCGCCCACGCCGCGAAGGCGATGGCCGCGACGATCATCACAAGCGGAACGAACCAGCCTGCGACCTGATCGGCGAGGCGCTGGATTGGTGCGCGTGAGCGCTGCGCGTCGGCAACCATCTGCACGATTTGCGCCAGCAGCGTGTCGCGCCCGACCTTTTCGGCGCGCATGACAAAGCTGCCGGATTGATTGAGCGTACCAGCGATCACTTTGGCCCCTGGCTCCTTGGTCACGGGAAGCGACTCGCCCGTCACCAGCGATTCGTCGAGCGCGGACCGGCCATCCAGGATAATCCCATCGACCGGGACCTTTTCGCCCGGACGGACTCGCAAGGAGTCGCCGACCTCCAGCGTGTCGATCGCGACCTCGTGGTCGCTGCCATCGGCCTCGACGCGGCGCGCGGTTTTTGGCGCAAGCTGCAACAGCGCCTTGATCGCGCCAGACGTTGCCTCGCGCGCGCGCAGCTCCAGCACCTGACCGAGCAGGACAAGGACTGTGATGACACTCGCAGCCTCGAAATAGACCGCGACTGTGCCCGCGTGTCCGCGGAAGCTTGGGGGGAAGAGATCCGGGGCGATCGTGCCGATAACGCTGTAGAGGAAGGCGACGCCGGCGCCGATCGCGATCAGCGTGAACATATTGAGGTTGCGCGTGACAAGCGACTGCCAGCCACGCACAAAGAACGGCCAGCCTGCCCACAACACGACAGGCGTTGCAAAGGCGAATTGAATCCAGTTCGACATGGCTGGCGGGACCCAGCCATGGCCACCCGCGAGATGGCCCCCCATCTCCAGCACCACAACGGGTGCTGCGAGCACTGCGCCAATAAGGAACCGCCGAGTCATGTCGGCGAGTTCGGGATTGGGTACCGCATCGAGGCTTGCGACTTCCGGCTCCAGCGCCATGCCGCAGATCGGGCAGCTGCCGGGCCCGACCTGTCGTATCTCCGGATGCATCGGGCAGGTGTAGATGGAACCGGCAGGCGCTGCGGGCGGCGTCTCACGGTTATCGAGATACTTTGCAGGATCGGTCGCGAATTTTGTACGGCAACCCGCCGAGCAGAAATGGAACGTCTTGCCGCCATGGTCGAAGCGGTGCTTTGACGCCGTCGGATCGACGCTCATGCCGCAGACGGGATCGCGTACCTTCTCCGCGCCGACAGGGTGATGGCGGTGCTGTTCATGGTCCGCATGGTTCTGCTCGCCACAGCAGGCGTTCGCCCCGCTTGTGCGTGTTGGCCTGGCAGTCTGCATTCGACGCTCCGGCTCCCTTGAAACCTATACCCTGTAGGGGTATATAGGAAGAATGCGAAAGGACATCAAGGCATCCGTTGAGAAGCGCCTCGGCCGGATCGAGGGGCAGGTCCGCGGCCTGTCGAAAATGGTCGACGAGGACCGCTACTGCATCGACATCGTCACGCAGATTTCTGCCGTGCGCGCCGCGCTGCGCCGGGTCGAGGAGGAGGTGCTGCGCGACCATGTCGCCCATTGCGTCGAGCACGCCATCTCCAGCGGCAACAAGGCCGATCAGCGAGAAAAGATTGCTGAGCTGATGGATGTGATCAGCCGTTCGGACCGCTAACTCGCGGCCAACTCGGACGCACGCCGCTTGCTGCGGCGTTCGGGAAGCCGCGCCGGAACATATTCGACCCGCAAAAAATGTTCCTCGACCGTGAAGCGCTCGATCAGGACCGTCATTTCCGCGTCCTCGGTCACTTCCTCAATTTCAACCGGAAGCGGCGCTTCCGCGTCAATCTCTTCAGGAACAAGCGGCGGCGATCGGACCGTTTCGGGAAACGGTCCGAAATCGCCCGCTACCTCCTGGAGCGGCTTCTGCTTGTCGGCCCAGTGCAAGGCCGTGTAGTCGAAGCCTTGCACGATGGTCGGTTTGACGATTTCGAAGTAGGGCGAGATGTCGAAGTCGCGCGGCATATAAAGCGAGGAGTCGCGGATATGCAGGATTTCGCGCCGCGCCGCCCGGCTACCCGCTCGGGTGATCTTGGGCAGGATCGGATAGCGCACCGCGTCGAAGGCTTGAGCGATCAGGGCCGAGCAGATCATCTTGGTCGGATCGCCTGAGCCTAGCGCGATCAGCCGCCGCCGCCAGCGTTGTGGCACCGGCAGCGGGATCAGAAAACGCATCAGGTCGAGGATGTTCTTGGTGTCGTAGCCGAAGCCGATCCGGTTGATGGCGTAGCGGCACACCGTGATACGGTCCTCGTAGGACAGGCCCACCGGTCGGCAAAGCCTGGTGTGGTAGGTGAAATATTTCGACAGCGGAGCGGTGATGACGCCATCGCCGACATAGGCCTCGATCAGCACATGCGGCTCGCCATCCGGTTCCCGCGCGCCATCGATCGGACCGACATAGAGCGCGGCATGCGACCAGGTCGACTGGGTCAGATACTTGATGATACCGGAGATGCGATTGTTGCCTTCGACCAGCAGCACATCGCCAGGCTGGATCAAGTTGCGCAGAAGGTCGGGATCGCTGGGCGTAAACGGCTCGTAGCCCGGTACCTCCTTCTGAAGGTAGCCGGCAAGCAGCTTGCCGATCATGTCGAGCATGACGCCCATAGACAGAAGACCCCCCGGGGACGGCCTTTTTGGGCCGCTCTTTCCCTTCTCTTATCATGCGTGAAAGCCGTTGCAATTTGGTTCATGCGCAGAAGTGGATCAATCATGATTGATTCACCACGACGGTTGCCGCGCCTGTCCGAATGCGGCAAGTTCGCTACTCGTTCTGTCAGTTCAAGCCTCCGGAAACCATGACATGACAATGACGCGCCGCAGCTTTCTTTCGGCGTCCGCGGCATTGGCAACGGTACCGATGTTCCGGCGCGGCGCGGTGGCCGCGCCGTTGACGCGTGATGCGGATATTGTGGTGATTGGCGCGGGTGTGGCCGGCATTGCTGCGGCGCGGCGCATCGCGGCGGTCAACCGCAAGGTGATCATTGTCGAGGCCGCCAACCAGATCGGTGGTCGCTGCATGACCGACACCACGACCTTCAACGTGCCATTCGATCGCGGTGCGCGGTGGATGCACAATCCCGACACAAATCCCATGATGAAGCTCGCGCGCAGTGTCGGGATCGATGTGTCCCAGGCGCCGGTTGGTCAGAAAATCCGCGTCGGCCGCCGCAACGCACGTGCAGGCGAAACTGAGGAGTTTTTGGCGGCGCTGGTGCGCGCCAACCGGGCGATCGATGAGGCTTCGCGGCGCGGTGCCGACGTGTCCTGCGCTTCCGCGATGCCAAAAGATCTCGGCGACTGGGCGAGCACGGCGGAGTTCGTGCTTGGCGCCGGTGCCACGGGCAAGGACCTGAGTGATCTTTCTGTCGTCGACAAGGTTCGCGCGCAGGACCGCGGCAGCCTCATTGCCTGTCGTCAGGGTCTTGGCACGCTGATCGCAAAGCTCGGCGATCAGCTTCCGGTGTCGCTGTCGACGCCCGTGAGCCGCATTTCATGGGGCAGCCGGGATGTTGAGGTCGAGACATCAGCCGGCCGGATCGACGCGCGCGCCGCGATCCTCACCGTTTCGAGCAATGTGCTGGTGTCGGGCAGCATCAAATTCAACCCGGACATTCCAAAACGTCATCTCGATGCTGCCGCCAAACTCAGTCTTGGCAGCTACGACCACATCGCGCTCCTGATGCCTGGAAATCCGCTCGGGCTTTCGCACGACGATGTCATGATCGAGCAGAGCACGTCGACGCGGACAGCGATGCTGCTTGCCAATACCGGCAACTCCGCGCTGTGCGTGATCGATGTCGCTGGCGCATTCGGCCGCGATCTGTCGTCGCAGGGCGAGGCGGCCATGGTCGCTTTCGCCAGGGAGTGGCTGGCAAAACTGTTCGGCAGCGACGTCGCGGCCGCAATCAAGAAATCGAGCGCAACGCGCTGGAACAGCTCTCCCTACGTGCTCGGTGCGATGTCGGCTGCATCGGTCGGCGGCGAGGGAGGCAGAAAAACCTTGACCGAACCGATCGGCGCCATGTTCCTGGCCGGCGAAGCCACCCACGAGACCTTGTGGGGAACCGTCGATGGCGCGTGGGAGAGCGGCGAGCGCGCCGCCGATGCGGCGTTGCGCAAGATCGGCGCGCTGAAGGACACCACGCCGGCGCCTCCTCCCGCGCGCGGGGCTCCACGTGCACGGCATCGCGCACCGGCGCGAACGGCATACCCGTACTATTGATCACACGGGGAGGGCGATCTCCATCAGATCCTTACCGACGATGATGCGACCGGAATAGTTCTTCTTCACATCGCGCGTCCAATCGTCATCGGTGATGTCAGGGAAATCACCGGGAACGAAGTGGTTGAGCACCAGCACTTTGACGTTCGCCGCCGCCGCGATGCGGCCGACATCTTCAGTCGTCGTGTGTGAGGCCAGGAGGTGCTTTTTCAAAGTCGCGCCGTTCTTGGTTTTCAGAACCAGCTGATCGACCGCGGGCAAGTACATGCATTCGTGCACCAGCACGTCGGCGCCCTTGGCGAACTCCGCAAGCTTTGGATTGTAATTGGTGTCGCTGGAAAAAACGATCGTGCCGTCCGGCGTCTCGAATTTGTAGGCAAAATTGTCAGTGATCGGCGGATGCGGCGTTCGGAATGCCGTCACCTTCACGTCGTCGGTCTGCAACACCAAACCATCGGTGTTGATATCTTTTGCGATCAGAAGCTTGCGCGGATCGGGGCGGCCTTCATCCGCGATCCGGGTCTCGACGTCGAACTTGTTCAGCTCCCAATAGGTCCTGGTCATCTGCTCTAATCCGACGGGACCGTAAGAGTAGATCGGCGTCGAAAGCCCGGCTGCCCAGGCGTTGTAGAAGAGATTGCCGTATTCCAGATTGTGATCGGAGTGATGGTGCGTAATAAAGATGTACTTGACCTGTGGGATCGGCACGCCCGCGGCCACCAACTGACGGCTGACGCCCGCGCCGCAATCGATCACAAAGGGCACCTCGTTCACCATGACAAGATTGGCGGGGTTGGAGGCATTCACGCCGATGCGGGGGCCGCCCTTGGTCCCCAGCAGTACGACGCGCGTCCGTGGCTTCTTCATCTGGGCAAACACTTCTGGCGCGGCAAGCGCGGCGGCGCCGGCCAGCGACAACCTTAGCACATCGCGGCGACCGATCATGAGTACCCCCGGCACCTTACTTGTATCTACGAAAGCCTAGACTAGCCGCCGCGGAGCACACCGTCGAGCGCGGGCAGGCCGATGATGACGGCAGCGGCGATGAGCGCGTAGCAGATGCCGCGGAACAGGCCTTCGCTGGCGCGGCCGAACAGCGAAGCTCCGAATTTGATGGCGATGGCGTAGACCGGTCCGATGACAAGCGAGAACTTGATCGAATCGATCGTAATCGGGCCGCTCGCGGCATAGCTCACGACCGAAAAGAAATCCGAGGCGCCGAAAAACAACAGGATGTTGGCCCGTGCGATCTCTGACGCCACGGGACGGCCGAGCCAATAGCCCACGATCGGCGGTCCACCGGTTTGCGCGAGCCCGCTGCAAAAGCCGGAGAGCGTGCCGACGCCGACCGAGAGCGCGACGTGATCCTTCCCGCGGTAGCGCCAGCCTGAGAGTAACAAGGCAAGTAGTGCCGCGACAAAGCCGGAAATGATCCAGCGCGTCGTGACGGGATCGAGCTGTGTCAGCAAATACGTGCCTATGGGGACGCCGATCAGCGCGCCGAGCACGATGATGGCGGTCGCTTTGCGGTCCGCTTGTTTCCATGCTTGCGGAAGCAGCGGAGCCGCGCCGACGGTATCGATGATCAGGAGAAGGGCTGCGACCAGGCGAGGTGCCGCGATGCTGCTCGCCAAGGGCATGAAGATCAGCGCCGAGCCGAAACCGGAAAACCCGCGCGCCAAGCCTGAGACGAAAGCGATCAGACAAAGAGCGGCGGCTGCGCGGCCGGAGACGTCGGACGGGATCAGCCCGAACAGAGTCATCCGCGCAAGACGCCGCCGGTCTTCTTCGTCACCTCGGCGACGAGTCTTGCCGCGACTGCATCGATCTCCTCATCGGTCATGGTTTTTTCGCGCGGCTGCATGGTCACCGCGATCGCGATCGATTTCTTGCCCTCGTCGATACCCTTGCCTTCGTAGACGTCGAATACGGTGACATCGGTGATCAGCTTCCTGTCCGCGCTCAACGCGGTGCGCACGATATCACCCGCTTTCACCGCGCGATCGACAATGAAGGCGAAATCGCGCGTGACCGGCTGGAAGGCCGAAAGTTCGAGCGGAGGCTTGGCGCGGGTCGGCTTCTGCTTGGCCTGCGGGATCCGGTCGAGGACCACCTCGAACGCCATCAGCGGCCCGTCGGCCCGAAGCGCCTCCAGCACGCGTGGGTGCAATTCGCCGAAATGGCCGAGAATGTTTTGCGGGCCGATCTGGATCGTACCGGAGCGGCCGGGGTGCAGATAGCTTGCGCCACCGCTCGCGATCTGTAGCGCCTGCATCGGCGCGCCGCTGGCTGCAAGCACCGCCAATGCGTCGGCCTTGGCGTCAAACGCATTGGCAGTCGCCGAGCCGGACCAATGCCGGCCCAGACCCGCCGACGAGGCAAAGTCGTGGCGGATGCCCGCGGCAGCGATGAACTGATCCTCCGGCCGGTCGCCTTTGAAAATCTGCCCAACCTCGAACAGCGCTACATCGGAAAAGCCGCGGTCGGCATTGGCCTGAGCAGCGGCAATCAGCCCGGGCAGCAGGCTTGGCCGCATGTCGGAGAGA
>Ga0070734_10002998_pt1 | contig 18780 bp, 16 predicted proteins | sample Coa_R1_8_FD_66444 | JGI IMG/M metagenome (GOLD analysis project Ga0070734, IMG submission 66444) | Surface soil microbial communities from Centralia Pennsylvania, which are recovering from an underground coalmine fire - Coalmine... | ecosystem: Environmental > Terrestrial > Soil > Unclassified ... | reverse complement strand
GCGACCAGCGGCTTGATCTTCTGTTGGCGAAGGAGGTCGAACAGAGAGATCAAATCCTGTCGAAACAGCGCCGGCTTCAGCCGTTTGAGTGTCTGGATGCTGTAGGGGATGATTCGTTTACGGCCGGGAAGCAGCCAGCCGCCGGCGATGTACAGCGCGTAAATGGGGATTCCGTGCAGCCGGTTCCGACGACCCGGATGCCCTGAGGTCAATGCCTCGCCGCGCAGCGAGGTAGTATTGCCATATGCCACGACGCGCCCGCCCGGACGGAGTGCCTCGCGGGAATGCCAGGTGTGAGCACCACCGATCGGGTCGAACACGACATCCACCCCGTCGCCCGTTAAGCGGCGAATTTCTTGCACGAAGTCCTGATCGCGGTAATCGATCGGGATACCACCCAGGTTGGAAACGGCCGCCGCAGATCGCGAGGAACAGGTGCCGTACATTTGCAACCCGGAGAGGCGCCCAAGCTGCAATAACGCGGAGCCGACGCCGCCTGCTGCGCCGTGAATCAGCACGCACCAGCCCGGTTTAACCTTGGCGGAGCGATTCATCATCTGATACGCCGTGACGTAATTCAGAATGAGGCTGACCGCCTCGGCGGCATCCAAGCCGGACGGCACCGGAACCAACTCATGTTGGGGCACGCAGACGAACTCCGCGTAAGCGCCGTGGATCGGCATTGCGGCGACAATCCGGCCCGGTTCGAAGGCCGTCGTACCGTCCCCGAGCCGATCCACCACGCCGACCAAATCCCACCCCGGCGTGAACGGCACGCGGGGTGTTTCCGGATGAATCCCCTCGCGCGCCATAATATCGGGCAAAGCGACACCCGCAGCCTGCACTTTCACCCGCACTTCACCAGGCTTGGGCTCGGGACACTCTTCCTCGAGGACGCGAAGTGCTTCGGGTCCTCCGTAGCGGGTGACGATAATACGCGTGTGTCTCATGGAGCTCCTCCCGGCTTTAGGCGGTCGAGCGAGGCTCCGGTCCACCACGGGACCGGTGAGGAAAGCACTCACCGGCAAGTTTGCTTGTTCAGAGCCAGTCTACGCCGATTGATCCGCGTACGCATCCGGAGGTGGGCTTTTCCGTGGAGTACAGACTACGGGCAAAAAAGCGGCTCCGCCGCTTGGATGAGGGCAAGCTATGGAACGGTTGCCTGGCTATCTCTCCAGGATGGTAACCCAGTCCAGCACAACGGGGAGTGGGGCGGAGCGCTGGCTGGTGGTAACCTCCTCAACGAGGAAGCGCTGCCCGCCAGGCGTCGGCGACAGCCATGGCCGTTACCAGGGGCCAGATCCATCGCCACCCGGTCGGGCGCTGCGCGGTGAAGACCTCGGCGGCAGCGGCATCGCATGCGACGGGCATCCCCAATTGGCGGCAAGCCGCCGCTTGCGGTCCTTTTCCAGGCACCAGCGCAAGACTTCCCGCACGGCGGGCGGAACCGCGGCGAGATCCGGCTCCAGATTAATGACAGCTCCCAGGACTTCGACCGCCAGTATCCCCCCGAAATGGCTGCTTGCCGGTCAGCAATTCGTACGCGATGACGCCGAAGGCCCAGATATCGGATCCCTTGTCGGCCGGCTTCCCCTTCGCCTGCTCGGGAGACATGTAGGCTGCAGTGCAGAATCGGCGGCCAAGCGCATGATTCCAGATGATTTTATAACAGTAGCCGGCTATATCCTTCGAAGCGTTTAATCTGGAAGCGGCTGCTCTCGATGAGTGTGGCATAATCCCGGCAGGGATATCTCGCGTGGCGACACAACCGGTGTGGCGGTGGATCCGGCTGGTCCGGGCGCAGGACATCGTCTGGATTCTGCTGTTCGGGGCGCTGGTGGCGACCCTGCCTCCCGAATACATGGACGAGTTCGGAGTGGGGCCGGTAGTGGCTCTGGGACTGGTGCAGGTGCTGGAGCCGAAGATTCCAGCGCTGGCCTCCACGCGGGGGCGCGTGTTCTGGATTCTGCTCAAGGTGGTGCTCGGCTTCGTGCTGATCGGCTACACCGGCGGGATCCGCAGCAATTACTGGCTGGTTTTGCTGCTGCCGATGGTTTCGGCGGGCACGGCGCTGGGAGTTGTGGGGACGCTGGTGTTTTCGATGGTGGCCGGGGCAGCGTACCTTTCCTTCCTCCTGTGGCTGGATTTCTCGCAGGTCACGATCGAATGGCCGGTGCTGGTGGTGCGGGTCGTGTTTCTCGCGATGGTGGGCAACCTGGCGAACATCCTGGCCGAGGATCTGCGGATCCAATCGAAGAATTTCCGGCGCACGGCCGAGCAGTTGGCGGAAGCGAATGTGCATATCCAGCAAGCCGAGGACGCAGTGCGCCGGTCGGACCGGCTGGCGGCGCTGGGGCAGCTCAGCGCGGGGCTGGCGCACGAGCTGCGCAATCCGCTGGGCACGATCAAGGCATCGGCCGAGATGCTGGCGCGGCAAGTGACATCGGAAAACGAGGTGGCGCGCGAGGTAGCGGGCTTCATCAGCACGGAGGTGGACCGCACCAATTCGCTGGTGACGCGGTTTCTGCAATTCGCGCGGCCGCTCGAGGTGCGGCTGGAGAAGGCGGACCTGGCGCAGATGCTGGACCGGGCGGTGGCGGCGGCGGAGCGGGAAGCCAATGGGGTGGCGATTTACAAGAACTACGATCCGGCGATCGCACCGTTTCCGTTTGACGCGGAGCTGATGGAACGGGTGGTCTACAACCTGGTGGTGAACGCGGCGCAGGCGTCGGCGGCCGGCGGCACGGTGACGGTGAAGACGCGCGCGAGCGGAGGGACCGTGGAAATCTCGGTGATTGACCGGGGGCAAGGAATCGAACCGAAAGATCTCGGCTCGATTTTCAACCCGTTCTTCACAACCAAGCCCACCGGCGTGGGGCTGGGGCTGGCGATTGTTTCCAAGATCGTGGACGAGCACGGGGGTAAGATAGCAGTGGAGAGCGAACCGGGCAGAGGCAGCGTGTTTCGGGTGCTGCTGCCGATGGCGCTCCCCGCCGCAGAAACCTCCGCATGAAAAAACGCGTTTTGGTGGTGGAAGACGAGGAAAAGCTGCGCCGAGTGATTGAGCTGCAGCTCACGTCGGCCGGATTCGACGTCGATAAGGCGGCGAGCGCGGAAGAAGGCGTGAAGGTGGTGGACCGCGCGGACCTGGTGCTCACGGACCTGCGGCTTCCGAACATGGACGGGCTGGAACTGCTGACGCTGATCCGGCGGCAGAACACGCAGGTGCCGGTGATCGTGATGACGGCCTACGGCAGCGTGGAGACCGCGGTGGGGGCGATGAAGGCGGGGGCCACCGATTTTCTATTGAAACCCTTTTCGCTCGATCACCTGATGCAGGTGGTGAACAAGGCGCTGGAAGTGCGCGCGCTGCGCGACGAGAACCGGCAGTTGAAGGAGCAGCTCGGACGGCGCTACGAGTACGACAACATCATCGGGCGCAGCGAGCCGATGCAGGAGATCTTCGCGACCATCGAGCGGGTAGCGCCGACGCGCGCGACGGTGTTGCTCGCCGGCGAGAGCGGGGTGGGCAAAGACCTGATCGCGCGCGCGATTCATTTTCGCTCGCCGCGGCGGGACCGGCCGCTCGTGAAAATCAACTGCAGTTCGATTCCCGAGAACCTGATGGAGAGCGAATTATTCGGGTACGAAAAGGGCGCGTTCACGGGAGCGGTTGCGTCGAAGCCAGGCAAGTTCGAGCAGGCGGACACAGGGACGGTATTCCTGGATGAGATCGGCGACGTTCCGGGGCCGATTCAGGTGAAGCTGCTGCGCATCCTGCAGGAGCGGGAGTTCGAGCGGCTGGGCAGCAACACGACGCGGCACACGGACGTGCGCGTGATCGCGGCCACCAACCAGGATCTGCGCGCGGCGCTCGAGCAGGGGACGTTTCGCGAAGACCTGTATTACCGGCTGAACGTGGTTCCATTGAATATTCCGCCGCTGCGCGAGCGCAAGCAGGACATTCCGTTTCTGGCGAATCATTTCATCCAGAAGCTTGCCGGGGACAGCGGATCACAGGTGGAATCGATCACCGGTCCGGCCATGGAAAAGCTGATGGGCTATCATTGGCCCGGAAATGTGCGCGAGCTGGAAAATGTGATTGAGCGGAGCCTGGTATTGTGCCGCGGCAAGCTACTGGACGCCGACGACATCAAGCTGGAGAGCGCGCCGCGGACGCGTCCGCAGAATGAGAGCCACTTTCTGCCGGAAGGGATGACGCTCGATCAGTACGAACAGGAGCTGATTCGCGAGGCGCTGCGGCGCGCCGATGGGAACAAGAGCCAGGCGGCGCGGCTGCTCGGCCTGACGCGCAATGCTCTGCGATACCGGCTGACGCAGATGGGCCTGGAGGCGTAAGGCGCAGCCCGCGTACAGCAGGCGAAGGCCGCGCTCGAAAACGCTGTATCCGGAGGCGCGATATCCGTGGTAGAAACGGCGGAGCGTAAGGGCCAATCCCACCGGGGACGGGCGGAGCTATTGGCGGTTGCCGGCGGATGCGGTTCTCGGCTTCGCGTCTTTCGCAGCCTTGAGCGCTTCTGTAAGAATCTGTACCGCCGAGCTCGCGATTTCCAACTCCTTGGGCTGAATGCTGTAACCCGGCATCTTCGGATCGATGTATTTGACTCGAAACAGCTGATTATCGGCCAGGGTGGTCAGGGCCTGGAGCTCCTCAAGGGTCAAGGAGAGGGAAATTTTCTTCATAAGCTATTTTACTACGAGATTGTCCGCTGAGGGCGCGGACGGGGCCGGGCTGCTGTCACTTAACTTTCAGTAGGCGCTCATATACCTCCCGCTTGGACAGGCCGCGCTGGCGGGCCACCTGCTTGATGGCGTCCATGCGGGGCGCGCCGGCGCGGACGAGACCGGCGACGGCATCTTCGATGGGGGTGGTGTCGACGGCGGGGGAGGTGGCTTTGCCGACCAGCAACGTGATCTCCCCCTTGATGGCCGCGCGGGCGGCCAATTGCGCGCGCACTTCGGCGACGGGGCCGCGGAGGAATTCTTCGTGGATCTTGGTGAGCTCGCGGGCGACGGCAACGGGCCGCTGCCCCAGGATCTGCTCAACCGCCTCGAGCGTTTCGAGGATGCGGTGCGGGGCTTCGTAGAAGATGAGCGTGGCGGTCTGGCCGGCAAGCTCCTGCAACACACGAGCGCGCGGGCCGGCTTTGGCGGGGAGGAATCCGCCGAAATGGAAGGCGTCGGTGGGAAGGCCGGAGGCGGCGAGGGCCGCCAATGCCGCGGACGGGCCGGGGACGGGCTGCACTTCAATGCCGGCATCGAGCGCGGCGCGCACCAGGCGGTAGCCGGGATCGGAAATCAGGGGCACGCCCGCATCGGAGACGAGCGCGATGGTTTCACCGCCGCGCAGGCGTTCCGCGAGTTCGGCGGCGCGCTCGGCCTCGTTATGCTCGTGGTAGCTGACGGTAGGCTTGCGGATGCCGTAATGATCGAGCAGCTTGCGCGTCTGGCGCGTGTCTTCACAGGCGATCAGGCCGGCCTCACCGAGCACGCGGACGGCGCGGTACGTGATGTCCTCGAGGTTGCCGATCGGGGTGGCGACCACGTAAAGCCGGCCAGGCACGGCTACGAGGCGCTCCGCCGCGCACGCGCGTAACGGCGCTGCCATTCCTCGCGGGTGCAGAGGCTGTTGCGGTCGAGCGCGCGATCGACGGCCAGGACGCCATCAAGATGATCGATTTCGTGCTGCAGGAGCTCGGAAAAGGCACCAGCGGCCTCGATGGCCTGCTCACGGCCGGCTTCATCCAGGTAGCGGACGCGCACGCGCTCGGCGCGCTCGAGGCGGACGAGCAGATCGGGGAAGGAAAAACAATCGTCCCAGAGCTGAAACGTTTCGGCGCTCCGAAAGCAGAACTCGGGATTGCGCAAGCGATAGGCGCGGCCGGCGAGTTCGATATATATTAGTCTCTTCGGCTCGCCAATCTGCACCGCGCTGATGCCGCGTCCGAAACCGTGAGCGCGCTGGAATTCATGGAGGGTGTCCCGGAGGTCGTCAAACACCGGTTCGGCTTCGGCTAGGGTGGGAACCGGAGCGGAAACGGCGCGAAGCAGCGGGTCGCCCAACTGGAGAATCCGGCGGATCGGCATAACTAATTAATGAAGATAACAGCCCAACGAGTATCGGCCAAGGCCCCCTGCCGGATCGACATGGCGGGCAGCACGCTGGATATCTGGCCGCTGTACCTGTATCACACGGGCGCGGTGACGGTGAATTTCGCGATTAACCGGTACGCCCGCTGCGTGGTGGAGCTGCGGCGCGACTCACGGATCGTGCTGCGATCGCTCGATCTGGAGGGTGAAGAGTCGTTTCCTTCGTTGAAAGCGCTTCGAGCAGCGCGCACGTACCGGCTGGCGATTCCGGCGCTGCTGGTACGGTATTACGCGCCTCCGGCGGGGCTGACGATCACGACGCATTCGGAAGCGCCGGCGGGCGCGGGTATTTCGGGGTCATCGGCGCTGATGATCGCGCTCACGAGCGCGCTGCACCGGCTGCACGTCGCGCCGAACCTGCCCCGCGAGACGGTGCGGATCATCGCGCAGAACGTGGAGGCGCAGGTGATTCGGGTGCCGACCGGGTGCCAGGATTATTACCCTGCGTTGTATGGCGGAGTGAATGCGATCGAGCTGACCGAGGCAGGGATGTTCCGGCGGCGGGTCGATATTGATTTGGAAGATCTGAACGAGAGAGTGGTGCTGGCGTACACCGGCGCGCCGCGGCATTCGGGCATCAACAACTGGCAGGTGATGAAGGCGCATATTGACGGCAACCGCGCCGTGCACCGGAACTTCGACCGCATCGCCGCGATTGCGATAGCGATGCGGCGCGCCCTGGAACGCGCGGATTGGAAAGAAGTGGCGCGGCTGCTGCGCGAAGAGTGGACACACCGGCGCAAGAATGCGCCGGGGATCTCCACGCCGCTGATCGACCGGTTGATTACGGTGGCGCGGAAGGCGGGATCGACCGGGGCCAAAGTGTGCGGGGCCGGCGGAGGCGGGTGCGTGTTTTTTCTGGTGGAGCGCGGCGCACGGGAGCGGGTGGCGGCCGCGATCGGACGGGAGGGCGCGACCGTGTTGCCCGTGCGGGTCGCGCGGCATGGCGTGCAGGTTCACGCCGAAAGGTGAGTCAGGTGCCAACCCAGCGAGATCCGCTGCGCATCGCCGTGGGCCTGGCGGCCTTCGTCGCCTTCGATCTGGCGGGCGATTGGATTGCGGGCCGGGTGCTGTCGTGGGGGGGCATCGTGGGGATCGCGACGGCCAGCCTGATTGCCGCATTGGCCGCCACCTGGCTGGTTCTGCGAATCTATGAGCATCGGACGCTGGCGGCGGCAGGGCTGGTCATCAATCGGGCTTCGGTCGAGAATCTGGGATTCGGGATCGCCGGAGGCGTGGGCGGCGCCACCTTTGTGCTGGCCTTACCGCTGCTGGCGGGGGCCGCGCATTTCGCGCCGGTGGCGGAGCCGCCTTCGGCCGGGACTTTGCCGTTTGTGATGCTGGGCTTGGCCGCCGGATCGGCCTCGGAGGAAGTGCTGTTTCGCGGATATCCGCTGCAGATTCTGATTGCCGCGGCCGGGCCGTTCGCGGCCATCATTCCGATTGGAGTGCTGTTCGGCCTGATGCATTCCGGCAACCCCAACGCGGGGTGGTTCGGGATCGTGAATACGGCGGGGTTCGGCATCCTGTTCGGATACGCTTTTTACCGCTCGCGCGACCTGTGGCTGCCGATCGGATTGCACTTTGGTTGGAACTTTACATTGCCGCTGTTTGGAGTCAACGTGAGCGGGCTTAAAATAGGTGTGACGGGCCACCAAATGGTGTGGACCGCCGGCATGTGGTGGAGCGGCGGGGATTATGGCCCGGAAGCCAGCGTATTGACTTCCGTGGTGCTGATTCTGCTGTTCGCCGCCGTGGCCAAGGCGCCCATTCGCCGGCAAGTCTCGCCGTTGACCGACCCGCCAGCGGAGAGCGCGAAATGCGAGCCGTCGCCACCATCGCGGTCCTGAGCCTGCTACCCGGGCTGACCGCCTTCGCCGAGAAACTGACGTTCGAGGACCGGATTGAGTTGACCCGCGGGTTGATGGCGGAATTCGCCACCGTGAAGGTGCTGCTGCCGCGGTCGAAGAAACCGCTGGAATTCGAATCGAGCGGCACGTACGACAAAAAGAAGTGGGACGAAGCGGCCAAAAGCAACGGTCCGGCGGCCCGGACCGGCGACCAGGTACAGATCACGAAGATCGATCTGGATGAAGACAAGATCGTGCTCCAAATCAACCACGGGATGAAGGGCAAGGGCGGGCACTGGTACGATCACGTGCAGGTGGGAATGGGCACGACGACGGCGCCCATTGCTCAAGGCGATTCCAACGCACCGGGCGGGACTTCGATCGCGATCCTGTTTCACAAGCCGCTGGAGCCGATCAAGGCGGCGGAAATCAAGAAAATGCTGGCGCCGGTGATGGATTTCGAAAAGCGCAGCTCGACCGAGTTGTACGCCGACACGCTGCCTCCCGAGATCAAGCAGGCGATTCACGACAAGCGCGTCACGGTGGGCATGGACCGCGACCAGGTGATGATGGCGCTGGGGCGACCGGAGCACAAAGAGCGCGAGACGAAGGACGGGGTCGAGTTGGAAGACTGGATATTCGGCATGCCGCCGGGACGGATTACGTTCGTGACATTTCAAGGCAGCAAAGTGATCACGGTGAAGGAAGACTACGCCGGCCTCGGAACCGAAGTGGGCGACCCCAAGACCCCGCGCTAGCCGGAAGCGCTTCCCAAACGCTCGGCTTGAGCCCGAAAAGTTGCATGCATAACTCGGAATGGCTTACACTTGAACCGCGCAACGACTGTAAATTGGGCGCGGAGAACTCCTCAGCAAACCATGTCAGGAACAAAATCATCTCCCTCGGCCGGCTTGACCGCTCCGGCGATACCGGACCCGGAACAAAACTTCCGTTTCTACGATAACCGGCAGAAATATCTGATGTTCGTGAACACCTGCAGCGAGAAGTGGGTGATCGCGAGCCGGGTAAGCACGGAGTTGGATGAGATCCACCCGACGCCGCCGGCGATTCGCGTCTTTGACGCGGGAGTGGGAGACGGCACGGTGCTGGCGCGCATCATGCGGACGATGCACCGCAAGTTCGAGTGGATGCCGTTTTACATCGTCGGCAAGGAAATCAGCGTGGAAGACGTGCGGCTGGCGCTGGAGAAGATGCCGGACCGGTTCATGGAGCATCCGGCGACCGTGCTGGTGATGACGAACATGAAGTACGATGAGGCGCCGCTGCTGACACCCAACGACGCCGGCGCGCTCGAGAACCTGGTCTGGCACGAAGTGGAACTCAAGGGCACTACGGCGGGGCAGTTCGACGAGCAGATTACGGCGCTGCAACCGTTTCTGGCGGAAAACTGGCGGGCCGGCATCAGCCCGAAGAGCGGAAATCCCATGTACGAGAGGGCGACCGTGCTGGTGATCTACCGGCAGGATTGCAAGTTTCTGCTCGACACGGTGCGGCCGAAGCGGGGAATGCCGCGGGCCGATTTCGACCTGATTCTGGCATCGCAGCCGTACCGCGCGCGGGCCTCGGTGGACTTCAAGGCCAAGCGCGTGATTGCGCCGCTGGCGCGAGGGCTGAACCCGGGCGGTCGGTTGATCGGGATCCATTCCTGCGGGAAGGACCCCGGGCTGGAGATCATCCAGAGGGTCTGGCCGGACGAAAACCCCTTCGAAACGGATCGCTACCAGCTCCTGAAGCGAACCGAAGCCGCGTTAGGGGCCGAGGCCCGCGAGTTCCAGTTTCTGGCGTACGACGACGAGCGCTCGCTCTTGCGGTACGAGATGCACACATTGCCGACCGAGATCGGCAAGTCGGCATCGTCGATCGGGACTTCCACTCTGCTGGCTGCCTGGAACGCTGCTACTTACGTGGCGCAGATCGAGGATCAGCGTCTGGCCGAGGCGATGACGGCCAACACTTACATCGAAGCGACACGCGAAGTGCTGCGCGAGCACGGCGGCCTGTGGTTCTGGGACGAGTGCTATATCGTCGCGCGCAAACTGGCGCGGGCTTGAGAAAACGTACAAAAAAGCACAAAGAAGGGCCGGACGCCCGCATTCCCGGGGTCTTCCGGGGTTTGCGAGCGGCATAATGCATGGTTAGGGAGAGGTGAGATGAAATTTTTAATACCTTCGCTCGTAGGTTTTGCGCTCCTGTGCTCCTGCGCCAAAACGAGCACAACCGGCGGGCAGCACGCGACCGTCGAACTGCGGGATGGCACAAGCGTAACGGGAACGGTCCTTTCCAGTTCGGCAGGTGAGATTCAAATCTCGGGCGACGATAAGCTAACGCGCACGATTCCGATGACACAGGTGCGGTCGATTCAGTACGACGACAGCCCGGCGGCGGCGGGAGCGCCGCCGGACACAAGTGGCCCCGCTCCGGCTGCGCCGACAGCCGCCAGCCGGCCGGCACGGCCGAAGCAGCTGGAGCATCGCGAGCATTACCACCCGGCGGAACAGGCGGTGACGAGCAGGACGCACACACTGCCGGCGGGCACCGAGATTGCGGTGCGCAATGAAGAGACGATTGATTCGGGCAAGGCTGCCGAAGGCCAGACGTTCCCGGCCGAGGTTACCAAAGACGTGCTCGACGGCGAAGGCAACGTGGTGATTCCGGCGGGGGCGAACGCGCAAATCGTGATTCGGTCCGCTTCGAAGGGCGGAAAGATTCGCGGGGCGTCGGACCTGGTGCTGGACCTGGCAACGGTCGCCATCGACGGGAGACAATACGACCTGAGCACGGTCGATTTGTCACAGCAAGGCCATAACGGAATCGGTGTCAACCGCCGGACGGGCGAGTTCACGGGCGGCGGCGCGGCAATCGGCGCGATTATCGGAGCGATTGCCGGCGGCGGCAAGGGCGCGGCCATCGGGGGCGGATCGGGCGCAGCAGCCGGAGCGCTCACGCAGGTGCTGACCAAGGGCACGATCAAGGTGCCGGTGGAATCGGTGCTGACGTTCAAGCTGGATCAACCATTGCGCGTGAACGCGCGATCGTAGAGCGGATTAGCGCATTGCGACGGCGCGGAACAGATTGTCGGCTGAACTGAGCACAACCCAGTTGAGCCGCTGCGGCAGCTGGTTGCGGGAGAGGAAGTCCCTGACGGCCTGGGCGGCTTCCGGCGCGCGCTGCCGGCCGAGCGTGGCATCCATCCAGCGCTCCGGGAAAAAGATGTCGCCGGTGCGCTGGATCTCGGGCAGTAATTCCAAAGCAGGGCGCACGAAGGCGAGCGCCTGCGGCTGCCGGAGCGGATGATTTAAATACCGTAGCGATTCGAGGACCCAGGGCTCATGGCGCCGGTTATCGAGCGCGTGCAAGCGTTCGAAGGCCCGCGTTCGTTCCCCAGGATCGGCGGAGAGCGCCGGGATGACGAAGGCGAGGCGCGCCTTGCGATCCGGGTTCCGGGTGCGCGCAAGCTGGGCCTCGAGAATCTCGCGCGAAGCGGGAACATCGCGAACGGCCAGTTCCATGGCCATGTTGATTTCGTCGGTTTCGGCGAAGGTCAGGCCTGCGATTTTTTCGTCGCGACGCCACACGCGCTCGAGCCAAGCGGCGCCTTCGCGGGACCGTACAGTGTCGCGGAAGGCGGTGAACCAAGCGGATTTGGCGCTCGATGTGGCGGCGCGGGCAATGCCGGCGCGCAACCGCGATTCGAGGGCGGGGCTTCGGCGCGCGCGTTCCGCCGGCGGTAGAAACTGCCAGAACGCATGCGCGAGGTACTGAAGGACGCGCTCGGCAATCTGCTCATCGGTTTCATGAGGCAAGGCGCGCAGGGCCAGATCGAAGAACTCCCCGGGCGTGACGCGGGCGGCGAGCAGGTTTTCCCAAATATCGACCCAGGCACTGCCGCGCGTCAGGGCGTCGGGGATGTCTTCGAGATGGGCGAGCAGGTAACGCCGGGTAGGGTCGTCCAGGACGAACAAGCCGTAGCCCAGACCGCCGCCGTTGGGAAGCACATAGAGCGGTCGTGCGGGCCCGGCCGGAGCCGGCACTGCGGCCGAGGCGCCACTCAAAGAGACGGGGACCTGGTCGATGCGACCGGGGAAGCCAATCGCCACCTGGAGATGCTGCGGCCAAAGCAGGCCGCGGCGGAGGGGATCCTGCTGCGTGAGCCGCAGTTGGGAAAACATCCCGTTTGTCCCCTGTTGGACCCGGATTTCGGGGCGGCCGCGGCGCTCCACCCAAGCGCGGCTCCAGTCCGCTACTTCACCGGGCTTTCGCTTCTCGAAGATTTGCACGAGGTCGAGCCATGTGGCATTACCGAACGAGTATTGCTTTAGATATTCACGCAGGCCGGCGCGAAAGCCTTCGGCGCCCGCGATGCCCTCCAGTTGGCGCATCACGATAGGCGCTTTGTCGTAGATGATGTTGCCATAGAGACTGCCGGCTTCGTTGAGGTTCGCCAGATCCTGGCGGATGGGATTCGCGCCGTCGGTGCGGTCCACGCCGTAAGCATACGGGTAATGCTCCAGCAGAAAACGGAGGTCGTGATTGATCTGCGGGAACGAGGGGTTGACGATCTTGGCGGCCATGAAATTGGCCATGACCTCCTTCATCCAGACGTCGTTAAACCAGCGCATGGTCACCAGGTCGCCGAACCACATGTGAGCGGTTTCGTGGGAGATGGTGCCGGCCCGGTTCAGAAGCTGGTTCTGGGTAGCGGACGGATCGAGCATCAGGGCGGAGGCGTTATAGAGGATCGCGCCGGGGTGCTCCATGCCTCCAAACTGGAATGACGGGATGAGGATAACATCGAACTTACCCCAGGGATACGGAATCCTGGTGTAATCTTCGAGCCAGGCGAGGGCGCGCGCGTGCAAATCGAAAAGGGCGTCGCGGTTACGCGCCACTTTGGCGGCGTCGGTTTCGCGATGAAACATGCGAAAGGTGCGGCCGTTCCGCACGGCGGTTTCGACCTGAAATTTGCCGGCAGCGAAGGCGAACAGGTAAGTGGGGAGGGGCGGGGTTTCGGCGAAGCGGACGGCGGCGCCATGCCGCCCGGCCTCGGCGCCATTCGCCACCAGTTGCCAGAGCGGGGGAACCTCCAAGTCCAGCGTGAAACGCGCTTTGAGGCTGGGCTGATCGAAGCAGGGAAACGCGAGGTGGGCGCGCGCCGGAACAAAGAGTGTGTACAGGAAATCGTCGTTGCGGTTGAGCGCTTCGTCGCCGGCGATGAATTCGATGGCGATCTCGTTCTCACCGGCGGGGGCGCCGGGAAGAATCAGATGGCCTTCGGTGGCCACGAACTCCGCTGGTTTGCCGTTGACCCGAAGCCGGCGCACGTGATCGCGGGGCTGATCGAAGTCAAGGACGACGGCGCGGGGAGCGCGCAGGCTGAAGCGGATCACCTCGGAAGCGTGGATCGGCTCGGTTTTCTTCTCAGGGATGCGGAACGTGAGACGGTAGCGCAGGTTCGAAATCGCGGCGGCGCGGTCGTTCGCCAGAGCCTCGGAGATGCCGGGCCCGGGCGGCACGGTGGCGGCGAATGCGGACGCGGCCGCGAGCAAAGCGGCCCACAGAAACATGGCGTGTCAGTTCAGCCGCGCGGTTTCGATTTTCGCGCCGGGTCTGGCGTTGCCCCAGGCGATGAACGCGCCGGCGGCGGACCGGAACAGGCGCGGATATCCGAGCGCCATGCGCCCGCCTTCGGCGACCTGAATGACCGGGCCGGCCGCGCCGGCGATGCTCACGGTACGCCCGAGCACGCGCGCGCCGGCTGCGCCACCCTGCTCAAGCCAGGAAATCGCGGCATTGCCCTGATCATCGAGAGCCAGGGACGTGTAGCCGAAGGCGTGACCGGTACTGACCACGGTGGGCTTGCCAAAGGTGGCGCCGCCATCGGTCGAGAACGCCACCTGCACCTTGGGCGTATTCTGCGCGCCGGTGTACCACGCGACCGCTACCTTATCGCCCCTGGCGGCAACGGCGGCGGCATTGGTCGGGCAAGCATTCAATTTCCAGTTATCGGCATGAATAATTTTGGAAGGTGACCATTTGCCGTTTTCGAGGCGGATTACCGCGATATCGCGGATATCGTCGGGAGAGTGGTCGCGATAGGCTACCACCAGTCCTTTGCTGGTTTTGGCGACCGCGGTCGGGCAGCAGTTGCAGACATCGTCATCGAGGCGCTCTTCCTTGATTTCCTTACCGTTGGCATCGACGACGGTGCGCATCAGGTAGCCGGGTCCGTCTTCGCCTTCAGGTGTGTGCAGCCAGAAGACGGAAATTTCGCCGTTCGGGCTGACGGCCATGGATGCGAGTCCGTGCTCCACCTGGCCTTTGTCCTTGTGCGCCATTAAGGGCATGCTCCAATGCATGCCGTCGGTGGAAGAGGAGACATAGACGAACTCGGCCTCGCTCGATTCGTTCGGCATTTCGACCCAATGCGCCATCCATTGCTTGTCGCTGATTTCGATCACCTCGGGGACCTCGGCCGGATGGCGGAAGAAATGGCGATTCGCCGCGACGGTCTGGGGATCGGACCACTTGCCACCGCGGAACACGGCGTAGCGCAGACTTAGCGAACCGCCTTTCGAGGGCTCTACCCAACTCATGAGAGGGCTGCCATCGGGTGTGGCGGACCAGTTGGCCTGCAGGCTGCCCGGCGCGGACGGGTTCTGCACGGCTTCGGCTTTGGTCTGCGGGAAAGCGGGAACTGCCGCAGACAGGATTAAAAGGAGGCAGGCTTTTCGCATATGGTTGCCCTCCGGCGGTCAGTGACCGTGTGTGACCGCGGTTTGGTTGACCCTTCCGCGAGCCGGGTAGTAGACTGGCCCTTCGATGCCGCTCGGGCCCGTGTTCACGCCGCACTCGCCAGAAGCCCAGGCGATGTCGGCGCTATTTGGCGCATTCCTGGTGCTGGCCACTGTCATCTTCCTTATTGTGGCAGGTTTGGTGACTTATGGAATTGTGCGATACCGGGCGCGGGCGGGCGCGGGGGAGCCGAGGCAAACATTCGGCTCGCGCGGACTCGAAATCACCTGGACGGCGATCCCGCTGCTGATCGTCACGGTGCTGTTCGTATTCACGGTGCGCACGATGGCCTCGATTGACGCGCCGCTGACGCCGGACCAGCCGGCCGACATCGTAATCACCGGCCATCAATGGTGGTGGGAGGCGCGCTATCGGAATGGGGCCGATACGGCGAATGAGATTCACATTCCCGTCGGCCGGCGGGTACTGGCGCGCATCGAATCGGTGGATGTGATTCATGATTTCTGGGTTCCGCAGCTGGCGCGCAAAATGGACGCGGTACCGGGGCGGCCGGCCTACGTTTGGCTCGAGGCGGACACAGCCGGCACGTATTCCGGGACCTGCTCGGAGTTTTGCGGGATGCAGCATGCGTGGATGCGGTTCGAGGTGATCGCGGAGCCGGAGGCCGATTTTTCCGCCTGGCTGGCGCGCGAAGCGATACCTCCGCAGCCGCCTTCGGGTGACGCCGCCGAGGGGGCGCGGATCTTCCAGCAGCAGAAGTGCGGGGATTGCCATGCCGTGTCGCCGGCCGATACGCGGGTTCTCCCGGGGCCGCCGCTGACGCACATCGCGAGCCGGCGGCTGCTGGGCGGCGAAATTCCGAACACCGCCGAAAATCTGACTCACTGGATCCTGACGCCCCAATCGATCAAGCCGGGCAACAAAATGATGGACCCGCGCCTCTCCGCTGTGGATGTCGGCCCGCTGAGCGCATACATGGAGTCGCTGCGATGAAGGGTCTCGAGCGCTGGGTTTCCACGGTGGACCATAAAGAGATTGGCGTGCTGTACATGCTGACGGCGCTGGTTTTCTTTTTGATCGGCGGCGTGGAAGCGATGATGATCCGGGCGCAGCTGTCGCTGCCGGGTCTGAACTTCCTGGCGCCCGAGACCTATAACCAGGTCTTCACGATGCACGGCACCACCATGATCTTCCTGGTAGTGATGCCGGTATTGGCGGGCTTCGGCGTGTACCTGGTGCCGCTCATGATCGGCGCGAGCGATATGGCGTACCCGCGCCTGAACGCGCTGACTTTCTGGCTGCAGTTCTTCGGAGGCGTGCTTCTTTACATCAGCTTCTTTGCAGGCGGCGCACCGGATGCGGGCTGGTTCAGCTACGCTCCCTTAAGCGAGAAAGCGTTCTCGCCGCATGCAGGGCTCGATTATTGGGCGCTGGGATTGTTGCTATTGGGCTCCGGCACAGTGGGCTCGGCGGTCAATTTCATCGTGACGATCGCGAATCATCGCGCGCCCGGCATGACCATCCGGCGCCTGCCGCTGTTTGTCTGGATGACGCTGGTGAACTCGGTGCTGATCCTGTTCGCGCTGCCGGCGCTCAACGCCGCGCTGATCATGCTGTTGAGCGACCGTCTGCTGCACGCGCATTTCTTCGATGCCGCGCAAGGCGGCTCGCCGATTCTGTGGCAGCACTATTTCTGGATCTTCGGCCACCCGGAAGTCTACATTATGGTGCTGCCGGCATTCGGGATGATCTCCGAAATCATTCCGGTATTTTCGAGAAAGCCGATCTTCGGGTATGGCTTTGTAGCGTCGTCGACGCTGGCGATTGCATTCCTCAGCTACGGCGTGTGGGTGCATCACATGTTCGCGGTGGCGCTCGGCCGGGTTTTCATTTCGGTTTTTGCCGCGATGAGCATGCTCATCGCGGTGCCGACGGGCGTCAAAATCTTTGCGTGGTCGGCGACACTGGTGGGCGGCTCGATTCGGTTCACAACGGCAATGCTGTTCGCAGTCGCATTTCTGCTGGAGTTCACGATCGGCGGCCTGAGCGGGGTGGCATTCGCCACGGTGCCAATCGATTGGGAGCTGACCGACACTTATTTCGTGGTGGCGCATTTCCATTACGTGTTGTTTGGCGGAACGGCGTTCGCGTTGTTCGCGGCGGCGTACTACTGGTTTCCGAAAATCTCGGGACGCCTCATGGACGAGAAGATGGGGCGGTGGAATTTCTGGCTGGTGGTGATCGGCTTCAACATGACGTTTTTTGTGCAGCACCTGCTGGGGCTGATGGGGATGCCGCGGCGCGTGTACACATATCCGAACCTGCCCGGCTGGGCGGCGCTGAACCTGGTGTCTACGTTCGGGGCGGTGATCCTGGGTCTCGGCGCGCTCGTCTTCATTTGCAATATACTGGCCAGCCTGGCATTTGGGACGCGTGCCGGCAACGATCCTTGGGACGCGTGGACGCTCGAGTGGGCGGCGAAATCGCCGCCGTTGCCGGAAAACTTCGAAACGGTTCCGGCGGTGCGCAGCCGCCGGCCGTTGTGGGATGTAAAGCATCCCGACGCGCCGGACTGGGCAGCCGAAGGCGGCGCGTAATGAAGACCCGGGCGCCGTTAGGCATGCTCCTGTTTCTGCTGAACGAGGCGGTCTTCTTTTTTATGCTGATCGGCGCCTTCGTTTATTTTCGCGGTTCGGCGCTGGCGACGGCGGCGCGGAGTTTGAACCTGGCAGGGGCCTCGATTTATACGGTGTGCCTGCTGGCCAGCAGTATCACGATGTGGCGCGGCGTGGCTGCGGGCTCGCGGGGCTGGCTCGGCGCGACGCTCGCGCTGGGCGCGATTTTTCTCTACGGACAGGGCCGCGAGTACTGGGCGTTGTTCCGACAGAACGTGACGATCGGCGGCGATCAATTCGGCACTACCTTTTTCACCCTGACGGGCATCCATGCGCTGCACGTCCTGACCGGTCTGCTCTTGCTGCTGGTTTTGCTCAGCGGGGCAGGCCGCCGGTCTGCGCTGGATTCGATTGCGCTGTACTGGTATTTCGTCGATGCGGTATGGATCGTGATCTTCGCGGTGGTGTATCTGTGGACGTTTGTATGACGTGGGATTGGGAACCGTCGATTATCCTCGGCTGTGTTGCACTGGCGGCAGGCTACCTCTACTTCGCACATGGGCGGACTGCGCTGCAAACCTGCTCCTTTCTTGGCGGAATCGTGGTGCTTCTGCTGGATCTCGTATCTCCGATCGACACGCTGGCAGACACCTACCTGTTCAGCGCGCACGTTCTGCAACATTTTGTGTTGGCGTTGGTCGTGCCTCCGCTCTGGCTGCTGGGAATTCCGGGTTCCGCCGCGGAGCGCGTGTTGCAGAGACGGCGGGTTGACGGGATCGAGCAGGCGTTGTCGCGTCCCGGAGTTTCCTGGGCGGCGGGGGTCGGCACGATGCTAGCGTGGCACATCCCGGCGCTGTTCAGCGCCGCGATTGCGAATGACGGTCTGCACATACTTCAACACCTCAGTTTCCTGGTGAGCGGGGCGATTTTCTGGTGGCCGGTGCTGGCGCCGGTCGAGCCGCGCCGTCTGGCCCCGCTCGCGGCGGTGGTGTACCTGTTCGGCGCGTGCACGGCGTGCAGCCTGCTGGGCGCGGCGCTCACGTTCACTCGGCCCGGCTGGTATCCGGCGTATCTGAATCCCACCGGAGACGCCGGCACGCTGCGGCTGATTCGCACGGGATGGGGGCTCGACGCGCGCACCGACCAGCAATTCGGCGGCCTCTTGATGTGGGTGCCGGGTTGCCTGGTGTATCTCAGCGCGATCCTGGCGCGGGTGGCGGCCTGGTATCGCGCGCCCGAACCCGCATGATCCACAAGCCGAGCTACGCTCCGGTGCTGATGGCAGCCGGACTCATGTTGTTGCTATGGGGCGCGGTCATGACGTGGGCGATTTCGGCGGCCGGCGCGGTCATTATCGGCTATGCCGGAAT
>Ga0070734_10002997_pt1 | contig 18786 bp, 15 predicted proteins | sample Coa_R1_8_FD_66444 | JGI IMG/M metagenome (GOLD analysis project Ga0070734, IMG submission 66444) | Surface soil microbial communities from Centralia Pennsylvania, which are recovering from an underground coalmine fire - Coalmine... | ecosystem: Environmental > Terrestrial > Soil > Unclassified ... | reverse complement strand
CCGGCGCGGCGCGAGACCGACACGATGGACACCTTCGTCGACTCCTCGTGGTACTTCCTGCGCTTCGCCTCGAGCGACAACCACCAGGCGATGCTCGATGAGCGCGTGCGCTACTGGTGCCCGGTCGATCAGTACATCGGCGGCATCGAGCATGCCATCCTGCACCTGCTGTACTCGCGCTTCTGGACCCGGGTGCTCAAGGAGCTCGGCGCCGTCGGCTTCAAGGAGCCGTTCACCCAGCTGTTCACGCAGGGCATGGTGCTCAACGAGGCCTTCTATCGGAAGAACGAGGCGGGCGGCATCGAGTACTTCAATCCGGCCGACGTCGAGGTGACGGCGCCCGCGGGCGGCGAGCGCAAGGCCGTGCTGCGCGCCGATGGCGGACCCGTCGAGTCGGGCGGCGTCGTCACGATGTCGAAATCCAAGCTCAACGGGGTCGATCCGCAGGCGCTGGTGCAGGAATTCGGCGCCGATACCGCGCGGCTCTTCATCATGTTCGCCTCGCCTCCGGAGCAGACTCTCGAATGGTCGGACGAGGGTGTGCAGGGCGCATTTCGCTTCCTGAAGCGCTTGTGGAAGGCGGTGCACGAGCACGTCTCGGCGGGCGCCTTCCCGCCACTCGACACGCGCGCCCTCACCGAGGAGCAGCGCACGCTGCGCCGCCAGACCCACCAGACGCTCGCCAAGGTGACCGACGACATCGGCCGGCGCCGCACCTTCAACACGGCGGTCGCCGCGGTCATGGAGCTCATGAACGCCATCGCGCGCTTTCCGCAAAGGGCGCCCGGCGATCGCGCGGTGGTGCACGAGGCGCTCGAGATCGCCGTGCTCGCGCTCTCGCCGATCGTGCCGCACGTGACGCACGCGCTGTGGCGGGAGCTCGGGCACGAGCGTGCGATCATCGATGAGTCCTGGCCGGCGGTCGATGCGCGCGCGCTCGCGCGCGCGGTGATCGACATCGTCGTGCAGGTGAACGGCAAGCTCAGGAGCCGCATCACCGTGCCCGCCGAGGCCGACGAGGCGACGCTGCGCGCCGCGGCGCTCGCCGATGCGCATGTAAGAAAATTCGTGGGCGAGAAGGCCGTGAAAAAGGTCATCGTCGTGCCCGACAAGCTCGTCAATGTGGTCGTCTAGGTCGCGCTTGCGCTTGCGCTTGCGCTTGCGCTTGCGATTGCGATTGCGCTCGCGATTGCGCCCGTGCCTCACCGCATCGGCGCTGGCGGCGCTCGCGCTCATCGCGGGCTGCGGCTTTCATCCCTCGGGCTCCCGGCCGTTGCCGGCGATCCTCGCGCGACCCTACGTCTCGGAGAAGGATCCGTACACGGATTTTGCGCGCGAGTTCGAGGCGCGCCTGAAAGGCGCCGGCGCGGACATCGCGCTGGTGCGCGCCGATTCGACGGCGACCATCGAGATCACGCGCGATCTCGTCGAGCAGCGCACGCTCGCGGTCTCCTCGCGCAACATTCCGACCGACTACGAGCTCGTCTACACGGTCACCTTCGTCGTCCACGGCGTCGACAAGGAGCTGCTTGCGCCGCAGACCGTGACGCTGTCGCGCGACTACAGCTTCCAGGAGAACGAGCTGCTCGCGAAGCAGCACGAGGCGGACATCCTCAAGGTGCAGATGGCGCGCGATCTCGCCGGCATGGTCATGCGCCGCCTCGCGAGGCTTTGAGCGCCCGGCGCAACGCCCGTGCTGCTCCTCAACGGCATCGACCGCGTGGCGCTCGCATCGCTCCTCGAGCGCTACGGCCTCGAGCTCGTGCTGGTCGCTCCTGAGGAGCTGATTCCCGGCTCCTACTGGGGGGAGCGCGAGGCCGGGCTCATCGGCACGCGCCTGTATGCGCGGCTCGACACGCCGGTGCACTCGGTGCTGCACGAGGGCGCGCATTTCGCGTGCATGACGCCCGAGCGGCGCGTGGGGCTCGATACCGATGCCGGCGGCGACGATGCGGAGGAGTCGGCGGTGTGCTACCTGCAGCTCAAGCTCGCCGACCGGCTTCCGGGAGTCGGTCGCGCGCGCCTCGCGCTCGACATGGACGAGTGGGGCTACAGCTTTCGCCTGGGCAGCGCCCTGCGCTGGTTTGAAGAGGACGCGGACGATGCCCGCGCCTGGCTCGAGCGTCACGGTCTGATCGAGCCGTCCGGAGGCGTGAGCTTTGCCGTCAGGGCGTGAGGGGCGCCTCAGCCGCCGGACCGCCGTCACGCTCGTGGGCGCCTTCGCGGCCACGGCCTGCGATCAGCTCGCCTTTTTCGCCGCGAACGCGCCCGCGCGCTTCGGCGCCCACACACGCCATACCGACCTCTCCTACGGGGATGCGCCCGAGCAGCGCCTCGACGTCTATGTCCCGAAGCGCGCCTCCCTGCGCCCACGCCCGCTCGTCGTGTTCTGGCACGGCGGGCGCTGGAGGTTCGGTGACAAGGCCGAGTACCGCTTCGCGGGGGCCGCGCTCAGCGAGATCGGCTGCGTCGCCGTGCTGCCGAATTACCGGCACTTCCCGCACGTGCGCATGCAAGGTTTCCTGGACGATGCGGCGCGCGCGGCCCGCTGGGCTTGTGACCACACCGGCGCCTACGGCGCCGACCCGGCACGGGTTTTTCTCATGGGGCACTCGGCCGGCGCGCATCTGGCGGCGATGCTCGCCCTCGATCCACGCTATTTCGCCGCGCACGGCGCAGCGCCGCCTCTCGCCGGGCTCATCGGCCTGTCGGGGCCGTATGATTTTCTGCCGCTCCTCGAGGAGGACGTCAAAGACATGTTCGGGCCGCCCGAGCGCTACCCCGAATCGCAGCCGATCAATTTCGTGCATGCGGGCGCGCCGCCGGCGCTGCTCATTCACGGCATCCGCGATGACACGGTGTGGCCGAAGAACTCACGCAATCTCGCCACCGCGCTCGCGGCGCGCGGCGTGCCCGTGCGCCTCGAGCTCTACCCGCACCTCGGGCACGCCGACACGGTGGCGGCCATGAGCGAGGTCGCGCGGCGCCGCGCACCCACGCTCGAGCAGGTCGCCGAGTTCGTGGGCGCGCACGCCTAGGAATCTGGCGTAGCGCGAATCGACGGGACCCGTGCGGTGGTCGCGTTCGGTGCGCGCGTGCGGCGACGGAGAGCGGTCGCTCGCGAGCCCATGCCATCAGGCATGCTGATCGGGGAGGGGCATTCCCCGCTGCAGCTCGAACGAGCTGGCGCGGTCCTAGGCGGCGTGCGCGGTCGGCGTCGCTCGGGCGCTGCGCGCGGCGCCGGGCACGCTCGGGGCGCCGGTGAGCGCGTAGCTGCGTCCAAAACGGTTCGCAAGGAAGGCATCGAGCGCGATGTCCTCCTGGCGCACCAGCCCCGCGTGCGGCAGCCGTCCCTCGGCGAGCAGGTCGAGCACCGCGCAGATCCCGGCCGCGGTGGTGATCTGGATGGCACTGCGCACGCGGCCGCCGACCGGCGCGGCGTAGATCTTGTTCGCGTAAGTCTCCTGCAGAAGCTGCCCGCCCTTCAGACCGCTCACGGTCACGAACACGATGACGACGTCCTGCAGCGTCACGGGCACCGCGTTCTCGAGAATGTCCTTCAGCACCTCACGTCGATCCCTGAGCCGCAGGTCGTTCAGCAGCGCCTTCATGAGCGTGGCGTGTCCCGGATAGCGGATGGTGCGGTAATTCAAGTTGCGCACGCGGCCCGAGAGCGTGTCGCAGAGCGTGCCGAGACCGCCCGAGGTGTTGAACGCCTCGTAGAGAATGCCGTCGAGCGAGAATTCCTCGCGCTCCTCGAGCGGCGCGGTCTCGCGGCGCTGCCCATTGACGATCGCCTCGCACGGCTCGCAGTACTCGTTGATGACGCCGTCCGTGCTCCAGGTGAGGTTGTAATTGAGCGCGTTCGAGGGGTATTGCGGCAGCGCGCCGACCCGCATGCGCACATCGTGCAGCTCATCGAAATGGGAGATCAGGTCGCTCGCGACGATCGTGATGAAGCCGGGCGCGAGTCCACACTGCGGGATGAAGGCGGTGCGCGCGCCGGTCGCGAGCTGCTTGACGGCGCGCGTGCTCGCGACGTCTTCGGTGAGATCGAGGTAGTGCGCGCCCGCGCGCTTGGCCGTCTCGGCGATGAGGCGCGTCGCATGGTAGGGAGCGGCACTCAGGACCGCGAACTGCCCCTCGAGCAGGCGCGACAGAGCCGCCGTGTCCTGGATGTCACAGACGGCGGTGCGCACGCTGCGTGCGCTCTCGAGCCGCTCGAGCTGCTCCGCGGAGCGATCGAGCACGGTGACCGCGTAATCACCACAGCCGGCGAGCAGCTCGGTGATCATCGAGCCGATCTTTCCCGCGCCGACGACGACAATGTTCTTCATGCGCTGTCTCCTCTAGTGGGCCGAGCCCCGGCGCGCAGCCGGGCCCGCCGCCTGACCGCTCATTCTCGCGAGCGGGCCTTGCTATTTGAAGGGTAGATTCAGACGTTTTTAAGGTATATTTATGCGATTCGTAGGGCAAAATCGGCAAAAAGAATGGCACTCTCATGGACTCCATCGATGAGCAGCTGATCGTCGCCCTGCGCGAGAATGCCCGCGCCTCGACCGCCGAGCTCGCGCGGCGCGTGGGCCGCTCGCGCACCAGCGTGCAGAGCCGGCTCGAGCGACTCGAGCGCCAGGGGGTCATTCTCGGGTACGGGGTGCGTCTCGCGCCCGGGCAGGACGCCTCGGCCGTGCGCGCCCACGTGATGATCAAGGTCGGCCCGAAGGAGGCCCGCTCGGTGAGCGGCGCGCTGCGCGCCATCCCCCAGGTGCGGGTGTTGCACTCGGTGAGCGGGGAGGTTGACTTGATTGCCGTCGCGGTGAGCGGCTCGGTTGCCGAGATGGATCAGGTCATCGATCGCATCGGCGCTCTCGAGGGAGTCGAGCGCACCACGTCCTCGATCATTCTATCGACGAAATTCGAGCGCTGAGCGGTGTCGCAGCGCACCGCAAAGCCCCGGCCTTTCCCACCCTCGAGCATGGTGCGTGTGCGCGGCGCGCGCGAGCACAACTTGAAGAGCGTCGATGTCGACCTGCCCCGCGATGCGCTCGTGGTCTTCACGGGGATCTCCGGCTCGGGCAAGTCCTCGCTCGCCTTCGGTACGCTCTTTGCCGAGGCACAGCGACGCTTTCTCGAGTCGGTCTCGCCCTATGCGCGGCGGCTGTTTCACCAGATGCCCGTGCCCGACGTCGACGAGATCGAGGGGCTTCCTCCCGCGATCGCCCTGCAACAGCAGCGCGGCACCGCGAGCGCCCGCTCATCGGTCGGCAGCATCACCACGCTCTCGAACCTGCTGCGGATGCTCTACTCACGGGCCGGGGAGTATCCGCGGGGACAACCGCTGCTCTACGCCGAATCGTTCTCGCCGAACACCGCCGAGGGCGCCTGCCCACGCTGCCATGGACTCGGGCGCATCTACGAAGTCACCGAGGCCTCGATGGTGCCGGACGAATCGCTCACCATTCGCGAGCGCGCGATCGCCGCGTGGCCTCCGGCCTGGCAGGGACAAAACCAGCGTGACATCCTGGTTTCGCTCGGCATCGACGTCGACCGGCCGTGGCGGGAACTGCCGCGCAAGACCCGAGACTGGATCCTCTTCACCGAGGATCAGCCGGTCGTGCCGGTGTATGCGGGATACACGCCCGCGGAGACGCGCCGCGCCCTGAAGCGCAAGGAGGAGCCGAGCTACATGGGCACCTTCACCAGCGCCCGGCGCTACGTGCTGCACACCTTTGCGAGCACGCAAAGCGCGCTCATGAAGCGCCGCGTGTCGCAGTACCTGCTGAGCACCGAGTGCCCCGCCTGTCGGGGCAAGCGCTTGCGGCCGGAGGCGCTGCGGGTGACGTTCGCCTCGCTCGATATCACCAGCCTGTCGCGGCAATCGCTCAAGGCGCTGCACGCGACGCTCGCCCGGTTCGCGAGCAACCCGGTGCCCTCCTCCGCACCGCATCCGGAAAGAACCCTGGCCGCGCAGCGCATCAGCCGCGACATGCTGGCGCGGCTCGAGGTGCTCATGAATCTCGGGCTCGGGTATCTCACGCTCGATCGCAGCGCCCCGACGCTCTCGCCCGGCGAGATGCAACGCCTCCGGCTCGCCACGCAGGTGCGCTCGAATCTGTTTGGCGTGGTGTACGTCCTCGATGAGCCCTCCGCCGGACTGCATCCGGCCGACACCGTGGCCCTGCTCGAGGCGCTCGATCAGCTCAAGGCGGCGGGCAATTCCCTGTTCGTGGTCGAGCATCACCTCGATGTGATCCGCCATGCCGATTGGCTGGTGGAGATCGGACCCGCGGCCGGGGTCGATGGCGGACGCATTCTCTACAGCGGTCCGCCCGCCGGCCTCGCAGCGGTCGAGGCCTCGCGCACGCGCGAGTATCTGTTCGATGAGCGCGCCATAGCGCCCGCGCCCTCGCGGCCGCCGCGCGGCGCGCTCACCTTGAGCGGCGTCACGCACAACAATCTGCACGGCCTCGAGGTCGCTTTCCCGCTCGGCGCGCTGACCACCGTCACCGGCGTGTCCGGATCGGGCAAGTCGACGCTCGTGAGCCAGGCGCTCGTGCATCTGGTGGCGACGCACCTCGGCGTCGACCGGGCGCTCGAGCGGCTCGAAGGGGAGGCGGCCGAGCTCGTACAGGCGACGGTCGAGCTGCCCCGAGGCCGGATCACCTCGGGCGCAAGCGCCCTCCGGCGTCTGGTCGAAGTCGATCAGAAGCCGCTCGGGCGCACGCCGCGCTCGAATCTTGCGACCTATACCGGCCTGTTCGACGAAGTGCGCCGCCTCTTCGCGCAGACCCCGGCGGCGCGCGCCCGGCGCTACACCGCCGGACGGTTCTCGTTCAACGTGGCCGCGGGACGCTGCCCGAACTGCCAGGGCGAAGGCTGGGTGATGGTCGAGCTCCTGTTCCTGCCGAGCGTGTATGCACCGTGCGCGGTCTGCCACGGCACCCGTTACAACGCGAAGACGCTCGAGATCCAGTACCGCGGCAAATCGATCGCCGAGGTGCTCGCCCTGACGGTCGCCGAGGCCGCCGAGTTCTTCGCGGCCGAGCCCTCGGTGCGCCATCCGCTCGAGGTGCTGCTCGAGGTGGGTCTCGGGTATTTGCGCCTCGGCCAGCCGGCAACCGAGCTCTCGGGCGGGGAGGCGCAGCGGGTCAAGCTCGCGACCGAGCTGCAGCGCTTGTCGCGGGGCGACACGCTGTTCGTGCTCGATGAGCCGACCACCGGTTTGCACGCTGCCGACGTCGACAAGCTCCTCAAGCAGCTCGAGCGGCTGGTGGCGGCGGGCAATACCGTCATCGTGGTCGAGCACGACATGCGCGTGGTCGCCCGCAGCGACTGGGTCATCGACATGGGACCGGGCGCCGGCGAGGAGGGCGGCAGGATCGTGGCGTCGGGTCCTCCCGCGGTGGTGGCGCGCGCCCGCGGCAGCCGCACGGCGCCCTATCTCGCTCAGGCGCTCGGCGTGCGTCGCGAGCCGCCGACATCGCGGCCCTCCCCATGAGACCGGATGTGCGCGATCCGATGAGCGCGACCCGATGAGCGCGCTGCTGCGAGCGATGCGCGCGGACATCACGATGCTCGACGTCGATGCGATCGTGAATGCGGCGAACTCGAGCTTGCTCGGCGGCGGGGGCGTCGATGGTGCGATCCACCGCGCCGCCGGCCCGGCGCTTCTCGAGGAGTGCCGCGCGCTCGGCGGCTGCGCGCCCGGCGAGGCGCGCATCACGCGCGGGCATCGGCTCAAGGCACGGCATGTGATTCACGCGGTGGGGCCGGTATGGCACGGCGGCACGCGAGGCGAGGCGCAGCTGCTCGCCTCCTGCTACCGCCAAGCGCTCGGTCTCGCGCAGCAATACGGCCTGCGCTCCATCGCGTTTCCCTCGATCAGCACCGGAGCGTTCGGCTTTCCCATCGAGCGGGCGGCGCCGATTGCGATCGGTGAGGCGCAGAGCTTCGCGCGCGCGAGCCGGGTGCTCGATGAGATCATCTTTTGCTGCTTCTCCGCGCAGGATCTGTCGGTGTATCGGCGTGCCCTGACGCAGGCGGGCATCGCGCTCGACCCGCCTTGAGCCGGGCCTCAGCGCACACCCCACGTCGCGGCCAGGATCTCGGAGAGCACGGCGCCCGCGCTCCCGCGCAGGGCAACGCTCACGGTCGACTCGATTCCCGTGAGGTTGGGATTGATCTGCACGGTCAGTGCGCCCGCGCCGATCGCGAGGTCGGTGAGCGAGGCCGCGGGTTGGACGAGCGAGGAGGTGCCACAGACGAAGAAAAGCTCGCTGCGCTGCGCGGCGTCGCGCGCGCGTTGCCAGGCGTCCTCGGGCAGTTGCTCACCGAACCACACGACGCCGGGTCGCACCCGTGCGCCGCAACCCCTGCATCGGGGCGGGTCGATGCGTCGCTGCTCGAGCGATGCGACCCGGCCGGCCGGATCGCGATGCTCGAGCCCACATTGCTCGCAGCGGGACCGTCCGAGCTCGCCGTGCAGGTGCACCACGTCGCGACTGCCCGCGCGCTCGTGCAGGTCATCGACATTCTGGGTGATCAGCGTGAAGTTTGGGATGCGGTCGCCGATTGCGGCGATGGCGCGGTGCGCGGCATTGGGTTGTGCCGAGCGCGCGAGCGCGCGGCGCCACTCATACCAGCCCCAGACGAGCGGTGCATCGCGCTCGAAGGCCTCGGGCGTGGCGAGCTCGGCGGCATCGAATCGCTCCCACAACCCCGTCTGCCGGTCGCGGAAGGTGGGTATGCCGCTCTCGGCCGATACGCCGGCACCGGTGAGGAAGACGACACGCCGCGAGGCGCGGAGCGCGTCCACGATGCGCTCGTCGGTCACGGGTTCATCCGCTGCCCCGGGGGAGGCCGCTGAAGGCCGCCATGTGAAATCGGGCCTGCTCGGGTCCGTAGCGGTGCTCGGCGCCGACCGGGCAGCTCGCCCGCGCACGACAGGCGACGCGCATGCACTCCCCGTCGCTCGTCGTGCGCAAGTAGGTGCGACAGCGCAGGTGATCGAGGTGGCCCGGTCTCACGGCATCCGCGGGGCACACGGTGAGGCAGGGTTTGGCGGCGCACGTCGCGCACGGACTCGGCGCGTGGGCAGCCGGCGGCAGCTCGAGCAGCTCGGCGAAGCCGAGCGCGCCGCGGTAGGAATGCCAGAGCCCATACACCGGATGGATGAGGATGTTGAGGGGGGAGACGTGCACGCCTTCCGCGCGCTGCGCCCAGCGCTGGAAGGGCAGCCAGGGCGGCCCACCGAAGGGATAGAGCGCCGTGGCTCCGTGCTCGCGCGCGAGCGCCTCGATCACGCGTCGCGACCAGCGATCGAGCGGGTCGGCGGCCCCGTCGCGATATTCAGGAGAGGCGGTGAAGGTGCCCCACCGGCGCGAGCCCACGAGGCCGAGCAGCACCACCGTGGCCATCGGCCGGCCGTCCGCGCTCGAGGGAACCGCATCCTCCGCGGTCGGATGAAAGCCGCCGCGGCATACGAGGCCGCATTGCTCCGCGGCGCTGCACAGGGCCGCATGGCGCTCGAGCGTCATCGCGATTCGGAGCCGGCCGGTCGGAGCGCGCCCCTCAAGTGCGCTCCGGCCGCCGCTCGGCATAGGGAAACCACCAGGGCGCTCGCGCGGTAACGTGCTCGAGGTCGATCAGCCACGCGTCCTGACCCGCGGACGGCGTCTGCGCCTGCGACTCGACGCTCGCGGCGAAGCGCGCGAGAAGCGGATGCAGGTCGCGGCCGCCATTTTGCGTAGCATCGGCCGCCCAGGACGCCTCGCCCGCCAGGCGCCGGAGGCGCTGCGGCGCCTCGCGGGCGAGCGGTGCGAGCACTCGCTCGAGCTCGCCGCCCACGATGGTGAGATGCGCGCCGCGTGCACGCAGCAGATCGGGGAGCGCCTCGGCGAGCGACTCGAGCGGGCAGACCGCGACCACGGGCCCCGCAATCTGTTCCTCGAGATAGCGCGGCTCGGGGGGGCCGCGGCTGAACAGGGTCGGCTGAAAAAAATGTCCCGTGAGGCCCCAGGGCTGAAAACGGCGCGCGCCGAGAATGAGCCTGCCGCCTTGCTTGAGTGCATGGGCCACCCGGCTCGCGAGCGCGCCCGCGGCTGCGGCCGAGGCGAGCGGCCCCAGATCGGTGACGGGCTTGATGGGATCGCCCACCTCGAGGAAGGCGAGGGCCATGTGCAGGCGCTCGATGAACGAGGAGGCGAGAGGCTCCTCGACGAGCACGGTGGGACAGAGCGCCGGCCTCTGGCCGCCGTCGAAGAGGCGATGCGCGGCGATTCCCGCGGCGGCGAGCTCGAGATCCGCATCGCGAGGCACGATGAGCAGGGCGGGTCGCGAGGCTGCGAGCACGCTCGGGCCGGTGAGAGCCCCGACCTCGAGATGATCGATGAGCGCCCCGCAGGTCGCCTCCCCGCCCGTGATCACGTTGAGGACCCCGGGCGGCAGCGCTGCAAGGCATCCCGCGAGCGCGAGGCTCGCGAGCGGCGCGTGCGGCGCCGCCTGACAGACGAGCGTCTCGCCTGCGGCAAGCGCAGCGGCCATGCGTGCGCTCAGATCGAGCAGCGGGTAATGCGCGGCCGGCAGCACCACCCGTAACCCATCGGCGGATTGAGCGAGCATCGGCTCTGGGGAGCGATCGAAGTCTTGCAGCCGATGGGCGGCCTTGCGAAACAGCGCGGCCGCGATCCTCACGGCGTCGAGCGACTCGAGGATCGGCGTGCCCGTCTCGCGCGTGGCCAGCGCCGCGAGAGCGGCCGCGGCGGCCTCGATCGCTCCGGCCGCCCCGCGCAGGTGCTCGGCGCGCGCGGCGGGCTCGAGCGTGCGCCAGCCGGGAAGCGCGCGCCGCGCGGCTCGCAACGCCCGATCGATCTCGGGCGCTCCGCACTCCGGCACGGTGTCGATCGGCTCGAGCGTTGCCGGATTCTGGAGGGTGAGGCTCACGCGCCCTGCCGCCTCGACCCAACCGCCATCGATCCACACGGGGCGCACGATCGATGCCTTGTGACCTGTCCCTGCGACCGGGCGATCTTAGCTTTGGGCCGCGATCACCGCGATCTCGATCTTGTATTCGGGTGCGGCCAGATGCGTGCTCATGACCGTGGCGCGGGCCGGTGTGCTGCCCGGCACGACCCAGCGGTCCCAGACCTTGTTCATCTCGTTGAATGCGGCCATGTCGGTGAGCCAGATGGTGGCCGAGAGCACGCGGCTCTTGTGCGACTTCGCCTCGGCGAGCAACCCATCGATGATCGACAGGATATCCTGGGTCTGTGCGGCCACGCCCTTGCCCGGTGCATTCGCCGCCACCTGGCCGGCGAGATATACGGTCTTGTTGTGGATCACGACCTGCGACATGCGCGGTCCGGTATGCAGTCGTTCAATGGACATGGCTGGCCTCTCGATCTCGGTTCAAGAGCGAGAGGATAGCGCCTCGGCGCGCGGGCGGGTCCAGGAACCCGCGGACGGGAGATCCGCGGGGTCTGAGGAGGCCATAAAAAACGGCGTGGCCCTCGCGGGCACACGCCGTCGGATACCGCGCCGACGGGGGAGTTGGCTGATGCCGACGCGACTCTCTCCTAAACCACACTGGGCCCGGGGGCATCTTGTGGGCAGTTGATCCCGGGTGCCGGCTCATACTGCCAAAATCTGCTCCGCAGGCCAGTGAGGTCTTGTCATGGACTGTGCAAGATTTCTCGCTTGACAAAGCTCGAGCGGGGCCCGCCCGCCGGAGCGGCTCCGGCGGGCTTCCGCGGGCTTCCGCGGGCTTCGGGCGGGGTTCGTCAGGTGCCGCGCGCCGCGCTCACTCGGCGGTGGCCGGATCGATGATCGTGACCACCGGAGAGATCTTGTTCGCGGGAAAGCCGCCGAGCTCGGCATGGCGGCGCACGAGCGACTCGTCCGAGGCGTGATACACGCAGTAGATCTTGTCCGGTGTCACGAAGCTCTCGATCCACTGCACGCTCGGCCCGAGGCTGCTCAGCACGCCACACGATTTCTTGGAAATGGTCTTGAGCTCCGCCGGGCTGAGCTTGCCCGCTCCCGGAATCTCTCTCTCGATGACGAACTTCGGCATGACATTTCTCCAGTCGGGTTGATCAATCGGGTCGATGTTGCGCCGTCGCCCAGGATCGGCTTGCGGACAGTCTCACCCGGCGGATCCCGCGGCGTCCTGAAAATCGTCTGAAACTTCTCTAAAAAGTGCCGCCGGGGTGCGCGCTTGCGGCACACGCCTAGGGACCGCATTCTACGGGGCGCTGGTCGCGCTGCGCGGCGGGGCGCTGGTCGCGCTGCGCGGCGGGGCGCTGGTCGCGCTGCGCGGCGGGGCGCTGGTCGCGCTGCGCGGCGCCCTGCGGGTTACGATCTTGCATGAAGAGCGCAGAGGCTTGAAGCGGTCCTGCAGGGTTTCTGAAACGTTGCTGAGGGCGCGTACAAATGGGGAAAAAAAGGCGCTCCGATGCATCGATTGGGATGAGTGCGTGACTGCGCGTCGTTTCGGCGCTTTCGAGCTGCGGCCGTCCGAGCGCCTGCTGCTCCAGTCGGGCAAGCCGGTCGAGCTCGGTGCACGCGCGTTCGATCTGCTGCTCGTGCTCACCGAGCAGAGCGGCAAGCTGGTGAGCAAGAGCACGCTGCTCGAGCGGGTGTGGCCGCGCCTGGTGGTCGACGAGAACAACCTGCCCGCGCAGATCGCGAGCCTGCGGCGTGTGCTCGGCGCGGGAGCCATTCGCACGGTGCCGGGTTTCGGCTATCGCTTCGAGTGGGCGGTGAGCGAGGGCGGCGAGGCGCCGCCTGCTGCATCGCGTCCCCTCGAGAGCGAGCCGCGTGCGAGCCTGCGCATCCCGCGCCGGGTGCGACCGGAGCGGCTCGCTGCCCTCGTCGGGCGCGATGAGGACGTCGGCAACGTGCGTGCGGCGCTCGAGCGCTCGAGCCTCGTGACCATCGTCGGCATGGCAGGTGTCGGCAAGACGCGCCTCGCGCAGGAGATCCTGGCGTACGCAGCGGGTGGCGCCGCCGAGGCGGCGGCGTGGGTTCCGCTCGCGCCCGTGACCGATGCGAATTACCTCGCATCCGCGATCGCACTGGCGCTCGGCCTGTCGATTCCGGACGGCAGCGATACATTCGAGGTGATCGCGCAGGCGCTCGAGCGGGTGCCCTTGCTGCTCATCCTCGATGGCGCCGAGCGCATGCTCGATGCGCTCGTCGAGCCGCTCGAGCGCTTGATCGCGGCCACCGAGAGCGTGCGAGTGCTGGTGACGAGCCAGGCGCCGCTCGGGCTGGCGGGTGAGACCGTGTACCGTCTGTCCGCGCTGCCGGTGCCCCCCGCGAACGCGCCTGCGGATGCGGCGCGCCGCTACGCCGCTGTCGAGCTGTTCGTGCAGCGCGCGGCGGCGGCCGACCGGCACTTCGCACTGTCACCCGCGACCACCGCGCTCGTCGTGCAGATCTGTCGCAGGCTCGATGGCATTCCGCTCGCGCTCGAGCTCGCCGCGGCGCGCGCGCCGGCGCTCGGGTTGCAGGCGCTCAACGAGCGGCTCGATGACCGGTTTCGCTTGCTGAGGGCACCCGGGCGCACGCCGGATCCGCGTCATGGGGCGCTCGAGACGGCATTCGAGTGGAGCTACGAGCTCCTGGGCCCGGCCGAGCAGCGCGTCTTCGACCGCCTGGGCGCGTTCGCCGGCAGCTTCACCTTGAAGAGCGCTGCGCATTGCGTCGCCGACGCGACGCTCGATGCGGCCGAAGCGATCGACCTCATCGGCCGGCTCGTGGATCGCTCGCTCGTCACCGCGCTCGCGGTCGAGCCGCCGCGTTACACGCTGCTCGAGACAGCCCGTCACTATGCGCGGGCGCAGCTCGTGGCCCGGGGCGAGCTCGAGGCGGTACGCCTGGCGATGGCGCGAAGCCTCCTCGAGGTGCTCGATGCCGCGTACGAGGAGTACTGGTCGCTCGATGAGGAGATCTGGCTGCACCGCTACATCGTGGAGCTCGCCAATGTGCGCGCGGCGCTCGATGTCTCCGCACACCATGCGCCGAGCCTGAGTGTTGCGCTCTTCGGCTCGTCCTGGCCACTGTACGTCGAGGCCGACCTCTACGCCGAGGGCCGCGCGCGCTACGATGAGCTGCTGGGCGCGTTGCCGCAGTCGGCGTCGAGCCAGCGAGTCGGACGCTTCTGGGAGGCGATCGCGACCTACGAGGGGGTGCGTCAATGCGACCGGGCGCGCTATGCGGCGGAGCTCGCGGCAAAGCACTTCGCCGAGCTCAACGAGCCGCGTCCGCGATACTACGCGCTCATGCAGCTCGCCTCCTGCGGGGGTGTCGAAGCGGATGCCGCCCGCGCGGCAGTCGAGGCGGCGCGCGCGCTGGCGCAGCCTTCCTGGCCGGCACGATTACTCGCGCAGGGTGCTTTGGGCGAGGGGACCTTGCTCATGAGCGCGGGCAATTTCCCCGAGGCGCGTGCGGCGTACCGGCGAGCGGTCCAGCTCGCCCTGACGACGAGCGAGCGGCAGGCGTTGCTCGCGACGGTCGCGATCGTCGAGCTCGACATCGCCGCGGGCGATGGGAGCAGCGCGCTGCAGCTTGCGAGGCCGCTTGCGCTCAGCTTGCGCCACCTCGGGCGGGTGGATACGAGACTCGAGTTGCTGATGCTGATGTTCAGCGCTCTCTTGCTCGCGAGGCAGCTTGCCGAGGCGCGCAGCGTCGGTGCCGAGCTCCACGAGCTCGCGATGCGGCTCGATCCGAGCCGGCTCGATGCCGTGCTCAATGCAATGGCGTTGCTCGTGGCCCTGGAGCAGCCAATGCCCTGCCGGCTCGCGGCGCGCATCGCGGTGCTCGCCGATCAGAGCGATCGGGTGCGCGGACAGGTGCGTTGCCGCCCCGTCGATGAGCGCGTGCGCGCGGCGCTCATGCAATGCCTCGATGAGCAGAGCCGAGCCGAGGTTGCGAGCCCGGACCCATCGATGCTGAGCTGGCCGCTCGATGCGCCGAGCGCCTGCGCGCAGGCGCTCGGGCTCGCCTGAGGAAGGCTCACCGTGGGCTCAGGAGCCCTCCTTTCAGGTCACCGGATAGGGCGCATCGCGCGGTGCACGCAGGCGGCTCACCACGAGATAGGCGAGCACCGCGACGAGGAGCGTCACGCAGCTCGCCTTGAAGTCCTGCTGCATCGCCGGCGTGAAGGCCATTGCCACCAGCACCGCAAGCATGGCGGCAATCACCGCATAGCTCAGGAACGGGAAGAGCCACATGCGCACCGCCGGCGCCGCGAGCCCGGCCCGCTCACGCCGGGTGCGCAGTGCAATCTGCGCGACGCAGATGATGATGTAGACGTACACGATGAGAGCGCCGGAGGAGCTGACGAGGAAGTCGAACACCGCTTGCGGCGCCTCGGTGGCCGCGATGATTCCCAGGAATCCCGCGAGCGCGCAGATCAGCACTGAGCCGATCGGCACGCGCCGTGCGTTCAGCCGCACGAGCCCCTGGGGCGCATCGCCGCGGTCCGCGAGAATGAAGAGCACGCGCGAGCTCACGTAGAAGGCCGAGTTCAGACAGGAGAGCACGGCCGTCAGGATGATGGCGCTCATGATGTCGCCCGCGAGCGGCACGTGCATCTGGGTGAGGGCGAGCGTGAAGGGCGACTCGCCCGAGCGCACCAGCGTCCAGGGCACGACCGAGACGATGAAGAAGATCGAGCCGACGTAGAAGAAGAGGATCCGCCAGATCACCTGCGTGCTCATACGCGACACGGCGCGCGCCGGCTGCGCGGATTCGGCTGCGGCAATGGTCGTGATCTCGGCGCCGGTCATGGCGAAGAAGACCGTCGGCACCGCGGCGAGGACCGCAATCCAGCCGTGCGGCGTGAAGCCGCCGTAGGCGGTGAGATTGCCGAACGTGGCGCCGGGGCCGACCCAGCCGAAGGCGTGGCTCGCGGCGATCACGATGAAGGCAAGGATCGCGGCCACCTTGATCGAGGCGAACCAGAACTCGAACTCCGCATAGGAGCGCGCCGACATGAGATTGACGCAGGTCATCACGGCCATGAGGCCGAGTCCGATCGGCAGGGGCGCGACGCCGGGCAGCCAATGGTGCACGAGCTTCGCGCCGGCGATCGCCTCGACGGGGACCACCAGCACCCAGAAATACCAGTACAGCCACCCGACCACGAAGCCGGCGCCATCGCCGAGCCCGGCGCGCGCGAACTCGGTGAACGAGCGTACGCTCGGCAGCGCGGTGGCCATCTCCCCGAGCATTCGCATGATGAACAGGATCATGAGACCGCAGATGCTGTAACTGATGAAGCTCGCCGGCCCCCCCTGAATGATCGCGGTGCTCGAGCCGACGAACAGCCCCGCACCGATGATGCCGCCGATCGAGATCATCGTGAGATGCCGTCCTTTGAGCGAGCGGCTGAGCTCGTTCTTGGCGGGGGTCGCAGCTGCGGGTGGGGGTGCCGTCATTCGTTGAGCCTCATCCTTAAAACTGGGCCATTCTATCCTGCCGGACCGCGCGCTCCCGCCTCCGCATGGCGGCTCCTAGCTCGCCTCGACCCGCGGACGCGGATCGCCGAGCTTGGGCACGGTCTCGCCGCCCCACAACTGGCGCTCACGGATCCAGGGCAGCGGCGATTCGGGGTGAGGGCCGTCGAACTCGCGCGCGAGCCGATGCGCGTCCCACATCGCCTGATTGAGCTGCGCCGGCGCCTTGCAGTCGCCCACCCGGAATACCGCCTCGATGCCGTGCTGCGGCCACTCGGCGCGACGCGCCCTGAGCTCGCGCCACAGACGATCCTCCGAGCGGCGCGCGGTCACGAGAATCACGGCATCGATCTCGAGGTCGAACTCGCCGCGATTGTCCCGGCGCGGCACACGGCCCGAGGCCGGCCCCGTGAGGTCGGGACCATACTTGTAGAGGTAGGTCATGCGCACGCGGCCCGGCTCGACGCGCTCGAGCCAGTGGTTCACGTAGGTCTTCACCTGCTTCTCGAACAGCATGCGCTTGTTGTTGCCGGACTCCATGCTGAAGACACCGTACTCGGCGACGTCGGCGGCATCGCAGACGTAGGTCACGTCCTTGCCCTGATTGGCCATGAGCTCGGCGAGCGTGATTCCCATGAAGTGCCCGTCGCCATCGAGGATGAGGACGCGACGACCCGGCACCTGCTTCCCGCGAATGACCTGTGAGGGGGTGAGCACGTGCGCCAGGGAGGCGTCGGCGCCGGGGATCGGACCGTAGTTGGCGCCCCGCCCATCGTCCCACCAGTGATACCCCGTCGCGAGCACGACGCGATCGGCGCCGTACGCGAGCACCTCGTCGGCGCTCATCGGCCCGACTCCGAGGTGCACCTCCACCTTGCGCTTGAGCTTCTTGAGCTGCGTCTCCCGATACGTGATCACGCGGCCCCATTCCGACAGACGCGGCAGCGTCGCGATGCCGCGCCAGTGGCCGCCCACCTCGCCCTGGGCCTCGCGCAGATGCACGGTATAGCCGCGCTCGCCGAGTACGCGCGCGCATTCCATGCCGGCCGGCCCCGCGCCGACCACGAGCACGCTCAGCGGCTTCTGGGTCGTCACGAACTTCTCCGGATGCCAGCCGCGCCGGTACTCCTCACCGACGGTCACGTTCTGCGTGCACATGATCTGGCCGCCCTGCTGGAACTTCGACACGCAGATGTTGCAGCCGATGCACTCGCGGATGTCCTCGAGGCGGCCTTCCGAGATCTTGGTCGGCAGGAACGGATCGGCGATCGAGGGGCGCGCCGCTCCGATGATGTCGAGCACGCCCGCGCGCATGAGAGCGACCATGTCATCGGGACTCGTCAGGCGGCCATTGCCCACCACGGGGATCCGGGTGCCCAGGATGGCTTTGCCCTGCTGGATGAAGGGCGTCATCCAACCGGACTTGCGAAAGCGTGAGGCGCCCGCGTCCTCGCCCCACTCGGCGTAGTCGCCGATCTTGAGGGCGACCGCATCGACGACGCCCTCGGTGCGAAAGCGCTCGAGCAGCTTCACGCCGTCCTCGTGCGCCTCGATGCCCTCGGGTCCGTGCAGCGTATCGATCTCGAAGCGCGTGGTGATCGCACATCGCTCCCCGAGCGCCCGCTTGAGCGCGGCGAGCAGCTCGATGAAAAAGCGCGAGCGGTTCTCGAAGCTTCCGCCGTAGGCGTCGGTGCGGTGATTGAAGCGCGGCTCGAGGAACTGCACGGGCAGCGTATCGTCGCCTGCGGAGACCTCGAGGATGTCGAAGCCCGCCTGCTCGGCGCGCTTGCCGGCCTCCACGTACATGTTGATGACGGTGCGGATATCGGACTCGTCCATCTCGCTGCCGTAGACCGAGCGAGTCGCAAACAGCGGCGAGGGCCACTGGCTCGGGCTGCGGCCGGTCTCGCGCGACTCCAGGCCGGGGGCGTTGCCACCGCTGTACCAGAGCTGGATGCCGGCGAGGCTCTGATGCCGGTGCGCCACCTCGCAGAGGTACCCCAAGTTCCTGATGTCCCCCTCATCCCAGATGCGCGCCGAGGTGTAGGGGTACTCGTCCGATTCGGGATGAATCGAGCAGAACTCCGTGAACACCACCCCCCAGCCGCCTTCCGCCTTCATGCCGCGGAAATGCGCTTGCGCGCCCGGGCGCTCGGAGCCGGGGCCGGCGCAATGCGAGGTCTGCCAGAAGCGGTTGCGGCTGCGCTTCGGTCCGAGCTGAATCGGCTCGAACAGGATGTCGTGCTTCGGGTCGCGGGCCATAGGAACTCCCCCCTATACTGGTCGGATCGAGTGTGCGCTCTCTCGCGCTGGAGACTGTCGATGA
>Ga0070734_10002996_pt1 | contig 18798 bp, 11 predicted proteins | sample Coa_R1_8_FD_66444 | JGI IMG/M metagenome (GOLD analysis project Ga0070734, IMG submission 66444) | Surface soil microbial communities from Centralia Pennsylvania, which are recovering from an underground coalmine fire - Coalmine... | ecosystem: Environmental > Terrestrial > Soil > Unclassified ... | reverse complement strand
ACATATGAGGTGTTTGGCCACCGCGATCAGGCGCAGCGCGTCGGGACGATGAGTTTGCGCAGCCAGGCCTTACCGGCGGCAGAAATCGGCGGCATTCTGGATCAAGCATTCGACATCGCCATCCGGCCGGGCCTGCACTGTGCCCCCTATATCCACCGCTCCCTGGGGACATTTCCGGATGGAACAATCCGCGTCAGCCCGGGCTTGTTCAATACCGAACAGGAGATCGATCACCTGGCGCGGGCCCTGCAGGAAATTGCCGCTTGAGAGCAACCCCGGTGACGCGTGGGCCCGCACTCGCTAATCCGCAATCCAACCCAGAATTCCTGAGGACGCCAGGGCCTGTTTACGTTCCTCTTCCCCGGCGGAGCGCGGCAATTGGAGAAGCACTGGCGGCTGGGTCGTCCTTTCACGTGGAAGATACTCTTCCTTGGCAAAGATAAACTGAAAGGGCTGCGACAGCGGTTCCGACAGCGGTCGATCAAGCTCCAAACCCAACAGAGAACCCGTTCCGTCTTGCAGTCGTGCCAGCTCACCAGGGACCTTCTGCGCGTCCGCCGTCAGGAGCCAACCCAAACAGCTAGCGTGGAACTTGAGTATCTCGGCACAGCGAATGGCATCGGTCGTGCCCGGCAAGCGGCCAAGGACCAGAAAGCCCCATTGATCGGCGGCGTCCCAGAGATCGGCCGTCTCGGCGGACACCGGAGCCAGGAGCGTGTTGTAGCCATCGCGGCGGAACTGCCGAGCATCTTCCACCTGAAGCTGTGGATGCGACACACCACGAATCAGGAGCGCTCGACCATTGCAGCGCAAACCGCTTTTCCCTAGTTGCAGCATGCGCAAACCGTGGCGGACTTCGACCGCATTGCAGCGGTTGCCCGCTTTCCAGAGCTCCACCGACCCGTGATAGAGAAAGGGAGTCTCCAGATCCCAGAAGCTCGGTTCCGGGATGATCACGCGTGCCGTCACATCGCCGGACGGTGGGCGTGGGCCGGGCACGGGACGCAATGGGTAGGCCACTTCCACGGTCGTCGCATAAGGACAACGCGGACCGACCAACCGGCCACGCAGCTCAGCTTCAGCGGAGAGATCGACCGGATCAGCTGTGATCCGGACCTCTGCCTCAGCGGGATTCAGGATGCGAGTGAGTACTTCCATCCGGACTGGGTTTGCAGACAGCATCGCGTCCCCCTCACAGGATCAGCATGGCATCTCCATAGCTGTAGAAACGATATTCCTGGGCGATCGCCGTCTCGTAGGCCTGCCGGATGAATGCTGCGTCCGCAAAGGCGCTCACCAGCAGCAATAGACTTGTCCGCGGCAAATGAAAATTGGTCACGAGGGCGTCCACGACCTGGAAGCGGTACGGCGGATGAATGAACAAGTCCGTCTCGCCGGACCAGGGCTGAACGGAGCCCGCCGCGGCCGCCGTTTCCAGCACGCGCACCGAGGTTGTTCCCACGGCCACCACCCGGCCCCCCTGCTGGCGGCAGCGCGCAATAGCCTGGACGGTGTCGAGCGGCAATTGGCCCCATTCGCGGTGCAAACGGTGTTGGGTGAAGTTGGCCATCCGGAGCGGCTGAAAGGTGCCCAGGCCGACGTGGAGTGTGACAAAGGCCCAGGCAATGTCCCGTCGCTGGAGCCGTTCGAAGAGTCGGGGTGTGAAGTGCAACCCCGCTGTCGGTGCGGCCACTGCTCCTGGTTGCCGTGCGAAAACGGTCTGGTACCGCGACCGGTCGGGGGGATTCGCCCGGCCTTTGCGGATGTAGGGCGGCAGCGGCACCTGGCCGTTAGCTTGGAGCAGATCCAAAATCGGTCCAGTTTGACTCGGCTGGGCCAGCCAATGACCCTCGGCCGATCGGCCCAGCAGGCAAAGTTGCAGCCCACCTGGTTCTACAAGAAGCGTCTCTCCCGGTGCGAGCCGGCCGCGCGTTTGGCATAAGAATTCCCAGGAACCATCGGCAAGCTGGCGTAGAAAAAGCCCTTCCCACTTGCCGCCCGTTCGCTCCCGCCGGCCGATCAGGCGCGCGGGCAGGACTTTTGTATCATTGAGGATCAGCAGGTCCGTGGGGCACAACAACTCGGTCAGATCATGGAAAACGCGGTGCGCGAGGGTGCGACGGCCTCGGTCGAGTACCAGGAGACGGGCTTGGTCCCGCTCCGCACAGGGTTCCTGGGCGATGAGGTGGGCGGGTAACTCATAATCAAAAAAGTCGGTGCCCACCTCCGCAGTCGCCGCGTCGCCACCGGTCGTCGGCGGCATCGGGCCCATTATTTGAACCCCTTGATCCATTCATCAAAGCCCTTCTTGTAAAAGGCAACGGTGTCCGCGGGACCGATTATCCGGACGAAATATGGGCCCTTCTTGCTTTCGAAGACCACTCCCAGCATCCGGTAGTTGGGCCGGAGCGTTGTCTTCGCCTGGGGATCGAACGGCGGGAATCGAAAAGAATACGTGCCGTGAATATCCAGATAGGTCACCGGAACGTCGCCCACTTTCATCTTTTCGACCTTGGCGACGTCGTCGATCTTTTTCCCTTCCGGAGGCACAAAAAATCCCTTCCAACGTTTGATATTGTCTTCCGCTGAGCCGCCCTGCCCTTCTCCGAAATAGAAGATGATGACCTCGGCATTGTCTTTGTCATCGGCGATCGGAGAAAGGCGGAATTGTTTCACCCGAGTGCGGTTGGTCGGCGGTTCTTCCTGCCAATCCGCCGGAACTCGGGATTCCAGACCGTCGAGCTTGACGACCGCTCCCTTTTTCTCTTTTTGTTTCTCCTGCCCGGCACCCGATTGCACCGATCCCAGGCAGAGGGCAACGATCCCACCCGCGAGCAACAGCACGTGCGCGCTTCTCATCGCCGTTTCCTCTCCACACCAAGTAACAGAAACGATTTCGCACCCGCCGGTCCAGCCACCTTCAGTTAACGCCGGGTGCAGCAACAATGCAAGAGGAAAAGAAGAAACGGTGTGCGGAGGAATGGCGGGTCGGGCCATGCTACGAACTACAGACCGCAGCGATGCTCGACGACAGCGTGCTCAAGGTGATTGGTTTTCCCAGAATGTTGGTAACTCCGACCAGAGATTGTGCTTCATCCTTCAACTGACTCGACCAACCCGTTAACAAAATCACCGGGGTCACTGGGGATTGGCGCGCAATGGTCCGGGCCAGTTCCTCCCCACTCATCCCGGGTAGACCAAGGTCCGTGATGATCAGGTCAAAGCGTTCCTCGGAAAAAGCGGTCAGCCCTTCGTGGGCATCGGGGACCGTGCGCGGAGAATGCCCCAGCTGGGTCAATGCCTTGGTGAGAAAATGGCGAATGCTCTCCTCATCTTCCACGACCAAGATGCGCAGGCTTCTTCCCTTGGCTCGACGAGACGGGACCGGATCCGGTTTCTCGACGAGCGTTGCCACCGCGGCTCCTTCTGGCTGCACGGATCGTTCTTTGGCCGGGCGCGAAGGAAGCTTGTTTCGGAAAGTCCAGGGGATATCGGTAGAAGGGGAGTTAGCCATCTTCCGTATCCCCGAGCCCAGGGCGGGTGTCTCCATTTCGCTGACTGCTTCGCGCCCGCCGCCCGCGGCCGGCAAACGCACCATAAAGGTTGAGCCATGGCCCGGTTCCGACTGGACGGTGATCTCGCCGCCATAACGCTGGACGATGCCAAAGGTGACGCTCAGTCCCAGGCCGGTTCCGCGTTCGCCTTTGGTGGTGAAGAATGGCTCGAACAGTCGCCGGCGGGTCGAATCGCTCATGCCTACGCCGGTATCCTGGACGGAAACGTAGAGATCCGTGTCCGTGCTCCAGGTGCGCAGCGTCAGCCGGCCGCCTTGCGGCATGGCATCGACGGCATTGAAGATCAGGTTGGTCAGCACCTCGCGCAATTCCGCCGCACTGCCGAGCAGCGCTTCCTTGGCCTCCGCCTCCACTTGGACCGTGATCGGTGTGCCGCGGGCATGGGCCAAGCTCTCCCATTTGTGGCGGGTCAGCTCCAGGGTCTGGCGCGCCAGATCGTTGAAATCGAGCAGCTGAATTGACTGCTCCTTGCGCTGCCAGCGGGCAAACGTTTGGACGCGGCGCACCGTCTGGGCGGCATCGAGCGTGCAAGTCCGAGCTGATTCCAGGTAATTGGCGATGGTGGGATCAAGACTCTTATCCGCCAAGGCGAGCTCCAGGAAGCCGAGGACCCCACAGAGCGAATTGTTGAAGTCATGGGCCATCCCGCCCGCCAATTCGCCCAAGGCACGCATCTTTTCCGCTTGAATGAGCTGGTTTTGGGCGGTCTGTAGTTCCTCATAGGCCCCGCGCAGGCGGCGGAAAAGCTGGCAATTGGAGATGGCTGGCCCTAACAGATCGGCGACGAGATACAACAGCTGGACCTGGTCATTGGTGAACCCGCTGGCCCGTGGGCACAGGCTGTAAAGGACGCCCACCGCTTGATCCCCTGCACGCAGCGGTACCGCAAACGACGAGTTGACTCCGCGCTGCCCGAGTTGGGCTTCGAAGATGCCGGGTTGCATGGCGTCCGAGCGGGTGAGGTCCAGATACTGGGCCTTGCCGTCCCGCAAGCAGGCCGCGAAACGGGCTTCCTCCACGGACAGCCGCAGACCGGGGGTCAGACCGAGTTTCGTGGTGCGCTCATTGACAACCATGCCGTAAGCATGCAGGGCCAAATAGGACGGACGGGGGCTTGCCGCTTTGGCCCCGGCACGCGGACCCTCAGCCAGGGCGGAACAATTGCCATCTTCCAACAACCAAACCGCGCAGCTGTAGTGCGGAAGGTGGCGATCCAATTCGTGCAGGGCAACCGTCAAGATCTGTGGCAGATCCAAACTTCCGGCTGCTGCCTGAGCCACCTGGTTCAACAGACGGAGTTGGGCCAAGAGCCGGGCTTCCTCGAAAAGAGTGCCCTGTTCCAGCCACGTGCAAATTGGCAGGACCGTTTCCAGATCCTCATCGCTGAACGGAGGTTGGCCCGGCGTGCGCGCCAGGTAAAGGGCACCGCGGCACCGGCCATGACAGATGAGCGGCACCCCCAGGAATGGCCCGGTGGCCAACGGGGGTGGACCGACCAGGGACAAGGGCATTCCGCTTGTGGGAACGTCCTGACAGTAGTCCACGACGCGCAGGGGCGCCGTTTGATGCACGATGCAGCGCATCAACTCGCTACTCCAGGGCAAGCTCCGCAGTTCCCGGACTAAATCTTCCGCGATGCCAAACGTCACATGCTCTTGTAGATCCCCTTCGGAGGAGACAAGTCCAATCGCCCCGTGTGCGGCCCCGACGGCCTTGGCGAGCAGTTCGAGAAGATGATGCGGCCGGTTCAAATTGATCAGTTTGTTGAATGAAGGCGATGATGTTCCTGCTGCTCGGCCGGGCGCCGCCACTGTGTTCGAGGCAGTTTGCTTTCTGTCATCCATGATAATTCCTCACTTCTGGCAGGCGAGGCGGCCGGGTCGCGCGACCCGGCCGCCTCACCGATTCCTCAAGACCCGTTCTTAGGTGGAACGATCCACGGGCACCGCGACGCTCCGCAACGCACCGTCCAGGGCGACCCGCAAGGAATCGCCTGCACTCCGCTGGCGAATGGCGTAGATCTGTTGGCGACAGCGGCAAAACGCGTCCACCACCTGTTTGTCCCATTGGCTGCCCGCTCCCGCAACAAGGACTTCCTCGACTTCGCGGTTGGACATGGCATCGCGATACGGGCGCGGATGACTCATGGCATCATAGGCATCCGCGACGGCCAAGATCCGCGCCAAAAGCGGGATGTCCTCGCCAACCAATCCGTCGGGATACCCCTGCCCATCGTACCGTTCGTGATGGTACAACACGCCGGGCAGCAGACTACGGATCTGGCGCAGGTCCGCCAGGATCGTGTACCCGATGGTCACATGCTCTTGAATGTGCTCTTGCTCTTCCGACGACAACGGCTCGGTCTTCTGCAGGACTGTATCCCGAACGCCAATTTTCCCCACATCGTGAAGCAGTCCCGCAAGGTAAACATCGCTCAGCTGGTCCGGATCGAGATGGAGTTCCTGTCCCAATTCGACCGCGATGCGCGCTACCCGTTCACTATGGCCAAATGTGTAATTATCTTTGGCATCCAGGGCCGTCGTCAGCGACCGGGCCAGTCCGACGAGCAGTTCCTTGAGATCCTGGTAGCGGTGCGACCAGCGGCGGTGCAATTCCAGCAGGGCAAGGAACGGCAGCAGGATAGCGGCGTCGGTAAGGCGGAACGGATGGCCTTCATTCTGGTTCAGCGCCAAAAACCAACCACTCGGATTCTGCTGGCTCGGGGCAAACGCCATCAGGTTATCGATCTGAGGGAAACAAGCGCCCCAGTTCGCCGTGTGCGGATGATTGCACAAGAACGGTGCGGATGCCTGAAAATCTGGGCTCTGCGCCAGGACGCGCGCCAATTGCCGGCACTCCTCCTCCGTCAGCAACGCGGCACCTTGGCAGCGAATCGACCCCTCCGTCTCGGGAGGAATCCAAATGAGCGTGTCGACCTCCAGAGACGTACGGGCCGCTTCGAGAATGCGGTGCTGATGCTTGGCCAGGTCTTTATCCATCCGCAGGCCGCGTGCCAGCTGATCGACGGTGAGGAGCGTTTCCCAGGCGCAGGTGGCCTGGGCACGCAGAACCTTCTCGGCGTGCCGGCGGCAGACGAGTTCATCTGCCTGCCGAAGCCGCTCGCTCACCGCCGCGAGCCATCCCTGGAGCATGGCCTGTTCTCGTTGCCGCGCCGCTTCGGTGGTCGCCCAGGAAATCACTTCCGCCACCGCGACGAAGGCCAGTTTGCGTTGTGCGTACAGAGGCAGTGCCAGCTGGTCGTGGTGCTCCGACAGTGGCGTCCAGCGCGCTCTACCTTCCCTGGCCAGGGCCAGCACCGCGGGCGGATCCAGGGAAACGGGCTCGGCGACGTGAGCGTCCAGTGGAATCATGGTTCCGGTGGCCGCATCGAAGAGGGTAAAGGGAACGCCAAATTCCTCTTCGAGTGCAATCGCCCATGCCTGGGCTTGCTCGGCGAAGGGGTGGCGCTCGGTCGCCTCAGGTTGTTGGCTTTGTCGCACGGTCCTTCCCTCATCGCCCAACTTCGGGTCCTGTCGTGCGCTCCAACAGGAGGCGAAACTGCGCATGGTGACGGATACCATCCAGGTCGGGATCCGTGGCGGCTTGGTCGTATCCATACCCTTGCTTCAACGCCTCCCCGAGTAGTCGCAGGCCATTTTCCGCACAGCAAGCCGCCAGGGGCTCTTTGCTTCTCTCCGCCAGCAGCGCGTAGAAACAAGCGGCACCGTACAGGATCGGGCCGGTTGGTTGTCGGTAAACGCACAGGTCGATATCTTCCGCAAACGGGTTGCCCCTCCCTTGCCGAGCGCGGATCACGGCTCGGGCCAAACGCGCCTCTACAAGCCCCGGGTTCGCTGCCAGAGCACGACCAAACCAGGCCACGGCTTCTTCGGAGTCGGGCGTTTGGTTCTCCAGGAGCATCCCGTACCCGTAGCAAGCCTTCGCGTTGTGGGGATCTTGTTCGAGGACCTTGCGAAGGATCTCCTGAGCTTTGTTCGGGCTGCGCCGCGAAACCAGAAAGGCGTAGCTCAGAAGCATATCGACGTTTTTTCGGCCGTTTGCCCATGCCTCAGCAAAAGCTACGTCGGCTTCGTCAATATGGCCCAGGTGTGCCAGGGCAATCCCGCGGCCACCGTGCACAGCAGCTTCGTGGTATCCGTGTTCCGAAGCCTCCGTGAAATCGTCCAAGGCTGCTTGCCAGTTGCCCAAATCGAGCTGGACCAATCCGCGGTTGAAATATGCCTGACCAATAGTGGGCCAGCACTGAGTGGCCGCGGTGTATTCTTCGATCGCCTCCTGCCTCTTCCCGAGCTGATGAAAGGCTTCGCCGAGGTTGAAGTGTCCCCAGCTGAATTCCGACCACAGGGCGGTACAGGACTGGAACGCGCTGGCGGCCAGAGCATACTCTCCCTGCTGCCGATAACACATTCCCAGATGGAACCACGACCAATAGTCACGCGGGTTCCGGTGCAAGGCGTTCTTCAACTCCGCGATGCTGATAGGGCGATTGATGCGCAGAGGCCGCCCCGCGAGCAAGCCTTCCAGGGCGCGGGCGCAGTCCCATGGCGCCTGTGCCTCCGGGAGCGCAGCCGCAGCGGTGGCCAGGGCATCGGCCGGCAGCGCACTCCAGCCGAACAGTGCCAGTGGCGTCGCCTTGATGACGGGCGATATTCGCTCCGCGTCTGCTCCGGCTAGCATGAAGCGTGCTCTTCCGAGGAGCAGAAGCAGCTCGCAAATGTCTCCTGCTACGGATTCCTGCTCTCTTGGATCCAGCAGCCGCCAGGCCGTCTGGTTTTGCCAATCCGCGCGCTCGAGGACCGCATAATACCCCAGGGCTTTTTCGCAAAGCTCCACGCCTTCGTGAAGCAGGGCATGTTCACCGATGGCCGCGTTCAGATAACAGCGCGTCAATTCGGCGTAGGTGTCGAACAGGTGCTTGGTTCGTTGAGCGACGGCCTGGTCGCCGCGGTGAACGCGCTGCAGAATGCTGGGCAAGATGGTCATGGCGACGGCCAACAGGACTGCCGCCGCCACAGCGATCCATCCACTCAGTGCCCATCGGGGGTGCCGGCGGCGCCATTTGTGGAGGCGTTCCCGCCAGCTCAGCTCCGGGGCGAATTTTAGCGGGCGGTCTTCGAGGGAACGGCGAAGGTCTTCGGCGAGATGCTCCGCCTGTTGATAGCGGTCCACGGGATCCGGAGCGAGGCACTTGCGGAGGATGCTTTCCAGGCTCCAAGGCATATCGGGCCGATGCCGGCGTAACGACGGGACCGAGCTGGCGCGCTCCACGGCCATCTTGTCCACAAGGTCCGGGAACGAAACGTCGCCGGCGTTCGTGAGGAATGGACTTCGGCCGCCCAGCAGCTCATAGAACACGATTCCCAGCGCATACAGATCGGCACGATGATCCACCTGACGCGCCAGAGCCGGGTCGCGGCTGGCCAAGGCGAACAGGTGTTCTGGAGCCATGTAGGCCAGTGTGCCCCCCACGGTTGCTGCTGCCAACGCCTGGTCAGCTCGGAGGTTTTCGGCCAGGTTGAAGTCGAGCAGCATCGGCTGGCCATCGGCGCCCAAGAGGATATTCGACGGCTTGATGTCGCGGTGAAGGATGCCACGCTGGTGGGCGTGCTGGAGCGCCTCGGCCAGCCGGGCGATGATCCAGACCACCGCATCCCGATAAGAAAGACGGGCCAGGAACGCCAACGGCATCTGCGCGGGATCCGTGGCCGGGGACTCCGGGCTCCGGAGTTCAGTCAGCGCTGCGACGAGCTGTTTGCCGTGCATCGGCAAGCTCGCTTCCGCACTGAGTACTTGCAGGACGGACGCGAGTGTGGCACCGCCGAAATACGGCATGCACACAATCCGCAGCCCCGCCGCGGTGTCGTCGTGGACGGAGTAGATGGGAACGATGTGCGTGTGCTGCAATTGTGCCAAGGTCTGGGGCTCATCGCTGTCGATGGCCGAGACTTTGACCACGACTGGTCGGGCGGCCAGCGTTTTTTGTTGCGCCAAATAGACGCGGGCAAAGGAGCCACGCCCAAGCTCATGGCAGAGACGGAACCCACACAACTCATCCCCGACCGTCGGCAGGGCAAGCAGGCGGCTGCCGGGGGCAGCCTTTCCGTCGCCCAAGCGCAATAGGGCCTGCTGTTGCAAAAGATGAGCCAAGGACTCCTTCTGCCCGGGGAAACGGCACCGGTAATCTTCGGAACTGGGTTGCTGTCCGAGTTGGCGGCGTTGCCAGTAATCTTCGCTCAGCAGGCTGGCGACATCGGGGTCATTTTCCGGATTGGCGGGCCAACGGTTCAGCAAATCTTCGGGGGGAATGGGCTGTCCTTCTTCCCAGCTCATGCGCAGCTCGGCCAGGAGCTGACGCTTCAGGCTGCGGACCGCCACGAAATCCCGCCCTGCCGGCGCAGATTCTGCCTGCTTGCCGTTGGCCGGGCGGATACGATCCCTGTCGTCATGGTGCGGACTCATGGTCAGACGCCTCGTTCCCTTCGACTTTCCCTGTCACCGCCCGCCACGACGCCGGCCTCGTGCTCTGGGTGTCCGGACGGCGAATGCCGCGGCCACGGCGCACGCCGGCGCCATCGTTTCCCAGAAGCCTTCCTCACTCTCCTGGTCATCCTCGGCCGTGGACATCGGTTGCTTGTCTCCTTCAATCGGCCGAGGCTTGTCCGGCATCTCCTCCGGCCGCACATTTACCGGACGGATGCGCATCTTCTCTTGCCCTTGGCGCGAACCATAGAAGACGTCCAGGGTTTGTGACCAGTTCAGCCGCTCAAACTGATGCAACACTGTCTGCAGCCACTGCAAGAGCTGCCCTGCTTCGGCTGGGCTTTGCTCCGTTCCGGAATGAGGAGCCGGAATGAGGAGCGGCAGCCGGGCGACCACTTCGGGAAGGAGGGTCTCGGAGCTTTGGGCGAGAATGCTCTCATACGCACCGCTTGGCCGCGGCGAAGGGGCAGGACCACTGGGGCCGCCGACCGGTCCGGCCGCCAGGACAAGGAAAAAGCTGCTCGGGATCCTTCCCAGATCACGCCCCCGGCTCGGCACGGTTTCCACGGCCGTAATCTGGACCGTAGGCACCGGCGACTCGATCAGGGTCGGGGATTCTTCCGTGAGGGGACGGATCCGGACCGCCGGTCCCGGACCAATCGACAAGGGGACAACCGGCTCTTGATCTTGCCCGAAACTCACGATGTTCAAGCGATACGTCAGATTGGCCGCCACGTCGGCCGGCCAGCCCCGAACGCCGAGCACATAGGTTCCCGGATTCAGGTCAAGCACCGTAGAGATAGATCCTTCCGAGTCGCCGAGAACCAGGGATATCACCTTGCCGGAGACATCACTCAGGCTGAGCCTGATTCCGGAAATTGCGGGAGCGCTCTCCAAGTCGAAGGAATACAGCGCATGCTGCAAGATCCTAAATTGGTAGTAGTCTGCCGGATCCGAGGCCGCGGCCAGAGGGGCCGTCCGCTCGACAGCGACGCCGGTCAGGAGCTCCGTCGGGAACAGGACACCCAAATCCTGGGCATGTGCGGGGTTCGTATTGGCTCCCTTGTCCAACCAAACGCGCGGATTACCGTTCGATCCTCGGGCGGGACCATTCACCGTAAACCGGATGACGTAATCACCACCCGGGTCATTGCCTACCAGGGGATTGCCGGCCAGGTCTGTAAGCCCCAGCGCGCTCGACAAATGGAGTTGGTAGGCGCCGTTGGGCAGAGCTTCGTGTAGCACAAACTCGGCGCGATTTTCCGCATCGGCGTAATTGACAACATGGGGGAAGAATTTGTTGCCTTGGCCATCCTGAATGTACACCGCGTCCAGAATGGGCAGCCCAGTTTGCCGAACCAACTCTCTGAGGTTGACCGTTTTGTTGAAGGCCACTGAAAGACTGGTGGGCGGAGCCGTGAGAATGTCGCCCTGGGTCAACGGAAGACCATCCATCATCGGAACGCCGTTGACATGAGGTGAGTCATTCATGGCCTCCGCGGCCAGATTGAGGACATATTCGCCAACCGTTGCCCCGACCGTGCCGCTATGGGACACCATCGGATCGAAGATGCCATCGATCCCAGGCGGCCGCCCGAATGCAGGCATCGGAACATTATTGCTTGCCGATACGGCCAGGTAGTAATCGCCTTGTGTCAAGCCAACGTTGAGGACTGGATCGGTGAATAGCGGCGCGGATTGGCCATCGTGTGTCACGGTGGGATTGAAGCTGTTATCGTTGGATGCGACGAAAACGAGCTCATGGGCGGCATCCTGGCGAAACAGACTCAATGCCGGGTCTAGCATCGAGCCAATGCGTCCCGCAAACACCTCGGAGCTGAAGGCAAAGCGGCCTGGACCCCGCAGGTCGAAATGGTAGAGGTCCACATCCGACGGATCGAACGGAACCGGGTCCGTCGGGTCGTCGCCCAAGGCTCCCGCAACATGGATCAGGCCTGCGTTCGTCAAGTCGCCCAGGTTTTGCGCGGTCGCCGGTGTATCGTCTGCCCTTGCCCCAGGGCTCCGGTTGCCTTTGATGCCGCTAATCCGGAAGGACGAGGTGAAGTCACGGCCTATCGGATGAGGACCGCTCTGCCCCAGGGGCTTTCCTAAAGGATCCATAAGCGGATCGAGGTCGCTGCTGGCATCGCCGGCCAGGAAGATCTCGTAACTGCCGGGTCCGAGAGGAGCCGCGGGCACTAGGTCTAACTCATCCGCAATCGGGTCAAAGGAGGTGGACGCCAACGGCACAGGCTGAGGATTGACGCCCGTTTGCGTGCCAGCCATCAAACGGAGCTGCACATTGCTTCCCAGGTGTATGGAACGGGCGGCCAAGGCCGTGCTGAAATCGATCCGGACGACAAAGGGAGAGCGATCGACGTCGGCCCCGGCGGCGGGTTCCGTCGCCAGGACAACAGGGCCATTGGAAGGGGACAGCCCCAGCCCGGATGCTTGAAGAAGCAACTCATAAGCACCCATCTTCCCCGGGTACCCGCTGCCGGCAATCAACGGATGAAAATACTGGTTCCCGGAGCTGCTGACGGCTACGAAATAGGTTCCCGGTGCAACCTGACGATTCAGCTGTGCCGTTCCCCCATGATCTGCACCATCGTCTTGGGCGAGGAGCCGATAGGGCGCCTGGCCTGCGAGCCCATTCGCCGGTTCGGTACTGCCGTACAAGCTGAGTATGCTCGCGAACGGACGCTGCGGCTGGGCGGCCCGCGTGAGGAGCGAAACGGCCGAGGCATTCTGAAGGGTAAAACGGTACCAATCGATATCAGCCGCCCCGCTCGTTCCGCGACCAATGGTGCCATCAACCGTGACCTGACCCTGTGTATTGAGATTTCCCAGGCTTTGTGCCTGATCAATCGTATCGTTCGGTTCGGTTTCGAGGATGGGGGCCAAGCCGGCCGTCAGGCTATTGTTGGCTGGCAGAGTCCGGGGCTCCAGAGTCTCGAGACTCAAGCGGACGGCAGGCAATGGATGCCTGCTGTACTGGCGACGAGGGGCTCGCAGTAAACCATGCACGATGAAGGCACCTCCGCCGAGATCTGTTGATCCGACATCCGGTCCCCCCCTCTTTCCTTCTCCGCAGCGTGCGCCATCCTTGTACGGTCCGGCAATAACGAAGCTCATCCCAGCCATTGGGGAGGCAGTCATTTAAGCTGGGGAAGCCCGCAGTTTCAGGAGAAATGTAGCTTAGAATTTCGACTTTGCCTAATCTAGCGACGATTTTTTCAGAATTTTTTGCATAAATCGCATGGTCAGACCACGCGCTTTTGCGGCCACGCCACACATTTCCGTTGCATCCAACATTTTCCGCCGCAATGACGCTCACCTGCGCCCGACCCGGCCAGTTAGCAAACGCGATACGACCGGCCCAGTCACGCTACGGTGCGGTTGAGATGTGATCAAAATCGGTCCTGCCACTGCAATGTGGATTTCTTGAGATCGCAATTTGTATATGTGAACGTACGTATATATACCGCCTAATGCCTATGGTTATGTATATATGTACACTATATGGGCATTGAAACAGTGTGTTAGGAACAATTCAGCTAGGGCATGAGTAATTCGGTTGCTACATCAACCGTGTTCTGTCATTCGTAGTAAATTCCGCTATAAACCGAGTTTTTTTAAATATTTTGTTTGCTTTTTCTCGTGACAGTATTTATCATCGTGAAGATATTCAGCGCCATTTGAGATATTAACTGCTGTTGCCTACCCGCCTTGGGCCGGGCGGTCCTGCGACAGCGGCTCCTTTATCGAAACCGGCCTGCCCGCTCGACCGAAGAACGGATCACGCTGCACGTTCCGGTCCCAGCATGGAGGTAGCCTGCGGGAACATAGCCGCACCTATCTACAGTTCGGGGCTTGGTTCCCAGGAAATCGAGTTCGGAGTGACATCGTTGTCGACGTGGTCTCTTGTAGACCATCTTGGGAGGAAGACTCCATGCGCTCCTCAAGGAGGCGCCATCACCTTTCGCTGCATTCCTCATTCCTCCACCGTGCGCAGCTGGCGGTGGAACCGTTGGAATCCCGTGCGGTGCCCTATGCCACCGTCGGAGCATGGCCCCATCCGGAACTCATTACTATTAGCTTCATGCCCGACGGGACCAACCTGGGCGGTTCGCTCTCCAGCAATCTCTTTGCTACGTTTGATGCCAAGTGGCCGACATCTGTGTGGCAGGGCAAGATCTTGCTTGCTGCGCAGACCTGGGCACAGTATACGAATCTCAATTTCGCGGTCGTGCCGGATGATGGCTTGCCGTTCGGCTGGGGTGCCTATCAGCAGGGCGACTCCGGCGAGGGCGATATTCGCATCGGCGGTTTTGATTTCGGCACGACGGACTTGATCGGTGAAGCTTGGTTTCCGCCGCCGGAGAACAACTACAGCGCTGCCGGCGACGTGTTTCTGAACACGGCCGTGCCATTCAACATTGGTTCGACCTATGACCTGTATACCGTCGCCACCCATGAGCTTGGTCATGCATTGGGTATGCTGCACAGCTCCGATTACTATGCGGCCATGTACGGGGCGTACGTGGGAGTGAAGGGCTATGGGTTAACCGCGGACGATATTGCTGGCATCCGTAGCCTCTACAGCGGCGGCGCGCCGCGCTCACCCGATGGCTTCGGATTCTACACGAACAGCTTCCAGACGGCGGCGGACCTTACCGGAGCATTTTCACCGGTATCCGAGATTTTCTATGGTACGAGTCTGGATATCACCGATCCGGGACAGGCCGAGTATTACCGGTTGTTGGCACCGTATGGCTCCAGCTCGCAGTTGACGGTGACCATCCAAAGCTGCGGGTTGAGTCTCCTTTCTCCGGATGTCGTCCTCTATGATGCCTACCAACGGCCAATCGCCGAGGCATCGGGTTACGGCCAGTATGGCACAACCATTTCTGTAACGGTTGGCGGTGTCATACCGACCCAGCTATTCTGGCTGCGGGTTTCGGGAGCCGAAGATTCACCGCTCGGCATCGGTCGCTATGCGTTGATCCTGAATTTCGGAACCGGCTCCTCGCCCATCATCTCTTCGGCGAACACGGCCACGCTGAACGGCTATCCCGTCAGAGGGATTGGTAGTGAGCCGGAACGTGCCGGCATCGTGCAGGGGGATGGCCCCGGTTACGACACGTTTGCGCTGAAACCCGACGAAATTGCCTCGGCAACGCCGGGCCGTTTGCAGAGTTTGCCATCCGCTCATGGCGCGATCGGCCGGGCGGATGAATGGGTCCATCCGGCGAGCGATCTGCCAAGCCAGGAGCCATTCGTGCTCTATACCGTGCAGCCGTCGCCGAGTGCCATCGAGACAGGGCCGGCCAGCCGGCTGCCGCCTCCCTTATTCGACCTCCGGCTCCCGCGGCCGGTCTACCTAGGCACCGAAAGCGGCGTCGGCAACCATGGTGCCATGCCTGAAGGCGAACTGTTCGGCGAGGGATCCTATTTTCTGTCCGCTGTCGTGCCTGGCCCGCTCCTGGCTTCATCGCCCCGACTTGCTTCGCTTCTACCGCGATGGCGTGCGGCATGCACCACTTATTTTGAGGAGCGCGTTCGCACCCTTTACCCGACCAACGGCGATGTTACGGTACCTTCTTCCGGCCCCGCCGATACCGTAGGGACAAACGATGTTGCGGCGGTGTTGGCCGGATGGACGGTCGCTCTGGGTGAATATTGGGGCGGCCAACCGGACGCATTCTTCATTCATCGACGACATCCTCTTGGCGTGAGATAGCGACCATCTCGCCCCGATCGAGAAGGACCAGCTTTCGATTTCGCTTGACGCCGGTGGCCAGGGACGCAGCCACATAGTATTCCCGCGAACTCTGTGTGTCGCGGAGGTCGTGCAAATCGGCATTGCGCACTTCCAGAAAACGGTCATCGACGCGCTCCAGCGTGCCCAGGCAAACAAAAGGACTACGTAGATCGACCACGACCTTTTGCCCGATCATTTCTTCCAGCATCGTTTCCCCGCTTCCCGGTTTCGCTCGCCGAGCAAAAACCAACAACCTAGAATCAGCAGTATGACCACGCTGCGTTTGTCCGCCGCTGAACAATTTTACCAAGCGGCCCTGGCACGATTGCAACGACTCTTGGAATCCCAACGCGCCGCGCTTGACCAGGCGGCGACGCTCTGCACAGACGCGATTGCCCAGGATGGCTTGGTTCACCTGTTTGGTTGCGGCCATAGCCGGATGCTCTGCGAGGAGATGACGCCACGCCAGGGTTGCTTCGTGGGTTGGCACACGATTGTCGAGTTGGCCCTGACCTACCACAACCTGATCGTCGGCACCAATGGCTTGCGTCAAAGCCTGCACCTGGAAAAGACGACCGGCTACGCCGAACAGATTTTGCGGAATTTTGCCTTCGGTCCGCACGACACGCTCATCGTCATCTCGACGAGTGGCATCCGTGAGGTCATCATTGAAATGGCCGAAGGTGCAAAGCGTCGAGGCCTACCGGTGATCGGCGTCGTTAGCCGTGCCCACTGCGAGCAGGCCCGTCCGGCTCACGCCAGCGGCAAGAAGCTAACCGACGTGGCCGATGTGATCCTCGACAATGGCGCCCCCGTCGGCGATTCGCTTCTTGCTTTGAAGGGAAGCGACGAAAAGACCGGTCCCTTCAGCACGCTGGGCGGGGCTCTGGTAATGAACATGTTGCGCTGCGAAGTGGCACAACGGTTGCTCGACCGCGGCATCGCGCCGGTGTTCCTGCCGAGCCACCAGTTCGTCGGCAGCCGCACTGTGGAGCAAGGCTTGGAAACGTTTTATGCCCAGTATGCTCGCCGCATCGCACCCCTGTACGGACGCCAGGGAGAAAAACAAAGTTCACCACAGGAACCCAGTGCGTGAAGAACCGAGGTCTGAGCCCTTCGCACGAGATAGTGCTGGTTGCCTATGGCCGGCTGCCTTGCCGAAAAACGCTGTCTGATTGTCGGCGGCACCAGTGGACTGGGACTATCGGCGGCTGCGCACTTCCTGGAAGAGGAAGCCAAGGTCGTGATCGCCGGCCGTTCGCCGCAAAAAGGTGCCCAGGCGATCGCAGTCTTGCAAGGAAAAGGCTCGGTCACGTTTCTGGCTTGCGATGCTGCCGAAGCTGCACAGGTTGAACACCTGTTTGTGAAAGCAGTGGCCTTCCTGGGGGGCTTGGACGTCCTTTACCATGTCGCTGGCATCAGCGGGCGAAGCCAGGGTGACGGGCCTCTCCATGAGTGCAGTGAAGCGGGCTGGCACACCACCATCGATGCCAACCTGAAGAGCACATTCTTGACCAATCGGGCAGCGGTACGGCTCTTTCTCGACCGGAGACAGCCGGGCGCCATTCTCAACATGGCCAGCGTGCTCGGGTTCGCGCCGTCGCCCCACTATTTCGACACCTATGCCTACACCGCTACCAAAGGAGGCATTATCGCCATGAGCCGATTGGCGGCTGCCCGTTACGCGGTCGACGGAATCCGTGTCAACGTTCTCGCGCCGGGCCTGATGGACACACCGATGGCCCAGCGGGCGGTGCGCGATCCCGCCATCCTCGATTTTTTGCGCACCAAGCAGCCGCTCGTCGGCGGACCCGGCCAGCCGGATGATTGCAGTGCGGCCGCCGTGTTTCTCTGTAGCGATGCCGCCCGCTTGGTGACCGGTATCGTTCTTCCGGTGGACGCCGGCTGGTGCATCAGCGAAGGACAATATGGCCGAGGCGAAACGACCGGGCTAGAATACGCGCCGGAGTAAAATCGTCGCAAGGCAGCACAGGCATATTTTCTACATGATCTCGGGCGTGGCCACCCCCACCGGGATCCGAAGTGGGCAACCCGGGACTCATGATGCCCCAAGGCGCCGAGGGAAATCTTCCCGAAGTCATGGTTGCCCAGCCCGACCAGCTGGCGGTGTGTTGCGCGCACCTGGCCTCGTGTCCGTCCTTCGGCTTCGATACGGAATTCGTCGGCGAACAGACCTACCATCCGCGTCTCTGTCTGATCCAGGTCGCCACTCCCGAGCAGCTCTTCCTCATCGACCCGATGACCGTGGGACCGCTCGACCGCTTTTGGGATATCGTGGTCGACCCCGCGCATGCAGTGGTTGTCCATGCCGGCCGCGAGGAGGTGCGGCTGTGTCATCTCTGGACGGGGCGGACGCCGGGCAATCTGTTCGATCTGCAAATTGCGGCCGGGCTCGTCGGCATGGCGTATCCGCTCAGTCATGCCGCCTTGGTCGGCCAGCTTCTAGGGGTACAACTCGCCAAGGGAGAGACGCTCACAGAGTGGCGCAGCCGGCCGCTCACCCAGCAGCAGATTCGCTATGCGTTCGATGATGTACGCTATCTGTTGCCGCTCTGGAGACGATTGGCCGAGCGTCTGGAAGTGCACAACCGTGCAGAGTGGGCGCGGGAAGAATTTGCCCGCTTGACCGAGCATGCTGCCCCCGAAGAGCCGGCCACCGATAAATGGCGGAAGCTGCGCGGCGTGGGCACGCTTGACCGCCGGCGCCTGGCCATTGTCCGCGAGCTGCACCGCTGGCGGAACGAGATGGCGGCGCGCACTAATCGTCCAGCCCGCACCATCGTGCGGGATGATTTGCTGGTTGAGATCGCACGGCGTAGCCCTAATCGGGCACGCGATCTACAGGTAATCCGCGGTCTGGCACACCGTCATCTTGGCGCGATTATCGAAGTTATCAATCAAGCCCAGGCGCTTCCGATCGAAGACTGCCCGACCCTA
>Ga0070734_10002993_pt1 | contig 18802 bp, 16 predicted proteins | sample Coa_R1_8_FD_66444 | JGI IMG/M metagenome (GOLD analysis project Ga0070734, IMG submission 66444) | Surface soil microbial communities from Centralia Pennsylvania, which are recovering from an underground coalmine fire - Coalmine... | ecosystem: Environmental > Terrestrial > Soil > Unclassified ... | reverse complement strand
GCCGTCGCATAGATGAAGAAGTCGTAGTATTCGAGCGCCGATCCGATCCAGCCAGAAGCCGCAGCGCGCCTCGACTGGCGCAGATTGGTCGGATAGTGCGATGATTCGCTCATTTGCGGTTCCTCTCCGGAAATTGCTGGTGGCCCTTTGAACGGGCTCTTGTTGCCTTGTGAGTTTTTGGGCGGCTTTTGCTCGTCCCTTAGGTCCGGCGAAAAACATACCGCCGGAGCGCGGTAACACAATTACTCATTTATGCGCCAAACTTAACCTCATGTTATGATCGGCCGGGCGTGCTTTTCGCGTTCCTCCGACCGCTTCCATCTCCGCGCGGAGGCAGGAAATGAAATGCATCGCATAGGGCGAGAGCTGCGCGCCGCGCTTGATGGCGACGAACGTGTCGAACCGCGTCGGCTCGCGGATTTCCAGAAGCCGCACGCCGGGAATTCCGCCATGGGCGACCGAGAACTGATCGATGACGGCGATCCCGAGACGGGCCTGCACCAGCGCGCAGACTGTGGTGCCGAAGCGGGCGCGGATGGTGATGTCGTAGGGCAATTTGTTGCGTGCAAACAGCTCGGCCATGATGCGGCCGTAGGGATCGGTGGGCTCGATGCCGATCAGCGGAAAGCGCGTCATCTCGGCGGCGGAAATCTTTTTGCGTTCGGCGAGCGCGTGCCCCTCCGGCACGATGCAATAGAGCCGGCCGGAGGCCAGTGGCAGAAAGTCGAGGGCCGGATGATCGAGCCGGTAGCTGATCGCGGCGCAGTCGCCCTTGCCGAGCAGGAGATAATCGATCGCCTCCTCGATCTTGAGGATGTTGATGTCCATCCGCAAGTCAGGGTAGCGGCGCCGCGTCTTCTCGACGGCGCGGGGCACCATCACCTGGGCGATGCTCGGCACCGATCCGATCCGCAGTTCCGACAGATGGCCGCGACCGATCTTGCCGATGACATCGCTAAGGTCGTCGACCTTTTTGTAGACGGCGTTGATCTGCTCGAAGATCAGCTGCGCATCGGCGGTCGGAAAATAGCGGCCGTTCTGCCGCACGAAGAAACGCACGCCGAGCGAGCGCTCGGTATATTTGATCAGCCGGCTGATGCCGGGCGCAGAGACGTTGAGAAGCTTTGCGGCGCCGGCGATCGTTCCCGAAATCATCACGGCGCGAATGACTTCTATCTGGCGCAGCGTCATCATGTCCTCGACGATAACGCATCGCGCGCCGGCCCGCTACTTGAGGCTCAATAGCTGCGGTTGGCGTCGGCTTCCTCCGCCGTCTGGACGAGCTCCAGGCTCTCTTCCATCTTGCCGAGCAGCCGCGAAAAATCCTTGCGCTCCTGCATGGACAGACACGACATGATGCCCTGTTCTTTGCGCAGGAGGCGCGGAATGAGCTCCTCATAGAGCGCGTTGCCCTTGTCCGTCATGCGTAGCGAGAACGCGCGGCGGTCGTCAGTATCCTCGACGCGTTCGACCAGGCGCCGCTGCATCAGCGACATCACGGCGCGGCTGATGGTCGATTTATGCGTGCGGGTGCAGTGCGAAATATATTGCGCGGTGCAGGCCTCGTTGCGGAAACCGAGCGTTGCCAGCACCCGCCACTCCGGAACATCGAGTCCGTAACGCGCCTGATACTCGCTCGACAACGCCTGGCTGACTTCGGCTGCGAGCCGGTTGAGACGGAACGGCACAAACTTGAAGAGGTCGAGTCGGGTCAAAAAAATCGCTCCGATTTGAGTTGACGCGGGCGCACGCTCGGGATTTAAAGATAGTTGCAATTGCGACTATTTGCAAATTGGCATTCGCCTGACCGGAGCCCGCTCGGCTCGAGGCGTTCGCCGTTCCAGCTAGGCTTTCAGACCGATGGCGCAGGCAAAGACCCAGTTCGGCTACCGCCGTCACGCCGACCAGGACCGCAGCGGCGTCGATGTCGCCGAGCACCCGGTCGTCGTGGTCGGCGCCGGCCCGGTCGGACTGTCGCTCGCGATCGATCTGGCGCAGCGCGGGCAGGCAGTGGTGCTGCTCGATGATGCCGACCGCATCGGCGAGGGCTCGCGCGCGATCTGCTTCTCGAAGCGCTCGCTGGAATATTGGGATCGGCTCGGCGTTGGCACGCGCATGGTCGAGAAGGGTGTGGTCTGGAGCGTCGGCAAAATCTTTCACGGCAATTCGCAGCTTTATCAATTCAATCTTCTGCCCGAGGAGGGGCACAAGCGGCCCGCCTTCATCAACCTGCAGCAGTTTTACGCCGAGGCCTACCTGGTCGACCGCGTCGAGGAACTGCCCGCGATATCGCTTCGCTGGCGCAACAGGGTGGTGGCGCTGGAGAGCCGCAATGACGGCGTTGTGCTGACCGTCGATACGCCCGAAGGTCCGTACCGCCTGCATGCGGCCTATGTCATCGCCTGCGACGGCGCGCGCTCGAGCTTGCGAAAACTAATGGGTGCGGAGTTTTCCGGCCAGGTTTTCGAGGATCAGTTCCTGATCGCCGACGTCAAGATGACAGCGGCGTTCCCGACCGAGCGCTGGTTCTGGTTCGATCCGCCGTTTCACGCCGGCCGCTCGGCCCTGCTGCACAAGCAGCCCGACGACGTCTGGCGCATCGACCTGCAGCTCAGTCGGCTCGCCGATCCCGTCGTCGAGAAACAACCGGACAATGTGCGGCCGCGGATCGCGCGGATGCTCGGCCATGACAATTTTGAGTTCGAATGGATCTCGCTCTACAAGTTCCAGTGCCGGCGGATGGACAAATTCATCCACGGTCGCGTGATCTTTGCCGGCGACGCGGCGCATCAGGTCTCGCCATTCGGCGCGCGCGGCGCCAATTCGGGGCTGGAGGATGCGGAAAATCTCGCCTGGAAGCTGGATCGCGTGTTGCGCGCCGCCTCGCCGGAGACGCTACTCGAGAGCTATCACATCGAGCGGAGTCTTGCGGCGGATGAAAACATCCGCGAGTCCACGCGGGCGACCGATTTCATGGCGCCCGCCACGCATCAGGAGGCACGCCTGCGCAAGGCCGTGCTTTCGCTCGCCAAGGAGACCGAGTTCGGCAAGCGCATGGTCAATGGCGGCCGACTTTCGACGCCGTCGGTCTACAAGACGCCGCTGTCGACCGCCGATGCCGATACATGGCGCGGAGGCCCGCAACCGGGCGCTTCCATGCTCGACGCGCCGGTTGCGACCGTTGCGGGCGAAAACACGTTCCTCACCGATGCCTTTGTGGGAGCTGGAAAGCGGTTTACGCTGCTCAGCTTCGGTAATGGCAGTGCCGTTGCGGCACCCGATGGTGTGGGCACGATTCGGATCAGCGGCGAGGGCGGTCTTGCCGATCGCGAAGGGCTCGCCACATCACGCTATGACGCCACGCCAGGCACGATCTATGTGCTGCGCCCCGATGGTTATGTCGCCGCGCGCTTCCGCCATCCTAGTCGCGCGGCGATCGATGCGGCGCTGTCACGCGCCTGCGCTCTGAATTGAAGGAACGGTCATGGCGCTATCGACCAGCTCGAATTTTGCAAAGCCGGACGATGCGTTCCGCGCCATTGTCGAGGCTCATCGTGGGCTCTCTGAGGACCAGAGCGCGGACTTCGACGCGGCGCTGGTTCTGATCCTCGCCAACCACATCGGCGACATCGAGGTGTTGGGTGAGGCGATTGCGCTCGCCAGGCGGCGGACGCTCGATGCGAGCCAACAGCAACAACAGCAACAACAATAAACATCAAGGGATGGACTGATGGCCAAGGATACTGCAAAGGGTTTTGCGTCCACCACGGATCTCGCGGAAAAGAAAGTGACCTTTTCCGAGATCGGAACCGATCTCTATGCCTTCACCGCCGAGGGCGATCCGAATACGGCCGTGATCGTCGGCGAGGACGGCTGCCTCGTGTTCGACGCGCAGGCCACGCCTGCGATGGCGAACAAGGTGATCGAGCGCGTGAAGACCGTCAGCGACAAGCCGATCAAATATGTCGTGCTCTCGCACTATCATGCCGTGCGCGTGCTCGGAGCATCCGCTTACAAGGCGCAGGCGATCATTGCTTCGGAAGAAACACGGCGGCTCGTCGCCGAGCGCGGTCAGCAGGATTGGGATTCTGAATATGGCCGTTTCCCGAGGCTGTTTCAGGACGCACAAAGCATTCCCGGCCTCACCTGGCCGACCGTCACCTTTGAAGGCGACATGTCGATTTATCTGGGAAAACGCGAGGTGCGGCTGATGCAGCTTGGCGCGGGCCATACCTCGGGCGACATCGTCGCCTGGGTGCCGGACGCCGAGGTGATGTTTTCCGGCGATCTCATCGAATATCATTCCGCCTGCTATTGCGGCGACGCGCATTTGCGCGAATGGCCGGCGACGCTCAACGAAATCCGCGCCTTCAATCCGAAGGCAATCGCGCCGGGCCGCGGCGACGCGCTCAAGGGCATCCCGACTGGACGCGATGCGATCGCGATGACGCGGGACTTCGTCACCACGCTCTATGGCGCCGCCGAATCCGCCGTCGCCAGAGGTCGCAATCTCAAGGAGACGATGGCCGCAGCGCGCGAGGTGATGGACTGCAAGTTTTCAAGTTTTGCGATCTACGAACACTGTCTGCCCTTCAACGTTTCGCGCGCATTCGACGAGGCGTCCGGGATCGACGATCCCGTGATCTGGACCGCCGAGCGCGACCAACAAATGTGGGCCGCCTTGCAAGGAGGATGACATGAATATCAATACCTCGCCCGACAAGATCACCCAGAGTTCAGTCCATGTCACGCCGGGCTACATGTCCGGCTTCCGCAACAGCTTTGAGACCGAATCCTTGCCCGGCGCATTGCCGATGGGCCGCAACTCGCCGCAGCGCTGCGCCTACGGGCTCTATGCCGAGCAATTGTCGGGCTCACCCTTCACCGCGCCGCGCGGCAGCAATGAGCGTTCCTGGCTCTACCGCATCCGCCCGTCGGTCAAACACTCCGGACGCTTCACGAAGGTTGATGCCGGACTGTGGCGCAGCGCGCCGTGCCACGAATACGACCTGCCGATCGGCCAGCTGCGCTGGGACCCGACACCAATTCCGACCAAGGAGATGACGTTCCTCGAAGGCGTGCAGACCATGACCACGGCCGGCGACGTCAACACGCAAGGAGGCATGGCCGCGCATGTCGTCCTCATCACCAAATCGATGGTCGATCAGCATTTCTATAATGCCGATGGCGAGATGATGTTCGTCGCGCAGACCGGCAATCTGCGCTTCGTCACCGAGTTCGGTCGGATCGATATCGAGCCCGGCGAGATCGCGGTGATCCCGCGCGGCGTCAAATTCCGCGTGGAAATCCCCGCCGGTCCGGCGCGGGCTTATCTCTGCGAGAATTACGGCGGCGCCTTCACGATGCCGGAGCGCGGGCCGATCGGCGCCAATTGCCTGGCGAACGCACGCGACTTCCTCACGCCCGTTGCGGCCTATGAGGACAAGGACACGCCGACGGAGCTTTACGTGAAATGGGGCGGCTCGCTGTTCAAGACCGAGTTGCCGCATTCGCCGATCGACGTGGTGGCCTGGCACGGCAATTACGCGCCATATACATATGACTTGCGTACCTTCTCGCCGGTCGGCGCGATCTCGTTCGACCATCCCGATCCCTCGATCTTCACCGTGCTGACCTCGCCCTCGGAGACGGCCGGCACCGCGAACATCGATTTCGTGATTTTTCCAGAGCGCTGGCTGGTCGCGGAAAACACCTTCCGCCCGCCCTGGTACCACATGAACATCATGAGCGAGTTCATGGGGCTGATCTACGGCGTCTATGACGCCAAGCCGCAAGGCTTTGTGCCCGGCGGCATGTCCTTGCACAATTGCATGCTGCCGCACGGCCCGGACCGACAGGCGTTCGATCATGCCTCCAACGGCGAACTGAAGCCCGTCAAGTTGACCGGCACCATGGCTTTTATGTTCGAGACGCGCTTTCCGCAGCGTGTCACCGCGCATGCCGCCAAATCCGCCACGCTGCAGGACGATTATGCGGATTGCTGGAAGGGCCTGGAGAAGCGGTTCGATCCGAGCAGGCCGTAATGCTTTCTTACCCTGCCCTGGAGGGGGAGGGTCGCCGCGAATGCAATGAGCGGCGGGGTGGGTGATTATTTCAAACACCGCGCACCCCACCCCGTCTCACATTTCGCGCCGCTCAATGTGAGCCGACCCTCCCCATCCAGGGGAGGGTGAAAGAAACTCCGAGCCAGTGGTGACCATGCCTCATCCCAACGATCCAAAACTCCGCTCCTTCGTCCCGGTCGATTCAAAGTCGGATTTCCCGATCCAGAACCTGCCCTATGGCGTGTTCTCGGCACGCGGCCTCGCGCCGCGCGTCGCGGTCGCGATCGGCGATCATGTGCTCGATCTCTGGGAGCTCGAGCAGGATGGGCGTTTCGAGGGTTTTGAGATTGGCGAACTTGGTGTGTTCTCGTCGCCGGGGCTGAACCGCTTCATGGCGCTCGGCCCGAAAATCTGGGCCGAAACGCGCGCGCGCATCAGCGAGCTCTTGCGCGCGGATCATCCGGAGCTGCGCGACAATGAGGAGTTGCGTGCGCGTGCGCTCGTGCCGATGACGGACGTCAAGCTGCACATGCCGTTTCTGGTTTCCGGCTACACCGATTTTTACTCCTCGAAAGAGCACGCCACCAATGTCGGCGTGATGTTTCGCGGCAAGGACAACGCGTTGCAGCCGAACTGGCTGCATATGCCGATCGGCTACAACGGCCGCGCCTCGACCGTCGTGGTAAGTGGCACCAAAGTGCGCCGCCCCCGCGGGCAATTGAAGCCGCCGGGTGCGGAGCTGCCGAGCTTTGGACCTTGCAAGCGGCTCGATTTCGAGCTCGAGATGGGCGTCGTTGTCGGTCAGCCCTCGGCGATCGGCGAGATGCTGAGTGAGCAGCAGGCCGAAGAGATGATCTTCGGCTTCGTGCTGCTCAACGATTGGAGCGCGCGCGACATCCAGCAATGGGAATATGTGCCGCTCGGGCCGTTCCAGGCAAAAGCCTTTGCGACCTCGATCAGCCCATGGATCGTCACACGCGAAGCGCTCGAGCCGTTCCGCCTCCATGGACCCGCCCAGGATCCTGCGCCGCTGCCGTACCTCAAACAGACACGACCCAACAATTACGACATGGAGCTTGAGGTCGGCTTGCGCGCAGGCTCCATGAATGCGGCACAGGCCATCTGCCGCACGAATTTCAAATATATGTACTGGTCCTCGGTGCAGCAGCTTGTGCATCACGCTTCATCTGGCTGCGCCATGGATGTCGGCGATCTCTTAGGCAGCGGCACCATCTCGGGTCCGGACAAGAGTCAACGTGGCAGCTTGCTCGAAATTAGCTGGAATGGCAGCGAGCCGGTCGAGCTGGCGGGCGGCATCAAGCGCATATTCCTCGAAGACGGCGATTCCCTTGTGATGCGTGGCTGGTGCCAGGGCGACGGCTATCGCGTCGGGTTTGGCGAGGTCGAGGGCACAATTTTGCCGGCGGAGTGAGTGCGGTCATGTAGGGTGGGCAAAGGCGATTACGCCGTGCCCACCTTCTTCAATTTGCCCGTACCAAATGGTGGGCACGCTTCGCTTTGCCCACCCTACGAAGGCTCGCCGGCCAACCTCAATGCAGTTGATCGGCGACCTTGTCGAGCGCGGCCTTGACGCAAGCCTCGTCCTTTTCGCCGCCCGGCGCGCCCGATGCGCCAGCCCCACCGATGACCTCATCACCCACCTTGATCGGCAGCGCGCCCTGATTGGCGATGACGTTGGTCAAATGGATCAGGCCCAGCGTCGGATCGGCCTTGACGCGTTCGACCAGCGCCCCCGAGGGCGCACGGAATGTGCGTGCCGTGTACGCCTTGCGGAAACTGTTTTCGATCGTGTGCGGCGCGGTGTTGTCGCCACGCACCTGGGCGATGATCTCGCCATTGCGGCCGACCACGGTCGCCGACACGGCGTAGCCATTCGCCTTGCAGGTCTCGATGGTGGTTTGCACGATGGTCAACGCAATCGAAGCACTGATGTCCTTGTGCTCGAGCAGTTGCGCGCCTGCGGGGGCGGCTAGCGCAAAGGTTGAGGCGGCCGCGATGGCGGAAAGACGAAGCATTGAGGCTTGCATGCGCGTTGCTCCCTGTTTTCGCCGCGTCTCGTGTGCGGGCGAGCTGGACGGAACATAAGGCACTCGCGCTCCGCTGTCAGGGCATGATCTTCGCAGTTGACGAAGGAATAAAAAGGCAGTCGCGCTGTTAGCCGCCGCCCGGGTTCTGTGACAATACTTCACCGCTCCTGCGGCGGAATGCCCTTGATCCGCGTCGAATGCGCTGCGATGTCGTCGAGCGGATATTTCAGATGCACCCGCTTGTCGGAGGGTATCTGCTTGACGGCACAGACGCCTGCCCGCCATTCGCGTTGAGGGCGGATCGGGCGCGGTGAAAAACCGCCGCCGCAGTTCGGACAAACGTTGAAGAGCTTTGTCTCGACGCAGTCCGCGCAAAACGTACATTCGTAGGAGCAGATGCGCGCCTCCAGCGAGTTCGGGGCCAAGTCCTTGTCGCAATACTCGCAGTTCGGCCGAAGTTGCAGCGCCATGGGAAAGCCATCCGATTCTGTCGCGCGGATCATCGCAAGTCCGCGCGCGAAGGGAATGACAAATTTCCCTCGATTTGCGCCGTGCCGCGCTACCTAGCCTTCCACTCGCCCGTAACGGCGGCGATTTCCGCCGTCTCCGGCTCGCGGATTGCGGACGACGTGCGCGAGAAGCGCGGCGCGGGCGCCGGCTGGGTGACGCCGTGGCGCTCGACGAACACGTTGCGCGCGGCCATGTGCGGGTGTTTCGGCGCCTCCGCCATGGTCAGGATCGGCGCAAAGCAGACGTCGGTGCCTTCCATGATCTTGCACCATTCGGCGCGGGTCTTGCTCTTGAAAATTTGCGTCAGCTTTTGCTTCAGGCCCGGCCAGGCTTCGCGATCCATCTGAGCATCGAAACAGGCCTCGGAAAGCCCGGCGTGCTTGCGGAGCAGCGCATAGAACTGCGGCTCGATCGACCCGATCGAGATGAAATTGCCGCAGGAGCATTCATAAACGCCGTAGAAATGCGAGCCTCCATCGAGGAAATTTCTTTCGCGGCTCTCGACCCAGCGGCCCTGCGCGCTCATGTCGTAGAACATCGACATCAGCGAGGCGGCGCCATCGCACATCGCGACATCCACGACCTGTCCCTTGCCCGATCTGGACGCTTCGAGCAGCGCGGCGAGCACGCCGACCACAAGATAAAGCGCGCCGCCGCCGAAATCGCCGACCAGATTAAGTGGCGGCACCGGCTTCTCCTGGGTGCCGATCGCGGCAAGCGCGCCGGTCACCGCTATATAGTTGATGTCATGGCCCGCGGCCTGCGCCAGCGGACCCTCCTGACCCCAGCCGGTCATTCGGCCATAGACCAACTTTGGGTTGCGCGCCATCACGACATCGGGCCCAAGCCCGAGCCGCTCCATGACGCCGGGCCGAAAACCTTCAATCAGCGCGTCGGCGTTGTCGAGCAGATCCAGCACCTGCGCGAGCGCTGCTTTGTCCTTGAGATCAATCTCGACGACCTTGCGTCCGCGCCCGGCGACGGATTTGAGACTCTTCTTAGCGCCGACGCGATCGAGCGTGACGACATCGGCGCCCATGTCGGCCAGCATCATGCAGGCAAAGGGGCCGGGACCGATGCCGGCGAATTCGACAATGCGGAAGCCGGCGAGCGGGCCGGAGGCGTGCGTTGTGGCTTGCGGCGTGGGTTTGTCGAGCACGTTGCTGTTCCTTTGTGCCTTGTTTCCTTGAGGCGCTTTCCGCCGAATTGTCTCGCCGCGCACTCATGCTGGCAAGCGTCTTTTGCGCGCGAAGCCCGATGAAACAAATGCGGCGCGCATTTAAGTTGCGCGCCGCGGAATTTATCTTGCTTCAGCTTAACCGGCGGCAGTGACCGCGCGCTGCGCCATCACCTTGATCAGATTGGCGCGATAGTCGGATGAGCCATGAATGTCGCTCATCAGGCCGCTGACCGGGATCGTCACATTGTCGAGCGCGCTGGCGGACCAATTCGCCTTCAGTGCGGCCTCGATCGGAGCAACCCGCATCACCCCGCTTTGCGAGGCGCCGGTCGCCGCAGCACGGACATCGCCCGCTTTAGTTTTGACGACAAACACGCCGGTCAAGGCAAAGCGCGAGGCGGGATGCGGAAATTTGGCGTAACCCGCTTTCGCCGGAACCGGGAAGGAAACCGCGGTGATGATCTCGCCGTCCTCGAGCGCGGTCGAGAACAGGCCCTTGAAGAAATCATCGGCCGCAATCGAGCGCTTGTTGGTCTTGATCGTCGCCCCCAGCGCCAGCACGGCGCTCGGATAATCCGCGGATGGATCGTTGTTGGCGAGCGACCCGCCGATGGTGCCGCGATGGCGCACGGCGGGATCGCCGATGACGGAGGCAAGATGCGCGAGCGCGGGGATCGCCTTTTGCACCGCGCTGTTGGTTGCCACATCATAATGGGTCGTCGCGCCTTTGATGGTCACGGCGTCGCCGGACACCTCACAGCCGACGAGTTCCTTGATCTTGCCGAGATCGATGACGTCGGAGGGCGACGCCAGCCGCTGCTTCATGACCGGGATCAGTGTCTGACCGCCGGAGAGGTATTTGGCTTCCTTGCCCTTGCCGAACAGGCTGACGGCGTCGTCGACCGAGGAGGGGCGATGATAGGTTGTCTCGTACATGGCGTCTCCTCCTTAGCCGTGGATCGCATGCCAGACGCGGTCGGGCGTCGCCGGCATGTCGAGCTTGTTGTGACCGATCGCATCGGTGATCGCGTTGATCACCGCAGCCGAAGCGCCGATCGCGCCGGCCTCGCCGCATCCCTTGATACCGAGCGGATTACCCGGGCACAGCGTCGTGGTGTGCGACAGCTTGAACGACGGCAGATCGTCCGCGCGCGGCATGGTGTAGTCCATGAAGGACGCCGTCACGAGCTGCCCGCTGCTGTCATAGACGGCGCTTTCGAGCAGGGCCTGTCCGATTCCCTGCGCAAGCCCGCCATGGACCTGACCTTCGACGATCATCGGGTTGATCATTCGCCCGAAATCGTCGGCGGCGACAAAGTTGACGAAGGTCGTCTTGCCGGTGGCCGGATCCACCTCGACCTCGCAGATATACGCACCCGCCGGGAAGGTAAAATTGGTCGGGTCGTAGAACGCGGTCTCCTTCAGGCCGGGCTCCATGCCGTCAGGGAGATTATGCGCGGTATAGGCCGCGAGCGCGACCATCGGCAGCGCGATTTTCTTGTCGGTGCCGGTGACCTTGAACTCGCCGTTCTCGATGACGATGTCGCCTTCGGAGGCTTCCAGCGCATGCGCGGCGATCTTCTTGGCTTTCGCCTCCATCTTCTCCATCGCCTTCAGGATTGCGGTGAGACCCACGGCCGCCGAGCGCGAGCCGTAGGTGCCCATGCCGAACTGCACCTTGTCGGTGTCGCCATGGACGATCGAGACCTGGTCGATGGAAATACCGAGCCGGTCGGCGATCAGTTGCGCGAAGGTGGTCTCATGGCCCTGGCCGTGGCTATGCGAGCCCGTGAGGATCTCGATGGTGCCCACCGGATTGACGCGTACTTCCGCGGATTCCCACAAGCCGACGCCGGCGCCGAGGCTGCCGACCGCTTTCGACGGCGCAATCCCGCAGGCCTCGATATAGCAAGAGACGCCGATGCCGCGGAGCTTGCCGTCGGACTTCGCCTTCGCCTTGCGCGCCGCGAAGCCGGCATAGTCGATCGCCTTCTTCGCCGCATCGAGCGAGGCGTGGAAGTCGCCGGTGTCATAGGTCATGATCACCGGCGTCTGATACGGGAACTGGGTGATGAAATTCTTCGCGCGCAGATCGGCCGGATCGACCTTCAGCTGTCGCGCCGCCGTTTCCATCATCCGCTCGAGCAGGTAGCTGGCCTCGGGCCGGCCCGCGCCGCGATAGGCATCGACCGGCGTGGTGTTGGTGTAGACGCCCATCACCTCGCCATAGATCGCCGGGATTGCATACTGGCCCGACAGCAGTGTGACATAGAGGTAGGTCGGCACGGCTGAGGAGAACAGCGACATGTAGGCGCCGAAATTGGCGTAGGTTTTCACGCGAAGGCCAAGGATCTTGTTGTCCTTGTCGAAGGCCATCTCGGCCTTGGTGACGTGGTCGCGGCCATGCGCGTCGGTGAGGAACGACTCCGAACGATCGCCGGTCCATTTCACCGGACGGCCGACCTTCTTCGACCCCCAGAGGCAGACCATCTCTTCGGGGTAGATGTAGATCTTGGAGCCGAAGCCCCCGCCGACGTCGGGGGCGATCACGCGCAACTTGTTCTCGGGCGCGATATTGTAGAACGCCGACAGCACCAGCCGTGCCACATGCGGGTTCTGCGAGGTGGTGTAGAGCGTGAAATGCTCTTCTGCCGCGTCGTAGTCGGCGATCGCCGCGCGCGGCTCCATCGCATTCGGCACCAACCGGTTGTTGGTCACGTCCAGCGACACCACGTTGGCCGCCTTGGCAAAAGCTGCATTGACCGCCGCCTCATCGCCGAGCGCCCAGTCATAGACCACGTTGCCCGGCGCCTCCGGGTGCAGTTGCGGCGCGCCTGGCTTGATCGCCGATCGCACGTCGGTGACGGCCGGCAGCTCCTCGTATTCGACCGTGACGGCTTCAGCCGCATCGCGCGCCTGGTTCTTGCTGTCGGCGATCACGACCGCGACCGCCTGGCCGACAAAGCGCACGGTCTCCGGCGCCATCGCCGGCCACGCGCCCATCTTCATCGGCGAGCCGTCTTTTGAGGTAATGGCCCAGCCGCAAATCAAATTGCCGATCTTGTCGTCGACCAGCTCCTTGCCGGTTAAAACGGCGAGCACGCCCGGCATCTTCATGGCCTCTGAGGAATCAATGCTCTTGACCCTGGCATGCGCGTGGGGACTGCGGATGAAATGGGCAAAGGTCATGCCCGTTAACTTGATATCGTCGACGTAACGGCCCTTGCCGGTGATGAAACGCCTGTCTTCCTTGCGCACGACGCTTGCGCCAATGCCTTCAACGCCCATTGTCTCTCCTCCCTACCGGAGTTGGTATCCCGCCGGTTTCCATCCGAAGCGCGGCGGTTGAATTGATGGAATCGCCTGCCTTGCTGCCGCTATTCTGCGGCTTGCGCGACTTTCATGCGGGAGGCCGCATCCAGCACCGACCTGACGATGTTGTGGTAGCCGGTGCAGCGGCAGATGTTGCCTTCGAGCTCGTGGCGGACGGTGGCCTCGTCGAGCTTGCCGCCATGCCGGTGCACGATATCGATCGCCGACATGATCATGCCCGGGGTGCAGAACCCGCACTGGAGCCCATGATTGTCACGAAACGCCGCCTGCATCGGGTGCAGCTCGTCGCCCTTGGCGATGCCTTCGATGGTGGTGATGCTGGAGCCTGAGGCCTGGCCGGCCAGCATGGTGCAGGATTTCACCGCGCGGCCGTCGACATGCACGACGCAGGCGCCGCATTGGCTGGTATCGCAGCCGACATGGGTACCGGTGAGATTGAGGTGATCGCGCAACAGCTGAACAAGCAGCGTCCGGTCCTCGACGTCGACCGAGACGGCCTTACCGTTCACCGTCAAAGAGACTTTCGACACTGTAACCCTCCCGATGTTTCTCAATTATTCCAATTAGAAACAGGGGGCGGGAAGTTTGCAACTGGGAATTTTCGTCGGCCTCCGTCATCGAAAGGTCACTGAACTCGGCCGCGGCGCCGAACTGGCTCGCCTCAGCCCGGGCTTGACCTGGCTCGACCCGGGCATCCAGGCCTTCCTTTTCGATTTCCAAGACGTGGATGGCCGGGCCTCGCCTCGCCGAGGCGGCTTCGGCTGCGCAGGCGGGACAAGGCTTGGTTATGACGACGCGGGAAACGTTGGCCTCTGTCGTCGAAGGCGGCAAATCGGATGCCCCTCCCTGCCCGTATGGGGGGCAGGGACCGTCCGCTTCCGGGCATATTTACGCAGCCTTATCCATTGTCGCTTAAGTTCTCGACCAAAGAGGCCGGGGCGCATCGCGTCGCGGTTTGGTTAGGCTTTGCGTGGACGGCAGCGGGGGTTTGGGGTGGAAATAGCGGGGCGCGTCGGGCTGCAATCGCGGTTCTCAGGACTTTTCACCTTGCGCTTTCGCGCAAAAGTGATGCTCGGCTTTGCCGCCGTTCTGGTGATATCAGCCACAAGCCTGGGCATTGCCTATCTCGGCTTCGAGCGTGTCTCGGGCGCGGTCACTTCTTACCACACCAGCGTCGCCGAGGCCGACCTCGCCCGCAACATCGACCGCGAGCTGATCTCCTATCGCTCGCTGGTCAAATATTATGTGGTGACGGGCAAGGATGACGATGCCAAGGCGGCGCAATCGGCCGAAGCCGGTCTTAAGGAGGCCATCGAGAAGGCGATCGCCGGCACAAAGAAATCGGCGCGGCTCGAGGGGCTGAACAAGCTCGCGGCCGAATTCAGGGATTTTGCCGGCACCTTTGCCCAGATCGCCAAGGTCAAGGGCGAGAGCGCGTTGATCGTGCAGAACCAGCTGCAGACCAACGCCAACATGTTCAAATACAAGCTCGACGACATCTTGAGCAACGCTTCCGATGCCGAACGTGAGGCGATCGACTCGGGCACCAAGCAGGTCGGCACGCAGTTCCAGGCTGCAAGCGCGGCCGCCAATACCTTCGTCCTCGACTCAGATCAGACGGTTGCCCGCAACGCCCTGGCGCGGCTGGAATTCGTTGCCCATACGCTCGACGCGATCCACTCCACGGAGGACAAGCTCGCATCGGGGCTGAAAGAGGCCAAGGGCCTTCTGGCGGCCTATCGCACAGCGCTCGCAAAACTGGTCGAGAACACCAAGACGATCGACGATCTCGTGACCGAGATGAGTGGCTCGGCCGGCGCAATCGCCCAGACCTCCAGCGAAATGAAGGCGGATCTGGTTTCCGAGCAGCAGCGGCTCGAAGCTGAATCGGATGCGATCGTCGGCGCGACCGAACGGCTGATCGTCATGCTGGCGGTCGGCGGCACCCTGCTCGGCGCCCTGCTGGCCGTGCTTTTGGGGCGGGGCATATCGCGCCCGATGATCGTGATGTGCAAGGCCATGCGCGAACTCGCGTCCGGCAATTTCGATGTCGTGTTGCCCGGACTTGGCCGCAAGGACGAGCTCGGCGAGATGGCGGGCGCCGTCGAAGAGTTCAAGATGCAGGCGATCGCCAAGGCCGAACGGGACGCGGCGGCCCAGGATTCCCTGAACAAGGAGGCGAGTGCGGCGCGGCGCTCCGAGCTCATCCGTTTCGCCGACAATTTCGAGACCGCGGTCGGCTCGATCGTCTCGAATGTGTCAGCCTCGGCCGCGCACCTCGAGCAGGCGGCGGGCACGCTGACGCGAACGGCGGAGACCACGCAGGGCCTGTCGAGCCAGGTGGCGGGCGCCTCAGAGGAGGCCTCCAGCAACATTCAGTCGGTGGCCTCGGCAACCGAGCAGCTTTCGGTCTCGGTCGACGACATCGGCAAGCGCGTGCGCGATTCCAACCGGATCGCGGAGGCCGCCGTCGTCCAGGCCCAGGAGACCGACGCCCGTATCGCCAAATTGTCGCGCGCCGCGCAACAGATCGGCGACGTCGTCAAATTGATCACCGCGATCGCTGAGCAGACCAATTTGCTCGCTCTCAATGCCACCATCGAGGCGGCGCGCGCCGGCGACGCCGGCCGCGGCTTTGCGGTGGTCGCCGCCGAAGTCAAATCGCTCGCCAACCAGACCGCAAAGGCGACGGAGGAAATCTCCAACCACATTTCCGGCATGCAGGACGCAACGCAGGAGTCGGTTGCCGCGATCAAGCAGATCGGGGCGACCATCGGCCAGATCTCCTCGATCGCGTCATCGATCGCAGGCGCCGTCGAGCAGCAGGGCTCCGCGACACAGGAGATCGCGCGCAACGTCCAGAGCGTCGCGGAAGGTACGCGCGAGGCGGCCCAAAACATCGTCGAGGTGAATCGCGGCGCCACCGAAACCGGCTCGGCCTCGGAAGAAGTGTTGAGCTCGGCCAAGGCGCTCTCGAGCGAAAGCACGCGGCTGCGCACCGAGCTCGACCGCTTCATGCAAAATATCCGCGCGGCGTGAGCTGGTCGCTCCGGCGTTCGCCGGGACGACAGCGGAGATCACTCCCGCCCGAACTGATGCTTCAGCTCGACCTTTGCCTGTTCGAGCCGCTTGCGCTGGGTCTGGGGCAGATTCTTTCCCGCGCGGTTGATATAGAACACCAGCATTGACAGCGCCGAGCGATAGGCACCGGACTTCCGCCGCCTGCTGCTCTCTGCTGAGCGCTTGAGCGAGGCTGCGATCTTCTTTGCGCTCGTCTGCTTGAACACGCCGCTCTTCAGATCGAGCGCGTCGCTTTCGCGGGTGACGCGTTGCGACCAGCGTTTTGAAGTGCCTTTGCGCGCGGAACGCTTGGCGGTCGTTTTCCTGCGTGGCGCCATCGTCAACTCCTTGCATTTTCTGGACTAACGGGAGGAAGCGGCGGCGAGTTCCTTTTCCAGAACGGGAACCTCAACTCGCCAGGCGCGTTGTCGTCGCGTGGCAGGAATAACAATCGCCGCAATGTGGTCTGGCGACCTTGGGGCAGTGAATTCCGAGGTTCCATTTGCATTGGTCCCAGCCGATGGAATTGCAAGTTAGTCCGGCGCGCAATCAGGACGCTGTGGTCGCAGCCGTGGCGCAGGACAATAACCGCATCGTCGAAACCGATATCCCGGCGCGTCTCGATAGTCTTCTCTGGAGCGGCTTTCATACTCGCGTGGTGCTTGCGCTCGGCATCACTTGGATTCTTGACGGGCTTGAAGTCACGCTCGCGGGCGCATTATCGGGCGCGCTAAAGGAAAGTCCGGTCTTGCGCTTCTCAAATCTCGATGTCGGGCTTGCCAACAGCGCCTATCTTGGGGGCGCCGTGCTCGGCGCGCTCGGCTTCGGCTGGCTGACCGACCGTATCGGACGCAAGAAACTGTTCTTCATCACCCTCGCGCTTTATCTCACCGCGACCGCGGCGACCGCGCTGTCCTGGAACATCTTTAGCTACGCGCTGTTTCGCGCCCTCACCGGCGCAGGCATCGGCGGCGAATACACCGCGATCAATTCGACCATCCAGGAACTCGTGCCGGCGCGCTACCGTGGCTGGACCGATCTCATCATCAACGGGAGCTTCTGGCTCGGCGCCGCGCTCGGCGCCTCCAGCGCCATCCTTCTGCTCGATCCCGCCGTGGCGCCCCCCGACATCGGCTGGCGGCTCGCGTATCTGACCGGCGCGTGTCTCGGCCTCGTCGTGTTCGTGATGCGGATGTGGATCCCGGAGAGCCCGCGCTGGCTGATGATCCACGGCCAGCCGCAGCGCGCGCAACAGATCGTCGCCGATATCGAACGCTCCGTCATCGGGCACGCACAGACAGATCGCCAAAGTGAATTTGCGAAAGTCAGGTTGAAAATGCGGCATCACACGCCGCTCGCCGAGGTCGCGCGCACGCTGTTCTCGTCCTACCGCCAGCGCTCGCTGGTGGGACTGATGCTGATGGTGGCGCAGGCGTTCTTCTACAATGCGATCTTCTTCACCTTCGCGCTGGTGCTGACGGACTTTTACGGCATCGCCGCCGACAAGGTCGGCTGGTATATCCTGCCCTTTGCCGCCGGGAACTTTCTCGGACCGCTGCTGCTCGGTCGGCTGTTCGACACGCTCGGTCGGCGTGCGATGATTGCGGCGACCTATGGCGTCTCGGGCGTGCTGCTGGCGCTCTCAGGCTACCTGTTCTCGATTGGCGCCCTCAGTGCACAGACCCAGACCATCGCCTGGATGGTGATCTTCTTCTTTGCTTCGCCGGCGGCGAGCGCCGCCTACCTCACCGTGAGCGAGACGTTTCCTTTGGAGGTCCGCGCGCTGGCAATCGCGTTGTTCTATGCGATCGGCACCGGAATTGGCGGCGTGATCGGCCCGGCGCTGTTCGGCGCGCTGATCGACACCGGATCGCGCGTCAGCGTGTTCCAAGGCTACCTGCTCGGCTCGGTACTGATGGTGGCAGCCGCTGCGGTGGCATGGCGGTATTGCGTCGCGGCCGAGCGCCAGCCGCTGGAATCCGTCGCACGGCCGCTGGCATTTGTGGAGTAAGCTACGATGAACGCTTTCACCAGTGTCCCGGTTCTGACAGTCGCGTCATGTGGCGGCAACCTCGCTTACGAATGTCAGAACCAAAGGGACACTGGCAGAACATTGATTCCAGTGCGGCTTGGGATTTGACATTGGCTATGAGAACTCGTGGAAATACTGAAGCAAATGTCAAATCCACCGCCCTAGAGGTGCCTTTGCCAGAAACCAAGTTGCAGCATGACGACGACATGCCGGATGCCGTGCCGGTGCCGCATCTGCTGGTGCCGCATCTCGGCGATACCGCGCTCCTGCTTGATATCGACGGCACGCTGCTCGATCTGGCGCCGACCCCGCGAGAAGTCTGGGTGCCGCTCGAGCTCCTGACCACGTTGAAGAAGTTGCGCGAGAAAACCTCCGGCGCGCTGGCCTTGGTCAGCGGGCGCTCGCTCAACGACATCGACCTGATCTTTGCGCCGGAGGAGTTTTCAGCCGTCGGCGGTCACGGCGCGGAAATGCGCCTGACGACGGCTGGCGACGCCGCGACCATGCTTGCCCCGCGTTTGGACAGCGAGCTGAAGCGTCGGCTCGCCGCCATCGCGCGTCTCAGTCCGGGAAT
>Ga0070734_10002992_pt1 | contig 18815 bp, 10 predicted proteins | sample Coa_R1_8_FD_66444 | JGI IMG/M metagenome (GOLD analysis project Ga0070734, IMG submission 66444) | Surface soil microbial communities from Centralia Pennsylvania, which are recovering from an underground coalmine fire - Coalmine... | ecosystem: Environmental > Terrestrial > Soil > Unclassified ... | reverse complement strand
ACAATCACGATGGCGAAGGGACGCTGCGAGTCTGAGCCGATGTCGTGCGACAGAGCGGCGGGAACCAGGCCAAACGTCGCGACCAGCATGGTCATCATGATGGGCCGAAGCCTTAGCACGGCGCCTTCCACCGCGGCGTCCGCGACGGAATGGCCTCGCGCGCGAAGCTGGTTGATGTATTCGAGCATGATGACGCCGGTTTGCACCGATACTCCAAAAAGTGCGAGGAAGCCGATGCCCGATGACACGCTAAAGTATGTTCCCGTGAGCATCAGCGCCAACAATCCGCCGAACGGAGCCAGTGCGACCACACCAAGGATGAGGAGCGCCCATTTAGCGGAGCGAAACATCGTATAGAGGATGATAAAGATCACCAGAATTGTGATGGGCACGATCACATGCAGCCGCGCCTCGGCTCGCTTTTCACTTTCGTATTCGCCGGACCAGCCGGTGGTGTAACCCGGCGGCAGCTTCACTTTCTTGGCGATCTGGTCGATGGCCTCTCCGACCGTCGTGCCCAGATCCCGGCCTCTGATGTTGAAGGTCACGGCTGCATAGCGCTGGTTGCCTTCCCGATAAATGTCGTAGGCCCCGTCCTTCACTTCCGTCTTGGCTAATTGTGCAAGCGAAACACGCTCTCCGGACGGAGCAAGCAGGCGAACGCTGTCGATTGCCTTGGCGGTATTGCGGTAGGGCTGCTGATAGCGCACCGCAACGTCATATACCTGTTCGCCGATCAGCACCTGGCTGACGGCATTGCCTCCGACCGCAGTCTGGACGGCATCTTGAATATCCGCCACATTGATGCCAAAACGGGCCGCCTGCCGCCGGTCGACAGTGAGGTTCAGGTTCGGTTGGCCGAAGTCGCGGAGGAGCTTCACGTTTTCCATGCCAGGAATTTTTTCCAGTATGGCTGTCACTTCTTCGCCCTTCTGCTCCAGGGTTCTCAAATCGTCGCCGAAAATCTTGAGCGCCAGAGCGCCCTTGGTGCCGGTCATCGTCTCTCCGACGTTATCTTCGATGGGTTGGGAGAAATTCCAGATCGCGCCGGGGTATTTCTGCACGGCCTGGTTCATCGCTGCGATCAATGCCTCTTTGTTCTTATGGAACACGGGCCGCCACTCATCATGCGGCTTCAAATCGACGAAATACTCGGTATTGCCGAATCCGCCGGTATCGGTGCCGTCATCGGGCCGGCCCACTTGCGAGACGACCTTTTTCACTTCTGGAAACGATGCGAAGACATAGCGCTCGTTGGTAGTGAATTTCTCGGCTTCCGATAGACTGGTGCTGTTCGCCAGGGTGCCACGCGCCCAGATGGCGCCTTCGTCCAGATGCGGCAGGAACTCTGCGCCGATGATGCCGCTAAAACCCAGGTATATGGTCACCGCCAGGGCGGCCAAGCCAACGCTCGCTGTGATCCAGCGATGCCGGACCGCCCAGCGCAGCCGCCTCCGGTAGCGCTCGGTGAGAAAGTCCAGAACCGGATTGTGGGACTCCCGCACGCCCTTGCTGAACAACGCGGCCGAGAGCACCGGAGCGATCAAGATGGAAAACGTCATCGCGCCGAGTAGGGCGAAAGCAACAGTCCATGCCATGGGCCGGAACAATCGGCCTTCCACGCGCTGCAGCGTGAAGATCGGCATATACGCAGTGATGATGATTACGATGGCGTAGAAAACAGGCCGCTGGACTTCGTGACAGGCCTCTCGAATCATCTCGGCAACACTTTTGGGAGGCGAGGTCAAGGTTTGGCGCCTGGATTTGTTCAAGTGCCGCATGATGTTTTCCACCATCACCACGGCGCCATCCACCACCATGCCGAAGTCCAGCGCACCGAGGGAGAGGAGGTTTGCGGGAATCCCGCTGGTGTTCAGCCAAATCGAGGCGAACAGCAGGGAGAACGGGATCGTGAGCGCCACGATGAAGGCCGCACGAGCATTGAGAAGAAACAGGAAGAGGATGACAGTGACCAGAATCATGCCTTCGGTCAGGTTGTGCAGCACGGTGTGCAAGGTGAAGTGAAGCAGATCGCTGCGGTCGAGCATCGGAATGATTTCCACGCCCGGAGGCAGGATGCCGTGGTTGAGGTCGTACACCTTCTTATGAATTCCCGCAAGCGTAGCCTCTTCTTCGGCGCCCTTGCGCATCAACACACCGCCTTGGATGACATCCGGCTCATCGATAATGCGCCCGTCCTCCACGTGATTGGCGCGTGCCATATGGCCGAGCCGGATTTTCGGGCCTTGGGCCACCACTGCGATGTCCTTTACCCGCAGGGCCGTTCCATTCTTGGTCGTCAACACAGTCTGCTCGATATCGTTGACGTTGCTGAACAGGCCGAGCGCGCGGACGTTCATCTGCTGCATCCCGACTTCTAAAAAGCTGCCGCCGGCGTTGATGTTGTTGTTGGAAAGCTGTTGTTCTACCTGACCGATGCTCAATCCGTAGGAGACCAGCTTGGCCGGATCCACGCGAACCTGGTACTCGCGCACTGTGCCGCCAAAGTCGGAGACATCCACGACGTCGGGCACAGACTTGAATTGCTTTTGAATAACCCAGTCTTCGAGCGACCGCAGCTCCATCAGGTCATAGCGCGGATTGGAGCTTCTGATCGTGTACCAATAGATTTGACCTGTAGTACTCCAGTCGGTTCCGATTTGAGGCTGGAGGCCTGTCGGAAGTGTGACCTGCGTTAGCCTTTCCAGAACCTTCTGCCGGTTTACGTCGTTTACGGACGTGTCGTCGAAGATCATGATCACAAACGACAGGCCAAAAATCGACTCCGAACGGAGAAAGCTGAGATGGGGCATACCGGACATCTGCTTCTCGATGGGTATGGTCACCAGCTGTTCTACTTCTTCGGCGGACCGGCCGGGCCACTGCGTAATCACGGTCGCGTAATTGTCGGCGATGTCGGGATAGGCTTCCACCGGCAACGTATGGAAGGAAAGGGCGCCCCAAGCGATGAGCAGGACGCCTAAAGCCAGGACCACGAACTTGTTGTTGAGCGCGAAATCGACAAGAGCGCGAATCATTACCTGTTTCCTGTTGACCGATTACTGAGCAAGCACATGATCCAAAACCAGCGCGTTCGCCACCACTTGCTGCCCCGGAGACAGGCCCGACTTGACCTCTTGCAGGTTCGTGTTCTCTTGCAAAAGGTCGCCACCCACCACTTCCACCCGCCGGAATTTGTTCCCGGGCGCGGGAAGGAAGACGAAGTCGCGGTCGTGCATGTGCATCACGGCGGATGCAGGGACGATCGTGTGGGTCTCAACCGTCTGGCCATGGAACGTGGCCGTCACGAACATGCCCAGGCGCATAATGCCCGGGTTCTCCACCTCGATCCGAACCTTGGCCGTGCGGAGGCTCGGGTCCAGAATCGGGAGAAGGTTGCTGACCTTGCCCTTGAATACGCGGTCGGGGTACGCGTTCAGCTTGATATCCGCGACGTCACCGATCCGGACGCTAGCCAAATCGTTTTCATACACGTCGCAGAGAACCCAGATCGAGGAAAGGTCGGAGATGGTGAACGGGTAAGGCGTGTTGTAGGCCTGCACCAGGGATCCGACGGTCACCTCCTGATCGGTGATCACGCCTGAGCTGGGCGCAACGATGTCGACCATGAAGTTCGGCTTGTCGGGATCGTTGCCCAGCAGTTTCAAATGTTCCGCAGCAGTATCTACGGCGATCCTGGCTTTATCTTCGGTGTCCTGCGCCACCTGCACATCGTTCAGCGCGATGGCACCATGCTCGTAGAGGTCCTTGGCACGGTCGAGCTGGTTGCGTGCAAGAGTTTCGTCGGCGACAGCCATCCGGTAGTTCGAATAGCCGCCGGAAACATCGTCGCTGCGGATGGTCATCAGCAGCTGCCCCTTCTGGACGCTGTCGCCCAAGCGCGCCTTGACAACCATAATTCGGCCGGACGCGAGCGACACTACCGGGACATTGCGAGACACGTCCGGCGTCACGGTGCCGGTCACTACGAGCTCCGACGCGGCCCTGCGCTCAGTTGCCGTGGCCAGCGGGAACTGTTCCGGGTGATCCACTGAAAAGAGGCTTGCGTCGGGCGCCATCACGACCTTGGCCTCGGGCGGTGCGCCGGCCACCGCGGGATCGGCTTGCGCGTGAGCGTCTCCACAGCCCTGCAGCGAGACCATCAAGCATACGCACGCCAACCCCACACCGAATTGCCACCGCTCCAATTTCATAGTTGCTTGCCTCCTCGCCTAGAGCGCTCTTGTGGGAGCCGTACCTCAGTTGATAGTGGATCCCCAGTGTAATAGGCAGAATTGGAGAAAGGCATAAAGAAACCGTCAGGAGTCCAATGCTTTCTTGATTGATGCTCATAACGGACTCTAATTAGCGCGGTGACCGGCGGCGCATTATACATATCTTTTTCATGCAGCGTGTGGTGGGGCGGCTCTGTTCAGCTCACAGAAAGAACGTCGCCATCGGGTTCGAAAGAAAGAAGATCACGAGTAAATCCGGGAGGACCCAGAGGCGTTGCTCATCGGAAGAACTGATCTTGGACATAAGTAAGTTTTGAGGTCTTTTATGAATCATTAAGATGTTCCTCATGCCTTATTACGCTGCGCAGGCCCATACTGAACCGCATGATCGGTTGAGCCGGAGGGCGCGGCAACAGGATTCCCGTTGAGTCCTTTCCGCCAGATGTTATAAGGCCCAGAAAGGGCTTTTCAGTCATTCGGACCACGGCCCCGCCGCAGCTAGTCTCAGTCAATGAAAGTGCCAAACAAGGGAGGCAAGGGAAACGTGAGAAGTGTATTAAGAACTAGGCCGGTTCGAATGTGGATGACTTGTGCGTTTGCGTTATATGGTTTGGTCGATGCTGCTAATGTATCGGCTCAGTCGAACGTAACGACCAGCATCACCGGAACAGTAAGGGACGCGTCAGGCGCAGCGGTGTCGGGCGCGGCACTCACCATTCGGAACCTCGCGAACGATACCGCGCAACGTGCAACCACTGACTCCGCCGGCAAGTATGGCGCCTATAACTTGACTCCTGGAACCTACGAAATCACCGCCGCCAAGTACGGATTCAGTGATTCCCTGGCCCGCGTTGTCGTTGCGGTTCACAGGCAGGTGCATTCGGACCTGAAACTCAAACCTGCGGGTGTTGCGGACGCCGCCGTCGAGCCACCCGCCGATTCCAAGAAGATGGATGCCATGGAAGCGCGGATCGAGCAGCTGGAAGTCGAGCTCAAGACGGCGATCGACCAGAGGACCAATGCCTCAAGTGCGAGCGCTGCGCAGTCCGCCTCCGCCGGACAGACGGCGCTGCCTGCCGTGGGCTCCCATGGCCCATTGCTCGCGAGCATCGAGAGAGATCCGAGCCAGCTCCCGATATCTCCCGGAACGCTCTCGCCCGACCTGACGAAGGTGGTTGCCACAACGGTCGCGCCAGACGGTTCCCCCCAGCAATCCGCACTGCCGGCGTCGCCTTCGCAAAACGCGCCGCCCGCGGCGCCGGCTGCACCCGCGGTCGACCTTCAAACGCCGTTTGCCTACGGCGACTTCACCTGGCTCAACGGGAACCCGCGCAACAAAGATACCGTCGTGGATACTCCGTTCTTCACTCCGGAAGTCCGTTTCGATACGCACTACATGGAAGACTTCAATCAACCCACTGACCACACGATCGTGGGAGCAACCGAGTCCTTCCGTTCGGGCGAAGTTCAGATCGAACAGGCTAGCGTCGGTGGAGATTTTCACTGGCAAAATGTGCGCGGCCGCGTCCTGTTCATGACCGGCCTCTTTGCCACCACGACACCTCGCAACGACGCCAGCTTCGGCGTGGGGACGTGGGACCTCCGCGGCGCCTACAAATACACATCGGAAGCGTATGGCGGCTATCACTTCAACGTCCAGCACGGTTTAAACGTTGACGCCGGTATTTTCGTATCCTATATCGGCTTGTTCAGTTACTATAACTACGATAACTGGACTTACCAGCCGTCTTACGTTTCCTCGAACACTCCGTGGTTTTTCAACGGCGTTCGAGTGCAGTGGTTCCCGACCAACAAGCTGAAGATTGAGCCCTGGTTCATCAATGGTTGGCAATCCTACGCCAGATTCAACGGACATCCCGGCCTGGGCGGACAGCTCCTGTGGATGCCGACCGAATGGTTTAAGTTAGTGGCCAATCAATACGGCTATGGACAGGACAACCTCGGCCTTCCTCACACGGAACGTATTCACACGGACGACAGTATCGAGGTTAGGTTCTACAACAATCCAAACAGGGACAAGGGCATATCCAAGATCGCCATGTCACTCACGGCTGACGCGGGAGCCCAGTATGGCGGCGGCTTATGCGGCACGTGCGCGCCCAGCCAAGGCAAGGATTCCTTCGTCGGCTGGATGCTTTACAATCGCTATTGGTGGAACAAGGACAAGTTTGCCGTCACATTGGGCGGCGGCGAAATGAGCAATTGGGGCCGATACCTGACTCTGTTGCCTCCGATCGATGGTGCAGACGCAGTGACCGGCTCGGTCTACTTCCCACAGCTTCCCGGACAAAGGGCGCATATGTGGGATAGCACAGTCACCCTGCAGTACATGCCGAAGGAATACATCACTTGGTGGATGGAAGTTGGTTATCGCCATTCCGATATTCCATACTTCGCCGGTCGTGGCGGAGTTACGCCCCCGGGTTTCCCCCTGGGCGGAACCAATGGGTACCCGCAGAATTACAGCTGCATGTCGGGAGCCACGTCTGGTACCAATGATTTGACCGCAGCGACGGCAGCTTGTGGAGGACCGGGGAGCGTCTGGTTCCCGGATCTTCGCCGAAGCGAGACAAAACTGAGCGTCGGTGTCATGGTGAAGTTCTGATCCTTGTCGGGGCAGCCTTGCCGGCTGCCCCGCCCGCTTCTTAATTGTCCAATGGGCTCTGCGCGGATCTTAGTAGCCACCCCGAGCAAAGGACGGTTAAGAGAAATCAAGAGTGCCTTTCTGGCCGACGGTTATGACGTCTCAACCTCCGGCACCTTTGAGGGAGCGTTACAGGAGATTTCCAGCCAGCCGTTCGATGTTCTGATCCTGGAATCCGCGCTTGGCGACGTTGCGCAGTACAACGTTTGCCGTGCGGTTCGGTCGATTTCCGATATGGGAATCATCCTGCTCTGCCAAGATGACGGGCGGCACGCGCGCATTGACGCCCTGAACGCAGGCGCGGACGACTGCGTCTCCATGCCTCTTGATTCCGCGGAACTCCTCGCGCGCGTCCGGGCTTTGCTCAGACGTGTCGGGCGTACCAACCTGCGCGGACTGGAGCAGATCCCGCTGGAAGATCGAGCAATCGATCTGGCGCTGCATAAAGTCAGGGGCCCGCTCGGCCGGATTACCTCTCTAACGCCGAACGAGTATCTCCTACTTCGCTACCTCGTCGTGAACGCCAATAAGCCTCTCGGGATAACGAGTTTGAAGCAGGTGGTTCGACAAAGGCACGGCAAAGGCAAAGTGGATTATGTACGCGCCCTGATTCGGCGCTTGCGAAAGAAACTGGAGCCCGATCCCGCCAATCCTCGCTATATTCTTACCGAGCGATCATTTGGCTACCGCTTTCAAATCGATTCCGTGGCGAACAACGGGCGCCCGTCGGTGCCCCAATGAGTCACGAAGGGACTTCGGACAGCAGCGCGAAGCGGTAACCAAGCCAGGGCTCGGTCAGGATGAACTGCGGCTTGCTCGGATCTAACTCGATCTTTCGTCGTAATTGATTCACGAACACCCTGAGATATTCCACTTCCTCGCCATAGTCCGGGCCCCATACCGCCTGAAGGATTTTCTCGTGCGGCAGAACAGAATCGGCGTGGTTTACGAAGTACTGCAGTAATTTCAACTCCGTCGGGGTTAATCTTTGGACGCGACCGTTCACGTTCACGGAGCGATCGCGAAAACTGATCTCGAGACCCGGCAACTGGACCGTCGATGAGTCGCTAACCACGGGGCTCGCACGGCGAAGGATCGTTCGCACCCGCGCCAGCAGTTCATTCACATCAAACGGCTTGGTGAGATATCCATCGGCGCCCGCATCCAGGGCTTGGATCTTGTCCTCCGCCCGGTCGCGAACGGTCAGCATCAGAATACACACGTCCGATCTGGTTCGGATTGCCCGGCAAGTCTCGATCCCACTCAATCCCGACATGTTGATGTCCAATAAGATCAGGTCGTATCGATCCTCGCGCACTTTGTCCAGCGCCATTTCGCCGGAATCGGCGTCATCCACGATGAAGCCGAACGCCGACAATGTCGACCTCATCGCACGCCTGAGCTGAGGCTCGTCATCCACCACTAAAATACGGCTACTATTCACTGCAAACCCCTTCCGCTAATTTCGGCAACGCCAGCGAGAACACGCTGCCGTAACCCGGTTCGCTGTCTGCCCAGATACTTCCCTTGTGATCAGTTACGATGGCCTTTACAATCGACAGCCCGAGACCGGTACCGGCAGCGTAATCCTGGGAACCGGACGCCCGATAAAACCGCTCGAAGATACGCTCCCGATCGATCTGTGAGAGGACCAGCCCCCTGGTTCGCAGCTTGAGGACCACGGCGTTCGTTGTGTTCTCAATGGCAACACCGACCTGTGAATCGGGCACCGAGTACTTAAGCGCGTTGTCGACCAGTTGCGCCAGCGCTGTGAGGATCAGTTCCCGGTCGGCGAAGATCGGTGGCTCGGAGGAAGGTATCGTAACTCGAAATCGAGTCCGTTGCGACTCGTTCTCCAGTTCCTGAATCGCTGTCTTGATCAGACGGGAGAGAAGCAGCGGTTCGGGCTGGGCGTCGAAGCCCGGGGTTTCCAGCTTGGGGGTGCGAACCAACCGGCTCGACAATTCGTTGAGCTTTCGAGCCTCCTGATCGATCAGCGAGACCAGCTCGCGCTGCATCTCCGACAACTCCCCCGCCGCCGGCAAACCAGATGTCGCAGTTCTGATCACTGTAAGGGGCGTTCCAAATTTATGCGCCAGAGAATCCAATACAGCAGTTCGCAACTGTTCGGCTTGCCGGGCCGCTTCCGCCTGGCACTGCTTTTCGAGGATCCGCGCCCGCTCCAAACTAATCGCCGCCAGCGATGCCACCGCGGTCGCGACTAATTGGCTGATATTCGTTCCACATAGTGCCACGCTTCCAACTGGCCGAACACCCAGGCGCAGCACAGAAAACCAAGTCTGTGTTTCTGCGTCGAATCTATCGGTGCCCAGGAAATAGGCGCTCCTTGCGTTTTCAATCGCGGTTTGAACAACCTGCTGCGGGCACGCTGCTCTAGATTCGTATCCCTTGGCGGACGAAGCGTCAAACAGGACAACGGCGCCCAGTTCAAATACTTCGCGAACCAGTGCGACAATCTGATTCCCAGGGTCCTCGGCAGGATCGATGAGTAGAATACGCCGCGCGATTTCGTACAGTTTGGCGGTATCCCGGCGCTCGGCGACCGCTTCAAGCTCGCGCAAATGGGCTCGATTGGAAAGCGTACTCACCACCAGCGCCGTAAATTCGAACGCGACCAATTGGACCCAGTTCGACACTCTCCCGATGGTGAAGCTAAAGATCGGCTCCTCAAAAAAGTAATCGAGAGAGGCCACCGCAATGACGGAAACGAACGTAGCCTGCCAGAACCCTCCGTAAACTGCAGCCAATACGATAAAGATCAGGTAGACAAATCCCGTCGAGCTGAGGCTCTGACCCAGCTCGAACGCAATCCAGGTGTAGACCAACAGGCTCACCGCCGCCAATAAGCCGATCACCGACGCTTTCCACCAAGAGGGCAGCCTCAGTGAATGTGTCGTGCGCAGAGAGCTGATTTCCCAAGCGCGGGTCGTCATAGGCCTTCTTGAGCGCGAACAAGGATGCGGGCTGTGCGGCGCAGCAAGGAGGCTTCGGCGCCGACGAAGAATGCACCGCGATTATCTAGAAAGCGCATGCGTATCGAGTTCGTGCCTGAACGGATGTGCCAGCAGCTACGTGGCGCTGAGTGGGAACATTTACCTGATTGCGTTATTATCCAAAACTCGGCCGCGTCAAGGCATAAAAAAGGCATCAAAAAATCATAAAACTTCAGTGGCTTGGCATGGCCGGAGACGACAGATTCCAAAGGGCGAAGCAGGCGTCGGCGTGCCGGCCCCAAACGAAAAGGGGTGTCGCGGTCGGCTAGTCCGTTCTTGAGCCGGCGAGAAACTCTCGGGTCCACCGGAAGCTCTCGCGGAAGTCGTCCATTTCTGCGGCTCGTAACTTGTCGGGATCGAGCGACGGAGGAGAACTTGCAGGAGGTGGAGTTCCCCGTTCCACCAGAGTGAGAAACCGAGCGAATTCCCAAGGGGGCGTATCGCGGTAGGCGTTCCAGAAGTCAGGGTCTCGGTACGGGAAATAGCGCGGTCCCTTCACGATGATTTCAAGCGACACGGGACGGCCTGGGCACTCTTCGAGGTACCGGGCAAGGTATGCTTCGATTCCGATGTTCCCTTCCCCCATGCGACACCAGGCCGCCGCCGCACCGTCCTCTGTCTTCCAAACTCTGGAGTCGCGAATATGGCTCGTGAGTACGTGAGGCGCCAGAGTCTCGAGCGCCAGATGAGGATCCTCCAACGCCCACACAGGATTCCCCGAGTCCAGACACACGCCCACAAACTCCGGACCCGCGCTCTCAACTAAACCCTTAAGCTCTCGCGCCTGCATGTCTCCGGAGTGATTCTCAATCGCAATCCGGATCCCGCTGTCCAGGGCGCGCGATCGCATGTTTTTCAATACGGCGACGGTATTCAGGATATGCGTCTGCAGGGAAATCTCCCCACGGCGGTCGTCGGAGTTCCCGAGGAAGCACCGGACAATCGAAGACCGGACGATCCGCGCAGCATCAATCGTGCGACCGAGCTGCTCTTCCGCAGTGCCCTCTTCGGCGGCGAAGATCGAAGACGTCGGGCAAATCGACCGCATTCCAATCTCAAGATCGAGACCCAGGTCGTCGGCGCGGCTGCGGATCTGTCTCAGATTCTCCGTGTCGAGACTGCCGAGAAACCGGATTTCACTGAAGTGGACGAGTTGGGCGCCCTGCGCGGCGCAATAGTCGAGGTATTGAATCGGCGTCCAGTCTTGCGAACGGAGGCTGTAAACATCGACACCGATCTTTGCCGAGGGAAGTACAGCGTGTTGCGGAACTGCGGTTCTCAAGCTACTAACAATGGTATTCTGTTCCGGCCTGACAGAACGTCCTGAATTTGTGACGAAGCACGTTCGGACTCTGATTCGGGTGGCGCGAAGACAGTCGCCGATGTACCACGGCGCGGCGTCGGCAATCGGAGTGCGGCGCCGATCCCCGTCTGAACCCGGGCCTACCGACCGTCGTGGAACCGTTCCATGAATTTTTCAATATGATAGGGAGCGGATACTTTGCCAAGGGGTGCGAGCTGATTTTCAAAATCTTTGACCCAAAGAAAGAGCCCCCTGGAGCTGAGTCAAGCGGCTACGTTCCTATCTGAGTTAGGAAGTCTGAAGCAGGCGTCTTCACCCAAGCAAAATGCAATCGAATCCCGCTCCTTCAAGCAGTCCCATCTCCGCCACGCGCGCGTGGTGGCTCGCGGGCTTGCTGTTTACGGCGGGCTTCATTAATTACTTCGACCGTGCAATCGTCTCCATTGCGCTGCCGGTAATCGGCGCCGATCTTCATCTTGGCCCCGCCGCCAAGGGAATTCTGCTGTCGGCCTTCTTCTGGTCCTATTCCCTGATGCAGGTGCCGGTCGGCCGGGCCGCGGACCGCTACAACCTCCGCTGGCTGTACGCCGGTGCGTTCGCTCTGTGGTCGCTGGCCTGTGGCTTGACTGGCTTCGTCACGACGCTCCCCGCATTTTTTGCGATGCGGGCTTTCCTTGGGATTGGAGAATCCATCTACCTGCCCGGCGGCATGAAGATCGTCAGCCTGCTTTTTGGTCCCAAGGACCGCGGCTTGGCGTCCGGCATTATGAATTGCGGCACACGCGCAGGGCTCGCGATCGGAGCGCCGATCATCGCATATCTGGTGCGGTCGGTCGGCTGGCACAACTCGTTCTTCATTCTCGGATTTGGCAGCCTGCTGTGGCTCATTCCCTGGCTTGCGCTCTTTCCGGCCCATCTGAGTGGGCGATCCGATAAACCCGCGTACAGCCTGCGCCAGACCTTGCGGGACATGGACCGCAACCTTCTGGGAATGTGCCTCGGTCATTTCTGCTATGGCTACTACTGGTATCTGCTGGTCACCTGGCTTCCGGATTATCTGGTGGAATCGCGCCACATCCCGCTGCAGCTGGCTGCCGGCTACACGGTAGTTCCTTTCGTGGTGTATAGCATCAGCGAGCCGCTGGGCGGGTGGATTGCCGACCGCATGGTGTCGCTCGGCTACAATGAGCGGCGCAGCCGGAAAGCGATTATCACGGTTGCCTTCCTGACAAGCATTCTGCTGCTCGTAGCCGGCAAGATATCCGATGACAGGAGTGCGGTGCTGCTTCTCGGCGGCGCGGCGCTGGTCGGCCTCGCAACCGGCAACCTCTACAGCTTGCTTGCCTCTGTGGCACCCGACGAGGGCGTTGGCACCTGGATGGGAATCATGAACTTTGTCGGCAATATTCCCGGTGTGGCCGCGCCCATCATCACCGGAGTGCTGATCGCACGCACGGGCTCGTATTATCCGGGGTTCTTGGTGGCGGTTATCCTCCTGCTCCTCGGTCTGCCTGCGTACTTGTTCCTGGTGGGCGAGAGGAAGCCCTCCGCCACAGTCGCCGGACAGCTGTCGGCCGCCCGATAGGCGATCTTTTCTAACAGTCCGGCTTGTTGAATGATACGCTGGTGGTCTTCCACACGGAGTTTGGAAGAATGCCTATAAATCTACACCGAGGAGACCAGATGAACCGACGCCGATTTCTAGGTACCATGGCCGCGGGAACCACTGCGCTCGTCTCTTCGGCACAGGATACGTCCAGCGATGTGCCGACCTGGGGTGGTCCTGTACTGGACGTCCACCTTCACGCCCGAGGACCGGACGGAGAGTGGACCCATATGCAGGGATGCGGCGTCTCACATGCCCAGATCCTGGCCGCCGCGACAGCCGAAGCGCACGTTAAGGAAGAGATGGCCAAGCACCCCGGCCGCTTCAAGTACTCCGTTTCGGTAAAACCGGATCGCGCTGACGCGATCGAGGTGCTCCGAAGCGCGATTAAGAGCGGCGCCACCGGATTCGGCGAGATGAAATCGCCGCTAAAGGCGGACAGTCCGGAGATGAAGCGCGTCTACGAAGTTGCGGCCGAACTGGGTGTCCCGGTCACTATCCACTTCGCCGACTACGGTCAGTTCGAGGGCGACGCGACTTACAACGAGGGCATCACGCGCTTTGAGGCGATCCTCAAGCAGTTTCCCCGAACCACGTTCGTCGGACACGCCGACGGTTTTTGGGCCAACATTAGCGCGGACGTTCCGCCGGTTGCTTATCCGACCGGGCCCATCAAGCCCGGCGGGATCACTGACAAACTTCTGAGTAACTATCCAAACCTGTACGGAGATATGTCTGCGAACTCGTGCCGCAACGCGCTGGCCCGGGATCCCCAGTTTATTCGCGGTTTCCTGGTCCGTCATCAAAACAAGCTCATGTTTGGAAGTGACTGCAGCTGCCGCGATGGACGGGGCACAGGACAAGGTTCTCAGCAGCCCTTGATCAAGGGAAAGTGCGTCGCTCGCGAGACCCTAAGCGCCCTTCGAACTTTGGCGGCGCCAGACATCTTTCGTAAAATCGCTTGGGAAAACGGTTCAAAGCTTTTCGGCTTCCGGGCCTAGTCGCTGGTACAAGGGAACCGCAAGCCGGCGTTAGCCGCGCGACCGTGCCTTCTCGCGGTACATCTCGGCATCCGCACGGCCGAGAACGTCGCCCAACCCATCGCCCGGCTTCCACTCAGCCATACCGACTTCGCCCCGAACAGGCACCTTTCGCTTACCGGCGGGCGTCTCGAGATGGTAGTCGCCAAATAGCCACTCCCGCGCTCGCTCCAGGCATGCGCGTGCCGCGACCGACTCGCAATCGAGAATCGCAATGAACTCGTCGCCGCCCCAACGGCCGACTCCGTACATGGGCGGAATGAAGGACCGAAGCTCGGCGGCAAATTGCTTGAGCAACTGGTCGCCCGCCAGGTGGCCATGCGCATCATTGATCGATTTGAAGCCATTCAGATCGAAGAGCATGATCGAGAAGATCTTGCCGCCCTGGATGCGCTGCTCAATCTGCCGCTCGATCTGCCGCCGGTTATCGAGGCCGGTGAGCGCGTCACGCAACGCCAGCCGTTCCGCCTCCTCCAGCTTGCTCTGATAGCCGGAGAGTTCCGCCTTCAATTCCGCCACGGATTGCTGGCCGTCCTGCTCCATTTTCTGGAGGCTGGTCCTCAGCTCACCGACGCTCTCGAGTAACGACGTCTTGATCTTTGAGAGGTCTTCGAGACCGGCAATATTCTCGAGGTGCGTTGTGATTTCGCTGAACTGATTCCCGTAACGCTGGTCCCGCTCGCTCAACGTTTCCGCCGTCCGAGCCAGGACCACCATGATCTCCTTCACTTCAGCCGCCTTCAGCCTGAAGTACTCGGCGGCGCGCTTGCTCCACTGCTCAAGCTGATCTTCGACATTCTTGCCGGTAGCGCAAATCGCAGCGGGCGACGCGTCGGTCCGGAGTCTCTGCTGGAGGCTCTGTAAGCTCTCTTGAAGGTCCCGTCCGATCTGTGGGTAAGCCTGGGTTCCACATTTGCCCATCGCGGCCAGCGAGGCCCGATAGGAGTCCAGGGCCGAGCGCAGTAAATCCTCTGCCTGCCCCTGCTCGTCCATATGTCTCTTGAGAGAAAGCACTTGTCTTTGATCATCGCCGACTCATCGTATGTCTTCAATAAGTGCTAAACCCTAGCCGGTCAGAGAAGGAACTATAGCCCGCTCCCCCCTCTGGTTCTGAAAGCAATCGGATCGTCCGACCCCTCGGCAGGCCTGCGCTGATAAATCCTTACTGTTCGGCGCCACCGAGCCAAGCCTGTGCTACGTGTTTGACACAGGCCGGTTGCACTCATATAATTGCCGGAGCTAGGAATGCTGTTCATTCAGTAAAAGAGGCGGCGTGCCGTTGATCCATCGAACCAGCTCCGGCGAGTGCGGGGGTTCTCGCCTGGTTCATCACAGCCGGCCTGCTGAAAGGGCGTCCGCCGTTTTCGCCCGCAGGAAGCTTCCGCCGAACAGCAACTGACAATGCCTCAGAGGAGAACTCGCATGTTTCTTCGCCGTCTTTGGTCTGCTGCGCCGATCTCCGCGTACCTGCTCTTGCTTTCGGGCCTGATTTTTGCTCAGTCCGAACGCGGAACCATCACCGGCGTCGTGCACGACAGCTCGGGAGCCGTGGTTCCCGGCGCGTCGGTCAAGGTCATTAACGACTCCACCAACGTTTCGCTCGACACGGTCACCAATGCCGAAGGCGGTTTCACCATGCCGAGCCTGCCGCCGGCCGACTACACCGTGCGCGTGGAACACCAGGGATTTCGGCCGTTTGAGACCAAAGGTCTGACCCTCCAGGCGGGCGGCAATCTTCGTGCTGACGCGACGCTCGAGGTCGGCTCATCCACCCAGGCGGTTGAGGTCCAGGCGACTGCCGTTCAGTTGCAGACCGAAGACGCCAAGAACAGCGCAACGCTCGAAAACCGGCTGGTCAACGATCTTCCGCTCGAAGTAGCCGGAAGCGTCCGGACAGCGTTCAACCTCGCGGCGATCACGCCGGATGCGAAGAATATCAACGGTGTGCAGGGATTCATGATCGGAGGCGGTCAGGCGTCGGCTTACGGCACGTCCCTCGACGGCGTATCGGTGAACACCACCCGGTCTCTGCAGACCAACTGGATCGCCTCGAACACACCGTCGGTGGAAGCCATCGACCAGTTCGCGGTAGATTCTGCAGGCTACAAGGCCGAATTTTCGCACGGCGCCGGCAATATCACCTTCGCTTCGAAATCCGGCACGAATCAGTTCCACGGCGATCTGTACTGGTTCCTCCGCAATAACGATCTGGACTCAAACTATTTCTATAACAACCTCGCGGGCATCCCGATTTCTATTTATAAACAGAACGATTTCGGCGCGACGCTGGGGGGCCCGATCTGGATCCCGAAGGTCTATAACGGCAAGAACAAGACGTTCTTCTTCTATTCCTATGAGGGATTCCGCAACCGGGCAGGCGCGAACGGACAGACATTCACGGTGCCGACGGCCGAAATGTATCAGGGGAATTTCAGCAAGTGGGTCACCTCTGCTGGAGCGCAGATCCCCATTTACGATCCGACTTCACAGGTCCTGAACAGCCAGAACGGGACGTATACGCGCACGCAGTTTCCGGGCAATATCATCCCGGCAAGCATGTTCAGCCCGCAGGCCGTGCAGGCGCTCAAGACGTTTCAGGCCGGCGGCTCGGCGCTGGTCGGCAACAACGGCGCGGCTCCAGGCTCGGTCGCTTACGTTTCGAATAACTACTACAAAACTACGGGCACAAACGTATTTCCGGTAAATAAAATCAGCATCAAGGGCGACCACGTCTTCAACGAAAAGCATCGCATCTCCGGTTACTACGGCTGGGATCGCGAGAGCCAGAACTGCGGCGCGGATGGCTGCCCTGGGCTCCCCGGAAACTATACGAATTACAACAACGCGCTTTATAAATCCGACGTGCTGCGATTCCAATGGGACTGGACGTTAGGTCCGAACAAGCTGAACCACTTCTACGCCGGCGGCAACAACTGGCGCGAAGATCACCAGCCGCCCCAGGAATTGAGCGGCGCTCACTGGAAAAACCAGTTCTGCGTACCCAACGTGCCCAATTGCGACGAAAATCTCGCGTCTCTCTTTTCGGGCGGAACCGGTGACACGTACAGCACCTGGGGCGGCCAGGCCGACAACGGCTCGGAAAACACCGTCTATTCCTTTAACGACGACTTCACTTGGATCAAAGGGAACCACACGATGAAGTTCGGCGGTGCGTACCAGGTGAGTCACTACAACGGCTTCGGGCGCCAGTGTGAGGCCGCCTGCGTGGGATTCAGCTACCAAGAGACCGGCGCTCCCGGCGTCGCGAATCCAAACTCCGGCGGCAACGCCTTCGCGTCATTCCTGCTGGGCTACGCCGACAGCGCGCAGATCGATACCGTCCGCTTCATCGGGCAGCAATTCTACTATTACGCCGGCTATGCCCAGGATGACTGGCGCGTGAACCGAAAACTGGTCCTCAATCTCGGCTTCCGCTGGGACGGTAACCTGCCGCCGACCGGACTGAATGACAAATGGAGCAATTTCTCTCCGACGACGCCGAATCCTGCGGCCAACAATATCCTTGGCGCGGTCGTATTCGCCGGCTCCGGCCCCGGCCGCGTCGGTGACCGGCGCCTGGCTTCGATGTGGCCTTGGGGATTCGGCCCGCACGTCGGGCTGGCTTATTCCTTCGATCAGAAGACCGTCATTCGCGCGTCTTACGCACGTTCGTTCGGCGCGCTCCAATCGGTCAGCGGCTCGACGCACAACCAGGGATTCACGCTCACTCAGACCTTTAGCAACAGCTCAGTCGGCGTTTTCCCGACGTTCACACTCGATCAGGGTGTTCCGGCCTGGACCGCCCCGCCGTTCATCAATCCGTCCGTCTCAAACGGAAGCAACATTGCCTGGTTTCAAGGCCAGGAAACCACCAAGCTTCCGGCTTACGACAACATCAACCTATCCATTCAGCGGCAGTTGAGCAACTCTCTGATCCTGGATGTGAGCTATGTCGGAGTGATGGGCGAACATCTGCAAGCGCAGCTGCTGCAGTACAATTCCCTGCCCGGGTCGGACCTGAACCTGTTCGGTTCCGCGGTGAACTCGATCAATGTACTAAACAGCCTGGTTGGCTCCCCGCTCGCGAATCAGTATGGAATCACAGCGCCCTTCCCCGCCTTCTCGACGTTGTGGGGACAGCGTGCCACCGTCGCGCAGGCGCTTCGGCCCTATCCGCAGTACACCAACATAGACACATATACGGGCCAGGGTGATCACAGCGGCCACTCCACGTATAATGCAGCCGAGATCAAGCTGCAGAAACGCTACGGGGCGGGACTGGTCATGCAGACCTCCTACGTCTTCTCGAAACTGCTGACCAATGCGGATAACGCCTGGGGTAACGGCTATGCCGCCGACCAGAACAACCGTGGCCTCGAGAAATCGATCGGCCTGTACGACATCACGCACTCTTTCAAATTTTCGGCCAGCTATATGATGCCTTTCGGCAAGGGCCAGAGGTGGCTGACGTCGGGGCCGGCCGCGTGGGTCATCGGCAACTGGCGCGTGGCCGCAATCAATGAGTACGACAGCGGTACTCCGGTCGGAATCAGCACCAGCCTGACGCTGCCAATTTACGCGTCCGGCGCTTCCGGCCGCGTGGCGCCTTATGTCACCTCCTACAGCGGCTGGCAGCCGAGCTCATTCAACTTCGAGCCGAACCACCCGTTCTTCTTCAATCCCTACGAAACGCTTGCCCAGATGCAGAGCGGCGGCTACTCGGGGCCGTTTCCCTATCAGGGTGACATCAAGAATCCGAACAGCGCCCTGGCGAATCAGGGTGTCGGCATCGGAAACATGACTCGCTTCAATCCCACGGTTCGGAATTTCGGCAACCTGAACGAAAATCTTTCCTTGGCGCGCACCTTCCCGATTCACGAAAAGATCCAGCTCGAATTCCGTGCCGAAGCATTCAACGCCTTCAACAGAATGCGGTTCGGAACCGGATCCAC
>Ga0070734_10002990_pt1 | contig 18817 bp, 19 predicted proteins | sample Coa_R1_8_FD_66444 | JGI IMG/M metagenome (GOLD analysis project Ga0070734, IMG submission 66444) | Surface soil microbial communities from Centralia Pennsylvania, which are recovering from an underground coalmine fire - Coalmine... | ecosystem: Environmental > Terrestrial > Soil > Unclassified ... | reverse complement strand
CTTTTGCCTTTGCCTTTTCTCAGCTATGCTTCGCCACCCAAAGCAGCAGCCCGAAAATCGCCACCGGAATTAACGCGAGCATTGCATAAAACGCCACCCGCCGGGGCCATCCGGCCCGGCGGTCTTTCCAGTCCCGCAATTCCGGACGATCCGCAACTCCCACCTCGTCGGGACGCTCGAGGTCTTGTAGGAATTCACGGGCCGTGGCGTACCGGTTTTTCGGGTCGCGCTCCAGGGCGCGATAAATGATTTCCTGCAGTTCCGGAGAGATCGACGGATCGATTTCCCGCGGCGGAATGGGATTGTTGAGCAGCCGGTCGTTCATGATCGCGAACGGGTTCGGACCCTGAAAGGGCACTTTGCCGGTCAGCATCTCGTAAAACATCACGCCGAGGGCGTAAATGTCGCTGCGGCCGTCGCCGCGCTTGCCTTTCACCTGCTCGGGAGAAATGTAGTCGGGCGTGCCCATCAACTGCGAGAGCTTGGCGAACGTCAACCGCCGCGAGCCCTCGTGGCCGGCGATACCGAAGTCGATCAGCTTGATGTCCCCTTGATCGTCCACCATGATGTTTTCGGGTTTCAGATCGCGATGAACCACACCGTGGCGGTGAATGTAGTCGAGTGCATCGCAAATCTTGCGGGTCAGGTCGATGGCGCGCTCGACCGGAAGCTTTCTTTCCTGCTGCAGGATCTGGCGCAGCAGGCGGCCTTCCACCCACTCCATCACCATGTAGATCTGGCTGGCGCCCTCGTTGGGGAGGACCTTCATGACATATGGATGGTCCAGCTTCTGGCCGATTTCCTGTTCGCGTTTGAAGCGGTCGAACAGAACGATGTCGGCTTCCATTTCGGGATGCGGAATCTTCAGAGCGACGGTGCGGCCGTCGCGCGTGTCGGTGGCGCGAAAAATGGACGCCATGCCACTGCGCGCTACCAGGTTTTCAATCCGGTAGTGGTCCAGCAGGTCGCCGGGGTGAAACGAATTCATGAGCGGAGCGCTCCAGCGGCTTCAGCGAAGTTTGTACGGCCGACCGCGATACATACCCACGCGCTCGACGCTGCGCACGCGGATCAACTGGACGCTTATATTGTCGCTGCCGTCACGCTCATTGGCAAGTGCGATCAAGCGTTCCGCTGCGGCTTTGAGATCGGAGGCGCGCCCTACCAGCGAGCCGATCTCGCCGTTCTCCAGCGTGCCGTGCAATCCGTCGGAGCAGAGCACCAGCAGGTCTCCCGGCACCACCTGGTGGTCGCTGGTTTCCACGCCCACAAACATGTCCGTGCCCAGTGAACGGCTCAGCAGGTGCCGCCGTTCGGATTCAGCCGCCTCCTTGGCGCTAAGAATACCCATCCGCATCTGGTCGTTCACCAGGGTGTGGTCGCGCGTCAACAGCGTGGTATGGCCGTGGCGCACCAGATAACAGCGCGAATCGCCGACATGCGCGATGGCGGCGCGATCGTAACGCAAGGCGCAGGCGACAATTGTCGTGGCCATGGCGCTGCCGCCCGGGCTGGCCGCCCGGCCGGCTTCGTAGACCTGTAGATTGGCGGCTTGTACCAGGCGCTGCAGCAAGGCGACGTGCGGCTCGCCCGCGATCGCCTCGCGAAAGCCGGCGGTTATGGTTTCGACGGCCAGGCGCGAGGCCATTTCGCCGTGGTCCTGTCCCCCGACTCCATCCGCCACGGCGAAAAGCCATCCATGAGAACGCGCTCTTGCGGCGTCGCCGGCCGCTTCATGCCCGAGAAAATCTTCGTTGTGCCCGCGCACGCGTCCGGGATCCGAGAGTTGCGCGAACTCCACCTCCAGCCCGGAATTCGCCGAAGGATTCGCGCTGTCAGAGCCACTCCCCACGTGATTAACGGGTGCCCCTCGATGGATCTTCATCGAGTCTCGCATAAAAGAGCGGGCAGGCCGATTGGACTTCCTCCGGCCTGCCCTTCGCGTCTGCTGGAACCTCCTAGCCGAGAGCCGCCTTGGCGCGGCTGCTGACCAGCGTGGTCCGCCCGGATGCCTTGCTCGAGCGGACGAAATAGATGCCGCCGTAGATCGCCCAGACCGCGGCGACTCCAAGGGCCGTGAAGGGTTCCATCTTCGTGCCGATGCCCATGAACGGCAGCACGATGTAGGCCCCCATGCACGCCAAGTTGGCCAGCAGGCCGAACATCGGAATGAAGAGATGCTTGAGAGGGTTGTAACTCGGGTGATTTCGGAAGCCTACAATGCACGTGACACAGCTCAGCATATAGAGCAGGAACGTGCCGAAGTTGGAGGCAAGGGAAATGGCGATGAACGAGTTCGGCAGGGCCGCCATCGCGTCGTGCGAAAGGTAGCCCGTGCTCGACCAGAAGCCCTGTGGCAGGCCTTTCAGAGTCGCATCGCTGAGCGCGGTGGAATCGCCGAACAGGTTGCAGACTGTCAGGCAGCCGACGATTGCCGATATCACGACCAGCATCCAGATGGCGCGGTGCGGAGTCAGGTTCTCTTTGTGGAGCAGGCCGATCGAATCGGGCAGCTCCCGATCCTTGCCCATGGCGTAGCTGACACGAGCGCCCGTGTTCATGCAGGAAAGCGTGGTGCCGATGATCGCGAGGAACACGGTGAAGGCCTCGATCAGCATGAATGTGCGTCCGTTGCCGGCGCCGAAGATCGCGTCGCCCACGATGATCATCATGTCGCCGATCGGCGCCGCGGACCCCGTCGCCGTCGTCATCGGGTATCCGCTATTGAGAAAATAATTCGCCGCGAAATACTCGATCAGGTAACAGAACACTCCCTGGATCAGCAGCGAAAGAACAACCGCGATCGGTATGTGCTTCTTGGGATTGATCGCCTCACCGCCCATCGAGGTGACCGATTCGAAGCCGACCAGAATCAGGATCGCGATTGTCGCCTGCACGAACATCCAGCCGAAGTTGTGAACTCCTACAACCGAGGACGCGCTGGGGTGGGACAGGAAGTTGCCCTTCTCGTCGCGTTCCGGGTAGTCGATTTTGAACGGAACCGGTTTGCCGGCGGCATCGAGCTTCGGCTTCGGAACGCCCATCGCGTCGCGCGAAACCACGTCGGTCTGCTGTCCATTCACCGTCTGTTTTTCGGTGGCGAAGTCGTATGTGTAGGCGGCGCCCGTTTGAGAATCGAAGTTATACGCGATGCTCCCCGGCGCATGATTGATGCGATAGCTGAGAGCCATCACCGAGAAAACCAGCAGCGCGCTGATTTGAATGACATTGATCGCGATGTTGATTGAGGTTGAGCCATTGACACCCCGATATGCGATGTAGCCGACAACGACGGAAGTCAGAATCGCGCACAGCATCATAAACATCGGACCCGGGTTCGACGCGCTCATGGCGCTCGGCCACAGGGTACCCACCAGGTAGCCGCACAAGATGCCCATCACGCCGCACATGATGCCCGGATAGATCCAGTAATAGAGGTGCGAGCCCCATCCGACGATAAATTTCGCCAGGCGCGCGTATGGCCATGCGCTCTGGTGATTGAGGAACGATTGTTCGGCGAAATAATAAGAGCTGCCCGTGCCGGGGTACAGCTTCGAAAGTTCGGCATAACAAACGGCTGTCGCCAGGCACAGGAGCACCGCGAACAGGATGCCGATCCACATTGACGGCGCCGTGTTCCCCGCGCCGCCCTGCGCCACGAATGTCAGCCAAAGGAAGGCGCCCGGTGCAATCAGCGCCATCGCGTTCATCGTCAAGCCGGTGAGCCCCAGTGTGGGTTTCATTTCCGGCGCATTAGGCTCTGCCATTGAGTTGTCTCCTTGTAGGTAGATCAGGCGGGACTAACGGGGTCCGGCTTTAATCCATAGTGCAAGCAACCGTGTCAGAAGTGAAACGGAAAATTCTTATTACGGAAATAAGCGTTTTGTATGCGTTTTGCCTTATGGCGGCGATCAAAAGAATTAATCGGCGATTCCGGGAGCAGCCGCCCGAGTGTGTTATGTTGAGCCCCAGCGGGCATCGTTTTCATGAAGATAGTGGGTCTTTTCCTATTGCTGGCCGGATGGCTGCTGGTAGTCATGGCAGTGATGCTGCTGCACACCGAGACGTCGCGGGCGCTGTTCGTGCTGGTTGCCATGGGAGTCGAGGTGCTCGGACTCGTGCTGCTCTTCCGCGCGCACCCGCTGGCGCGGGGAGGCCGTCCGTGATCGTCGACCCCGGCGCGCTGGCGCTCGCTGCGGTTTTCCTGATTCCCTTTGCGCTGGCAGGGCTTGCTCTGCTCAACGTGGGCCTGGTGCGGTCTCGCAACGCGACACACATAATGATGTCTTCGCTGTGCGTGATCGGCGTGGCGGCGCTGGCGTACTTCGTCTGCGGCTTCTCGTGGCAGGGCGTCACTGGCGCTCCCGGCTATGCTCTGCGCTTGGGGGGCAAACCGTGGGAATGGATCGCGGCGCAACCGCTGTTTTTGCGCGGAGTGGACTGGAATGGCTCGCCCACCTCGCTGGTCGCGTGGATGCAGATGTTGTCGGTCGCGTTGGCGGCGATGATCCCGGTAGGCGCGGCCGGCGAGCGCTGGCGTCTCGGCGCGATGTGCGCGTCATCAGCGCTTTTCGCCGGCTTCCTGTATCCCGTCTTCGCTCATTGGGTATGGAGCGGCGGCTGGCTAGCCGCGCTCGGCGTGAATTACGGGCTCGGCCATGGCTTCGTGGATGCCGGCGGCTCGTCGACAATCCAGACGATGGGCGGGCTGACGGCGCTGGTCATGCTCTGGCTCGTCGGGCCCCGGCGCGGCAAATACACCAGCGACGGCATGCCGATGGCCATTCCCGGGCATAACGCCGTGTTTGTATTGTTCGGCTGTCTGCTGTTGTGGGTCGGCTGGCTGGGGCTGAACGTGGCCGGAGCAATTCTGTTCAGCGGTGTAGATCCGCGCCGCGCCGCTCTGATTGCCGTAAACACCACGCTGGGAGCTGGGGCGGCGGCCTTGGCCACGGTGGTAGTCACGCGGGTGCGATTTGGCCGGCCCGATGCTTCGCTCAGCGCCAACGGCTGGGTGGCCGGCCTTGCGGCGGGAAGCGGCGCCTGCGCCTTTGTACCGCCCGCCTCGGCGGTTTTGATCGGATTGGTGGCCGGGCTTCTCGTCCCGGTCGCCATCGAAAACCTGGAGTTGCGTTTGGGAATGGATGACCCCGCTGGCGCGATTTCGGTTCACGCCGTCGGAGGGCTGTGGGGCATCATCGCGGTGGGGATCTTCGGACGATTTACAGCGCCGCTTGCGAACACCGCCGAATTCTTTGCGGCGCCCTCGAGCAGCGGCCAATGGATCGCGCAGTTGATCGGAATCGCGACCCTGTTGGGTTTGGTCCTACCCGTAAGTTACGGTGTGCAATGGCTAGCGGGCCGCTTCGTGCCGCACCGCGTCGCGCCCGAAGGAGAGCGGCAGGGGCTGGATCTGTACGAATTGGGTGCCGGCGCGTATCCCGAGTTCATGACTCACACCGATGAGTTTCTGCAGCGGTGAACTACAGCTCCAGCTGCCATGTCTGGCCGATCACCGGGATTCCGAATTCCCAGTGCTCCTTCTCCTCTACCAGGCGGAAGCCGGCCTTTTCATAAATGTGCTGGGCCGGTTTGAGAGTGCTTTCAGTGAGGAGCACCATTTGGCGGTAGCGGGCGCGGCGTGCGAAACCAATGCATTCGTCCACCAGCCGCTTGCCGAGCCCTAAGCCTCGGGCCGAGGGCTCAACGAGCAACAGGCGCAGCCGCGCGACCGTGTCCGACTCGCGCACGAGGAAGACCGAGCCGAGAATTTCGCCGGCGCGTTCGGCGATCCAACACCGTTCCCGCTGGGGATCGAAATTGTGGACAAAACGGGCGGCAATTTCCGCCACCACGGCTTCGAAGCGCTCGTCCCACCCCTGCTCCTGGGCGTATAGGATCCCGTGACGGTGCACCACCCAGCCGATATCGCCCGGCCGATGCGGTCGTAGCATGACGGCAGCCGCAGGCTCTCCCTCGCCCCGTAGCGCCTGCGCCATGACCCGCATGGCCTCGACGACACGCGGCCGTTCCGCCGGCGGAACTTGCTTCCACAGGGCGCCGATTTCCCGGTTGGCGGCGCGGTCGAGCGGCCGGAAGACAGCCTTGCCTTTCGCAGTCAGAGCCAGGCGGCTTTGCCGGGCATCCTTCTTGGAACGAGTGCGCGCGACGAGGCCCCGTTTGCGGAAACGCTGCAGGATACGGCTGAGATAACCGGGATCGAGCCCGAGATCCTTGCCGATTTCCGCGGCAACCGCCCCGTCGCGATGCGCCAGTTCATACAAAACGCGCACTTCCGTGAGCGAGAACGGGCTGTCGAGATGGCCTTCCCCGAGCAGGCCGATTTTGCGGGTATAAAAGCGGTTGAATCGGCGGATGGCCTCCACTGGATTCTCCGGCATGACAGGCATTATGGAATCAGAAAGTTGACTCTGTCAACTATTTCGACGGCCCGATTTGCGCCCGGCCGGTTGCGGCCTGCTTCCCGGCGGGGACCAGCCCCAGGTACATCAGCAGAACGATTACGGTGGACCATTGGCCGCCCACGGAAAGCAGAGCGTCAACCAACGCAATCACCGGCCGGGGCGCATTCGCGCCGCCGATGGCGTTCAGGGCCAGAAAGGGCCCGGCGAATTCGACGATCATCACCGGAACTAATACCGCAAAAATCCGCCAGCCCTGTCCACGGGCGATATCGCGGCTACGCTCCAGTACGGCAGTCTCGCCGTCTCCTTCGATGGCGACGATGGTAGCGGTGAAGATCAGACGCACCATTGCGACGATCCCGGGAATAATGAACAGCGCGCCCCAGAGCGTGATCGTAATTTCCACTTTGAATTGGTTCCAGAGCGTCTTGCCCCATTGCCGGAGTCCCCAACGGAGAGCGCGGCCGGCCGGCGCGGCCTTGCCGGCGCGGAAGCCCTCAAGCAAACCGTAAATCGCGGCCGGCACGGCCAGCGAGCTGAGCACGAGATCGCTCAGGTCCATAGTCAAATATGCCGCCAGGCCGCCCTTGGGAACATCCAGCCAGTAGCTGACCAGCTGCAGCGCCAGTTTCGCGGGCAGAAACACCAGCAATGTAAGCGCTGCGAGGAAGCCGAAATGGGAGAAATAAAGTTGCGCCGAGCGGCGCAGCAGCTTCGATGGCGAATCGAACGGCGGGGCGGGGAAGTCGCGCTCGAGATAGCCTTGCTGAAATTCTCTCTGCATGCGGACCTGCCTTTCCACTATAACCGGCAGGTTCTTGCGATCATGGAAACATATGACGAGACGGGCCATTCTGATCGCAGCGGCGGCGCTGGCACTGGCCGGGTGCGCCAGGCAGCAGACGGAAGAAGCCGCGAAGCGCTACCCGATGCGCGGCGAGATCCTGTCGCTCGATCCGCTATCCAAAAGCGCGAATATCAAGGCCGGTAAGATCGAAGGTTGGATGGAAGCGATGACCATGGATTACCGCATCAAGCCGGACGCCGAATTCGCGAAACTACACGTCGGCGACCAGATCCAGGCCACCGTCGTCGTGAATGATCTGAGCTGGTACGCTACGGATGTGAAGGTGCTGCCGAAGCAGTAGACTTTACGGCCGCCGTTTTGCCTTTCGACGCCGGATGCGCGGATGTCGAGGCGGCGGGTTTCAGCAATTCATCCAGTTCGGTGCGAACGTTCTTTTCCGGGTTGGTCATGAAGTCGCTTTCACCCGGGAAGTCGCCGCGTACAATGCCCTTGCGATCGAGAAAAACCAGGTGCGGAACATACAGAGGCTTCAGGATCGAATGGGCCAGGTAGGTCATAACCGGGTCCCTGGGGCTGTAGCCCATCGTGGCTGCTGGTTGAAATTTCTGGATGAAGCCCGGCAGCAGTTGGACCGCACCGTCATTGAAGGCGCATTCCACGAATTGCACGGGCTTCCCCGCGTATTCCTTGGCGATGGTATTCAGCACGCCTGTCAGATGCTGGCAGTGCGGGCATTCCGTGTCGATGAATGCGAGGACCACGACTTTGCCTTGATACTGGCTCAAGGGAACGGCGGGACCAGTGAGGCGTTGGACCGTGAAAGCCGGGGACGGCTTGCCCACTTCCAGCGCGACAGCATTCAAACCCAGACCCATCGACAATGCGGCGATCAAAGCAATACGCATACCAGTCATTATATAACCGTCCCGGCCGGGCGTTCCGGCTGAGGCGGCAAAGCCGTGCGTGTCATAATGGTCGAAAACCTTGGCTACGATTCTGCAATTGAAAGAGGCGATCCAGGAACTGGTTCGCGATGGGGATACTCTTGCGTTGGAAGGGTTTACCCACTTAATTCCGTTTGCGGCCGGACATGAGATCATCCGCCAGCAGCGGCGCGATCTCACGCTCATCCGGATGACGCCCGACCTGATCTACGACCAGTTGATCGGCGTCGGTTGTGCCTCGAAGCTGGTGTTTTCCTGGGGCGGCAATCCCGGCGTGGGTTCGCTGCACCGGCTGCGCGACGCGGTGGAGAACCACTGGCCGGCGCCGCTCGCCATCGAAGAGCACGCCCACGCGGGCATGGCCGCGGCCTATGCGGCGGGAGCGTCGGGGCTGCCGTTCGGGGTGCTCCGCGGCTATATCGGCACGGATCAACCGAAGTTCAACCAAAACATTAAGTTCATCGAATGCCCGTTCACCGGCGAGAAACTCGCCGCGGTCCCGGCACACCGGCCGGATGTTGCGGTCATCCATGCGCAGAAGGCCGATCGTAAAGGCAACGTCCTCATGTGGGGCGTCGTGGGAGTGCAGAAAGAAGCGGTGCTGGCGGCGAAGCGATCCATCGTGACGGTGGAAGAGATCGTCGACGACCTCAATGCGCCGGCAAATTCTGTCGTGCTTCCCTCCTGGGTTATCGGCGCGGTTTGTCCTGTCAAAGGCGGCGCGTTCCCTTCGTACGCGCAGGGATATTATCCGCGCAACAACGCTTTTTACAAGAAGTGGGACGGTATCTCGCGGGAGCGCGAGACCTTTCAGAAGTGGATCGACCGCCACATCATGGGCACCAGGGATTTCGAGGGCTTCAGGCAGAGCCTGGAAGAGGCGGCGCAATATGTCTGAGACCCCTTACACTGCCGACGAGATGATGACGATCGCGGCAGCGCGGATGATCCGCAACGGCGCGACGCTTTTTGTCGGTATCGGGCTGCCCAGCGCTGCCGCGAACCTGGCGCGCCTGACGCATGCGCCGGATACGGTGTTGATTTACGAATCAGGCACGATCGGCACCAAGCCGGCCGTGCTGCCGCTTTCAATCGGTGACGGCGAACTGGCGGAGACAGCCGAAACCGTGGTTTCGGTGCCGGAGATGTTTGCGTATTGGCTGCAAGGCGGCCGCATCGACCTGGGGTTTTTGGGCGCGGCGCAGATTGATCGATACGCCAACATCAATACTACGGTAATCGGCGATTATCGAAGGCCTTCGACACGGCTCCCGGGCGCAGGTGGCGCGCCCGAGATCGCGGCATCCTGCAAGGAAGTCCTGATCACCCTCCGGCACAACAAGCGGGCTTTCGTGAACCAGCTGGATTTCCGAACCTCGAGCGGGCACATGGAAGGCGGCGAAAGCCGCGCGCGCATGAACCTTCCCGGTAAGGGGCCGACGGCGGTGATCACCGATCTCGGTATTCTGGAGCCGGATGCAACGACGCGTGAGCTGACGCTCACGACCTTGCATCCAGGCGTGACGGCCGGCAAGGTGGTGGAAAGCACGGGATGGCCCCTCAAAGTAGCGTCGAAACTGAATACCGGGGCGCTTCCCACCGAGACCGAGCTGCGCACCTTGCGCGATCTGAACGAACGCACGAAGCGCGCCCACGCGGGACAGGCTTGATGCTCTCGTTCGTCTACCAGATGATGCCCTCGCGTGTGATATTTGGCGCGGGGTGTCTGGAAAAGCTGCCGCACGAAATCGAGCGGCTGGGCGCCTCCAAAGCGTTGGTGCTCTCCACTCCTGAACAGCGGCACAGCGGCGTGGATCTGGTGGAGCGGCTGGGCCCGCGGGCCGTGGGCCTGTTCGATCGCGCCGTGATGCACGTTCCGATTGAAACCGCGCAGGCCGCCCGTGAGGAAGCCAAACGCCTGGGCGCCGATTGTTGCGTGGCCATCGGCGGCGGTTCCACCACCGGTTTAGCCAAGGCCATTGCGCTGGTATCCGAGTTGCCCATTCTGGCGGTCCCCACCACGTACGCCGGCTCGGAAATGACGCCGATCTGGGGGCTCACGGAACAGGGAAGAAAGACCACCGGTCGCGATCCGCGTGTGCTGCCCAAGACGGTGCTGTACGATCCGTCCTTGACGCTAACGATGCCGCCGATGCTCTCGGCCACCAGCGGCATGAATTCGATCGCGCACTGTATCGAAGCGCTCTACGCGCAGGAAGCCAACCCGATCATCTCGATGATTGCCGAAGACGGTATCCGCGCCCTAGCCGGGAGTTTGCCGGTCGTGGTCAACGAGCCCGGAAACCTGGAGGCGCGTTCGCAGGCGCTCTATGGCGCCTGGTTGGGCGGCATTGCGCTGGGCAGCGTCGGGATGGCGCTGCATCACAAGCTGTGCCACACACTGGGCGGCAGCTTCAACCTGCCGCACGCGGAAACGCACACGGTGGTATTGCCCTATGTGGTGTCGTACAACACGCCGGCTGCGGCCGACGCCATGGCTCGGGCAGCAAGGGCGCTACAGCGCGACTCCGCCGCGCAAGGTTTGTACGACCTGGCCCAATCGTTGGGTGCGCCGCTCTCCCTGGCAGCGCTCGGAATGAAGGCGGGCGATCTCGACCGCGCCACCGATATCGCCGTGCAGAATCCGTATTACAATCCCCGCCCGATCACGCGGGAGGGAATTCGCGCGTTGCTGCAAAATGCCCTCGAAGGGCGCAGACCATGAAGCGGCATAGTATCGAGATCGAAGGCTTCAGGCACGATGCGCCGATTCCCGCCGCGTGCAAAATCGGGCAATTGCTTGTCACTAGCGTCATCGCCGGCAAAGACCCCAAGACCGGCAAGGTGCCCGACGGGATGGAAGCGCAGTGCGCGCTGGTCTTTCTGCACGTCCGGCGCGTTATCGAAGCCGCGTCGGGCACCACCGGCGATATTCTCAAGATGACGGTGTGGCTGAAGGACGAGGCGCATCGCAAAATTCTCAACCAGGAGTGGTTAAAGATGTTTCCGGATGCGGATTCGCGGCCCGCGCGGCATACGTTTACCGGACAAGTTCTGCCGGGAAATATCTTAGTGCAAGTGGAATTCTGGGCGGTGCTGGACCGATGAAACCCACCCGCAGCCTGCGGGTTTTCGTGCGGGAGATCCGTCTCGAGGATGCCGGCGATGTCGCGGAGCTGAGTGGAGAATTAGGGTACCCCGTCAGCCCGCCCGACATGGCGCAACGCATCCATGCGCAATTGCAGTTGCGCGATCACGTCACATACCTGGCCTGCATTGGCGGCCGCGTGGTGGGGTGGATTGATGTCGGGGTTACGCACCACCTTCAGGCCGATACACTGGCCGAGATCGGCGGTTTCGTCGTCTCCGGCGAAGTGCGGAGCTCCGGGATCGGTAAGCAGCTTCTCGCGCGGGCCGAGCAATGGGCTTCGGAACGGGGCCTGCGGCGCATGCTCGTGCGTTCGCAAATCGCGCGCGACCGTGCGCACCGGTTTTACCTCCGCGAAGGATATAAGCAAACCAAAGTGTCGGCCGTATTCACGAAGGACCTCGGCTAGATCAGGGCCCGCCCTGACACGAGGTTATTAGCGGGACGGAGGCAAAATCGCCGGTGCGACCAGCACCGCCGCCTCGACTTTGCGGCGCGCCCGGCGCGCACTGGGGCGCAGCACGCGGTTCCACCACATCAGCACGCCCGTAATGAACAACAGCGCCGGAGCCAGCCCGATCATCACCCAAACGATCTTCAGCGGCCAGTCCCACGGACCGAAGTTTCCGAAATGCAGCCGCGTCAGCCAGATCAGGATGCGGTTGTCCGGACTTTGGCGCGGATGAAACAAGTCGGGTATTACGAACAGGCCCACCAGCCGCTGGAACGGCCACTGGTACACGACATAGATTCCCGTTACCCCCCACATGAACGAGAACGCGAACGTCCAAAAACCAAGCGCGCTGTGCAGATCCCAGTTCAAGCGCTTCCATCCCGCGCCGCGATGAATCGCCAGGCTCCGCCGCCAGTTCTCGACTCCGGGCCACCAAATAATTGCGCCCGTCATGCACATCAGCGTGAACAGAACCGCCCCCCAGCCGTTCACCCGCCGGCCTCTCTGCCCGGCCAGCAGATTGAAATGCAGATCGCCAAGCCACGCCGTGACGCGTAGCGCCAGCGGCACCGAAGCTCCGAGATCTGCTCCTGTGTAGGGATCGAACAGGCGCTGCTTGTACTTGCCGTTGCGCTGCACCCATACCTCGACGGCCTGCCGCGGATTCTTGTTCGGCCAGACGTAGCTGAGACGATAGCTCGGATAAGCCTTCTGCACCATCTGTCGCAGCTGCGCGGCGCTCAAACGGGTGCCTTGTGCCGCGACGATAATCGGTTTCGCCCCGAAATTCTTGTAAATCGCATTGCGGAACACGATCGCACTGCCCGTTATGCTGATGACGAATATGTACACGCCGAGCGCGATGCCGGTCCAGAGGTGAACCTGGAACAGCGCCTTGCGCAGCCAGACACTCTGCGGCCGCCGCGTCCATTGCTGTCCGAAGGTCGCGTCCATCGATTTCAGCCGGAAATCTCTACTATGATAATGCGTTCCGTGGCTCTTGCGGGATCAGTAACCAGAATAAGGGCGTGGGGAGCCCAGGGCATCGCCAGAGAAGCCAAGAGGCGCCCGCCCGTCTGTTGCGTAGCGATATAGAGCCACCGTGAAAATGCCGCGGATTGCGCCGAAGATCGCCGCCAGCATCAAGACGCACGTCACAATCACGGTGATTCCGAGAATGACGCTCACCGGGAGCAGCACGAGCCCCAGCAGAAATCCGGGAATCACCAGAAGGCTGCCCAGCAGGCCAAATCCGAACCCGCCGGCGATTTGTTCGCCCCAGCTCTTGCGCAGCAGCTCGATCGAACGCCGGAAAGATTCAATCACCGGGCGATCTTCGATGATCAGGACGGGAACCATGAGATACGTGATCATGGTCCACCCGGCGCCGAAAATCGCCGTAACGAACCGGCCGGCCCTTTCGTGGTTCTCGATCGCGCGCAATACCAGCCCGAACGTCGCCGACATCAGCGTCCACGCGGCAATCCGCGGCAGTCGCCGTGCCGCGATGCTGAGCCCGTCGCCCAGCGTCGGATCTGCGCCGCAAAGCCGCATGTTCACGCAGCCCGCCAATGCGCTGTTAAAAAAAATCACGACGAAGGTGTTGGCGTAATACCACGAAAAGACCGGAAGATAATCGTCCCAGCCCGCAGTGCGATGCACGATCGCCTGCAGGCTGCCCAGCCTATACAGCGGCACCAAGAACCCGGCCATCAGAAACAAAGCCGAGGCGGCGCTCAAAATCGGGAAGACCACCAGGCTCGGTTCCTGGCTGAGAACCGCAAAGCTCTGCTTGAACAGTTGCCACGTCCGGCTTAACGTATTCATCGCGCACCTCCGGAGCTGGAGTTCAGGCGTCTCGAACGAGTATGGGCCAGGGTCGCGCACGGGGCAACCTGCCAATCGTTATCAGCCGCACCTAGCCGGTTGGCTTAGGGAAGGGCCGGTAGGGACTGGCGAATCACCTCGCCGCGCAAGGCTTCTTCGAGCCGAATGTTGTTCTGTTCGAGCGTCTCGCCAAGAACCTCGTCCAAGGCAACGCGCGCGCGCTCATACGCGGACCGGGCGTCGATTACCGAAACCTGCGCCGTCACCAGGCTGCGCTGGTCAATGATTACATCGTTCAGGGTCGCTGTTCCGGATATGAACTTCTTGCGGTCGGCTTCGAGCAGCTGCTGCTGCAGGGTTTCGCTGTCGGTCGCGGCGGCGAACCGCGCCCGCGCCTGCCGCAGCGCGCTCAGCCGCGCCGACACGTCCACGACGATCTGGTTTTGGTCCCGCTGCCCGCTCACCTGGGATTGACGGAATTGCAATTGATCAATGCCGTAATCGCCCTGCGCCTGCCTGTTGTGCAGCGGTATCGAGAACTGGGCGCCGCCGATATTGCTGGGGAAATTCCGGCGAAACACCTGGCCGATTGCCGTGCCGTATCCGCCGATAAAATACGTGTTCGGCGCCAGGCCGGAACTGGTCTGCGGCGTTCCCGCCGCTCCGCGATTATAGGTCTGTGCGTATGCGGTGAGATTCGGCCGCAGCGGGTTTTCGGTTCCGCTAAGCGCCATCTCCGCTGTCTGGTCCCGGTATCGCGACACGGCCACGTCCGGCCGCTTCTCCAGTGCGGTCGCGACCAGTTGCCGCATCGGCGGCAGATTGTCGTTCTCGGGAACCTCGATGTGATCGAGCGGAATGATGTCTGCAGCCTCCAGCGCCGGATCGGGAGCGCGGGTCAGAGCTTCTTTCAATAGCGTCTCGCTCTGGCCGAAATTATTCTGTGCAATCGTGACGTCCTGCCGTGTTCGCGCCAGCTCCGCTTCGGCGCGCAGCAAATCCGCCCGGGGCACGGCGCCGACCGAAATCTCTTTCTGTGTGTCGCTATAGAATTCCTGAGCGTCCCGGGCGGCTTGCACCCGCGCCTTTAGTGTGTCGCTGGCGGTTACCAGGTCCCAATACTGGTTGATCACAGTCGTGGCGAGATCCACCACTTGTGACCGGAAATCTTCCCGGGAGGCAGAGATGTTCACCTGGGCAATCCGGATAAACCGGTCATTCAGCCGCACGCCAAACCCTTGCAGGAGAGGCTGGCGGATTGTGACATCCATATGCGGCCCTACGGCCGGGTTGAACAGGTCCGTGGGCGCATTCTCCTTCAGGTATTGCTCGTAGTCGCGAAATTGGTACGACCCGCCGGTGAGCAGCCCCTGATTCACTACGCCGTTGTATGTGTGCAAGGATTCGACCAGCACGGGAACGGCGCTCACGAAGACGTTGGTCTGCGGCTGGGTCAAGTGGCCGAAGATTGTGGTGTCCTGTACGAACGGATCGAGCTGCGGCGTGATTTGCCCGATTTGTTGAATCACCGCGCCGCCTGTGTTGCCCGAGGTGCTGGCGTTGCTGCTGTTCAAGAGGCCGGCGCTGAGCGTGCTGCCATTGACGCCGACGCCCGCGTTTACGCTCGAGACCTGCTGGCTGGCGCTGGGTACTCCGCGGACCGGGCCGCCGGCTTTCGCCCGCTCCAGCGCGGACGCAGCCAACAGGGGACCATACCGCGCAATCTCCAGATTCAGATTATTCTCGATCGCGAGCGCCAGCGCGTCCTGCACGGTCAGGTACAGCTTGCCCGCGCGGATCAGGCGTTGTAATCGTCCGGAATTGTTGAGACGCACCGGAGCGATCTGCGGCGCCGTATAGGAGCGCAGTGGAAGCGGCAGCATCGGCCGTTCGACCGAGAGCGGCTCCTGGGCCCATGCTGCCCCGCACAGAAAGCTAAGGATGATCACGGGCCGGTTCATTTCGTTTTCTCCTGGAGCGTCGAATCCGGAATCACCGATTGCCGCTCCACCCGTCCGTCGGAAGCTTCCGCCATCGAGATATGATTTGCATCCAGAGTGCGGCCCAACGCCAGGTCAAACGCAATGCGCGCATGCGTGTAGTTAGCCAGCGCCTGCACTTCGGCATCCTGGTCGGTGGCCAGGTCCTTTTGCGCTTGAATTACCAGAGGCACCGTGGAAACGCCGAACTGAAACTTGCGCTGCTCGTTGGCGAGACTCTGCTCCGCCAGGCCGCGTGCGTCCACCGCCGCCTGGTATCGTGCGCGCGCCTGCTGCAGGCCGATCACCGCGGTTTTCACATCCACGCGAACCTGGTTTTCCGCGCGCTGCAGCTGCAGCTCGGTCTGTCGCAATTGCAACAGGTCGGTAACATAATCGGCCTGCGCGGACCGGTTCCGGATCGGAATGGTCAGGGAGAATCCGGCCGAGTAGTCCGGAAAATTGCGCTGGAACAGCTGCGCAAGCGCATTGCCGCCGCCGCCGATGAAGAATGCGTCGGGAGCAGCGCAAAACGAGCACCCGCTGGCCCGCGGGTTGGCGGGACCGCTGAGCGCGTGATTGGTCAACTCGGCAAAGGCCTGCAGGCTCGGCAAGAGGCCATTGCGGTCGCCCCGCGCCAGGATCTGCCGGCTCTGCAAATCGATCTTGCTGCGCGCGATCTCGAGCCGGTTCGCCATCGCTTCCCCGATCAGGTCCTGCACCGGTCTAATTTCCTCGCTCTTTGGAACTTCTATCCGATCCAGCGGCACGACGTGCACGTCGTCGAGCCATGCGTTCTCCATCGCGTTGCGGCTCAGGGCATTTTTCAGGACGATTTCCTGCTGATCGACGTTGGTCTGCGCGAACAGAAGATCTTCCTTGCTCGCGGAAACCTCGGCCGCGGCGCGCGTCACTTCGACTGCCGGCAGAGCCCCGATCGCGACTTGCTTTTTGTTGCCCTCATAAAGATCTTGCGCCGTTTTCAGCGCCTCTTCTTTGATACGCACCGCGTCATGGAACGCCACCAGGTCCCAGTAGAGGTTGAGCACGGCGGAAACCGTGGTGGCGATCTGCAGTTTCAGTTGCAGATCGCTGACCTTTTCGTTGTTCTTTGCAACCCGGATGTAGCGGTCATTGACGCTCCGGTTGAGCCCCTGGAGCAGATTCTGGCTAACTTGCAGATCGAGCGATTCCGTTAGCGCGGGGTTGTACAGCGGCACGACGCTGTTGAGCAGATTATGGAAGCTGACGGCCGTGAACTGCAGGTACGTGCCGGTGGTGAAGGCCTGCGAATAGCCGAACTGGAGGTAACGATAGTCGCTGATGAGCGCCGCGGTCTGATTTAATAATGTGTTCGTCTGCGGGGTCGTCGTGTGGCCGAACTGCGCCACCGCGGAGAGGTTCGGATCGAGGTTCGGAGGGTTCGGGCCGATGGAGCTGACCACCCCTCCACCCGACCCGATGCCGGCGCCTCCCGCCAGCCCGTTCGCGTTCAGGCTCACGCCCGTGGTGCTCACGCTGGTGGGTCCCGAAATCACAGGTGTATCGATCTGGCGCAGAAGACCGCCGCCCTCGGTCCGGCGTACCACTTCCCGCGCCAGGAGCGGGCTATAGCGCTGGACCGCGATATCGAGATTGTTCTCCAGTACTAGAGCGATAGCGTCATCCACCGACAGGTAAAGTTTGCCGTCTCTCACCAGAGACTGCAGCCGCGGCGAGTTGGAGAGCTTGGGCGCTGACACAGCGCGCTTCTCCAGGTGGAATGGTTTGAGCATGCGTCCCACTACCGGTATCGGCGGCGGCGTCTGGATCGAGGCTTCCTCCGCGGATACGATCTGGACTGGAAAAAAAACCCGACACACCGTCCCGACCAGAACGGCTGCTACGCCCGCTGCCGGTCGAGAACCTCTTAAGATAAAACGCAATTCGCCCATGATTGTCGAAGCCGGGGTGCAATTTGCCTTCCAGCTGCTGCGCGAAGCCATTGCAAGCACGCCGCTTAACGCAGTCGTTGCAGAGTGTCCGCTTTTGAGAACCGGTGTCCGCTTTCGCGACGGTTGAATCAGCTCGATCGCTGCGTCCGAATCGTAGCACTCTCGCCGAGACAAGTATGTTCGGCGACCTGATTGCTACTTTCGGCGGCGGAGACCCGAACTGTGAATTTTTTTCCCCTGAGCGCTTGGCTTCGAAGCAAGAAATTCCGAGAGCGGCTGGCCGCCTGGCTCAAAGATGAAAGATCCACGGAAAAGCTGGCCGCCAGTTTGGCGCTGGGCTTTGTGCTTGGCTTATTTCCCGTATTTGGAATCCCCACCGTTTTGTGCGGAGCCGCTGCCGCCCTTTGGCGGCTCAACCTTCCGGCGCTGCAGCTTATGAACTATCTTGCCTATCCTCTGCAGATCGCGCTGCTATGGCCGTTCGCCCGTCTCGGCGGCGCGCTGTTCGGAGTTTCGCACGGGTTGCGGGGTCTGGCCGGCCTGACCGCTATGGCGCTCCACACGGCTGTGGCTTGGTTCTGCTTCGCGGCCCCGGCTGGGCTAATTCTATATTTTGGGTTGCACCAGATTTTGCGATGGCAAGCGGCACGCATTTCGTGAGACCGCGGATCCACCAATAGAGTTCTAGCGGCGCATCGCGCCATTCCAGTTCACCCGTCCACCGGCTAGCCTTGACGCCGATAACAGGCAGATGACATAATGCCCCAAACTTTCAGGAGGGTGGGGTGAGAAGATTCTTGCTTGTAGTCTTCGCTTCGCTGTTGATCTGTTCGGGGGCTTGGGCGCAGGCCACGGCGCAAATCCACGGCGCTGTGCAAGATACCACCGGCGCCGTCGTTTCCGGTGCGGAAATAAAAGCCACGCAGACCGACACCGGTGTGACGCGCACCGTCATCAGCGCGGCCGACGGCAGCTACGTACTGACGACGCTGCCTTTGGGTCCCTACCGTCTCGAGGTGAGCAAAGAAGGTTTTACCACCGCCGTCGAGTCCGGCATCGTGCTGCAGGTGAATAGCGACCCCGCGGTTGCGATCGCGCTCAAAGTGGGCGCCATCACCGAACAGGTCCAGGTCGAAGCCAATGCGGCCATTGTCGAAACGAGAAGCTCGGGTGTCGGTTCGGTCGTCGAAACGCAGCGCATCATCGATCTCCCCCTCAACGGCCGCAATGTGACCGATCTGATTACGCTGGCCGGAGCCGCGGTTCAAAATGGCACCAGCGATACCCGCCTGTTTAGC
>Ga0070734_10002989_pt1 | contig 18822 bp, 14 predicted proteins | sample Coa_R1_8_FD_66444 | JGI IMG/M metagenome (GOLD analysis project Ga0070734, IMG submission 66444) | Surface soil microbial communities from Centralia Pennsylvania, which are recovering from an underground coalmine fire - Coalmine... | ecosystem: Environmental > Terrestrial > Soil > Unclassified ... | reverse complement strand
AAGAATGCAGCGCGCGGCCAAATTGCTTGAGCAAACCAGTCTCAGCATCAAGGAAATTGCATGGACCGTGGGCTATGAACATACCTCGAGCTTTACTCGCGCGTTTGAACGCCATTTCCGCGAATCGCCGCGATGCTTCCGGCAGCGGCAGGAAAACCCGAACGCAAGAAAAGCGGCGGTCTAAAGAACGACTTTCGTCCGGCCGGATAAACTGCGAAGCAAAGGAACATCGTGCCGCAGCAACTTCTCAAAGTGGAATTCCCTGCTCGCTTTTTTACCACACAAGAACCTGCAGCGTTCAGCCTGAACACCAGGATGACAATTCTCTATAGTCGGTTTTCTTCAAGCAAGCTTTGTCGCGGAGATCGTCCACGTTTCTTGCTTGAATTCGAGAACACCCGCACAAAATGCTAACAAAAAGATAATTCAGCTAACGTTTCAGTGTTTGCGTGAAACGCGGAGAGGCTACTCTGTCGACTCTGGTGCAAGGCCGCATGCTGCTTGATAAAGACAAACCTCGCACCGGTATCCGCAAGTTTTTTTGAAACATGGTTGTCAAGGCGGCTAAACGCAGAGGAGGCAAGTCATGTATTTCAACGTATTCGGCGAAAAAGTTTCCAGGCGACGCTACAAAGAGATGTGTGAGGCCGCCAAGAACCGGCGCGAACTGATCGCCGCCGGGCTCACCAGCCGGCGCGACCTCTTTAAGATGGGACTGCTGACCGCGGGCGGCATGTTGGTCGCCAAGAGCGGCTTGAGCGCCCGGGCGCAGACAACAGTGCAAACGAACCAGCCACCGAGTTCAGGGCAAAACACCAGCCCCGGAACAAACCAAAATTGCGTGCCCGGCAACCAGACCGCAAGCCCGCCGACCAGAGCATTCATTTCTCCTCTGCCCATCATGCCGTTAGCCCGGACGGTTTCAGCGCTATCACCCACTCCGACCGAAAACCCAAATACAGCAGCCGGTGAAGTTCGCGCCGCCGCCTTCCAGGCGCCGCAGATTGATTCCACCCGGTTCCCGGTGGTTCCTGGCACTCTGTACAAGATGAACCAGAGGCAGTTCACCACCAGCTTTTCGCCCGACCTGCCCAGCCAGACCGTGTGGGGGTTCGACGATAACAGCGGCAGGGGAACGCGCAGCCCTGGTTATACCTATCAGGCGTTTTACGGCAAGCCGCAGCTGACGCGCAACATCAACTCGCTGCCGAATGTGACCCAGGTCAACAACACCGGTTTCGGAATGCCGTCGGTGAGCACCCACCTGCACAACGCACACAATCCGTCAGAGAGTGACGGCAACCCGTGCGACTTCTACCCCGCAGGACATTTCTGCGACCAGTACTATCCCAACGTGCTGGCCGGCTTTAATTCCACCAACGCGCCTAACGGCGACATTAACGAATCGCTGAGCACGCTGTGGTATCACGATCACCGCGTGGACTTTACCTCGCAGAACACTTACAAGGGGCTGTTCGGTTTCTATTGCCTGTTCAACCAGTTTGACACCGGCAGTGACGATACCGGGTTCCGCCTGCCCAGCTTCCCGCAGCACGACATCCCGCTGGCCTTCAACGACAAGGTGTTCGATCCAACAACCGGCCAGTTGGTGTTCGATCTCTTCAACCTCGACGGAATCCTGGGCGACAAGTTCCTGGTCAACGGCGTGATCCAGCCCTTCCTCAACGTGGAGCCGCGACGGTACCGCTTCCGTCTGCTGGACGTCGGCCCATCGCGCTTCTATGAGTTCTTCCTGACCGGTAATGTGGGAGGAACAGGTTCAGCCACCACGAACCCCTACTTCCTGATTGGCACAGACGGCAACCTTCTTCCCCATCCCGTCCAGGTGCAAAGCGTCCGCATTGGCCCCGCTGAGCGCGTGGACGTGATCATTGACTTCAGCAAGTTCGCCGGCAAGACGCTGTACCTTGAGAACCGCCTGAACCAACTCAGCGGCCAGGGGCCAGCGGCTGTCGATAGCCAGCTTGCTCCTCAGAACAGCTCTACAACTGAGTGCAGCCTGGTGCTGAATGATCCCAATAATCAGGGCGCGATCAAGCCCGCCGGCGCCGGCAACCTGATTCTGCAGTTCAATGTGAGCGGCACAGCGGTGACCGACAACAGCGTGGATCCGGCAACGAATCCAACCTTCTACCAGTTGCCGTCCACCACAGCCACGCCGCGCATTGTCCGCACCTTCAAGTTTGACCGCTTGAACGGACAATGGTCGATCAACGGGCAGTTCATGGATTGCGGCTATGGAAATGGTGGAACGGGTGGCGAGTCGACGGAGACCTTCCGCTTCACCGTGCAGCAGAACAGCGTGGAGCACTGGCTCCTGACCAACCTCTCGGGCGATTGGACGCACCCTATCCACATCCATCTTGAGGAGCACCAGATCATGAACCGCAACCGCGTCGCGCCAACTGTGCCGGCAGACCTGGGGCGCAAGGACGTGACCCAGTTGCATCCCAACGAGCGCGTGGAACTGTTCTTCCGCTTCCGCGACTGGCTGGGCAAGTACCCAATCCACTGCCATAACGTGGTGCATGAAGACCACGCCATGATGGCAATCTGGCATGTTCAGCCGCAGGGCGACAACATCCTGGTGCCATAAGAGGCCATAAACCAGCGCCCTGCACAAGGATGTGCGGGGCGCGGAAGGGAGATTCGATCATGTCTGATGTTTCACGAAGAAAGTTCCTGGGCTGGGCGGCAGCCACGCCTGTGGCGGCCATCGCTCTTGCCAAAGGCGCTGCTGCAGAGACCCCGAAGGTTTGGCCTGCGGTAACCGAGGAATCCGCGCGCCAGCGCCTCCAGAAACTGCATCTGCCCAATCTTCCTCTGATCTCGCATGAGGGCAAGCGGGTCTTGTTCTATGACGATCTAGTCAAGAATAGGGTCGTTACCTTCAACTTCTTCTTTGCCAACTGTGACGAAATCTGCCCATTGGTGACGGCCAACATGGTCAAGGTGCAGAAGCTGATGGGTAAGCAGGTGGGCCGGGACATCCACATGTATTCCTTTACTTTGAAGCCTGAGGAAGACACGGTGGAGGTGATCAGGAAATATCGGCAGAAGTACAACATCGGGCCGGGGTGGAGTTTCTTCACCGCCAAGCCCGCCGACATGGAGAAGCTTCGCGTGGCAATCGGATTCACCTATCCGGATCCCGTCATCGATGCGGACAAAACGCAGCACATCGGCAACATTCGCTACGGTAATGAACCGCTGATGTACTGGTCGGCTTGTCCGGGGATGGCCAAACCCGGGTGGGTGGCGGAAACGCTGGAATTGATGATTCACCCTGACGCAAGCCGGGTCCTGGTGCCCTGATGTCGGTTGTTCCGACAGATAGGGCCGTAGTGGTCAAACAGATTCTTCATTCCGGGGCGCACGAGGATGCGGCCCTAGGGAGGACAAAGTTGTGAAAAGCATATTGAAAGCAACATTTGTTTGCATTTTCGTCTTTGCGGTGGCGGGATTGGCGGCGGCGCAAACCGCAACGTCTATTTCGAGTTTCCCCCGATTTAACCCTGGGCCGTGCGATTTCAGCAACCAGTTCTACAACGACACTGGCCTTGACGCAAGCAGCACCGCCGAACTGAATACTGAACCGGACGGACGCTTCGGTTCGTTCCGCCAAACTGGGCCGCCGGCCACCGGCACTCAGGTCAATTGGGTGGCAGACAGCACCAATTGTGCCGCGAAGGATCCTACGCGCAGGAATTTCCGCATCCTGGCGACCACTGGAGGCAACTCGGACGACGGCAACAGTCCCTTTAGCTGTGCGGATCAAGGCGGCGCTTTTGCCACTCCCGCCTGCGCTGGGCAGCCCGGCATACCGGAAACGGTTGAGTTCATCTCCATCCTCGCGTTTATCCACAACCAGAACGCCTTTATTGGGTCACCGGGCGCTGTCCAACAGAACTATTCACGTACGGTTGGCTTCATTAACGGCGGCCTTGACGGAGTTCAGACGAACCCCGGCGAAACCATTTCCCTCACCCCGGGTACCGACGCGGGCGGGAACACTACAGGTCTCAACCCGCGCGGGATCAGCATGCAGTTTATCGTAAGCAATTTTGAGGCTTACGCGGCGCTGAACCAGTTTCTGCCTAACGGTCAATTCGCCGCCGGCCCCTGCTCTGTCGGCATGAACGCCAACCAGGGACGCACGGTTCCGACCCCCTGCTTTCCGGTGAACGATACTTTCGTCAACGGCCAGACGCTCTCCGATGTTGCCACTCCGAATCTCCGGCAGGATTGGAGGTTCGCCACCAATCGCAATGCCATGGACGGCAGTGATAATAACTGCATCAGTACCGACCCCACCGTTTGCGCCAGCGTCAACGATAGCCCGTTCGGCTATTTCTGCGACGATCTGCTGGGCATGTGGATCCTCACCTATTTCTGGTTCCTGCAGCCGCCGAACACCACCGATCCGGTCTGCGGGCCAATATTCAAAGCCATTGGCAATGCCAACGGCTTTAGTCCGGATGGGTTCCCCATTATCCTGACGGCTCACGAACTCAATGACGAGCTTGAGGCCAATAACTGCGGAGCAGAAGGCCAGGAAGATCCGGGTGGCACTGATGGCGGTGCGGTCTGGCTCGTCTGTCCGGCGCTTCCCGATCCACGCAATGGAGGCATAACCAGCGATGCGTTCCTGGACGTGGTTCGCAATAAGAGCGGCAACGCGATCGATACGTTCTTGCTGAATCAGTTCAGCTGCCTCCAGAAGGGCGGGAAGTTCTGCTTCGAGTCGGCTCCGGGGCAGTAAAAGCAAGAGACTTAGTAACGGTGACCCCTACCCCTGGCTGTCAAGTCCAGCCAGGGGTGCATTTTCTGAAGCCTTTGGAGCACAATATAGTGGTTTAACCAGGGTACCTAGGATGAGCAGGATTGCAACGAGCAGGACTTCTCGGCGTCATTTCCTCAAATTAGCGGCCGGCGCAGCCGCTTTCGGGCCGTTTTTTCTTTATTCACCCCACGCTTTGGCTAGCCAGAAGACCTTGAAGATCGCCAAATGGGCGCATTTTCTTCCCGAGTTTGACGATTGGTTTGTAAACGTGATGGCCCAGGACTGGGGCAAACGGAACAACACCAAGGTAACAGTGGATCTCATTCCAGTGGAGGAGATTCGCGACCGCGCGTTTGCCGAAGTGAAAGCCGGAAAAGGGCATGACGTATTCATCTTTCCCTGGTCCCCAGCCGAATACCACCAGCACGTGATCGATCATGGCGGCATCTATCAGATGATCGCTTCCAAATACGGGGCCATCCAGCAGCTCGCGTTCCGGTCCACCCTACACCCCAAAACAAAGAAATACTTCGCCTTTGCCGATTTTTGGATGCCCGCCCCGCTGCATTTCTTTCGCGACTCCTGGGCTGAAGCTGGAATGCCTCTGGGGCCGGTGAATTATACCGGTCTATTCGATGGGGCCAAGAAGCTGCGCGACAAGCTGGGCATCCCCTGCGGTCTGGCGTTCAGCCCAACCCTGGAGGGCAATGTTACGCTGCATACCATCCTTTACTCCCACCGCGCGTGGATTCTGGATGCGGCTGGAAACGTAATCTTTAACAAGAATGCCTTCGCAGTGCGCACTCTCAAGTACATTCAGCTTCTCTATCAGGAGTCGGGTACGCCAGATCAGCTCACCTGGGGGAGCGGCGGCAGTGTGCGCGCCATGCTGGGACACAAGACCTCTGCCGCCATCAATGCCATCAGTCTGCTGCGCGCGGCCGAGAAACAGAGCCCGGATTTGGCCAGGAAATTGTGGCTCCAGCCGCCCTTGATGGGCTCCAGTGGAATGGGAGTCACCGGGCTGGCTCACGTTACCAATTGCTCAGTGGTGTGGAACTTCACTCAGAATCAGGCTGAAGCCAGTAAATTCCTGGCTGACATGGTGGACGCTTCCAGGACTGGCTATGAGAAAAGCCTGGGCTGCAATTTTCCCATTTACCCAAAGACGGTGCCGGATTTAATCGTGCGTCTGCAGAAAGATCACCAGGCTGATCCCCCTGACAAGTACATGGCCCTGAAGGACGCGTTGCATTGGACGCCGAATCTGGGCGTGCCTGGATTTTCCACGCCGGCTTACATGGAGATTTTTAACAGCTCGGTGGTCCCCAGAATGGTGGCGAAGGTCCTGAAAGGCGAGCAGAGCGCAGAGGATGCCGCGTCCGCCGGCGCGGCAGAAATGCAGGGCATCGCCGACAAGTGGAAGCAGGCCGGTGGATGATGTGATGGCGGTGGCGAGCAAGAGCGGTCCGCGAGAGTATTGAGAGAATCAGGAGGTACGCATATGAGCAGGCGGAAAATCACGTCCATGTTTCTGATAACGGTCCTTGTAACATCCGCATTTGCTCTGCCGACGGTTACCGTGCTTCGCAAATCGCCCGAGTTCACCATTGCCGAGGGCTCGGGCAAGACCACGCAGCTTTCCAGCTTCAAGGGCAAAGTGGTGGTCATGGAATTTCTCTTCGTCAAATCCCAGCATTGCATGCGCGTTGCCATGACGCTGAACAAGCTCAACAGTGAACTGGGACCGCGCGGCTTCCAGGCGGTGGGCATCGTCTTTGATCCGCCCAACACTGCTGAGAGTGGCGAGCAGCTTCTGCCCGTGGTGGTGAATTCCCTGAAGCTCACCTATCCTCTGGGCTATGCCTCCAAGAATGCCGTGGACAGTTATCTGGGCCGCAGCGGAAATGAAATCCTGAATATCCCGCAGGTTGTGGTGATTGACCGGGCTGGAATGATCCGCGCCACTAGCGGTGGCCGCGGCGGCAATCCGGCTTTGGAAGATGAAAGCTCCCTGCGGACCCTGATCGACGGCTTGCTGAATGAGGGAATGTCCACCGGCGCCAAGAAGAAATAGCTTCCGATGCCATGGTTGACAGAGTCTCATAAAAGCTACCTGCACAAGCACCCATAAGTCGTGGCCCGCCCCCAGCACTTTCGCGTCTGCCGAAGAAGCCTCTTGCCGAACCCATTATTTTTAGAGCATGTATGCACCGGTAGCTCTTAACGCGACATACCGGGATCCCACACCGCAAGCGTGATCTACGTCACACGTGCAATTCCCACTTTTACGTAATATTGCGCCATGGTCGCAGGTATCACAGCGCGGATGTGATCGGCGGAGAGGGTCAACTCCGGTTTTGATGGTACCTAAATTCAGCAAGGAGCTTCCATGAGGACGAATTCCATCAGTAATCGATATCGGTTAGGGTGCATCTGCCTGCTGTTTTTTCTTGTTTTTCCTTCGGTGAGCCATGCGATCCCGGCTTTTGCTCGCCAATACCAGACTTCATGCGCTACCTGCCATTCTGACTTTCCTAAACTTAATGACTTTGGTAAGGCCTTCAAAGATGCCGGTTTTAAGTTCCCTACAGACGATGAAGGTTTTCTCAAGGTCCCTCCGGTCCTGCTGGGCGCGCCTGCGCAAAAAGACCTTTTTCCCAAGGCCATCTGGCCGGGCACCATCCCTGGTATGCCCCCGATTGGATTGCGGATGAATACATTCTTCCAGAAGACCAGCGGTAATCGGGGCAAGTTTGACGCGCTGGTTCCTCCAGGGACTGTGGCACCGTTTATTCCGAAGACAGACTTCAGTACTGGACTTTTCAGCATTTTTACAGCCGGCAACTTTGGCAGTGATATTGCGTTCTGGGTGGATTCTGATTTCAACGTCGGTGGCGACAATACAGCGGGCGGCCTGGGCGATGGTTACCTCAAGTTCGTGAATATTGGCCGGCTCCTCAAGATGAAAAAGGACTCGCTCAGCTTGCGCGTGGGACGATTCGAACTGGATCTTCCCTTCAGCCAGGCTCGCAACATCAATATCAGCGGTTACGATATTTTTGACCAAGCCAACCTCGGCAACATAAATCCCGCATTCACGCAGAAGAACGTCAACAACCAACTGACAATGGCTGACGCGATGAACGGAATCGAGTTCAGTGGAGGCCACCAATACGGCGGCTACCACTACTCGATCGCCTTTATTGACCAGAACACCAGCGGCCTCAACCAGGCGTCCAACAACAGTGACTTTGTGCCGTCACCTGCCGGATTCGCCTCTGACTCCAACTTCAAAGATATCTATGCTCGCGTATCGTACCGCTTCAACCTGGAACGCGATCCGGCCAGCCGCAATGCCGTACAGGCTGCCGGAGCATCCGGCCCGCGCGATCACACATACATCAACCTGGGTAGCTACTACTTCTACGGCCGTTCGGTCCAGCGCTTCAGCGGTGAAACGCTGCTCGGTGATCCTGCGGTGCTCACAGTAAGAGAACCGTTCTACCGCGCAGGCGGCGATTTCAGCGTCAACTATCGCGCACTGAACGTCTATGGTCTCTTCATGTACGGGCATGACGTAAATCAGTTACCCATCGACTCCACGGGCACTCCAGTGCCATTGCCACTCGATCCCGCCACACCGACTGCCACGGGATTCCTTCATGGCCAACCGGCGACTTTCACCGGTGGGTTTGTGCAGGCTGATTACCTGATTCATCCCTGGCTGATGGCGATCATGCGCTGGGATGCGGTCAACTCTGGTGAAGACAAGCTCAACAGTCTTGCCGGCGCGGCGCCTCTCACCTTCCACACTACGCGCAACCGATTCACTCCTGGCATACAGTTCCTGATTCACGCCAACATCAAAGCTTCATTTGAATATCAGTTCCGCCCGCAACAGAGCGTAACCATCATCACTAACCCCATTACCGGTCTGCCATCGTCGATTGAGCCGTTCCGAACCAACACGGCGGTCGTGGCTCTGGAATGGGTGTACTAAATACTTTTGGAGAGGATGCAATCATGAAAACGAAATACGTATTGTTAGTCTCAGTTCTCGCCCTGGTAACCGCGCAGATGAGCTTTGCCGGCAGTCTTAAAGGCAAAGTCGCTCCTGGAAAATCGGTGGTCTATCTGGAATCGGCTGCTCCCGTGCCAGTCACCACAGACAAACCCGTCACCATGGACCAGAAGGGCCTCAGCTTCCAACCTCATGTAATGGTCATTCAACTAGGGACGACCGTAGAGTTCCTGAACAGTGACAAGGTTCAGCACAATGTTTTCTGGCCGTCGATTTCCGGCGACAAGAAGAAGACACACAACATGGGAACATGGCCGCAGGGACAAAAGAAGGCATTCAAGTTCAACGATCCCGGCGTGGTGACGCTGCTTTGCAACGTTCACCCGGAAATGGCCGGCTACATCATCGTCTCCCCAACTCCCTACTTTGCCGAGACCGATGCTAACGGGGCATATTCCATCGCCAATGTCCCGGACGGGCAGTACACTGTCAACGCATGGCATGAAGGCAAAAAGATTTCGTCCAAGAAAATAACAGTAACCGGCGATACTTCAGCCGACTTCACACTGCAGTAAAAGACGTAAGCGGGACAGCCCCGGCTGTCCCGCCAATACCCAAGGGGGAAAGAGACGTCATGCAGAAGCGTTTTGAAAACAAAACGGTGGACCGGGACTGGCTGAATACAAACTTCCCGTGCATGATGGCCTGTCCTGCCCACACCAATGCCGGGCGGTACGTGGCGCTGATTGCGGAAGGCAGGTTTGAAGAAGCTTACCGCTTCGCTCGTGATCCCAATCCCCTGGCCAGCATATGCGGAAGAGTATGTGCGCATCCTTGTGAAAGCGCATGCCGCCGCGGAGAAATCGACAAACCGATTCAGATTCGTGCTCTCAAACGCTTCCTTACTGAGCGTCACGGGCCTGAGTCAAAAAACTTCAAGGCTTCACCTGTCAAGAAACAGCCAGCTCTGCCTTACAAGGTTGCGATCATCGGCGCTGGCCCGGTTGGCCTTTCCGCCGCGCATGATCTGGCTTTGATGGGATATCCGGTCACCATCTTTGAAGCTGCCGCTGTCCCCGGCGGGATGCTCTATCTTGGAATTCCCGAATATCGCCTGCCCCGCGACGTGGTTGAAGCTCAGGTGCGCGAGATTCTGGAAACCGGCGACGTCACGCTCAAATTGAACCAGCGCGCGGGCAAAGATTTTTCGGTTGAGGAACTGCGCGCGCAAGGCTTCGACGCTGTGCTCATCGCCGTGGGCGCGCATCGCAGCCGCGACCTGTCGATTCCCGGAGTCGATCTGGATGGCGTCTATAAAGGCATCGACTTTCTTCTCAATGTAAATCTTGGCTACAAATTCACCATCGGCAAGAAAGTTGTTGTGATCGGCGGCGGCAACGTCGCTATGGACGTAGCGCGCTCCGCCGCTCGTGAAGTGGTGCGGCAGCATGAGATTCCGACTGAAGAATGGTCCAAAAACATTAGCGCCGTGGCTTCTCATGAAATGGTGGATATTTCACTCTCCGCGCTGCGCCTGGGCGCAAGCGAAGTTCACATTGTATGCATCGAACGCCGCGACGAAATTCCTGCCGCGTTGGAAGAAGTGGAAGAGGCTGAAACTGAAGGAGTGATCATCCACGCTGGCTTCGGGCCGAACAAGGTCGTCGGCCAAAATGGACGCGTCACCGCTTTGGAAACCGTGCGCACCAGCCGTGTGTTCGACGAGAACGGAAGATTCAGTCCCCAGTTTGCCGCCGGAAGCGAATCACTTGTGGAATGTGACACAGTGATCATGGCTATCGGCCAAACTCCCAACCTGGATTTTCTTGGCAAGGAAAGCAAAATCGAATTGTCATCTCGCGGATTGATTTCCGTGGACCGCACCAATCTGATGACATCCGTTCCCGGCATCTTTGCCGGCGGCGATTGCGTTTTTGGTCCACGCCTGATCATTGACAGCGTAGCGGACGGCAAACGCGCCGCCGTGGGCATTGACGAATTTCTGCGCGGACAGAAACATGCCGATCCCATTCTTGAAGTTGAAGTCTTTGACATGCACCAGATGATCACCAACTACATGGAGATCGCGCGCAAGTCTGTTCCCATGTTGCCGCTGGAACGGCGCACCGGCGTGACTGAAGTGGAAATCGGGTTCGATGAACAGACAGCCATTGAAGAGGCGCAGCGCTGCCTGCACTGCTGGGTCAATACAGTTTTTGAAGGCACTGAAGTTGATGGCAGCGAATGCGTTCTTTGTGGCGGCTGCGTTGATGTCTGCCCCGAGCAGTGCCTTGAGTTGGTCCCGCTTGAGAACTTTGAATTTCCCGAGCCAGTACTTGCCCATCTGGAGCAAAACGAAAGCGCCTATGACGTCGAATTGCGCGGGGTAACGCCACAGGAGTTGGGAGTAGGAACGCTTTCCGGAGCAGTGATGGTAAAAGACGAAACGCGCTGCATCCGCTGCGGACTTTGCGCGATGCGCTGCCCGGTCAAGGAAATCACCATGGAAGCATTTCACTTCAGATCTGCCGAGAGCACCGGACTGATTCCGATCCAGTCATTTGATTTGAGGAGCAACAAATGAGCAACGTGAAAACACAGGAGCAAACGACCGGCGAGATCGCCAAGGACTGCGGTTGCAAGGACAGCAGCCGCCGGGAATTCTTTGCCAAAGTAGGCATGGGATCTCTGATCGTGGCGGCGGCAGGCACTGGTTTATTTTCCTATGAGTATTTCTCGCCGAATGTGCTGTTTGAGTCTGCCCCGATCATCAAAGCGGGCAAGCCGGACCAATTCCCCGCAGGCACCGTAACGCTGGATGCGCAAAGCGGAATTTACCTAATCAACGGCGCCAAAGGTTTTTATGCGCTGGGCGCGATTTGCACGCACCTGGGCTGCCTCACAGCATGGAAGCCTGAGCTTGATTTAATTGCTTGCCCGTGCCACGGCAGCCGCTTCAATCGTGATGGCGTAAAAGTTGCCGGCCCTGCGCCGCAACCTCTGCCATGGCTGAAGGTCTGGCTGGCGGAAGATGGCAACCTGATGGTCGATCGTTCAAGCACATTGAAAGAACCAGAATACGTGAAGGTATAAGCATGGCCACAACAGTCAAAGAAGAATTCGAGCGGATCAGGAGCACTGAAGTCTGGCGGACGATCTTTCGCAGCGGCAGCGGCTCCAGCAATCTGCATCGCTCCCAGGCCGTCCAGCAGAATATTTTTCTTCATCTGTTCTCGGTAAAAGTCCGCTCGCGCGCTCTGGAGTTCAGTCCCACATGGTATCTGGGTGCGCTCACGCTGAGCACGTTCTTCATCCTGATCGCCACGGGCATTTTGCTCATGTTTTATTACCACCCGTCGGTGCCGCAGGCGTATGCGGACATGAAGGACCTGCAATTTGTCGTCGCTTCCGGCGTGTTCCTGCGCAACCTGCATCGCTGGTCGGCCCATGCGATGGTGTTTCTGGTATTCGCGCACATGTTCAAGGTCTTTTATCGCGGCGCGTATCGTCCGCCTCGGCAGTTTAACTGGGTGATTGGCGTGTTCCTTCTGCTCATCACTCTGCTGCTCAGTTATACCGGTTATCTCCTGCCTTGGGACCAGTTGGCATTCTGGGCTGTCACCGTTGGCTCCAACATCGCCAAGGCCGTGCCGCTGATGGGAAAACAAATTCGCTTTCTGATGCTGGGTGGAAATGAAGTCAATGCCAATGCCCTGCTGCGCTTTTATGTGCTCCACTGCGTGATCCTTCCGCTGGCCGCGATTCTGCTGGTCGGAGTGCACTTCTGGCGCATCCGCAAAGATGGCGGCCTCTACGTTCCGGAGAAGAAACAACTATGACCGACGGACCCAAGATGCAACCTGAAGTGAAGATCCAAGCTGAAGTGCAGTCTGACGTGCGCAAGAATCCGCGGCGTATTGCTTTCATCCTGCGCCGCACTTCTCCGTACGTAAGGGCGCAAGACGACGGCCGCGTCATGACTTACCCAACAGCACTGGCGCGATTCATTATTGCCCTGGAAGTCGCATTCGTGCTGCTGGTATGGATTTCATTGCTGGCCAATGCGCCGCTGGAAGGCATTGCTGATCCCATGCACACGCCTAATCCAGCCAAAGCGCCCTGGTACTTTCTGGGACTCCAGGAACTTCTGCACTATTTTCCTCCTATGGTTGCGGGAGTTCTCGTCCCAGGGTTGGTGGTGGGCGCGCTGATTGTGATTCCATATTTCAACATCAACATTGAAGGTGAGAGCCTGTGGGCCAAAGACCGCAAGCGGCGACTGATGATCGTCGGCATCGCGCTTGTCTTGTTCTGCATATTCCTTCTGGTCTTCGACGTGATCGTCGCTTTGGTACCGACAATCCTTATCGGCGGCCTGATGTTGTGGTCGGCGCGCTTTTCGTCGGAATCACCCAAATTATTTCATCGCTGGCTGGCTTCCAAACCGCTTTCTTTCTGGATCATGTCCTGGTTTCTGGTTGAGCTGACGATTCTTACCGTAGTGGGCACGTTCTTTCGCGGTCCGGGATGGTCCTGGGTGCTGCCGTGGCAAAGCTAATACTAAGGATGGAGAGCCTAAGTGGACGATAACAACAAACCCGCTCCTTTGCGCAGCCGCCCAACACTGCGAGAGCTGGCCTATTTTGGCGGCGTAAGTTTGGTGCTCCTGGTCTCACTGGCCATTGCACCAGCCAAGAATTATTTCAGCGACTGGCGTCATTATCAAAAGTCATATTTAAAGATTGCTGCCGAGCGGCAGAGCGGCACTCTGGTGCGTAGTTTTCACGGTGGCATTCGCCAGACATGGATTGCCAAGCTGGGTGTTGTCGATCGTTGCGAAAGCTGCCACGTCAACATGAATGGCGCACTCGTCGGCGCGACTGCCCAGCCATTTCGCAAACATCCACCGATTCCCCATGAGATTGATCAATTCGGCTGCGTGACGTGCCATCGCGGACAAGGCCCGGCCACGTCAGTAGAAGAAGCGCACTACACCACGGAAGCATGGGAACAGCCTTTGCTTCCGGCAAAGTACCTGGAGTCAGGCTGCGGCCAGTGCCATCTTGGCCCGCTTGAAGGCGCGCCCAAGCTGAGTGAAGGCCGCAATCTGCTTTCAAGCATGGGTTGCGTGCATTGCCACAATGTCGCACAGCCGGATGGCAATCAGCTCGCGCCCGGCGATAATCCGCCGCCTCTGACGCACATCGCGGAAAAAACCAGCCGCGAATGGATCTATGCCTGGATCAAGAACCCTCAAGCGTACGCGGCGTCGGCCACTATGCCCAACTTTCTGCTTAATGATCAGGATGCGGCCGACATCTCAGCTTTCCTGATGGCGCAGAGTACGCCCTCCGCTGCCTCGAAAGCTGAGATCAGGCCCGTTGCCGCCACATCCCCGAGCGGCGCCGATGCTGCGACGCAAGCAACTACTCTTTATGGCGCATCCTTCTGCTCGTCGTGCCACGCGGTGCAGAATGAAGCGGGCAATCTCGTCGGCGGCAATTTTGGTCCAGAGCTGACACGGGTAGGCAATAAAGTAAATCCGGATTGGCTTCGTCGCTGGCTTGCCAATCCTGCAGCCTACCATCCTGACACACGCATGCCGCACTACCGCATGGATGACAAGCAGATCGCACTGCTTTCGGGCTTACTGCTGGCAAAAAAAGATAACGATCTGATGGCGAACGTGCATCTTGCGCCTTCCAACGCGGACAGCATCGCCCGCGGCAAGAAACTTGTTACGGAAACCGGCTGTGCCGCGTGCCATCAGATTAATGGTGTGAATCCGCCGCAGAACTTTGCTCCCGACCTGACTCGCGTTGGCAGCCGGGCGCTGGCGCAAGTTGTCTTCGCTCCAGGCATGAAGCACAACCTGCCGGACTACATTGCCGCCAAGATCCACGATCCGCGCTCTTTTGGTCCCGGCCTGAAGATGCCGAAGTTCACGCTGACTGACGCGCAGACTGACGCGCTTACCTCGGCACTACTCGCGCAGACAGATCGCTCGGCAACTTATCCGAAAGAGTTGATCATCAGCGGCGCGCGCCCCACGAATTATCATCCCGGCGGCGACGCCGGCAAGCTGATGGATGATCTCCGCTGCCTGAGCTGCCACGCCATCAATGGCAATGGCGGTGACATGGCGCCGGACCTCACATGGGAAGGTAGCTCAGTGCAGCGCGCATGGCTGGAAGAATTTCTCAAGAACCCCAACACGTTAAGACCTGCGCTGATCCGCCGCATGCCCAAGTTCAACCTGAGCGCCGGCGAAATCAAGACCATTGCCGATTACATCAGTGCTGCATATCAGAGTCCCGGCTTTGATTCACAAACGCTGGATACGCATTCTCTCAATGCAGACTCAGCCGCGCGCGGGAAGCAGCTCTTCTATTCCAAGTATGGCTGCCAGTCATGCCACATTGCTGACTACAAAAATGACAAAGGGTATGTGGGACCTGCTCTGACCAGCGTCGGCACGCGATTAACGCCGGTGTGGACATACAAATGGCTGAAAGATCCCAACGCACTTCGCGCTGGTACGCTTATGCCGAATTTTGGACTGAAGGATGACGAAGCCCGCGATCTAACCGCCTTCCTGATGACGTTGAAAGCAAAACAAGGAGGTGGCAAATGAAGCGCCTTGGCCTCTTGATTTTTGCTCCTGCGCTGCTGCTGGCCGGCTGCCGGCATTCGGCGACGCAAGCACCCAAGCCCGCAGCTTATGGAACGCAAATCGTTGAAGTCAGCGGCGGGAAGCAACTGGCGCAGGTCGGCTCCCCACTGCCACAGCCGCTAGTCCTACAGGTAAACGGCGCGGACGGCAATCCCGTTACAGGCGCTCTGGTCACGCTTCGCGGCGATGGAGTCCAATTCAGCCCGTCGCAGGCCCTGACCGATTCCAGCGGTCAGGTCACAGTCGCGGCGCAACTGGGATACAATCCGGGTGACTATCAGGTGACCGCGGAGACACCGAAATCCGGCGGAGGCATTACGAGCCTCAGCCTGCGTGAAATTGCTCTGGGTTATGAGCAGACAGTTGGGAAGATGGTGAATGACAAGTACTGCATCCGCTGCCATGATCCTGAATCGACGCCGGAGCGCGTTTCCAATCTCGACAATCTTTCACCCGCTCCGCACCAGTTTACTGACGGCGCGACGTTGAACCGAATGTCCGACGCCGATCTTACCAATATGATTGCTCACGGCGGACCGGCGCTGGGCAAGTCGCCACAGATGCCGGCTTATGGTGCAACGTTGAAACCAGCGGAAATCAAAGCCATGCTTTCCTATATCCGTACCATTGCTGATCCCGCGTACCAGACCCCAGGAGTGAAATATGGGAAATAGATATTTTGTTCGTATGCTTATCGTCGTGCTTGCACTTTGCGCCTTTTCCTCAGCGCAGGTTCTGTCATTAGGGAAGGTAAATGACCCCGTTTCCAAGCGGCTGCAAAAACAATACTTTGCGCAGCTGCAGCAGATCTCAAGAGAAGCAACGACTATCCATTTCCCGTATCCTTTTTATTTCAGCCAGGCCCTGGACATCGACGAGGCGCGGCAAAAACAATTGCCGCAAGGATCAATTCGTTTCGATCAGTTCAACGGCCAGACCGTTCTTGCGATTTCCGGCAATTACTACATTTCCTATTCATCCAGCCAACTCAATGGCAACCAGCGCGCGCGGAAGACCTATGAAGACGTAGTTCTGCCACTGCTGAAAGCTGCCGTGACACGCACCGACCGCAGCGTGCCCTTTGAAGCTTACGCATTTGAGATTTCTCACCACGTTCGCAATAAAGTGCTGAAAGTGAATACTGAGGGCGCCGAGAACCTGATGATTCTCTTCCCGCGGGCGGTTGCAGAAAAGCTGGTCCGCGCAAAAGATACGGAATCGCAGCAGAGCGCCTTGCTGGAAAGCGAAGTTTATCTCAATGGCGAGCCGTTCACGCTGTGGCTTACCGGAGACGACGCACCTGAAGACGTAAAAGACCATTATCTGGCGCGGCATGGCCATGCTGATTCAACCAAGACTTCATCCACCACCACGACTGAGCCGGTGGAACCGGGGACACTCGTGAGCACAAATCTTGTTTCTGAATCCGAATTGGCCAGAACAGTCAGAGAACGCCGGAACGCACCGCCCGACCTCTCACCAGCCAGGCTGGACAAGCTGCGGTTGACTTACGAGCCGACCTTGCAGCGGCTGGTTCCTGAATTGAAACAACAAGCACGCTTCGTGGACTATGCGCCGCCATCGTTTATCGCATTCCATAATGGCGCGTATCTTCAGCTCAGCATGAATACCGATCTGGAGCAGCCGGCAGGGTCGTCGCAATACCGCATCGCCGCGATGGCGTTTGAGAGCCACATCTCACACATCCTGCGGCCGGTGACAAAGTATTTCCATGACAATCCGCAGTTTGAGGGCATTGACTTCAGTACCACGGTCCACCAGCCTGGCCAGTCCGGCAGCCAGTCAGTTGAGTTTGTGGTTCCCTTTGCAACTTTGCTTTGCTATGAGAAATACGATTGCACGGGGCAGGAATTAATCAACCGCAGCGTGGTGCTCATCAACGGCGAACGCGTTACGCTGGACTTGCAGCGGGCCGAAGCGGAGTACGCAGCGCATTAAGGTGTGACATCAGGGAATCACCTGTGATTTGCCGACCAATTTCGGACCAGCGCCTGCGCTCGACCTTGAGCCATCCCTTGGCGAAATAAAAGAAAATAAAATCCCTGGCAATCTGCGCAGAATCCGGATGAACGTCAGATCGCAAATGAATTGCAGGCATGATTTATCTGCACTTCGACAAAGAGATACAGCCCTTGTCAATTAAAATTGCATGGCGAGCAGTTGTTCCAACTCAGAACTCCAAGGGTCTTACCATTAGCCTCGTTTGGCCCGCTTTCCAACGATGCTGATCTTGAGCCAAACACAATTTCGAGAGTTGATTTACTGCCTGCTGAGCCAGTACTGTGTGATCAGACTTGATAACCGGCAGTCAACTGTGAAGGCAATTTGTGTCTGACAAGGCTATTCCAGCGAAAGTTCCCGCTTCAAACCAGTATCCCGTGAGGAGTGAGGGCAGATTGTGCCTTCCATCCTATGCACAGCAGGGCTTGTGGCTTGTCCAGCAAATGCAGTCTAACAATGCGGGATACAATCTGCCGCTGGGAATCCGGCTTAGAGGAGCGTTGGACACAGCTGCCCTGGAAAAGAGTTTGCAGGAAATCCTGAGGCGACACGACGCGTTACGAACACGGTTCATCACGCACAATGGAGAGCTGTTTCAGGAAATCCTGCCACAACTTGAGTTCAGGCTTGACACGCTCGACCTGAGCACCACACCGAGAGCCGAGCGCGAAGAGGAAGTCCTCAAAGAAGCACGAGCCGAAGCACAAAGGATCTTCGATCTGGAGCGTGGGCCGCTCTTCCGCGCAAAGCTGCTCTGCGTCGAACAGCAAGAGCATGTCCTGCTGATCACCATGCACCATGTTGTCTCTGATGGCTGGTCTATGGGTGTGTTGCTGTCGGAATTGATCGCCTTGTATTCCGCTTTCAGCCGAAAGCAGCCCTCTCCCCTGTCGCCCTTGCCGATGCAGTATGCCGATTTTGCCGAGCAGCAACGCAATTGGTTGACTGGCGAAACCCTTCAAAAGCAACTCAGCTACTGGCAGAGACAACTCAGCAACCTTCCATCACCGCTGGAAATACCCACAGACCGCCAGGTGCCAGGCGCTCGCACCTTCCAGGGAAATACCTACCGCTTCTTGATCGACTCGGACCTCACGGCAAAACTCCGCAGTATTGCGCGCCAGAACCGCGCGAGCATGTACATGCTGCTGCTTGCAGCGTGGCAGGTGCTGCTTCACAGATATAGCGGACAACCTGACATCCTGGTGGGCACCGCAGTCGCCAATCGAAATCGTTTACAGCTGGAACAGTTGATTGGTTTTTTTGTGAACACTCTGGTCCTGCGAGTTGATCTGGGCA
>Ga0070734_10002988_pt1 | contig 18828 bp, 5 predicted proteins | sample Coa_R1_8_FD_66444 | JGI IMG/M metagenome (GOLD analysis project Ga0070734, IMG submission 66444) | Surface soil microbial communities from Centralia Pennsylvania, which are recovering from an underground coalmine fire - Coalmine... | ecosystem: Environmental > Terrestrial > Soil > Unclassified ... | reverse complement strand
TATGCGAGGCGAGGACGTAGCACTCGATCGCGAGAGGGATCGCCTCCAGCGTATTCTGGCGGAAATAGTAGTCACCATAGGCGATCAGAATCTCGATATACTTCATCGCCACCCACTTCATATAGGTGGAAGGCCGTGACCGGGCGATAACATGCGGTTGAAAGGGCTTGTTTCGCCATTCGTTGATGGAGTGATCGGGGGTGTTGTCCGGCTGGCCCGGTTGCAGGCTCTGGAACAGCGTCTCCAGGACGTTGGTCGCGTGAATCTCCTTAAACGGAGGAAACTGCCAGAATCGCTCGTTTTCGGCACCTTGCGCATAGGGGTTGAGGATGTAGTGACACATCTGCAGCGCCTGATCAAACTGCTGCGACGTGAGCAGGCGATCTGCCAGCAGCATCGGTGCATGGAATGCAACCTCCCAGTTGTACAGGGAGTAGCACCGCTTCAGCTCACTATAGCGTGTCTTGCTGTCCGCTCCGAATGCATCCTCCCTCTCTTCCTGCGCCGCCAAGCTCTGATAGTAACGGAACAGATCGTCGAGCCCGCCCGAGTTTAGCTTTTCGAGCAGAGTGTGTGCAAAGGGATGGAAGAACAAGACCTCAGAATCTTCCATATGCAGCGTTACTTCTGCCGGCTGCTGGGAAAAATAGGGTTCGGACTTCATCAACAGCCGGGACCCATCCGCACCGATAGCCTGAAATGAATGCAGCGTCCGATCGGATGCAAAGACGTGAAAATCGGTTGCAGGCGCGGTGAATGACGTTGGAAGCTGAGAGCTCACAAAGATCTGGCTGCCTGTAAAATCGAACCTGCCAATCTCGCGGTTACTCAGCCCTTTCAGGGATTGATCCATTTCATCTGCGATTTGATTAAAAACACCTCCTATCGCAGCGGCAACGGAATCCGCGAAGCTGGCAGCAACGTAGACCTCGAGAGCAATCCTGGGATGGAGCCCCAGCACTATGCGAGGGGTGATGCTGTAGCGATTGATGTGTCCGGCATACGTGACACCCGTTTTGTTGTCCCGTGTATAGATTGCCTCAGCCGAAACCTGCTTCTGTGTCCATTGCCCATTTCGATATTCGCTCCAACCCATCTTGATTTCCCAGAACTGGATCGGCGTGCTGTTACTCACAGGTTTGTTTGATAGGTCCTGGAACGATTTCGAACCATCAACCGGAGGCTGAATCGTTTTCTTCACAAACTGCGGGAAGAATACCAGCAAGCGGTTGTTCCAAACAACGGGGACCAGATACATGCCGTTTTCTGTTACCTGGCCGTTCTCATCCTCTACGTCATAGCTCGGAATATCGACCTGCATCTTCTCCCACGGATACCAGTTCTTTTCGTCGGTCTGAAAATAGCGGTAGTACATAGAGTATGGAGCGTTCCATGTACGCGCAAACATATGCAGTCTTTGCCCTGGCTTGTCCAGATAGAGCCCCACGACCTTCAGGTTCGCCACGGTGTCCACGCTGAACAGATAGCTCTTCAGGGCGTCCTGGACCGTCTTGGAACTGACGTCTTTCTGGAGGAGCGCCGACTCGAGTTCCTTGAAGAACGGGCTTTTGTCGTCGCGAAGTTCAGGCTTGGCCAGGTTTTCCGGATGGAGATAGGCCTTGCGGTTGGACTCCCAGACCGGGTACTTCTGCATCCACTCCCAGCGAGAACGGTCCAGCGCTTCACTGTCCACCCCGTATTGGGCTTCCAGTCCTAGAAAACAGCGCTGCACGAACAACTGTACCGTCGAGATGGCCTGCTTCATGCGAGAGGTGAGCATGCAGGGATCCATCTGCACATCGATGAGAAAGAAGTCGAACAGGCTGTCGGCATCCACGACGCCCCAGGCGATCAGATCCGGCTGCACGATCAGATGGCTGATGAGGGCGAGCTTCTGGTGTTCGCGAAGCAGGTCGTTTAGCGGCCTCACGACCTGCTGCCAGTCCTCCTGACTGTACCGGCTGTGCAGCATCGCCCGGATCTCCTGGGCGTTACGCTGGCAGACCCGGAAGTTGGACGTCGGTACGGCCCATTTGAAAAGCAGGCCGATGTCGGCGCCGACCGCGTCGGCCACCTTGAGCGCCTTATGGAGTTTCACCAGAGCGACTTCGTTGCGGAAAGCCTCCGGGCGGTCCAGGTCGAAGTGATCCGCCTTGAGCAACTGCGCGATTTTCTCCCTCTTCCACTGCGTGGAGGCCGCGATTTCCGCGCTCAGCTTACCGGCATCGTCCGGATTCGCCGCCCATTTGAACAGGTCCAACAGGTTGTATCGGGATGCGGGCAATGCGTCGCGAAGGCTTGAGTAAGCCTGCATCCGACGCCACTGCTGCAAGGTCAACGCACTAAAGTCGAAGTCATCAAAATCGTCCGGATGACGCTGCCAGTAGCTCACCTCGTCAACAGTCAGATTGAAGCCGTTCACCAGTATCGCGGCTTTATAGAGATTGACGATGACCTCTTGTGTGCCCCGACCCGCGTCGTCCGGCAGCAGTGCGGAAGTAGGAATCGCTGCTCTGGGCGTACCGGCCGTCTTCCACTCAAGCTGATCGATGGCGAGATCGGTTGTTTCCAGCCAGTATAGCTTTCCACGTTTCAGTTTGATCGGATCGCTGGACCAGACATTGGACGGGTCGCCTTGCTGATACGGGAAAGGAACCTCCTCGCGATCCAGGGAGAGCGGTTGCGGTTGATCGTCGCTCAAGTTCGCAGTAAACGTGTACTCGCCATCCGCGAAGGGGATGAGGTAGCCCTGCCAGCGGGTCCCCTTTTCTGCGGGCCTATGCTTGATCTTCTCCAGCGCGCTCATGCCCGATTCGGGCGGGCTCCCAACAACCAGCGCATCCGACAGGAGCACGGTCGTAATGTCGTTCGTCAGGTTGGTCGCATCGGACACAGTATTGACTATCAGTTGCCGGGACAGCCTCTGCCGCAGGAAGGGCCGGAAATACTGGATGAAGTAGTACAGCTTGTCCGGCGCCGTGTTGCCATCCGTCGCGTCGGGATTCTGTGGGTCGGCAGGAAGGTTCACGTCGCCTGCCAGGAGGCGGTTTACCGATTCGATCTGATTCGGAAAGATGTCCGCAAGGGCGTCATTGAAGAAGTTCTGCGTCTGTTTGCCGAGCCGATCAATGGCATCGGACCAGGCGGAGTTGTCAGGAACTGCCTGTTTTGCCTCAGCCACTTCGGCATTTGTGAGGATGCCCGTAGCCTGGAGAGACACACCCTGGAGAGGCGCAGCAGGCGGGGTCGCGGCTTTCGGAACGATATATTTCAGCTTGAGAGCCAGGCTGCCAGTGAAAGAGATCGTCAGGCCGACCGGGGCATTGGTCGTGTAGACGGTTGTGCCTTCCAGCAAGCTGACAATCTGGTCAACCTCGGACTGCTCGAAGATCAGACCAGCTTCGGCGCGAACCAGATCCACGGTCGCCTGGTCCTTCTGGTCTTCCGGGATATCGGGATGGTCCAGGTTGATGCCGTTCAGTCCATCGTAGAGCGTCTTGCAGATTTTCAGGACGGTGAGCTTCGATGGGGCCAGAGGTCGCAGGGGATCGTCATGGCCGTGGATCATGTAACTGAGTTGGCGGAAGGTAAATCCCGCATCCTCCATGATTCCCCAGTCATGAAGCAGCCTGAGGGCGTCCTGTGCGGTCTCGAACGGGTCGCCGAACAGCGCGATCACGTCCTCCAGGTCCGTCACTTTGACGTGCAGGATTTTCGCGAGCAGGCGATGACGATAGAGTTCCGAGACGCTTGCCAGGGTCAGTTCATCCGGAATGCGACGGAACGCCCTGATGACCGCGATGTCGTCGGCCTTCAGCTTTAGCGCCGCTTGCAACACTGGCAGATGCTCGGATATTTTAGCCGATTGGTCCAGGTAGTTACCGTGCGCATCCGCCTGGAAAACGCCGTCGAGGGCAAGCAGATTCGGCGTAAGAAACAGGTTTGCGTAGAGTGACGTCTCTCCGTCCGTGCTGATATCGGCCCAGAACGCCAGCAGCTTAATCAGTGGCAGGCCAGTGAGATCCAGCAGTTTGCGCACCGCTACGAGTTGGTGCAGGAACCCGGTGGAGATACGTTCAGGCACCGGGCGGGTTTCGGGGCAGTCGATGCCTGTCTCTTCTTCTGAACCACCGCAGTCACCGTCCGCCGCTTTCCAGCTCTTCCTGGAATGGCGGGCCTTCCCGGCTTTCCAGGAAGCCCTGGCTTCCCTATCATGGCCGGCTTCTCCGACAGCCCCGGTCTCCAGGGCACGACGAGGTTCGCCGACACGGTCGGTCTCCCCATCATGACCGTATTCTTCGGCACGACCGGTTTCCCTGGCACTGCCGGTCTCCAGCACAATGACGGCATCCAGAGCAACGTGGGTGTCCGTGGCTGCCAGGGACTCCACGGCGTCGGTAATCTCCTTCAGGAGTTCGAAGCCAGGGGCTTCGCGATGGGGGTGCGCTGTCCCGGTGGGACTCGATGCGAGTCCTACCAGCGCTTTGTCGGTCTCATCGATTGTCCAACCGAGCTTGCGCCAGAGTCGAATAAACTGCTGTATGCGATCGTATTCAGTGGCTCTCAGCGCTGTCCCGTCGAGGTGCGTAAGACGCACGCTCTCCAGCGCGCAGGTGTCGCGTGTCGGCAGCCAGGCTGCCTGTCGCTCGTTGGAGAAGACACCGCGGGCATCCACAACAGCGATGGGTTTGTCGTCAGGATCGACCAGGAGGAGCGATTCTGTGTGGAACTCCTCCTTAAATTTCTTACCATGCGTCAAGGCGACCGGCCCTGCGAGGGCGGCCATCTGGTGGTGTTCCGGCATCATGCTGACGCCCACATGGCCGAGGGTGATCTTTTCCTCCGGATCTAAGATCTCACCCTGTTTGCGTAAGACACCCACAAAGCGGGCCTCGTGTTCGGCCTCCAGTGCAATCAGTCTGCCTTCGACCGGCAGGTGCGGTCCCTCACCCGATTCCAGAACGATCAGTTTGCCGATTCGTTCGAAGTTGCAGTAGACCCAGTTGTGAAAATCGACTCCCTGCAAACAGCTTTCCGGGTGCGCCGGATGACGGTGGGTAGAACGCCCCTTTGGTTCCAGCCGCGCGAGATGCGGCTGCATGCTGTTGAGGTATTCGATGAGCCTGGCAAAGCGGATTTCGGGAGACTTCTTGTTGTCCGAGTCTACAAGCGTCTTCAGAAACTGATAGCTGAAACGGATGCTCTCCAGAATCTCCAGGGCTGGCCCTTCTGGGTAGTCGGGATTGATGAATCGGGTCATCAACAGGGCGATCAGGTCGGTGTACAGGATCCCCGTTCGAGGCAGGAACTGCTTCTGCACGAATGTCAGGCCCAGCTCTTCAGAGCCTTCATGCTTGGAGCCCTCATGCTCAGCGCCTTTATGCTTAGCGCCTTCATGTTCGGAGCGTTTCTTGCTGTCGAGCATCTCATGCTCGGAACGGTACCCATAGTACTCGTGGACCGGTCTGACGCCGATGTGCGTTTTGTACTCGTCTTCCGTCAGGGCCTGCGGGCGCGTGAGATGGAAATAGGCTCTTGGCCAGAACGATTCCTGCGTCAGAAGGATGTACTCCTCCTGAGTGATGCCGAGAAACTCCGCATCGGCGGCACGGTCCTGAACCATTTCGTGCAGCCGCTGCAATTGGTGCGGATTGGGCGGCGGGTGTATGTTATCACAGGTTTCGGTGCGAGTGCGGAAGGTGTCCAGAAGTTCGTAACGGCTTGTGCCGAGATGCTTCAAGAAGATTCGTGCAACGTCGATCGGCTGGTGGTAGGGCAGATTGAAGGGATAGACGGCATCCTTGAGGATGCGATAGGCCTCACTGTTGACATGCTGCGGCTGTGCGAGCAGTTCGCTGGTTGTCTCGAACTCGACATTGAAGGCGTCCAGCCTGGCTTGCTTGGGATGGGTCGAACTGCTATCGTAGTCGCCCTGATGGACCACGAAACTCTCCATCACCTCGTTGACGAGGTCGACATACGGCAGGACGGCAAAGGTGTTTTCGCACGTCAATTCGAGCCGACCTAGATCTGGTCGGCGTCGGAACAGGTACTCCAGGGGCGTATGTCTGATGCCGGGATGGATGTTCGGGTTCGGCTCTGCCGGATGAGGCGGGTTGGGACCGAGGTCGTTGTTCCGCAGATACTGGAGGATCTCCACAAAGTACGCCGCCGGACTGTAGACGGAGAGGCAGTCGTCGCATTCGCACTCGTCCACGTTGCCGAACAAGGTCTCCAGGTTCAAGGGTGCCGCCGTCTGAGGAACCACGCGCCGCAACGCCTCCAGACGCTCCGCCTTTGTCTGGTGTCCATCAATGATCGCCAGGCCCGAACCGCGCACGGCTTCGCGCATCGTTACCAGCGCATGCTCATTGCGGATGTGCGTGTTGACGGCGTTCGTGTGGACCTGCTTCGCGGTCTCCTTACCCAGCGTCTTGCCATGCGCCCGCACGAACGTGGATTCCGGGATCTCTGCGACCCGATGCGCGGAGGTCAGGTTCGCCTTCATCAGCGCCGTAACGGCTTCAGGAACGTGGCTGATGGCCTTCACCCGCTGGAGGGCTTTCATTCCCTCGGCAACGCCGGTCCTGTGCTCCTCCGCAATGCCTTTGAAGGCGTCGGGATGTTCCAGTGCGGTATTGACGGACGTGGCGCCAATATCGTAATCGGGCTGGTTGCCCAGAAAACTTGCGATGCCGGAACGAATGTTTGCATCCGCGATGGGGACTTCGGCATCCTCAACCATCCGGTGCAGCACGGCGGTCGGTTCGGCGGTATACAGTCGCCGCCGCATGGTGACGGCGAAGTTCCGCTTCTTCTCCTCGTCCGTCGTGCCGGCTGTGTGTTCCGGCACGGCGTTCGGGTCCACCAGCGCGGCCAGCTTATCCACGTTGAAATGCATCGCCACATCGCGCATCTTGGCGACCTGCGGGTGCTCCGCCACTGCCTTGACGACGGGAGCGTAATCGTCCGTCAAGACAGCCAGCGCATGTGCCAACTTCACTTTTTCCAGCGCCGCCGTCGGGAGCTTCGTCTTTAGACTAACCAGAGCGCCGGTCCAGTCGCCATCGGCAGCCTGAACCGCATCGGTAACGATCTGTTGGTGCTCCGGGTGGGACAGCGCCGCATGAAGGACGCGCAGCCTCGCTTCGGAGCAGTCGGGAGAGGCCACGTGGTCCGGCCCATCGCTCGTGACACCCATCCCCTCGCCGTCGCCGCCCTGCGCAGCCTCCTCGACCTCCGAGGCGGGCGACGATGTGGCATCGCCCTGCTGATTCCACTTCACAGCGGACTGTGGTACCGAGGCAGATTCGTCCCGATGGCTCGTTGGAGGAGCCGCTGCCGAGTCTGGCCTGGGTTCCTTCTCGACGCTCTCCACGACGTGAAAGAATGCGACAAACGTCGTCTGGTCCTTCGCTGAGGGAGCCTGCCGGCTCCCACGGTGACCGACAGCGACATATTCGACGACATCCCCGGCTTGAAACCCCGGCAAGATGGCACGAAAATGCTGAGTATGGCTGGCAGTATCGTGCCTGAGCCCACGGGCGTGAACCGTTTGCGGTTCGCCCCCGTTGACACGGAAATGCAATTTCACCTGATTACCGGAGTTTGCAGGGCCGATCTCGACATCGATGGCAACCGCCGTACCCGCCTGGACCATATCTCCCGGTCCAGGCATATCCGGCGTACCATAGCGTAGTGTAATGCCATCGTGCTCAGTAATCACGGAGACCTCCACAATGCCCTATTGGAACTTCAGTTGAACGATAGCCTGCGGTTGCTTAACTCGGAGTGCAAAAGTCTGTTTGAGTACGAATGGCCATATATTGCCATTCAAGGAGTTCTTCTCCGGCAGCACCTGCACCGTCGGTCCCTGGTCAGGTCCCTGAACCAGGTCCATAGAGCCACCTGAGATCGAGAAGAAAACCCCGATTTTTGGCGGCAGTAAGCCGCTTCCATAATAGTGAACCGTAGCCTTGTTTGTCTTGGCATCCGTCTCTGTTACAATCCACTTCATCATATCTGCGGGGATTACGGTCGTGCCGTCGATAGCCGTAATAGAGTCCGCGAAGGCTAATGTGGGCAATATGATGCGGTATTCGTGGTAGAAGCCCTGTTGCTGAACGATACCAAGGGCCTGCGCAACGGCACGGACAAGGTTGATGCCATATATGTCCGGAGTAGCAACGTCCAGAAGGGGGACGGGGACAGACTGCGTAGGGTTCAAGAGCAGTCCGTTGTCCAGCGGCGGCCTGATCACCTGGAGTATATTTGTATACTGCGGCAGTTGCGAAAAGACGAACTGGCTCTGCGCATTCGGCGTTAATGCGCTGGCTCCGTTGAGGACAAGCGAATCCATCCCTTGCGCTGCTGCGGTGGCGGTGCTAATCGCCACATTAGCGATGATTGGAGACGTTGCTTCGTCTTTAACCAGCATCTGTCTTATTGCGAAACTAGCCAGTATCTGGCTCAGGTTGTTCGGGCTGGCTGTCTGATCTATTGTCAAGCCATCGGGACTCGGCACCAGCTTTTCGGCCGGCACGGTCTCCCCGTTCGCGTACGTCCCCATTGCGAGTGGAATAACTTTCAGGGACAGGGCGCTTTTCGCTATTTGCGCCTCAACCGCGTCGTCAATGGGCTGGGAGAGCGTGGTGTCGTTCCAACCCAGTAGTTCCTTGCGTTCCATGCGTGTTCTCCTTTGTTGCGCAGGTTGTTCCCACGCGTTGCCTGTGTTGTGTACTTCCGATGTGCGATGTTGTCGAGTACCAGACCGTGAACGACCCGGACGATGCAGATGCGTTATTCGCCGATCTGTGCCGCATTCATCTCCCCGCGGCCCACCTGGTAGTTCTCAAGGATCTCGTCGGCCGTCAGAACACGCGGGTAGATCGCGATCTCGTCGAGACGGCCTTTAAGAAAGCTGCCAAGATCGCGCGTACCAAAACGCAGAGGCGCATTCGAATGGACCGGAACAATGTCGTAGGCGCTATAGAGTGCGCCCTTCTGATAGGCTGCGCCCTGCGTTGAGTCGGGGCTGCCGCGCAGAACGCCGTTTTTGTAGATCGAGACGCCCGCCGTCGGGTCGTTCATGTCGCCGGGATCGTAACACGCCACCACATGAATCCACTCATGGTGGATCTTGTCCTCAAAATAGGCTCCCGCGCCCTGGAGGCCCTCCGGGTTCCAGATGTAGGCGGAGATTCGATTGGGGCGCGCTGAGCGATGGCTGTAGAAGCGGAACCCCCACTCATTGCCAGCCGGCTGCGCCTTACCAAGCCAGTGGATGTAATGCTCCGAATTCTCTCCCGCAAAGACGAGAAGATCCGGCCGCATCCAGACCTCTACTGTCAGACCGGCGCCGCTGGTCATCTGGCTGAACTGCACGCTGTCAGGAACCTCGACATAGGCGTCCAGACCGTCGAACCCCACAGCGGTATTCGGGTCGTTGGCGAGAGCCCCCGGCTCCTGGTAGGTCACACCGCCGAAATATGTTCCGTCGTGTCCGTTTCCTGTCTCATCAACTGCGGTCGGCCCCGTAACCTCTCCCAATCGCCAATATCCGACCGGGTTCTTTGCCAACACGATTGCGCGATAAGCCGAAGACCCCGGCCCCGATTGCGAGCTACTGATGTCCATGTCGTTACTCCTCCTCTTACCAAACTCGGTGCACCATCACCGTGACTCCCATAGATTGTGCATCTGCAGTCGCCTCGTTAAGCGCTGCTGTTTGCGCCTCGGTAAGAGGCGTGTAAGGCAATGCTATATCCAGCACTCGAGCCGTGTTCGGACCTATGATTACCTGGTGGCCTCCATGCGTCCAAATGCTCTCCCCAGGCCCAGCAAGTTCACCGGCGGCTTTCATCACTTTACGGTAGAGTCCTCGGCCTTGACTTGATTTCAAACTGGTGTCGATTGACTTCAGTTGACCAATTTCTAGGGCCGGCATTAATGGTCCACCCACATCATAGACAGCTCTATCAAAATTGGGAAAAGCACCATAGAATTTTGTCCCAGGCATGACATCTTCCAGCGCACGTTCGGCTCCTCTGCCTTGGGGCTCGTTTCCCCTGCCCCAAATGGTTAACTCTGGCATTATGTTGAAAGATGCTTTTGATGGTGTTTCTACTATCGTCGTTGCTGGCTTCGGCGCAGACGGTGCGGCAAGTTCCGCCTTTTCATATGATTTTGCCTCTGTGGCAACATCGGGTGGGGTGCGAGGATTTGGTGCAGTATCTACCGGTGCGCCCCACTGCTTTGCTCTTCCGTCCGGCACTGGCAATCCAACTCCTGAAGTAGCCGATCCCTTCTTAAGTCCTGAGACCGACATCATTAAGCCAGTCCCCATCATCTCGGAGGCAGACCTGTTTGCGTCGTCCTGGCGCTGTTCAAGTTGAGACTCTGTTCCTCTCTCGTATACTGGGACGCTTCCGCCTTCCGGATCCGTGTAAAGAATGATCCTTCCAACAACGGATTGGTCCTGCGGAAGTACGTCGGCAGATGGTCCCGCGTATGTGAAACTGGGCTGCGAGGTCTTTGGCAGCTCAGGTAGAATTTTACTCTCTATCAAAATCTGTTCTAATTTCACTATTGAGATTGGACCGAGCCCTGTCCTCCGAGCCAATTCGTGTGGATCGATGCCGAGAACCGCCTTGATGTGTTCCGTTGCCCTTTGTTCGGCACTATGAGATTCACCCTGCATACCGCTCGGGTCCGATACACTGATGGGACGACATTGGGTGTACTCATACAGGTTAACTCCGTCTGTAAGTCCCTTCGGATCTGTACTCGTCCACCTCGGAAGCCACAGTGCGTAATACCGTGCTCCATGATAGCTCAGACCGCTCTCCTCATCCCGCTCCATTCCCGTATAACGGTAGCGCTTCAGTTGCACTTCCGCCGCATTGCGCCCGGACTGATAGGCGGTCGTGCCGTAGGGATGGTACTCCTCATAGGAGATGATGGCGGCGTTCTCATCCAGTTCCACCGTGGAGGAACCCAGGTGGTTGCTCAGGGTATAGCGGAACAGGTTGCGTTTTCCCAGCGCGGGACGGTCGGTCTGGATTACCTGATCTACCATTAGCAGGCGCTGCTGACCATCGACAAGGTGCAGGGTCTCGATCTCTTCAACGACAATGCCTTGCGCGTTGTAGCGCCGGTACAGCTCATAGCCGCCGAGATAGATACGCTCTTCCAGCGTGCCGCCGTTGCGGGCCAGGGTCTTGCGGGTGCGCTGCTTGCCGGTGTCGTACTGGTAGTAGGCCCAGCCGCCCCCTGCAAGATCGAGGCTCCCGATCATGTCGCGATGGTCCCAGCGCAGATACTGGCCGGACGAGACGTTCGCCAGATTGCGCATATTGCCGTGGGTGTCGTAGAGGTAGGCAATCGCTTCCGCCGGATTGTCGGCATTCGTGCCGGTCAATCTGTTGCTATCGGGCGCGTACTGGTAACTGCGTGTCCAGGAACCCTGCGACCCCGCTGTATGGCGCATCTCCAGGATGTTCCCCACGGCGTCGTACCGATAGGTCTCGGTATAGTTGCGCATGGCGGCGGGATCCGGAATGGGGCATGGGCTCTCGGTAGGCGCGTCTCCCAGGTTCCGTGGCGCGCCTGTGGAAGCGCCGCTCTCGCGACCAGTTGCAGCAATCAGGCGGTAGAGGGCGTCGTATTCGTACCGGTTCCCCGCCGTGATTTGTTGACCTTGAAAGAAGCCGACCTTCTGCGCGAGGTCCTCGATCTCCGTAATGTTGCCTACCGGGTCGTAGGTGTAGTTCAGGTCCTGCAGCACCGTGGGATCCGGGAGGGCGCCGGAACAGGCATCACCAGCAGGAACCGGGCGGGCGCTCTTGATCCGTAGTAGTCGAAACGTAGTCGGATCGTAGGTGTTTGCGGTCACGACGCCGTTGCCGAGTCGCTGGAGCTCCTTCTGCCCCTTGACGTTGTAACGTATCTCCGTGATGGCGTTCGTGACCCGCGTATTGGGGCCTGGGGAGAAACCATTCGCGGTTTTCGTGGCCTGGATCGTCAGCTTTTCGCTCTGCAGAACACCACGCGGGCTGTAGACCGGCTCATAGACCGCGACACGGCTGCCTGCGCCGCGATGCCAGTTGTAGAGCCGTGTCATGCGCTTGAGCGCGTCGTATTCGGTGATCTGAACAAATGTCTCGGCTTCGAGGTTAGCGTCCGGGTTCGTCTGCCAGTCCGTTACCGACGCGGTCCTGTCGGCGATCAGGCGGCGTTGGACTTCGAGCGGGCTGCCTTTGAAGTCGAGCCGGATCATCTCGATGCAGCCGCTCGGGTCGTAGTGCCGCACCAGTTGGCCGAGCAGGTTGTTCTGCAGAGCTTGCGGGTCGTTGTCCTGCGCATCCCGGTACTCATACCGCTCGACCATCAGCGCCGGGTCGGTATTGATGCGCAGCCACAGCGCAGTGGGGCGGTGCAGGTTGTCGTAGTCGGCGCACGAGAGACGCTGTTCGTCCAGGAGGGCGTTGTTCACATCCTGGCGCTGATTGAAGTCCCACGCGAACATCGGTTTGCCGGCGGCGTCGTTAATCGTCCAGCAGTCACCGGAATCCATGCTGTGCTGATAGAGCAGGTTGCCGGCGATATCGTAGCACGGCACGCTGCCGATCGGCGCGAGGTCGCTGGGATCGTTGTTCAGCTTCGGCGGCATGATGTGCTGCATCACCAGATTGCCGCGCGCATCCCGAATCCAGAGCGGCTTGCCTTCCGCGTCCACCTTTGTGAAGGAGGTATCGCGCTCGTCCTGCAGTTGGCCGGCGGCGTTCTTCACGCGGTTAAAGGCGATGGAGATCACCTCGCGTCCCAGGCTATCCAGTATCGTCAGCGCGGGCGTGTCGGCGTGCTGGGCGGCGAGAGCGGCGGCGCGCTTCTCTTCGGGTACAGCAGAGGAGTCAGGGGCGCGTTGGGCGTACCAGAGGCTCTCCAGCACCGTATCGTTGGGGTCGAAGCTGGCCACATGCCAGGGCGAGAACGCGACGCGGCTCAGCGTGCCGTCGGGCAGGTCGGTCCGTATCAATCGCCCGGCGGCATCATAGGTCATCACCGGGGTGACGCCGTTGGCTTGGGGCATTTCGCAGCCGAAGTCCGCGCTGAACGCGGGCTCATACTGCTTGATCGGCTTGGCCTTGTTGTTGAGCACGGTAAGGCCGTTGATGATCCAGCGCAGCGTGGTCTGACCCACCACCGGCTCGGCCTGTACCTTCTTCATCAGCACGTTTCCGCTGCCGTCGGAGCATTCGAGGGAGACCTGCAGCGGGCTGCCAGCGCCTCCCACGGCGGAAGCGTGGATCTCGCGCAGGATGGAGCAGGCTCCCGCCGGTCGCGTCTCCCAGGCGGTGACATTTCCTGCGGCGTCCCGCGTCTCCCCAAAGTGATAGACAAAGCGTGTGCTTGCGCGCCCCAGCCACGTTCGCGCCTGCCCCTCATCGAATACGGTATTGTTGCAGAACGCCTGAACATCGGCTTCGAGAGGATTGCACAGATCGCTGCTCTCGAAGCCGCTCAGATCGTCGCCCTCCCAACCGCCCGCGATCGGCTTCCCCTTCATCGCGACCGCGATGACGTGACCCAGGATGTCGAACGCGGCCTCCGAATGGTTGCCGTTGACATCCTCCATCTCGCTCGGCGCGAGCAGGCGATAGTCGAAAGCGATTACGCGGGTGGTGTTGCCCCGCGCGTCCGTCGAAGCCTGGATAAAGAGATCGCGTCCGTCGTATTGCAGTGTGGTGACATTACCGAAGGGGTCGGTATAGCGCTCCGGCAGGTAGAAGTGCTGCGCGGCATCCGGCGCAAACCCGGCGATACCGGAGCGCACCCAGTACTGATCCCGAGAGTCGATACCGGGAAACCTCGCCGCGAGCGCGGCGCCGGACAGGTATCCGCTCACCGAAGCGTCATTGAGTTTGCTGCGCACGGTGACGCCGCTGCTTATCTCACGGGCGAGCAGGTCGGCATTCGAGGCGTCGCGGAAGACGCGATCCAGCAGGTCCCTGGTCAGCGCCAGTTTGTAGTCCTCGTACTTAAGCCCACGCGGGCCGTGTTGGCCTAAAGGCAGTGGGTCCGTCGGCTGCGAGATGCCGTCGCTATCCTTGAAGTACAGCGTACGTGTATTTTCCACAAGACGCATCTGGGGGCTCGGTCCATTGGCGAGCTGGTGGTACGGGAGCGGCCCCACCGAGATGGCGGTCTCACCGGGGCGTAGTTCCGGCGGGTAGGTTTGGCTCAGACCAAGCAGCCGAAAATCTTCGAGGCCGAAGTAGTTCCGGTCCGCGCGGGCGATGCGGGTCAGCTCGAAGGTCTGTGCCTCACAGGGCAGCCGCAGCCGGTAGTGCCGGATGGGCGATGCTGGGTTCGTGGGATCGGACTGCGTGATGACGTCGGCGGTGTAGTGCGTCTCACTGTAGGCGATGTGCTGTTCTGCCTGCACCGCACCGATCTGCGCGATCTGGGCGTCGCTGAGGCTGGGATCGACCGCCGCCATCCGCCTGCTATAGGCGACCGCGACGGACTGCTGCGGGTTGCCGTACTCGTCGCGGCGCAAGTTCAGCGTGTGCGCGATGCGCGGGTCGGGCTGCAGGGGAGTTGCAGCCGCCGGATCCTTCGGCAGCGCAAGCTCATACTGATAGGTCAGCGCTTCGCTCTCGGTGACGAAGAAGACGGCATGCCGGTTCTCGCCCTGGTGCTGAAGGCAGCGGATACGGCAGTTGTGAGCAGCAGCCGAAAAGAGCCGAACCGGGACCTGGCGGGCGGGTGTTCCGGCTGCGGGCTGCAGGGCATCCACATCGAGTTCGTACACCTCCTGCCGCAACACCATGCCCTTGCAGGCGCGAAGCGCCTCGCGCCATTCGTCGGCGCTGAGGTTTTGCGCATCGAGATCCGGCTCGGGCAACGGCTTTTCGTGGAAGCCGGCCTGGACGTCATATCCGGTCGGGAAGTATTCGTGCTGGAACTGATTGAGGATGCGGGTACGATCCAGCGCTGCCCCGGTGTGGAACCAGGTAACGGTCTTGACGGGCGGCTGATAGAGAGTCTGATCGGCGGTAATATAGGGGCTTTCAATGTTGGCTGCAGCGAAGAGGCCGTAGTCTTCGACGTCCACCTGCTCGACACGCCCGAAACCTCGGAACTCACGCTCAAGGCCGTCAAAGTAGCCGTGATGATAACTATAGGTGGCGCTGAAGGTCGTACCGCGCCACTGATCGCGTACGGTGACCTTCTCGACACATTGCACGGGGAACGGCAGCTTCGTTATCCAGGGAGTTCCTGCAAACTTGTCGGCGAGATAGAACTTTGTGGACGGCGCGTACTGAATCTCGGTTTCGCCACCGAGATTGTTCTTTGTACGGATGAGCAGGTGCGGTTTCTGGCCGCCCATGAGATCGATATAGCGTAAGGGCCGCTGGGCATCGCCGGGTAGAGACGAAGACCAGACCAGACAGGCGGTTCCATTGCCCATAAGGTCCACTGCCTGCACCGCGGAGAGATCATCTATGCGGGGGAAGCTGGTGAGCAGTTCCCTGTCGCTCCACGCATTGCCCGATTGGTTGCGGTAGATGGCGATCTGGTTCGATCCCAGATAGAGAATGTCCATCGTGCCGGAACCGTCAATGTCCGCCAGGCGGATGCGCTTCTGGCTGAACAGATCAGAGTAGTCGAACCACGGCGCATTGTCCATCGTCACTTTAGCGCCAAAGCTGCCGTAACCGATATTCGGCCAGTAACAGACTTCGCCGTTTCGGATCCGGACGAGATCGGTCAGTCCGTCACCGGACATGTCGGCCAGATAGATAGACTGTGTCCCATCGGCAAAAACGAGTTTCGGGCCCTGCTCTTCGTCGAAGAACTGCCAGGCAGTCTTCTGAGGGCCGAACCCCTCCTCGGCTAGTGACGGATGCCATTGAAAGACCTGGTCCTGCGTGATGAGGACATCGGCAAGGCCATCGCCCGTGAGGTCGACAAATTTCAGGTTGGGGTCGTCCCAGTCGAGCGTCGGCAGAGAGGTAAAGGGAGTGAATGTCTCCCACTCTCCGCCCGTGGCGCGCTCGTAGAAGCCCGGCGCCGGGCCGTGCAGCGTGACGACATCCGGTTGGCCTTTGCCTGCCAGATCCAGAAATTGGGCCTTTCCAGCGCCCAGCCTCAGCGCAGGTTGCGTGGAGACAAGCTCGATGGGCGCAAAACGGGCCGTCTTGCGCTCCACACCATCCGCCTTCATGAGATCGAGAGGACTGAGATTGCGTTTGTAAAACCAGCCGTCGGCTTGTTCGGTAAGGATGCCGGAGATGCCTTCGCCCTCCAGGTCTACCCACCGGTATTGAGCGCCATCCAGACCGACAGGCAAATTCTCCAGACTGGTGGAGTCCGCCTCGCGCACGGTAGGATCGATGGTGGCATCGCTATAGACGAACTCGACGGGCGGCAGCGATCTCTTGAGGTAGCCGGCATTGGGCATACGGTCGTAGCCGGACTGGGTTACAGAGAGCATCATCGAATAGATCGTTTTGCGCGTATCGGTCGGGTTCTGGCCGAAGGAGTAGGTGAAGTCCGTGGAGCGAACGAGGCCATCGTACCCCTTCTCGCCCGTGGGCAGGTCCGGGAAGTGGTGAAACATCAGGACGCGCCTGCAGAGCCGATAAGTGCGCGCCTCAAACCCGGCTCGATAGCTGGAAAACGGGTCCTTCCGAACGGGCCACGGCCTGGCGTTCGCGGTGGGAGTGGCCAGGGCGTCGTTGGGATCCGGGCTGGCCTCATCGTGTTCGCCATAATCGAACACGGTTTCAAACAGCCAGTCGGTGCGCTGACTTAGATCTTCCTCCGGCTGGTGGGGTGCAAGGTTGCCATATTGGATGCGTTTGAGATAACGCTGCGCCGAACGGGTTGCGGCTCCTCGATTCCTCTCCTGGGCTAAGGAGGGGAGGATACCCTCGGAGTTTTCCGCTTTATACGTATAGCGGATCGCATTGCCCTTATCGTCATAGCTTTCGCAAATCAGCCAACTGAAGATCCGGAGAGGATCGGCAGGATCGGCGATCCTGCTGTCGGAGGTGTTGCCATAGTAGGCGGTGATGTTGTCCTTCGAGATAGAACGCCAGAAGCTTTCGCCTGTGGTTTCGCTGGTCCACCGTTCGATCCGGGCGAAGAGACCTTCAACACGCGGACAGTAGCGCTGTATGTGATAGCGGATCCCCTGGATGCTGCCGGGCGCCAACGCTTCGCGAACCCATTTCCCATCCTTTTCAACAAGTGTCGGAACCAGATCCTCGGCTCCCGAGAGGAGGAACACATCCGATTCCAACGCATCGTGATATTGTGGGAGGCCTTTGTCCGTTTTGCGCGTGATCATCGGGAGGGCAAGATTCCAGCCCAGACCAAACGGGCCGTTCCCGACGCCCGAATCATAGCGCAGCGCAAGCTGCGGCCCAAAGCCGGAGCGCCCCGGACTGGTAGCGATCGGGACCGACATGGAACCCGTGCCGGTCACCGGGTTGGCAGCGAACTTCTCACCGATACCGTGTATCGCGCCCCCGCCTCCCGGCAACGAGATGGCGGGCGGACTATTTCCGCCTGCCTCATTGACCGCTTTACCGGAATTACTCGTGCTCTCTTTTTTGGGGTTATCGAACACCAGCTCTCTTCCTGAAGATGGGCCGATCCGATTTTTGCGCTTCTAATAAGAGAGTGTGGTATGTGGGAGGAAATGTGTCCTTTACCAGCCAAAATACCGGGGAAAATGATTGACATGACGAACGCGTGTGCAGCGCTGCCCTCGCGAGTAGCATCGCCCCTGGGAAAGAGGCTGGACAATGGAAGTCAAACCGGCAGATCCAGATGCGCAACTGCTTCTGAAAATGCAGACTGGAGAGATCGATGAAGCAAACTGGCGGGATTTTCGGAAGCGCATTCAGCAGTGGATTTGTTACCGCTATCCCTCTCTCCGTGCCACTGCCGACGATCTGGCAGGAGAGGCGGCCCTCTGCGTATTTGTAAGCGTGCACTCCTTTCGCGGCGAGGCGCGCTTCATCCGCTGGGTCCATTGCATTACCCGTCGCATTGTCAGCAAGCACCATGACAAACAAGCCAGGGTAGTTGTCATGTCGGTTGAAGACTTACCGGAAGAGGTCGTTGCAAACGATAAGATCGAGAAACGCCTATTGCACCTGGCGGCCAAAGCCGCCATGCAGACTCTAACGGAGCAGGAGCATCGTGTGTTCTTGCTGCGCGTGACAAACGATATGGACCATAAGGAGATCGCCCGACGCATCGGGATTTCTGACAATGCCTCCCGGCAGACGTGGATGCGGGCCATGGCGAAGATCAGACGTTATCGCCTGGAAAATCAGTGGTGAAGCGTCTTCTCTTCGGCTCCTTCAGGCCGTTGTCGGACTCGGCGAGGCGAAACTCCTAGGGGGTCGGGCTATTGGGTTCGATAGTGAGGTAGGAGATATAGCGTTAAGAAGCGAGATCGTAGGTTCGAAGAGGGCGTTGGTCTTAACCTGCCTGCGCCAAAGGAGAGAGTGCTTCTTTTCGCGCCTTCTCTGGATCTTCCGCTAACACGCCGAACATATCCGTCTCTTCTATCGCAGGATCGCGATAAAACAAGGAAGCCAGAGCTTCTTCAGGTGTCATTCGGCGAATACTTTCCAATACTTCTTCCAGTACTATCGGGCTATGTGGATTGCGCTTTTTCATATTCATCTCGCTCCTGAACCAGGGGCAAACTTATGCGAATTCTACCAAAGAAACCCGCAAAATGTAAGAAGCATCGCGAACGGCGATCTGGGTATGAGCCTTTGTCAAGATTTTGGAATTTTG
>Ga0070734_10002987_pt1 | contig 18829 bp, 19 predicted proteins | sample Coa_R1_8_FD_66444 | JGI IMG/M metagenome (GOLD analysis project Ga0070734, IMG submission 66444) | Surface soil microbial communities from Centralia Pennsylvania, which are recovering from an underground coalmine fire - Coalmine... | ecosystem: Environmental > Terrestrial > Soil > Unclassified ... | reverse complement strand
CGCCGGGGTCATCAGCGGCATGGACATGACGCCCGAAGCAGCGCTGGCCAAGATGTTCTGCCTCTTCCAGGAGGGCTACTCCGTGGAGGAGGTGAAGGCCCTCCTCCAGCAAGACCTGCGGGGCGAACTGACGCCTTCCCCAACTATTTGAGCAAGCCGCCATCAGAACAGCCAGACCACGAACGCCTCAGAAATTGGCTTTAGATGTCTCTTCAAGCGAGAAACACACATGCCTGAGAATAACCAAGCTATTTTGGAAACGCCACGACTGCTCCTGCGCCCCATGCGCCTGGAGGATACGGACGCTCTGCTCGTTATCTTCTCCGATCCGATCGTCATGGCCTCGTTCGGCGTAGTTCCCTTCACGCGGGAACAGATGGAGCGATGGTTGCAGCGAAATCTGGACCACCAATCCCAGTTCGGCTATGGCCTATTCTCGGTCATTTTGAAATCCGAGGGCGTCTTAATCGGCGATTGTGGCCTGGAACGTATGGAACTCAAGGGCGTTGCAGTGGATGAACTGGGCTATGATTTTCGCAGCGCCTATTGGAACCAGGGCTTTGCCACCGAAGCGGCGTCTGCGGTCCGGGACTACGCTTTTCAGACACTCCAACGACCCCAACTCATCAGCCTCATCCGTGTCGGCAATGAGGCGTCCCGGCGTGTGGCAGAAAAGGTAGGAATGCGCCTCGTGGAAGAGATCCTCCGCTATGACCAGCCGTATTGGAAGTATGCTTTGGAACGGAACTGATACGGTTGGCTTTGCGAAGGAAGCATTGAGTAGACAAACGGTTTGTTAGGGGGCAGACAAAAGTTGCTTTGAGGCATAGGGTCTGCTATAATGCGAACGGAGAGCCTGTGCAGAAGAGAACCCGTGCAAACAACACCCCTTTATGTGACCCAATTTGGAGCCGCTTATCTCGGTGATTCCATAGCTTTGCTGGACGAACTGGAGAGTAACTCGGTGCAATTGGCGCTGACTTCACCGCCGTTCGCCCTGCAACGCGAGAAGAGTTATGGTAATGTAGAGCAGTCCGCTTATGTGGATTGGCTTGCCGCATTCTGTGCCAAGGTATATCGCGTATTAACTCCCGACGGCAGCTTTGTGCTCGATCTCGGCGGCGCATATGAGAAGGGCCGTCCGGTGCGCTCCCTCTACAATTATCGCGTTTTGATCAAACTCTGCGACGAGTTGAATTTTCGGCTGGCGGAGGAGTTCTTCTGGCATAATCCCACCAAGCTGCCCTCGCCCATCGAATGGGTCAATAAGCGCAAACTACGCGCGAAAGACTCCGTAAATACCGTCTGGTGGTTGAGCAAAAGCGACTATCCAAAGGCAGATGTCCGGCGGGTGCTGGTACCCTATTCCGAGCGTATGAAGAAGCTGCAGAGTGATCCGGAAGCCTTCTATACGCCGAAGATGCGGCCATCCGGCCATGACGTCGGCGCGAAATTCGCGACCACAAACGACGGCGCAATCCCTTCCAATTTGCTCCAGATCGCAAATACGGAGAGCAATTCGCGGTATCTGCAACTCTGCAAAGCCGTTGGCGTCACCGCACATCCGGCGCGTTTTCCGCAGAAGCTTCCCGCCTTCTTTATCAACTTCCTGACGGAACCGGGGGATAAGGTATTGGACTTCTTCGCAGGCTCCAACACGACCGGGGTCGCAGCCGAAGAGGCCGGACGAAAATGGATGGCATTCGAACTGGACAGGCAGTATCTTACAGCATCGTCCTTTCGTTTCCTGGGTAGGGAAATGAGCGAAGAATCTGTGAAAGCGCTCTATCAAAACTTGCTGACGAGTTCGGAAACGGTCTGCCTGCCTCAGACCACCCAGGGGCGATTTACGGAATTGCTGGAGGATCGGGCTTTGTTGCATATGTTGCTGTCGATTTAATATCATATATTCCGAACACCGACTGGGTACGTTACATTCATCACCACAAAGCTCCTTGTGTGTCGTGGTCTCTCTGTTGACGATGTTGGTTCTTCTGATTATAGCAAGCGGACATCCCACAGGCGAAACAAAAGCAGGGCGCAGCAAGCAGCGCCCCTACGTAGTTTTGCTGATTATCACATTTACCTATAATAGCGGTATGTGCTGCGCCTTCTGTTCCTAACATCTTCTCTCTGTTCGGGTAAAAGCAATGCGATACGATCCAGACCGACACCATCGTCGTTCCATTCGATTGCAAGGGTACGACTATTCGCGAGAAGGAGCCTATTTTATCACGCTCTGCGTTCACAATCGCGAATGTATGCTCGGGGCAATTAGCGATGGACAGGAAATGGAGCTAATACGCGCCTATATCCACCATAATCCGCTGCAATGGGCAACCGACAAAGAAAATCCCGATACCAACGCAACATTGTAGGGGCGCTGCTTGCTGCGCCCTGCTTTTTCGTCGTCTGCCCCCTCAATTCTGCCGTGAGATCATTTTTAGGCGAGAATGTCATGCACTACCTGGCCCTCCTCCGTAGGGCCGATGAGGCGATTGTTCAAACCCTGATACTTGATGGCGAAGCGGTGGGATAGAGGCCTAACTGGATCAGGCGGAACCTGCGGGGTGAACTGACGCTGCCACAAGGGCGTCCGCCCAGCCCTTCAGCGGGAGGATTGCCGTACCACAATGGGCACATAGCCGACTTCGAGGCCGCGCGGCGGCTTGACGAGGAGGGCCGGATCGAGCGTGGCGAGCGTCCCCATACCGGGCGGAGGCATGTACTCCTTGTTGGGGGTCCAGTGGGCATGGATCTGCTCCACAAGGGCCTGAAGGCGGCGCTTCTCCGCATCGGTCAGGTCGGCGTCCTGGAGCGCGGGCTGGTCGATAAAGCGATACCAGTAGTAGGTGACGATGCTGCCGTCGGCGAGCTTCGCCGTGAAGGGGCCGGCCTTCGGGCCGGGCTTATGCCAGCAGTTGTCTCCGCCTTCCGGAGAGGTGTAGGTCTGATCCGTTGCTGCCGGCGGGAAGCGCGCCTCCTTCAGCCCCGTGGCGTCGGGCACGGCATCTGCGGCGACGGCCACAAGCTCTTTCCCCTCCTGCCGCGTATACTCTGGAAAGGAGCCACGCCGGACTTTGCCGGTCCAGGGCGTGAGCGCGGACGGCTTCCACTGCAGGCCGAAGGTGCTGCTATCGAAGGCGCGCGTCTCCACCCAGTTCTCGCAGCCCCGGATCGGCAGGTTCTGCTCGCCCTGCCGCACAGAGAGTGGTTGGGCTTTGCAGGGCGGGACGTGTGCGCCTTTCGTATCGAAGCGACCGGAAGGGGCCTCTCCGCCGGCCAGCCAGCGCTCCACCTGGTTGTAGAGCGCCTCTTTCGAGTAGTGCGTCAGGTTGTGGATCAGGATGGTCCGCCCCTCCTTGTCCGCCGGGAACTGCAGGTGGGGGATACGGTTGTAGGTTACGCCCCCGGCGTCCTGGCCCACAAAGCGGGGCACCGTGTTGATCTCGATGGCGCCGCCGGTGACCAGGCCCGGTCGGGCGTCCAGGCCCCGCGCAATCGCGGGAGCGTGCCTGCGGGAGATACGGCTCCAGGTGACCGGCGTGTAGAAGGCTACCGGCCCTTTGAAGTCCGTGGCGTTCAGGAAGAGCGTCCAGCACTGGTTGCCGGTAGAGACCGGCAATCCTGCCGTCGTGGTCTTCGGCTCGGTCAGCGGCAACGCCATCCAGGCATAGCCGAGGAGGTCGCCGCACGTGCCATCCCGGAAGGTGAGCCCGTCCGGCGGGACCAGCAGGCGCGAGCTGAGCTGCGCGATGCCCATCTGATCCGCCTGGAGCGCTATCGTATTGCCGAAGCCCCAGCCCGGCGAAGAGATCTCATGGTTGTAGCCGTTGGGGGTCCCGTTCATGCGAAACTTGGCGGTGGGCGATCCGAACCGGGTGCTGGCCCAGAAGCCGAGCCCGCCCTCGATGGTCTGGAAGACATCGCGGTAGCTGGGGCCGCGCTCCGGCCAGTTGTCGCGGGCCACCGTGCCGGTCGGCAGGAGCGGGTAGTCGATCTTCCGGTTCTCCGGCACGATCCAGATGGAGGCCAACCCGATCTGGAAGTCGCGCAGCGGGCGCTCGACCAGCGGCCAGGCCCCGGCGTAGAGGCTGACTCCGTACCCATACTCCTCCGGCGGGGCCGGAACATCCATGCTGATATAGCCGGCCAATCCCTGCGACACGAGCTTCGGCGGCGGCGCGTCCGCCGCCACGGCATACGTTCCGGCGGCGAGGATCGCAGGCAGAAGCAGCACGGCGTTGCGGCTAAGTGGTCTCATCACGCTCCCTCCTCTGACGATGCCCCGCCGGACGCATGCGCCTCCCGTGCGTAGGCTATCGCCTGCTCCAGCGACATGGCGCACCCCTTTGCCCAGGCCGCCAGGAACGCTTCCTCGCCCAGAGCCTGACGCACTTCCGCCACGTCCCGGCCGTACTCCTCGGTTGCGTTGGGCGATAGGGGGGAACCAAGCTCTTCTCGCAATGCCTCCGCTGCCCCCCACAACGCTGCTGCCTGCTCCAACCTCTCCTCTTTGAAAGCAAGCCCGGCGAATGTCTCCAGAGAGAAGGCCAGGCCGCGCCGGTCACCGGTCTCACCGTAGATTGTCAGGCTCTCTTCATTGTAGGTCCATGCGGAAGCATAGTCTCCCCGATTAGCGGCCATAACTCCCAGGTTATTGAGCGAAACAGCAACGCCGGTCCGGTCGCCGATCTCTCTCTGGATCGCCAGGCTCTCTTCGTAATAGGCCCGCGCGGAGGTATAGTCACCCTGAAAATAGACTACATTCCCCAGGCTGTTCAGCGCCATAGCGCTGCCAAACCGATTTCCGATCTCTCTCTGGATGGCCAGGCTCTCTTGCACATAGGTGCGCGCCGAGGCATAGTCGCCTAGATTCGTAGCCAGAATCCCCAGGTTGTTGAGTAGGACGGCGATCTCGCTTCGGTCGCCAATCTCTTGTATGATGGCCAGGCTCTCCTCCAAGTAGGCCCGCGCGGAAGCATAGTCGCCCTGGTTTTTGGCCACATTCCCCAGATTGTTGAGCGAGCCGGAAGCGCCAGACCGGTCACCAATCTCCCTCTGGATGGCCAGGCTCTTCTCATAATAGGCCCGAGCGGAGGCGTAGTCGCCCATGTTATCCGCCACATTTCCCAGGTTGTTGAGGGAACCGGCAATACCGGCCCGGTCGCCGATCTCTCTCTGGATGGCCAGGCTCTCTTCATAGTAGACCCGCGCGGTGTCATAGTCACCCAGATTCGCGCTCACCCCCCCCAGGCTGTTGAGGGAACCGGCGATACCGGCCCGGTCGCCGATCGCCTTCCGGATTGCCAGGCTCTCTTCCGCATACGCCCTTGCGGAGACATAGTCTCCCTGATGAAAGGCCAGTCTGCTCGCCCCATGGAGCACTTTTGCTCGCTCTCGGGTCCGCTCGTGACCTCCCGCCTGGCTCAAAGCCCGCACCGACCACGCTCGCCCCTCCGAAAAATAGCCCCGTGTCCCCCAGAACCGCTGCAGCACCCCGCAGAGCCGAAGACTTTTTTCCGATCCTGCCTCCTGAAGGCTCCAGTCCAGCCCCGTCCGAAAGTTCTCATGCTCCTCTTCCATGTGCTGCAGCCACCTGGCCTGATCCGCCCCCATCAGATGCGATTCCGCCTCCTCTGCCAGAGCCAGGAAGTAATCCCGATGCCGCTCCCGTATTTGCTCCGCCGCTCCCGTGGCCATCAACTTCTCTCTGGCATACTGATGCATCGTCTCCAGCAGGCGATACCGCGCCTTTCCTTCTCGCTCCTCATATAACACCAGGCTCTTGTTCACCAGCGCCACCAACAGGTCGAGGATCTCCCACTCTTCAACCGCATCGCCGGCACAGCAGCGTCCTCTCCGCCGCATCGAGCAGGTCGTAACTCCAATCGATCATCGCGCGCAGGGTCTGCTGACGCGGAAGCGCGGTTCTACTCCCGCCTGTAAGCAGCCGGAAGCGATTGTCCAGGCGCGCGTTGATCTCTTCCACCGGCAAGGCATTCACACGCGCCGCCGCCAGTTCAATCGCCAGGGGGATCCCATCCAGGCGCTGACAGATGGATACCAGGGCAGGAACGTTCTGAGGGGTCACGGTAAAGTCCGCCTTTGCGGCCACGGAGCGCTCGATGAGCAGATGTCCGGCTTCGTAACGGGATATGCTCTCCGGCGTCTGCGGTTGCTTCCGATCCGGAAGTGAGAGCGAAGGAACCCGATAGGCGCTCTCCCCGGCGATCCCCAATCCCTCCCGACTGCTCGCCAACACGCTTACCTTCGGACAGGCTTTCAGGAGCGTATCCACCAGGTGAGCGGAAGCTTCCAGGACATGCTCGCAGTTGTCCAGCACCAACAGCAATTGTTCGTCTTTGAGAGCGGCGAGAAGGGTGCTGGTAATCGGCTCGCCTCGCACTTCTCGGATTCTCAGGGCCTCCGCCACCGCCTGTGGAACGAACGCGGGGTCCGTCAGAGGAGCCAACTCCACCAACCAGACCCCCTCTTTGAACTCACCCAGAAGCTCGGCTCCTACCTGCAAGCTCAGCCTGGTCTTGCCTACGCCTCCGCTTCCGGTCAGCGTCAGCAGCCGCGTCTTCCTCAGCAAGGCTTTGATTTCCGCCAGCTCCTTCTCTCTGCCGATGAAGGAGCTAAGTTGTGCAGGCAGGTTGGTAGGCAGGTATTCGAGGGATTTCACAGGAGGAAACGCCTGTGGGAGTGCAGGGTGCTGCAGTTGCCAGATATGTTCCGGAGCGGCCAGGTCTTTCAGCCGGTGCATCCCCAGATCCTTCAGTGTGACCGCATCGGGCAGACTGTTACAGACGAGTAGATACGTTGCCTGACTGATAAGGGTCTGCTGTCCATGCCCGATATCTTGCAGCCTTGCCACGTGATTGAGCGTCGGGCCGAAGTAGTCGTTGTCCCGCGCCTCGGCCTCTCCCGTGTGAAGCCCCATTCTGACATGGATCGGTCCGGTCTCTCCCCACTCCTCTGCCTGCAGGGCTAAGTGGGCCTCCAGAGCGGCGTTCAGCGCGCCGGGAGCGATAGGAAAGGCAGCATAGAAGGCATCCCCCACGGTTTTGAAGACATAGCCTTGATGCCGTTCAATGGCTTCCCGTAACAGGGCATCATGGCGCGCTAAGGCGAGGCGCATCGCATCCGGACAGCGCTCCCAGAGCCTGGTACTGTCTTCGATATCGGTAAAAAGAAAAGTGATCGTTCCTGTAGGATGGCTCAACATCCGTCTCCCGTACCCTCAGTATCGCATGTCTGAATATTCGCCTGGATCGCTGAAATTCCTGCATGAGAGCCTCCTATCTTGTATGCGCATCGTGGATCAGATGACTACCTTAGGATGATTAGATGACTACCTTGGGGTAGAGATAACTGCGCAGAAACGAAAGCGTGCGCTCCCAGGCCAGCCGGGCGGATTCTGCATGGTAGGCATCGGGGCGGTCCTCCTCGAAGAACCAGTGCCCTATTCCCGGATAGACGTAAAAATGAACCTCTCTTCCCGCCGCCCGTATGTCGGCCTCCATCTGGCGCGCCTGATCCAGCGGCTCCCAGTCGTCGTGCTCTGCGAAGTGCCCCAGATAGGCTGCGCGTGAGGTGGTAAAGTCGACCGCATAGAGGCCATAGAACGTCACCACGGCGGCGACCTCATTCGGGCGCAGGGTGGAGAGCAGCAAGGCCCAGGCAGCCCCGAACGAGCAGCCCACCACCCCGACGCGCTCTCCCTGGACCGCAGGGTGGCTGCGCAAGGTATTCAGGGCCTGAAGCGCTCTCGTTTGGGTTGTCTCCAGGTCCACCTTGGAGACCAATTGTTCGGCTTCCTCTATCGAGGAGGTTACCGCCCCCGCATACAGATCCGGAGCGAAAGCAACAAAACCCTGCTGGGCGAGGCGATCGCACAGCGTCTCGAAAAATCCGTTCAGGCCCCACCAGGCGTGCAGGACCAGGACGCCCACTCCCTTGCCGGAGCGCGGCAAGGCCAGATAACCGCTCGCAGTCTTGATTCCAGATCGAACTTCCATTCCCTCTCTCCTTTACCGTAGGACTTTCCGGTCTCCGTTTGTCTACGCTTAGTATAAGGGCAAATGCGGAAGGATTCGGCCCGCATTCGCGGAATTAAAGAGCAACCCAGGAATTATTTTAATGAGGGGAAAAGGATGTATCATCCGACAACGCGTGTCCTGGCCCTATTGGAGCTACTGCAGGCTCAGGGGCGCCTGAGTGGGCCGGAGCTTGCGGAATGCCTGGAGGTGGATATTCGCACGGTGCGCCACTATGTGGCGCTGCTCCAGGAGATGGGCATTCCGGTGGAGACCCTGCGCGGGCGTTATGGGGGCTACCGCCTCCTACCCGGCTACAAGCTACCTCCTATGATGTTCACCGAAGGGGAGGCGTTGGCGCTGATGCTGGGCCTGCAGGCGGCAGAACGGCTGGGGCTGACGGTGGCCGCGCCCGCTGCCGTCGGCGCGCGCGCCAAGTTGGAGCGCGTCCTGCCGCTTGCCGTCCGGGAGAAAGTTCAGGCCACACTGCAGGTCCTGGTAATCGAGGAAGCGCCCCCCTATACGCCGCCCATGTGTGGCGTGGTGGTCACTCTGAGCATGGCGGCGCAACAGCAGCGTCAGGTGGAGATCCGCTACCGCTCCTGGCAGAAAGAGGAGACCGTGCGGAGGATCGCTCCCTACGGGGTCGTCAACTATCAGGGGCGCTGGTTTGCGGTAGGTTACTGCTATCTGCGTAATGAGATGCGCATCTTCCGATTGGATCGGGTGATCTCCGCGGAACTGCAACCGGAGACCTTCGAGCGCCCTGCCGACTTCGACAGCCTGGCCTATGTGGTGCATTCGCTCGCCATGACGCCGGGAACGTGGGAGATCGAGGTGCTATTGAAGACGAGCCTCACGCAAGCCCGTCAGTGCCTCTCCGCCTCCCTCGGTATTCTGGAAGAGGTCCCTGAAGGGGTCGTCCTTCGCTGTTGGGTTCAGAGCCTGGGCTGGTTTGCGCACCTCCTGGCGGGCCTGGAGTGGGAGTGCGTCATTCGGCAGCCGTCGGAGCTACGCGAGGAGATGCGCGCCCTGGCAGACCGAGCCATCGTCCTGGGGATGATGCGCTAGGGAGTTTGTACCATGAAGAACCGTTCGGTTATTTAGTCAATCTGAGTGAGGCGTACCGGAGCGGGGTGTACTCATGGGGTGATGTGCGTTTACCCATGCTTCTTGATCCGATAGCATGGGCAGCGCACTGTCCGGCACAACGGGAACGCCTTTCGCATTGACGGAAGTAACGCGATCCGCAGAGAGATTCACGATCACCCAGCCATCAGGATACTCGAATCGGATGACATCCATTCCCTGGCGCCAGCGCTCATCGTATGCTACCTCGAGGGCTTGCATGACCTCCTGCCGCTGCATCCCGAGCTGCACCGAATTGAAGGCGTGTGTTGCCTCCGGACCGAGGGCGATATAGCCCGGATCGTTGTCTTCTCTGCCTTTTGCCTGCTGGCTTTTGCTATCATACCATTGTGCCATGACAGATACGGTACGCTCTTGTTTGGCTTGTGGCAGTAGGGCGATCAGAGCCAAACAGAACAAGAATAGGAGTGGCAGACCGCAACCGCCCACAATGGCCCATGGCGAACGCCTGGGGCCATTCATGAGCACATTAGCACGGTATTTGTATTGCATGCCTTCTCTCCTTCCGATCACTATACTACCCTACGACGCGGCCAGGTGGAAAGTATGAACGATACATGGCGCAGGGAGATACGCTCCGGAGGAGAGCATGTGGTTCCGGGGATGTGAATGACTCCCCCTCCTCCTTCCCAGCGAGGGCGAGCGGGCGCGGGAGAGGAGTTAGGCAAAATCCTTGACTCTTGCACCTCCGCTTGCTATAATCACCAGGGTGAGGGGCAACACTCAAGGCGGAAAAGGGGAGTAAGTTACAATGCTGACCAACAAGCCTCTTCGTGCCTCCCGTCCAGTCCTATTCATTGATCGCCTAAGCGCCGATAGGTTGGAAGATTATGCCGCCGGTGCAGAGTTCGAGTTGAACGGCCCGGTGGGGCTTAAGTTGGGCAGCAGGGGGACGGAAGCGAGGTAGTGATCGAGGAGAATACGATATGCAATACAATTCCGGAGACGATCTTCAATGGCTGGAGCCTCACCTTACGGATACATTGCCCAACCATATAGTAAGAGAGCCTTTCAAGATGGACGCCAAGCGCGATGGGATGAAGATGATGGCCACAGAGGATGCTTTTCAGAAGGGACTTGACGAGAAATATAGAGGTACAGAACTCATCCATTCAGGCCGATTTATCCCTTCTATTTCAACTCCCATCGGTAACATGGAGTTCATGGTCTGGGAATTAAAAGCGCCAGACGGAGTATTTCTCTACTTGCAACACATTAGACCTGCTATTGATGATGAGACGGCAGAATGTATCAAAGAAACATTTCAACCCAACAGGGCAACATCCTGAGAACTGCGGGATTGCCTGGTTTCAAGGCGGTTTCCACTATGAAGAATACTTCTGTACTCCTTCTGTCCGCCTTGGCCATCGCTCTCGTGTTCTCCTGCCTTCTGATTCGCCTCTACTCGCTGGAGCGCCAGGTCGCCAAGCAGCAGGAGCAAATCGCAAAAGATCGAGAACAAATTGTTGTCCTGTGGGAGACGGCGACACAGGTGCCCGAAGAGTTTAAGAACGTTCGTGATTCGACCGGTGGAAATACTTCAGCGCATACCTTTCTTGATGAAGACGCTTTTAGAGAGCGTGAATACTGAAGTAGAGGCGTTGGAGATTGTCAGCAAAGAACGGTCTGAACAGAGAGAGAATATGCACATATGAGTACGGAGACGGGTTGTAATCGGAGGTCTGCTGCATATCACGAAGCAGGCCATGCCGTGGTTGCGTGCCTGTTAGGCATTGATTTTGAGTATATCAGTTGCGAGCCAGGAGAGGGTCACTGCGGATATTTCAAACCGAACGATAACTGGTACAGCAAAGAACATATGGAAAGCCTACCCACAGAGGAGCTTAAGAGGCAGTATTATGTAGAAGCATTGCAAGCGAATCGAAACGAGGCAGAAAATCTTATTGCAGTCCTGCTGTCTGGTCTGCACGCGCAAGTTCTTTCGGGAGAACCTGTAGAAATCTACCACTGGTTCGCTGATAAAAAGGAGGCTTGCGGTTTAGCGATTTGGTTGGAAATAAGTGATACAAATATAATCCCCGATGATATGGTGCTGGAAAGTACGAACCGCGATTGCATATCACGGGGGCAGAACCATATGTTTGAAAAAGCATTGGATTTGGCGGACCGCCTAGTAAAAAGCAATCGCCATGCAGTAGTAAGTCTTGCAATAGAACTCGAAAGCAAGGGTTGCATGGTGCGAGATGAAGTATTGGCCGTCTTGTCTCCGCTCATCATGTCAACGGCAATCCCTTCTTCTCCCAATATTTAATTGTCAACCTGCTTAACAGGCCGCTGTTTCCAGAATTTGAGCCTATCGAGCTGTCTTCTACGCAAATAGTTCCATAGATGTTCCGCGCTTTTGGTTTCTCGTTATCGCAATTCGCGTGCGAGACGCAGCCGATATTCGGGCATTTTCGTCATTGGATCTCTCCCAATCGTCCATCTTCTGAATTCTCTCCTCTCCCCAACGAAGAACGAGCGGGCGCGGGAGAGGGGCTAGCTTCTACGGTGGCGGAGGGCGAGCATCTGCGCGCTCGACCTCTTCCATACGCAGCAGGAGGGCGGCGAAGTTCGTCACAAAACCCCAGCGACATTTCTGACTGCTTGACAACCAAGCGATTGTGAGATAGCATGTAAATGGTTACCCCTTTGTCTGCTTGATATTGAGCACGAATACTGTTATACTATCCCCAACCCCGTTCCCTCTCAGGAGAGACCTCAATGGAATTGCGAGCGGCATTGCTTTGCGACGCTGCCAACATTAGCGAGGCCGGCAAAGTCAATATGTTGGGTGTCTATAGTGTCATTCATTCCTATGCCGTGCCGTTTCCTCATACAATCATTCTGGTATTGATTTTTGTGGCGAATCCGCTTGAACTTGGGCAAACACATGAAGTTTCTATTAGGATAGTTGATGAAGACGCGAAAACTGTTGCTAAACTGGAAAGTCTACCAGTTCTCGTGCCGAACAATCCAGGTGACATCAAACCCCAAGTAAACGTGATATTGACCCTCCAAAATATGACTTTTCAGAAATTTGGTCAATATCAGTTTGAGATATTAGTAGATGGCGAGCGAGCAAGTGAAGTTTTGGCACAGATTCTGCCAATATCTCGTATGATGGATGAATCAGAATGAGCGCCGCGTCCAAAATCCTTGCCAAGATGCGACGCACCAAGGCGGATTGGGGACCGCAGCATTTTCGTACTCTATATTTAGCGTTCGGGTTCGAGGAGGAAGAAGGTGGGAACCACACCGTGTATATTCATCCAAAGTATCCGGAGCTACGCGCAACAGTAGCACGCCATTCCCCGTTGGCAACAGGATATGCGCAAACAGCCCTGAAACTGATCGACAAGTTGAAAGAGTTAGAAGGGGAGGCTGATGACAATGGAGAAGATGACCAATCTGACGATTGACGACTATATGATGATGCCCTATCGCATTGAAGTTTATGAGGACCGCTGCGGCGAATCCGTTTGCTATATGGCCTATAATCCTGAACTGGAAGGATGTATGGCGCAGGGAGATACGCCTTACGACGCTGTAAACCAACTCAAGGAGGCGCGGCGTCTCTATATCAGTACCCTGCTCAAGCGTAACTTGGCAGTCCCTATTCCATCCGATTATAGCGAGCAACCTATCGAGTTTAAGGTAGTTCCCATGTCTAATGCCGCACCTGCTAAAGGGATCGAGTATATGCTTGCGGCATAGACGCAGGACACCTTGGCGTCTTACAAGCCCTCTGCAGCAACATACCTCTCAGCACGCTCTAGATCGTCCTCTGTAGGGATCACATCGCTCAGAGTTTGGATCTTCTCCAATGCTGCCGCGTATCGCTCGGCGAGTTCAATATCCTCGGCTGTCACCCTCTCATGTATACTCATACTGGTTTGCTCCTTTCCTTGGAGGGAGGGAGGCGTTTACCCCCTACGGCGGCGCAGGATGCGAAGGAGTGGTTTGATCTCCTCCATACGCAGTAAGAGGGCGCAGAGCAGGTAGGTCAGGCAGCTTGCGGAGAAGCAGGCCGCGAGCAGGAGCAGCGACTGGCGGGCGACGTGGTGCGCCGTATCGGGGAAGAGACGGTCCTGGAGCGCATTGCGCAGGAAGAAGCAGACCAGGCCGGAGACGCCGGAGGCGACGGCGATCTTAAAGACCTCAACGAGCAGCTTGCCGCCCTCGATGCCCCGGAGCTTGACGCGCAGCCGCCAGAGCAGAATGCTGGCGTTCATCGCGGCGGCAATCGAGGTCACCAGCGCCAGGCCCGCGACACCGCGCGTGGCGTTCACGTCCCCGATCCCCGTGATCTTCAGCGAGAGGACGTTGAACAGCAGAAAGAGAACCGTGGAGCAGGTCCCGATAATGACGGGCGACCGGGAATCCTGCAGGGCATAGAAGGCGCGGGCCAGAATGGATTGAGCCGACCAGCCGAAGATACCGAGGGAGTAGAAGACGAGGGCATTCGCCGCCTGCGCCGATTCATTAGGGCCGAACTTACCGGTCTGCAGGAGCAGTTGCACGATCGGCAGCGCCATAACGATCATAAGCACGGAGGCGGGAATGGTCAGGAAGAGGATGAAGCGGAGGCCGTAGTTGACCGTCGAGCGCATGCCCGCGATGTCATCCCGCGCCGCCATCTGAGAGAGCGTGGGCAGAATGGCGATAGAGATGGCCTGGGCAAAGATACCCAGCGGGATCTGCATCTGCCTGTTGGCGTTCATCAGCGCAGACTGCGCCCCCTCGCCCAGATAGGAGGCGAACGCCTTGCTGATGAGCGGGCTGACCGAAGGCAGCGCCACGCCGAGCAGGATGGGGAGCATCAACTTCCAGACATCGCGCACGCCCGGATGCTTGAGGTCCTCGCGCAGGTGGCTGGTAACCATCCTACCGCCCAGACGGCGCAGCATCACCCACTGGAGCAGAAAGTTGCCGAAGATCGCCCCACCCAACGCCCCCCAGCACATGCCCGCCGGCCCCAGCGGCGCGGCCAGGAACGCCCCGCCGAGAATGATGCCCAGGTTGTAGATGATGGGGCCGAGCGATTGCCCCCAGAAGTTATGCTTTGCCTGCATCGCGCCCATCATCAGGCCGCCAAGGAAGAAGCAGAACTGCGTCGGCAGGAGGATACGCGTCAGGGGGACCGTGGCAGCCACATAGCCCGCCTTGGGGCCGACCCAGCCGGGGTTGGTGATCTGCACAAGCTGTGGGGTGAAGATCTCGCCCAGCACGACCAGCGCTGTCACGACGGCTGCGGTAACGACCATGACCACGCTGAAGATGCGCCAGGCTTCGTTTTTCTTTCCCTGCTCCAGATACTTGGTGAAGACCGGGATAAAGGCGGAGGAGAGCGCCCCACCTGCGATCAGGTAGGTGAGCAGGTCGGGGACGGTGAACGCGGCGTTATAGAAGTCGGTCTCCAGGCCCTGTCCGAACTGTGCGGCGATCACACGGTCCCGGACAAGGCCCAGCAGACGGCTGATGAGCACGGTCGCCATCAGAAGCGCGGACGCACTTAAAATGCGCCGCTGCGTCTCCCCGCGCCCGCCTGAGTGACCGTCGTCGCCAGGCGGGGCGGATGGCGGCGGCTTCATCGTGGTAGACATAATGGATTCGATTATACCCTATGACCCCCTCACCCCAACCCCGCCCGCTCATACTTCGCTGGGGAGAGGGGCCGGGGGTGAGGGGGGCTGCTACTTGTCGGAGTGTACCGAGGCGCGGGCATTTGCGACCGCATTCCGGTACTTATCCGACATCCCCTTGCCGGTATACCAGTTGACTTTCTCGGTATAGACCCAGACATACTTATCGGTCGTGGCAAGCGCATGCTTCAGCGCGTTCTCAAACTCATCGGGCTGGAAGTAGTTCTTGGCCGTGTTGTCCGGGTCCCAACCCCGCGTACTGTAATCCTTGTCCAGCCAGAGGCCAAAGCCGACCTGCATACGGTCGCTGTACTGATCCGGGATCATCGAGAACTTCTTGGAATCCGCCACGATCTGATGTAACTGCTCAAAATGGCTCTTATCTTTGGTCGGGTAGGCCAATTCCAGCGCGTCCACGAAGGTGGCGTCCTTGGTGGTCGCTTCCATCATGCCGTCAATGAAGGGAGGGAGCAGGCCATAGATGGAGAAGGGAGCCGGGGCTTTCTCCTCCAGGATCATAAACGAAGTGGCATAGGTGAACAGGACGGTTATGTCGCTCTTTTCGGAGACCAGTGCCGCGCCGAAATCGTGCCCCCGTTTGCGGGCCATATCGCGGTACTCCTCGAAGGTGTGGTTCCCCTTGCCCGGCTGGTTCTGGTAGTAGAAAACGCGCTTCCCGTACTGCTCCGTGTCGAACATGATGCCTTTGAGATGGCCCTCTTTGCAGATCCAGGAGGCGACAGCCGCGTTCTTCACGATGGCGGACCAGCCCGCATCGTCGAACCAATCCACGTCGCCTGGCTCGACATTGAACCGCAGAAAGTTATCGGTGAACTTCTTGAAGTGCGTTCCCCGGAGTTGGTTGACCGCAGTCTGGAACTGCTCTTTGGTGTAGGCCTCGCGTCCAAAGGATGTCTTCGCGAAGTTTATCTGGCGCTTTCCTTCCCAGCCATACGCCCCCAGCACCACGCCGTCGAAGGGCGCTTTCTCATACTCGGCGATATTATCGTGCAGCGAAGAGGGGTTCGGTTGGTCGTAGCCCCATTCGATGATCTTCGGCGTGCCCGCCGCGCGGGCCTCTCTACTCCGGGAAAAACGCGAAACGGACGTGCGGGGACGCCGGGTGTCTTCGTCGCGTTGCGCCAGCAGGGGGGCAACCAGGATCAGCAGGGCGCAAACACCCCCGAGCGTGGTATAAACATTTCGTGACATGGCTCTTCTCCTTCGTACCTGACGCAGGTCCGGGTCCGATGACCGTGGCAGGATATTCCTCACAATACGGCGAACTCCCCCTCAGTTTACTCGTTTTTGGCGGTAAAGTCGACTCCGGGAACTTCCGGAGCCCTCCCCGTTTGACACTGAGTGAAGGGAGTGGTATAATTCGCTATAGAAGTATCGCCGGGCCATCATATTCCCGGCGTTTCTGTTTTGTCCAGTACGCAGTCGCAGCCGGATCGTGACATCGTCTTACCTGTGGGGAGGCCTGGGTGAAAAGGTCGTTCAAACGTTCGCTATTTCTCCTGCTGCTTGCCTGCGCCATGGCGGCAGGCTTTCTGGAGGGCCGTGCCTTAAACACGGGAGCCTCCAGGCGCCCCGGTTCGCACTCGCTGTCGCGTATCCTCTCGCTAAACGCCGGACTGGGTGAGAACGGCGCGCCGGCTGCGACGGATGGGACCTCCGATGTGCCGCCCGCCGAAGTCTTCGAATCGGTGCTGGACCATGTGCAGCACGAGTTCGTGGAGAACGGCAACCACCTGAGTGACGCCCGGCTCACCGACGGCGCGCTGGCGCGCATGCTCGCCTCTCTGGAAGACCCCAAGACCAACTACCTGGAGCCGGAACTGCGCCAGGCCCGCCAGGACGAACTGCAGGGGCATTTCCATGGGATCGGCGCCGCCCTGACGGTCGTGAAGACCCACAAACTGGATGTGGACTACAACTACCTCACCGTCGTCGCCGTGATGCCCAACAGCCCCGCAGAGAAGGCCGGCCTCAAAACAGGAGACCATATTACCGAAGTCAACGGGCACTGGGTGATCGCCTATCCCGTGCTGGCGGATTATGACCGGATCCTCCGGGAGGTCAAGGACGAAGGCAAACGGCGGGACGCGGAGGATGAGGCCGACAAAAAGCACAGCCGGGGCTATTCCGTGGTGCGCGCCCTGTCGGCGCTGAGCATCGGTGAGGGCAAGACGGTCCAGTTGACCCTCGAGCGGGCCGGACAGGCTGCGCCGCAGAAGCTGGCGCTCACGACCGCCCGCACGGAGGTCGCCCCCGTTACCTTCCGACAGCTTCCCCATCGGATCGGCTACCTCGGCGTGCGCCAGTTCAATATGCGCGCCGCTACCGATATCAAGGCCGCGCTCTCGCAACTGGGCGCGGATTCCAGGGGGTTGATCCTGGATCTCCGCTCCAACCCCGGCGGCGTCCGCACCGCAGCAAAAGCCGATGCGGATGGCTACAATGCCGCCCTGTCGCTCCTGGGCGCTTTCACGCGGCGCGGCACAACGCTCGCTCAGATCGAACGCACTCCCAACCATCGCGAACCCCTGAAACTGAACGAAAACGGTTCCCCCCTCTCGCTCCCGCTCGTCGTGCTGGTGGATCAGGGGACGGCCAACCTGGGCGAGATGGTCGCCGCCGCCCTCCGCGACACCGCCCACGCAAAGGTGATCGGCACGCCGACTTTTGGCGACGATACGCTCCTGTTCTTCGCCGTCCTCAAGAGCGGCGGGGGGATCGAGATGTCGTCCGCCCACTTATACACCGCCTCCGGAATGGACTTAAGCAGAGGGGTCCAGCCCGACATGCTCGCAAACCCAGGCAACGATCCCGCCGTAGACGCGGCGCTGCAGCGTGCGCTGCGCGCCCTCGGCGCATGAGAGGCAGGTAGATCGAACGATGACTTCCAGTCCCGAAATGAAACCCTCCGGTGGAGCGCGCATTCTGCTGACGCCCTTTGTCCTCTCGCTGATTTTTGCCTCCATTATCGTCGGGTACGCCAGCGCGGACCTCTTTCCCGGCGCAAAGGCCCGATCCGGGGGGGCGGGCCGCGTCTCTCAGATCGCGCAGGGGTCGGATACGGATTCGGACGATCCGGGATCCGCGCGCCAGGGCGTGTCCGGGGGCGGCGCGTCGGACCCGCTCGCCGCTTACAAAGACGCGCTGGAGCTGCTGCGCCAGAACTACTACGGCGCACCGATAGACACCAAGATGTCACGCCAGCTCACCTACGAGGCGATCCGGGGCATGCTCGGCAGTCTGCAGGACCCCTTCACCAGCTTCCTTGCGCCCGAAGAGTGGCAGGACATGGAGGCGATGACCGAGGGCGACTTCGATGGGATCGGCGCGATCCTCCAGCAGGAGGGAACCACCCTCCGGATTGTGCACCCCATTGACGGCAGCCCGGCGGAGCGCGCGGGGCTCAAGGCGGAAGATGTCGTGATCGCTGTGAACGGCAAGATCATCAAAGGCAAGAACATCAACGATGTCGTGCACCTCATCAAAGGCCCGCCCAACACCAGGGTACGCCTGACCGTCCAGCGCGGCAAACAGACCGTGGAGCTCACCATCCTCCGCGCGCGCGTCGAAACGCCGGTCGTGCAGCACTGGATGGAGGATGCCCAGGCCCGGATCGGGCATATCGTTCTATCGGAATTCAACAAGAAGAGCATGGCGCAGTTGAACGCCGCGTTCACCGACCTGGACCGGCAGGGAATGAAGGCCATTGTGCTGGACCTGCGCTTCAATCCGGGGGGACTGCTGGAGACCGCCGTGGATGTGACCAGCATGTTCGTGCCGACGGGAACCCGGACCGATCTGAAGAACAACGTCATCATCATGCGCTATGGCGACAGCCATGAGGAGGGCGCGGCCCTGCGGCCTCTGGAGCATAAGTATGGCGATCGGCCGCTCGTCGTCCTGGTGAACGGCAGCAGCGCCTCCGCTTCGGAGATCGTCACCGGGGCCATTCAGGACTATGGCGTCGGCACG
>Ga0070734_10002986_pt1 | contig 18837 bp, 12 predicted proteins | sample Coa_R1_8_FD_66444 | JGI IMG/M metagenome (GOLD analysis project Ga0070734, IMG submission 66444) | Surface soil microbial communities from Centralia Pennsylvania, which are recovering from an underground coalmine fire - Coalmine... | ecosystem: Environmental > Terrestrial > Soil > Unclassified ... | reverse complement strand
TGCCGACCGCGCCGCTCAGTATCGACAACTCCTGCCGACCATGATCAAGGACTGGCGCTCCCGCTTCGGTGTCGGTGATTTCCCCTTCTACATCGTCCAACTCGCCAACTTCCTACAGACGGATGCCGAGCCGAAGGACGATCCCTGGCCCTTGCTGCGCGAAGCCCAGTCGTATACGGCGCAGACGGTTCCGCATAGCGCGGTGGCTCTCGCCATCGACATCGGGGATGCGCGCGATATCCATCCCAAAAACAAGCAGGAGGTAGGACGCCGCTTGGCGCTTGACGCCGAAGCCCTGACCTACAAGTTGCCGGTGGAGTATTCCGGGCCGAACTATCGTTCCGAGAAGATCGAGGACAATCGTATTCGCCTCACGTTCGATCATCTGGCCGGAGGACTGGCAGCAAAAGGCGACAAACTGATGGGTTTTGCCATCGCCAGTGAGGATAAGAAGTTCGTCTGGGCCGACGCGCAGATCGAAGGCAACACGGTTGTGGTCTCATCGCCCAGGGTGTCGCATCCAAAGTACGTCCGCTATGCCTGGGCCAACAATCCGGTAGCCAATCTCTACAATAAAGCGGGGCTGCCCGCTTCCCCGTTCCGCACGGACAAGTAGAGGCCCTCATCCCGCAACCCCCGATCCCGACGCAGCGTGAGGGGAGCTTTGATGGGACCTTTCTCTTCCCCCTCTTGCTCTGTCTTGGAGCAGGAGGTGGGGTGGGGGCCTTCCTGGTGAGGAAACGACGCAGAGCCGAACAGAGCAGACAGCAGAATGCGACGGCAACGAACAAAATAGAAAGAGGAGACAATCACATTGGCTGACAAAGTACGCGTGGGCATCATCGGGACAGGCGGAATAGCGCAGGGGCATATCCGCCGCCTGCTGGCGAACCCGAATGTGGCGATCACCGCCCTGTGCGACATTCGCCCCATCGCGCTGGAGAAGACGGTCGAGCGCTATCCCGATCTGAAGGCCGTGCCACAGTACGACGACTTCCGCAAAATGATTGCAGCGGGCAACCTGGATGCCGTGGAGATCTGTACGCCGCATACCACACACTATGAGCAGATCATGGGTAGCCTGGACAGCGGGCTGCATGTTCTCACTGAGAAGCCGATGGTCTGCACGATTGCGCACGCCCACGATGTCCTCAAGAAGGTAGAGGCGACCGGCAAGACCTTCGTTCTGAATTATCAGCGCAGCTATCAGCCGGAGTTCCTCTACATCAAGAACGCCATCGCCTCCGGGGAGTACGGGGAGGTGCAGTTTGTGCAGGGATTGCAGGGGCAGGAGTGGCTGCGAGGCTGCGCCGGAACCTGGCGGCACGATCCCGCTCTGAGCGGCGGCGGGCAGCTAAACGACTCCGGCTCCCACATGCTGGCGATCCTGCTCTTCGTCACCGGACTGGAGGTGGACAAGGTCTTCGGTTTCATCGAGAATCTGGGGGCTGCCGTGGACATCAACTCCGCCCTCAGCCTCAAGTTTACCAACGGCGCTATCGGCAATATCTCCGTGGTGGGCAACGGGCCGAGTTGGTACGAGGACATCACCATCTGGTGTTCGAAGGGCGCATTCTATATGCGCAACGGCAAACTGGAAGTGAGCGATGCGGTGGGCAAGCGCCACACTCCGACCGCCGAGGAGTTGCCCAAGGGGAGCAATCCGGACGACAACTTCATCGCCGCCATTCTCGGTAAGGAGGAGGTCGGCTCGCCCGCCATTTGGGGCCTGCGCGTCATCGAACTGACGGAACCGGCCTGGAAGTCCGCTGCCTCCGGCCAACCCTCCGCCGTAGAGCGCTAAACTTCCCTCTCTCCTCAAACGCACTCGCCCCGGAAGGATAGACCTTCCGGGGCGCATTATGTAATTTCTACTGCTGCACTCCGGTCTTCTCTCTTGTCCCAGCTTCCTGTCATGTTGCCTGGAGCACTTTTAGACCGATCGTATTCAGAAGGCAATCTGTTACCTCAGCTAAACGTTTCTCGGCTAACTCTCCAACACATGCGCGGTGTCCTCGTTTCAATCTCCTCATCGAAATCCCTTTTCACGAAGGAGAACGTCAGCCCAGGCGTCGTCGTTACTTTCGAGAGGAAAATAGGGTGCTTGTGCATAGTCTATGTCTCCCGAATACAGACTATCGTAGCAACGGTCAAAAAGAGGCTGAAAATCAACAACGATGTTGGGCAAATCCGCGGTGAGAGGAACATGGAAGATGGGCAATCGCTGTTGTACCCGGAAGGGCCATAGTATGAAATGCCCGGGGTTTGCACCCCGATGGAGCGCAATCAGGTAGTCCCCTGCTTTTGCCGGCGGTCTATCATAGCGGTAAGGAGCCAGCGTAGGAGTTCCAGTGCGAAGAAGATCGATTTCGAGAAGATTCGATGTACTCTCCAAAACTTCTTGCTGTTTGGTCAGGTAGAGATCACGGCCTGTCCTACCGGGAGATTTGTTCGAATGGCTGAGTAATTCAATGACGGTCACGACCTGATAGGGCGCTTCCGATGCCAATATCTCAATATAGACTTCCCTCACTTCGATGGTATCTACTATAAAGAGGATTGGAGGATCTTCCATTACAGCGACTGAACTGCCTGTGTGTTGGGAAACGGATGTCGTTGGGCGTTCGATAACGGCCACATCGGGATATATAATGCGTTCCGGCTGCATTATGTAGCAGCGTTCGTTCATCCGTGCCTTGAAGCCCGGCGGTAGAAGCGCATTCAGGGTCTCCGTAATCAAGAAGATCAATCCATTATGTAGCCCCGGCCAGAGTGCTGGGGCCTCCAGATAGGGATCCATTCCGGGAAACGGGCCGGGCATTCTTCTTCTCCTTCAGGCACAGTTCCAGTATGTCTGGGTTTGTCGTAACCATTATTCGCGCTGCTCGCTCCGAATTCCTATCATAGTGCCAGGTATGCTTCAGGATCGGAGGGAACGCAGTCGAGGCCGAAGACCCCGGAGAAGGCAGACTCGACTACAGGCAAGACCTCCTCGACGGTGACCGAGCGGTTGAGCAGGCGGGTGAGGCTGGTGACGCCGTAGTCGCGGATGCCACAGGGCACGATCACATCGAAGTGAGAGAGGTCGGGACAGACGTTGAAGGCGAAGCCGTGCTGGGTGATCCACCGGCTGGTCTTGATGCCGATGGCTGCCACCTTCTCCGGGCGGGGCGTGCCCATACCTACCCATGCACCTGTATAGCCCGGAAACCGCCCGCCTTCGATGCCATAGTGTGCCAGGGCACGGATCAGGGTCTCCTCCAGGTTCCGCAGATAGAGGTGCAGGTCGGGGCGATGGGGCGGCGACTGCAGGTTCAAAATAGGATAGCCAACGAGCTGGCCGGGGCCGTGATAAGTCACATCGCCGCCCCGGTCGGTCTCCACGACATCAAAACCCATCTTCGCCAGCCACTCCGTAGGCATGACCACATTCCCTGGCTCCGCGCCTCTGCCCAGCGTCACGGTCGGAGGATGCTCCAATAGGAGCAGCGTGTCGGGGATCTCCCCCGCGAGGCGGCGGGCTGCCAGGGTGCGCTGCATCTCCCACACTTCGCGATAGTCGCGTCTGCCTAACCAGCGCACCTCACATACGGGCATCTGCATGCTCTTTACTCCTCATTACCGTTGATTCCGAAAGTCGGTAAGGCCGCTGCGAACGCCAACATCCATTATGAGGATGCCGGCGTCTCGGATTGGCCTAACGCGGTATCCAGCTTTCGGCCCTGCGCCTCTACCAACTGCATCAGCAGGGTTTGCTGCTGCTCCAGGTGCTGCAGGATCACTTCGATCTCCTTCTCGGCCTTGATATTCACCTCGAAATCGCTTTCGGCGCGCAACTCGGAGTGACTGCCCTGAATATTCTGCCCAACCATGATCAACGGCATCAGAAAAATCTGGATGACATTGCTGATGAGCAGATAGGCGACAAATGCCGGAAAGGGATCGAATGCCTTCCAGTGCAGCGCCTCCACTTCCGAAGCCAGGATATTATAGCCCGTCCAGAGGACGGTCCAGACGAAGATGATCAGGAAGAACCCCATCGTTCCCACCCGTTGCGTAATGAGGAGCGCCAGGCGGTCCATTGGCTTTAGTTTTGCTTTGTGTTCGCGATTGACGTTGCGTATCGGCTTGCGTGTGGCGCGTATTTCGGCCAGGGTAGGCGGCGCGGTAACGGTTGGACGGGGGTCAGGTACGGCGGTCATGGTTCTCTCCTTCGGCGATTTAATCCAAAAATGGTAGGAGACGCTCTCAAGCGTCCTGCCAATTATCAGGTCTCTTATTCTCCCTGCGCCCGGCTTTTCCTGCTCAGCGCCTGTATGGTTGGAGGCATTTCACACCGGTATTACCCGAAAATGACCTTGCGTCCGCAACGCTGTTGAGGTACACTGTTCCCTGCAAGATCATCCGAAGGAGACACCCGAACGTGACGCAAATCGCACTGCCTGAACGCCCCCTCACCGCGGCCCCGAATATCTCTCGCCTCGTCCCCTACCGGCATGGCAAATCCATCGCGGAAGTACAGCGAGAACTGGGGATCACCCGGATCATCAAACTCGCCAGCAATGAGAATTCGCTCGGCCCGTCCCCAAAAGCCCAGGAAGCCGTCCATGCGTTCGCCGCAAAGATGCACCACTATCCGGATGCCGTCTCGCACGATCTGCGCCATGCATTGGCGGAACGGATGGGCCTCTCACCGGACAGCTTTGTGTTCGGCAATGGCTCCGACGATGTGATCCACCTGCTGGGCGTCACGTTCCTGGAGCCTGGTGATGAGGTGATCCAGGGCGATCCCTCCTTCGTCCGTTACGAGGCGGCAGCGATTTTAAACAATGCGCCCTGCCATATGGTTCCTCTCACCCGCGATTGGGTACACGATCTGGAGGCGATGGCGAAACGTATCAATGTGCAGACCAGGATGGTCTTTATCGCCAATCCCAACAATCCTACCGGAACCCTTGTCGGGCGAGATGCGCTGACGCGATTCCTCGACCGGATGCCGGAGCGGGTGCTGGTCGTGTTGGATGAGGCTTATTATGAGTACGCTGCGCATGTCCCCGATTTCGCCGATAGCCTCGGCTACATTCGGGAGGGGCGCAACGTCATCGGGCTGCGGACATTCTCCAAGGCGTATGGCCTGGCCGGGTTGCGCATCGGTTATGGGGTCACGCGCCCCGAGATCGCCGACTGGCTCAATCGCACCCGTGAACCGTTCAATGTCAACCTATTGGCCCAGGCCGCAGCCGTCGCGGCGCTCGACGATGAGGCGCATGTTGCCCGCACGCTCGCCATGAACGAAGAGGGCAAGCGCGCCTTCTACGCGGCATTCGATGCTCTCGGCCTCCCCTATGCGCCGACGTACGGAAATTTCGTCTGGGTCGATGTCCAGCGTGACTGCAAAGCTGTCTTTGAAGCCCTGCTGCATAAAGGTGTCATCACACGCACAGGCGATATTTTTGGCGCTCCCACCCATCTGCGTGTGACCATCGGAACGCCCGAGGAGAACGCCCTCTTCCTCGATGCCCTCCGTACAGTCCTGCATCCACTCTGAAAACACAATACGCTTATTGTTTCTAACACAACCCCGCGTCTCTGCCTAAACACCCCCTCTCCTTGTGAAGGAGAGGGGGTGTTTAGGCGCAGAGTATATAAGGTGTTCTGAGGGATTGTTTCTGCCATGCCGGGGGGGATCAGGCGGCGCGAAGTTGGGGGAGCGATAGGGATCCCGGGAGGGAGATAGGCTCTTCATTCAGAAACCAATCCTGCTCCGGGATGCGCAAGAATGCTTCCACCACGTCCGGGTCGAACTGCGTTCCCGACGCCTTGGAGATCTCTTCGCGCGCCTCCGTATAGCTAAGATGCGAACGATAGGCTTTGCCCGTGAGCAGCGCTTCCAGGGTGTCGCTGACAGCAAATATCCGTGCGACCAGGGGGATAGCATCCTGAGCCAACCCCTGTGGATAGCCGGTTCCGTCCCATCGCTCATGATGGAAACGGACCACCGGAATGGCGCGTGACAGGAGCGAGCTGGAGGCGAGGAGTTCCACGCCGACCAGCGGATGGCGGCGGATCTGTCGCCACTCGTCGTCAGTCAGTTTGCCCTCTTTGCGCAGGATCTCATCGGGAATGCCGGATTTTCCGATATCATGCAGCAGGGCTCCATACGTCAATTGCATCAGATCGCCGGATGTTAGACGGGGAAGCAGCGGACGTGTGGGGCGCTGATCTTCATAGTAATCGATCAACTGGTGTGCCAGGCGCAGCGCGAAACGCGCAGTTCGCCGCGAGTGTCCGGGGGGCTGCACATGCCGCCGATCCAGCAGCGCCAACAGTTCGGATAGTAAGGCGACGGGGGGATCTTGCAAGAGACCCTCCAGGCCACCGTCGTGTGCATCGCGGATCGTTAAGAGTAATGAATTCTGTTCTTGCTCCGAGTCCGGCCAGCAGAGTGCGGCCCGCGATTCCGGACCGCCCTCCAGAACGATATTCCCGGCAAGGCAGGAAGCCGCCACTTCTTCGGGCGAGACGGAGACCGCGGTATCGATTGTCGATGCCTTCGATCCCTCCGTTTCCAGAAGCGGACTGGGAGTAAAGATGCTGACGCAGTTTCGGCCTGCCGACTTGGCTTCGTAGAGCGCGACATCTGCTCGTTGGATGAGAACGGGGGCTGTCTCGCCGGGAAGATACTGGGTCAGCCCGATAGAGACGGTTATGTCCCGATGCGGAAAACTTTCGGAAGCAACGGCAGAGCGGATACGCTCCGCCACCTGGCTTGCGGTGTTCGCCTCCGTATCCGGCAGGATCACCGCGAACTCCTCACCACCGTAACGGGCCGGAAAGTCGCCTTCGCGCACGATATCCTGCAGAATACGCCCGACCTGCTTCAAAATTACATCGCCCGCCGGGTGTCCAAATTGGTCGTTATACTTTTTGAAGTGATCGACATCCAGCAGCAGCAGGGAGAGAGGAGCCTGGGCACGCTGTGCACGGGCTATCTGGCGGGCGATCTCTTCCTGGAAACGGCGATGGTTTGCCAGACTGGTCATCCCGTCCGTAGTCGCGAGTGCGGCCAGTTGCGCATTGGCAGCCTCCAGCGCCAGGTACTGCGCCTGGAGTTCGTTTTGAACTGCCATCAACTCGGAGTTCATCTCCATCAAAGCGCCGGTCTGTTCCATAGCCGCCTGGTGCTGCTGCTCCAGGGTAGTGTTGGCTTCACGCGTCTGCCGATGCATCCGCTCATTCCTCAATGCCAGCGATACATGGTGCGACAGGGCGGCGAGAAAACGCATTGCCGTTGGGCGGAAGGGGAGTAGTGCATGGGTGTATGAGGCGCCCTGCGAAGGCATGTCCTCATCCGGGGGCCATACGCCGAGATGCTGACCCCAACCATGCTCCGAAGCCCAGACCAGGAGCAGGCCGAATTGTTGGTTCTGATCGTTGAGAGCAAGCGTCAATTGGGTACGGGCGCCGATCACTTGCAGGGCTTCCCTGATTTCCCGAGGATAGAACTCCTGAATACATGGCGCGGATAGATCCTGAACGGGGCTTTGCAACAGAGAGGTGATCTCCGTTTGCGAGGTATGGATATCCATGGGCAGCGACGGGAGGTGGGGTAAAGGCGTCACCAATTGACCTGTAAGAGAGTAGGAACCGTCCGGCGCCGTGTGGTTGAGGAGGATCGAGGCGGCAGGATAGCCCATCTCGCAAACCTCCTGTACAATCTGAGGGAGCAGAAGACTGCAGTCACTTTCGCCGGCAAGACGCGTCGCTAATTGTTGCAGATAGTCCGAGAGGTCCTGTCGTTGTTTGGTCTCGCGAAGTTGCCGTTCCGTCTCCTCGATCTGACGATTGTATTCCCGCGCGATTCTTTGGTTGTGGAGGGCGAGCGAGAAAAGAGCGCATGAGAACGTCACGAGGCCGGCGGACAAGAAGCGATTCAGGTAAGAGCCAAGAGGGAGCATCAGCGTCGCGGCGAAGCTCAGGATGCAAAAGATGGCCGGAACGCTCCCACGTCGCAGAGAGGCCCTACTGGGGGTATGAGGCGATTCCGCCGCTGCCTTCTGAGAGGTGAGCCCCGCGCTCACATGTTTCCATCGCATAGTAAGGATCTGCCTCGATTTCGTTGTAGATATAATACGTGCTTACGCTCCGCCTGACGGGTATTGAGGGTAAGCTCTATAACGTGCCGCCGGCGTGGGCGGAGAAAAACTAGCAAAATGATGAGCTATTATTCGGCAGCTTGGTTTGGATTTAGAGGGTAACACGCCGAAAAGAGTATGAGAGGATGCGTAAAGAGAAGTTTTAAGCGGAGGGCTCGGAGATTTCGCCGGTGTCGGCGCGCCAGGGGCGGAAGCAGATCTTGATCGCCTGCTGACGCTCCAATAGGTCGATCCCCTCCCCGTAGCGCTCAAGGGGCAGGTGTGTCGTAACCAGAGGAGCCAGGTTCAACCGCCCGCCCGCAATCAGATCCACGGCGTACTCTGCAGCGGCGCGACTGTGGCTCGGATAACCGCAGAGCCGCAGGCTGCCGTAGTGGCGTGGGGCGAAGGTATAGTCCTCCCGTTGGACGCCGAAGAGGGCGACGAAATCGCGGGTATGGTCCATCGCGAACTCGACCGACGCCTTGGCGCCCACACAGTCGATGGTCAGGTCCAGCGCGGCGGCTCTGGGGCGGGCAGGGAAGCGCTCCGAGAGGTCGTCACGGGGGTCAAATGCAGAGTCTACCCAGAGGGAAGCGGCGTATTCTCGTCGCACGGACGACAGGTCGAAGCCAATCACCTCCGTGGCCCCCTCCGCCCGCGCCATCTGCGCCGCAATCAGCCCCGCCGGCCCCAAGCCGGTAATGCCGACCCGCTTTGGCCCCAGCGCGTTCATCTCTTTGAGCATCAGGAACGTCGCCCCGACGCACATCGCCAGCTCCACCGAGGCGGTCGCTTCGTAAGGCAGATGCTCCGGGACCCGGATCACATTCTCCGCGTTCAGCACCACATACTGGGCATAACAGCCTAGTCTGCCATGTCCGGGATCGCGCCAGGCGCTCACCCGGTCGCCCGGTTTTACTGCGTTGACGCCCTCGCCGACAGCATCAAGCGTGCCGGTGGCTTCATGCCCCGGCTGCCCTGGGGTGTAGGGATACTGAAATCGGTGCCCGAGGAACATCGGCTCATTGTGTCGCAAATGCAGATCCCATTGGGGGCAAGTGGTCACGGCCTCGACACGGAGCAGCACCTCACCGGGGCCTGGCTGTGGCGTCGGAACTTCCAGCACCTCGAAACGGGGATATGCTCCCACCTGCAAAATCTTCATCGCGTTGCTCCTTCCTGTCTATTCCCACTCCAAAATGACGCCGAGAACGGGTTCACGCCGATTTAAGATGAGGTCGAAGGCATCTCCTGCCTGCGAAGCGGGGAAGCGGTGGGTGATCAGGTGCGAGGTTGTGAGTGCCCCCTGTGCCAGCAGCTCCAGCGTCGCGTTCATGCGAGGCGTCGTCCACCCGGAGGGGGCATGGAGGGTGATTTCGTGGTTCCGCAATTTCTGAATGTCGATGAGGCCATGAGGGCCATAAAACCCGGCGGACGAGATATGGCTATCGCGGCGCATGATGGGAAGCAGCATCTCGAGCGTGGGGACTGTGCCGACGGTATCCGCTAAGGCCTGGATGCCCTCAGATGCCCAGGCCCGGATCGCCTCCAGGGGGTCCTCACGGTTGGCATTGACAATCCGGTCCCCGGCATGGAGCCCGAGCAGACCGAGTCGCTCATCATGTCGGCCCAGCATCAATACCCTGGCGTCACGATGCTGGAAGGTTTGCGCTGCCCAGTGGCCCACCATACCGTCGCCGATCACCACGATGGCATCGCCCGAGCGGACGGTCGGGCGGGTCCCCACGTTATAGCCGACCTGGGTCAGGACCATTCCACTTACCGAGACCGGGTCCAGGCCCTCCGGCAGCTTCCACACCTGTGTGCGGTGCGTCACCGCCGGGGAGACGTGACCGCCGTGAGCGTAGAACATGCCCTCCACCCGCGAGACGGTGGCGAAGACGACGTCCCCGATCCGGACATCGGTTACATGGGCGCCAATCCAATCCACGACCCCGACCTTCTGGTAGCCGGGTACATGTGGGAAGGGGAGGGGGTCGCTCTCCTGTCGAGGGGTGTCGCCGCCAATACGCTCTCCACGCACAAAGGACCCCTCCGTTCCATTGCTGATCCAGGAGTGGGTGACTCGGACGACGATCTCATCCGGGCCAGGGTCGGGAACCGAGATAGCCTGATACACAACCCGACGGGGGGCCACGGCGACAGCGGCATGAGCCTGCATGAATACTCTCCTCCAGATGAGATAGGGCGATAGGGTTTCTATCGGTGACGCTCTACCGGAGCGCGTATTGATATTATACCGGGGAAGCAGGAGGAAACCTCTCCTCCCTCTCCCCTTGCGGGAGAAGGGGAGAAATGCATGGGGTCCGCGCTGTAAAGAAGAGGAAAACTGAATTGGCCCCTCTCCCAATGGTGGGAGAGGGGTTGGGGTGAGAGGTTTATCGCGATCCCGGTCCCGCGACCACCTGAGTGGAGTAGGTAATGGACCCGGATCCGGTCTTATTGAAGCTCAGCGTGATTTTCGTGCTGGCTCCTGGGGCGAGACTGGTGACCGAGGCGTTGATATAGGGGCGACCGCTTGGCAAGAGCGAGGAAGTCGTTCCCGTGGCATTATTGAGCGTGGCGTTGGTAAGGCTGTTCAGAATGACCGAGATCGGCCCGTTGATGGTAGTGTTTCCAGTGTTGGTCAGCGTCAGGACCTGAAGATAGGCGCCGGTGGATCGCTGGATCTGGAAGACGTTGCGGGTGATGGATATCTGGTTGGACACATCGAAGAGTGTCTGGATAACGGAAACGCTTACCGCGCCGGCAGCGCTGGTATTGGTTCCGTTGTTCACGGTGAAGGTAAAGCTATCGCTGCCATAGTAGCCCGCATTGGGGGTGTAGGTAACGGCGCCGGTCGAGGCGTTGAAGCCGCTGAGCTTGCCATGCGATGGGTTCGTAGCGATAGAGTAGGTGAGCGTGAGCGCGGGGGAGTCATCGTCTGCACCTGTCAGCGTGATCCCGAGGGCCGTCTCCTGGTTGGTACTGACACTCTGTGGATTCGCTGTCGGCGTGCCGATGGCGACCTTGAGAGTAGCGGTTGCGGAAGCGCTCGTCAGGCCGACACTATTGGTGACGGTGAAGGTAAAGCTATCGGCGCCAGAGTAGCCGGTATTGGGGGTGTAGGTGACCGCCCCGGTCGCGGGGTTGAAGTTGCTGAGGGCGCCATGGGACGGGTTTGTAGCGATCGCGTAGGTGAGCGGCGTCCGTGCGGGCGAATTGGGATCGGTTCCCGACAGGGTGATCGCCGTAGCGGTGTCATGGGCGACCGAGACCGTGGTCGCCGTCGCGGTAGGAGGATTCGCCACGGTTATGGTGACGGGGCTCGATGCGATCCCGTTTGCCACGACCACCAGGTCCGCATCCCCCAACTCGACGGACGAAGGCACGTCGAATTTCGTGGAGACCGTCGAGGAACCGGTTGCGACGGCCATGGTGCTGTGATCGTGGGTACGGAAGTAGATCACATGCTGGGTCTTATGGTTGGTGATGCGAACGAGTGGATAGTTAGTGGCATTCTGAGAATCGTCACCGTAGGCGGACGCCTGCGAGAGGCCATTGAACTGCGTTCCTGAAATGGTATAGGTCTGGCCGGGAACAACCGCACTCGGGCAGTTGGAAATCGTCGGCGCCCAGGCGGAGTTAGGACTGCCTGCGGGGGTATAGATCTCCACCTCGTCGGCTGTGTCGGTGAACAGCACCTGCCCTGTGGGCAGCATCAGCATATTGCACTGGTACGAGGAGATCTCGGTACTAAGGTAGTTGATCTCTGGCTCTGAGATCAGATTGGTCCCATCGAACTCAAAGAATTGCACTCCCAGATTGAAGATACCGGGACTGGCGACGCACAATACATTGCCACTGGGCAGCAGGCAGGCCGGGCCGTCGGCAATATCCAGTTGGTTCCCATTGGAGTCGAGAGGAAAGTCGGGAGCGCTCCCCCAGGTCTTTTTGTTGGAATCGTAGACTGCGTTATGCCCTGAAGCGCCGAAACAGATGACGGTGCCGTCCGGACGCAACACCTGCGGGCCCATCTCCGGTACGATGTCATTTATGCCGGCTGGGAGCGTGACACCGGTACTGCCCGCGCCGGACCACGTATCTTTTGTAGGGTTATACAGTTCGGATTGGGTGCCGTTCTGGCAGTCCACGGTCAGGATGGTCCCATCCGGCAGTAGGGTCCAGCCCTCCTCCGAGTTGTTATCGGCTTTGTTGGTAAAGGAGGCCGTAGACCAGGTCAGGTTCGAGGGATCGAGGATGGCGCCGTTGGAGCCGAACTGGTTGGCCAGAAGGAGTTTGCCGCTCGGCAGGACGCAACTGGAAGCATCTCCTATATTGTTCCATCCTTTAGGGCCGGAGAGGCTCGTCCAGGTATCTTTCACAGGATCGTAGATCGCGCCCAGGTTGGTATCTGCTGCGGAATTCCCTGTGACATTGTACTCGCCTCCGATGGTAACCACACGCCCATCGGCCAGCACTGCCGAGGCATAGTAGAGCGGTGCATATCCGGAGGGCATCGAGGCGATCTGGCTCCAGGTACCGTTTGTATAGCTTCCAAAGGCGTCGGGGGTCAATTTCCACCAGTTGGAGGTGAGGGTATCCTGGCAGATCACGGTGCCGTCCGTCAGCAGGATCGGGAGGCAGGGAAAGAAGGAGGTATTGTTGATAGTAGTAAAATTCGAAGTCCAGGACTGCGCCCGCACAGGGCCAGGCGCCAGAAAGGAGATGCAGAGTGCAAACCAGACCAGAGCCGTCAGAACAGCGCGACATCGGGTATGGAGGCTGAAATGGGGTCGAAAACGCGAGTGAACATTCATGGTCGGTTCTCTCTTTCCTAGAGGCGAGTCGGGTCGGGTTGCCTTCCGGTAACGTCTCCCGGCACAAATAGGTGTGTTTGGAAGCGAAGACAACCCCTGCATGGGACAGAAGCAGGGGGAGGGATCTGTCGGAAAGTCAGCGCGTCCGGAGGCGACGGAATACCAGGCGGGATCCGAAGACGGCGCTGCCGACCAGAAGACCTACGCTTCCCATTTGCGGTACGACGCCAATAGGAGGGCCGTAATGGTCGGGGCTGGGCTCGGAACGCTCGTGTCGCCATTTGTTTAAACGGAATTGAGATTGATCAAGACAAGAGAGTCCGAACGCGCAAGGAGCGCGTATCCCGTATCCTGCTAAGGTAAAGCATTATATCGCGCGAGCAGACTATTGTCAATACCGACTTTTCCTTGCCGGATCGGTTGTCAGCGCCGCGCTATCGAGGGAGGCACGACCTTGGGAGTGGAACGGTAACCCGGTATCTGTAACAGCAGGATTCCACGCCTGCTGGGAGGAATATAAGCCATCCGGGAGGGAAGGAGCGTGCCATCGCGATGTTGCAAGAGACGTGGCGATTGGAGTTGTTTGGGCCATTGTGCGCCCGGAGGGGCGCGCTGGAGATACGGCGCTTTCGCACGCAGAAAACGGCGTCGCTCCTGGCATTTCTGGCCTATCATAGGCAGCGAGCCCATCCCCGTGAGACCCTCGTGGAGCTATTCTGGCCGGAGTACGAACCGCACGCAGGACGAGAAAGTCTCAGCGTGGCGCTCCACGCTCTGCGCAAACAGTTGGAGCCATCGGGGGACGCCAGTGCGACAGTTCTGATCGCGGACCGTGTGGCAATCCGCCTCGATCCAGCACACTGCGTGACGGACGTTGTGGAGTTCGAGCGGCTTTTGGAAGCTGCCGCCCAGGCGGGAGAGGACGAGCAGCGGATCCCGCTCCTCACGCAAGCGATTGCCCTCTACGGCAGCGGCTTACTCCCCGGTTTCTATGAGAATTGGGTCAGCGCCGAAAGAGAGCGCTACGCCGACATCTGCCTGAGCGCCCTGCGTCGTCTCATCAAATGCCTTGCCCAGTCCCGTCAGTTCGACACGGCGCTCCTCTATGCCCGACAGGCGCTGCAGATGGATCCGTTACGGGAGGAATCGCATCGCACGCTGATGCGCCTTTACGCCGCGCATGGCAACACGGCGGCTGCCCTCGAACAGTTTCAGACGCTCGAACGCCTATTGCGGGACGAACTGAATACCACGCCCGGCGCTGCGACACGGCAGGTGCTTCAGCAGTTGAGGACGCACTTACACTCCCATTCACCCCAATCCTCGCCGTTCACAGCAATCTCTTCCAATCCTGCGGAGCCCATACCATCGCCTGTGCCACCCATTTCGGAGGCGGCCGCACCACAGACCAACCGGCGGCTACCCGTGGCCCTCACGCGCTTCTTTGGGCGGGAGGAGGATCTCGATTGCCTGCTGCAGCGCCTCCGACCCGGCAATCAGGCAGCGCGTATGGGGAAGCACATGGCGGAAATGGGGCGCGGGCAGTCCCCTTCACGCTCCGATCCCTCCGCTGCCTCCCGCCTCGTCACGATCCTGGGGCCAGGGGGATCCGGTAAAACGAGACTGGCGCAGGAAGTGGTGAACGGCCTGTTGGAGGCTTATGCCGGCGCGGTATGGTATGTGCCTCTGGCGGATGTGAACGACCCGCGCCATGTGCCCGATGTTCTGAAGGATGCGCTTGGATTGCCGCGTACCGAACAGGGAGATGCCCTCGAATCGGTCTGCTCAGCACTGGCTGCGCGACCCTCGCTGCTGGTTCTGGACAACCTGGAGCATCTTCTGGACGCCGAGACCCAGATGCCTTCGAGGCGAGATGCAGCGGAGGTGGTGCGCCTGCTGCTGGCGCACGTCCCCGGCTTGCGCATGTTGGTCACCTCCCGCCAGACCCTGGATCTGACAATGGAGCAGGTCTATCCCCTGATGCCATTGCCGACGCCGTCCCGACCGGGGACGCCGGCGCGGCTGATGGAGTTTGCCGGGGTGCAACTGTTTCTGGATCGCTCGCAGGCGCGGCGTGCGGACTTTCAGATCACGCCGGAGAATGCCGGCGCCATCGCCGCCTTGTGTGATCGGCTGGAGGGGATTCCGCTTGCATTGGAGTTGGCGGCGGCGTGGGCGCAGACGCTGACGCCAGGGCAGATGCTCACGCGTCTGTCGCATCGCTTCGACCTTCTGGTGAGCAAGCGTAAAGACATGCCGGCGCGTCATCTCTCCCTGCGTGCAGCGATCGAGGGGAGTTATCGGCTGCTGGAGCCACGTTTGCAACGTCTATTCGGACATCTTTCGGTCTTTCGCGGAGGATGGACACTGGAGGCGGCAGAGGCAATCTGCGACGAGAAAGGGGCGCTGGAAGCCCTGCAGATCTTGCAAAACCGATCGTTCGTGCTGGCGGAGGAGCAGGGAGATACCATGCGGTTTCGGCTGCTGGAGACGCTGCGCGAGTACGCCGAAGAGCAGTGCGAGAAGCAGGAGCGCGAGGTATTGCAGCACCGACATCTGCGCTACTATCTGGCCCTGGCGGAGAGCGTCCGGGCGAAGAACCACACGGCGGAGCAGGCTCACGCATTCCAATGGTTGGATGCAGAGGTCGATAATCTGCGCACTGCCCTGGAGTACGTCATCCGGAGCGAACGGTGGGAGGAGGCGTTGCGGCTGACGCGCGCGCTCACGCCCTATTGGGAACTCCGCTCTCTGTTCCAGGAAGGGCGGGACTGGCTGGAGCGCGTGCTCCAGGCCACTTCGGGAATACGTACCCGCCAACGCGCCCTGGTATTGAGTGGAGCAGGGCTCATAGCAAAGTATCTGAGCGACTACCCGACTGCTCAGGCATATCACGATGGGGCGATGGCGATCTATCGGGAGGTCGGAGATGAGCGCGGCGTCGCCAGCGAACTGAACAATCTAGGGAACCTGGCCCGTATTCAATCGGACCATGCGCGGGCAAAGCGATTGTTTGAGGAGAGCCTGGCGTATTGGCGCGGGCTGGATGAACCCTTTGCTCTCTCCGCCGCCCTGAACAATCTGGGCAATCTGGCCCTGGCGCAGGGAGACCTCGATCAGGCTCAGGATCTGTACGAGCAGAGCCTGGATCTCTTCCGAAAAATAGGCGACACCTCCCGGATCGCGCTCTTGTTGGGGAACCTCGGGCTGATTGCACAGGGCAAGGGGGACCTGAAGGCTGCCCGAAGCCTGCAGGAGGAGAGCCTGGCATTGCGACGTGAACTGGGGAACCGGCAGCATATCACAATGGCGCTGAACAATCTGGGCAGCGTGCTGCGCGATCAGGGGGAATTTACCATGGCGCTCCCTGTGCTGGAAGAGTGCCTGGCGATGAAGCGCGATCTCGGCGACCTGCATGGAAGTGCGACAACGCTGGCAAATCTGGGCGTCGTCGCCGCGGAACTGCGCCACGATCAGGAGAGCATCGCGTATCAGCGCGAGAGCCTGGATATTCGTGTGCGATTGGGAGACCGGGGAGGCTGTATCAATAGTCTGGAGAGCTGTGCGGATGCCGCTTATGCGTTGCGCGCCTGGGAGCGCGCCGCAAAACTCTATATGGCCGCAGATGCGCTCCGCAAAACCATGCACCTCCCGCGCCCTCCCTACCAGCGCGACACGGTCCGGCAGAACCTGGAGAAGATCCGGTCGACCCTGGGCGCCAGGGCATTTGACGTGCTGGAGAGTGACTGCCGCACCTGGACGTTGGAACAGGCGATTGCCTTTGCCCTGGCTGTGGAGGAACTCTCGGCGGTCAAATAGAATTGGATCCTGTCACACGTATCCGTACGTTCCGTTGGGGTCCATAGGAGACAACCATGAGACGAAACACCGAAACCTACAATCTTATGCTGCTACTGCTGGCAAACTTTTTTTGCGTTCTCGCCGCTGTTCCCTCCATAGGTCAGGGCCGCCCTCCTGTCGGTATGCCCGAGCCAGAGAGGGATTCTCACTATGTGCTTATCGTTAACTCAAAAGAGATCCCGATCCAGTCCTATGAGTGGAAGGCAGGCGGGGGAATGGTGAATCCGGGAACTGGGAGAAAGCCCATACCCTCAGTCGGCGCCATCACGATCAAAAAGGATTTGGATACGGCCAGCACCAAGCTGCTCAATGCAGCGTTGTCCGGCAAGGTAAGCAACGTAACACTGGTGGCGCGTAACAAAGAAGGGAAGGAAACCCTGCGTTACCACATGGATGATGCCATCCTCAACGCGCACAGCATGCCGCCGGGCAATCACGGGCCGGAAACGTTCCGGTTAATTTTTGCCAGGATCAACTTCGAGCAGCCAGGTGGGGGGCCTGCGATGAACCCACGGCGCCCTGCCTTCAACTCACAGATGGGTGGTCGTGTGAACCTCACGGCAGTCTGGGATCCGGCAACACGGAAGGCGAAACTGAACTGGACCCCACCCAGCGGAATGATCGTGTACCAATATAAGGTCCTCACATGCCCAGGTGAGAGATGGCATGAATCCGCCGCACGCCTGCTCGATACGCTGGACAAGGATACGGTCACCTATACCACAGATGCGAACCTCCGTTCACCGGGTGCGACGGCTCTCTTTCGGATCCGAGTGGTAACGAATGCCGGCGAGCGGGATAGCCTGGATGTGCGCGTGACACGGCAGTAGGCTATGGATGCTAGGCGGCGCAAGCAGGAAACCCGATCGAATTTGTGGAACAGGGAGGCATGGCGCAGATTATTGTAGAGAATCTGGTCAAGACCTTTCAGATTGCGGAGCGGCAGCCCGGAACATGGGGCGCGCTCCGCAGTCTTGTGCATCGTACCTATCGCTCCGTGCATGCCTTGAACGGCGTCTCCTTCCAACTCGAAGCGGGAGAATTGGTCGGGTATATCGGGCCGAACGGGGCGGGAAAATCCACCACGGTCAAGACTCTGGCGGGCATCCTGGTGCCCACTTCCGGGCGGTGCGAAGTGCTGGGGCGCGTCCCGTGGAGGGAGCGGGTGGCCCATGTGCAGCAGATCGGGGTGGTTTTCGGGCAGCGGACGCAACTCTGGTGGGATCTGCCGGTCATCGAATCGTTTCAGCTCCTGCGCGATATCTATCGGGTCTCGAAAGCAGATTACGATGCGGCCTGCGAGGAGTTGGAAACGCTCCTAGATCTCAGAGCGCTGCTGGATACTCCGGTGCGCCAGCTCAGCCTGGGCCAACGGATGCGCTGCGACCTCGCCGCCGCCCTGCTCCATGCGCCCCCGATCCTCTTCCTGGATGAGCCCACCATCGGCCTCGATGCGATCTCCAAGCTGGCTGTGCGGGACTTTATCCGAAGGCTCAACCGGGAGCGTGGGGTGACGGTCATTCTGACCACCCACGACATGGACGACATCGAAGCGCTCTGTAGCCGGGTCATGGTGATCGGTAGTGGGAAACTCCTCTCCGATGGCACGCTCGACGCCCTTCGTGAGCGCGTGACCCGTGAGCGCTGGCTCATTGTGGATTTGGTGGATGAGCACGAAGCCCTGGAGGACCCGGACGCCGAACTGCTGCGCCGTGACGGAGGTCGCCTGACGCTGCGCTTCGACCCGAACTCTGTCTCGCCTGCACAGTTGATCAGCCGGATTGCTGCCCGCCATACCCTGCGCGACCTGTTTGTCCAGAACCCGCCTATCGAGGAGATCATCGCCAGGATCTATGCGGAGCATGGCGCATGAACGCCTACCTCTCCCTGATAAGCGTCCGGATGCGCGCGCTCCTGCAGTATCGCGCCGCCGCTTTTGCGGGCGTAGCGACCCAGGTGTTCTGGGGACTGCTGCGGGTGATGATCTTCGACGCCTTTTATGCCTCCTCCGACAAGCC
>Ga0070734_10002984_pt1 | contig 18849 bp, 31 predicted proteins | sample Coa_R1_8_FD_66444 | JGI IMG/M metagenome (GOLD analysis project Ga0070734, IMG submission 66444) | Surface soil microbial communities from Centralia Pennsylvania, which are recovering from an underground coalmine fire - Coalmine... | ecosystem: Environmental > Terrestrial > Soil > Unclassified ... | reverse complement strand
TCATCTGCCACCACCCAGTCGCCACGATTGGCAACCGACGCAGCACGCAGACGAAGCGGAGACGACTGCACCCACGCTACGAAGTCTGGGGACTGCACCACCGTCTGAAAGTCGGGGTGATGTCCCGCAAACGTCGTCTGCGCCAGCGCAGCCTCAGTGCGAGCAAGCCGTGCGTTTACGTCTTCAGTAACGCGCGTGAGGCGCGCGTCAATCGCACGATCCAAAGTTTCCTGCGGCTTGTCGAGGATCTCATTCGCCGTGACAGGCGCGGGGCGCTGCTCGGGCGGTGTGTTCCTCGTCAGGTCGTTCAGCCGTTTGTCGTTGAGTCCGAGCAACCGATCCGTGAGAACGCGCTGCACCCCGAGATCATTGGCCATGCGGCCATTGGTGCTTTCGAGGTTCTGGTACATGGCCACAATTTCGGCCCTGGACTTCCCACGGAACTTCTCCGGTACATCGTCGTTGTCGGCAGCTGCCGGCGACGGGGTAGAAGTGGGAGTGGTTGTCTGGGCCGGCTCGGGAGCCGTGACCGCCTCGCGAAGTGCGGAGAGCGCGGTGTCAGAATTGCCGGGAGCGTCGAGATCAGAAACAACAAGGTCAGCTAAGCTAGTCACTTTCAACTCCGTAATCCCCGCCGACGCGACTGGGACAGCCGCTGGTTATGGGGCAGGATGGAAATCGCAAGATCGAGAAAGATCAGCCGAGAAGCGCGGCCTTATCCGGTGTTAGACACCCGCCGTCAGAGCCGGGGGCGGCACCGTAGTCGCCGTGATCGCGGAAGCGCTTGTCTTCGATTGCCTTGCGTTGCCTGTGAGCTCGGTCGAAGTAGGCGATGCTGGTCTCTGTAGCCCCAGGCTGCAGAGCCATGCCCCAACGGTCGATCCTCACAGGCGATATGATCCTAGGTGCGGCTGACTGACATCGGGGACACTGGGCCGTCTTCTCAGACGGTTGGGCCAGTTCCTCGAACACTCCGCACTTAGGACACTCAAAATCCCACATCATCAACTTCGACACAGTCGACTACTCGTACTGTGTCTCTTCGGCCAAACTGAGCGTCGCGGCTTCGCGCTCCTGCTCAGTGATCTTGCCGAGGTAGACGTTGGCGGTCTCTTCCTCGAGCTTGGAGAGGGAATCCCACGCGGCGGCATTGCCAATGCACGCACGGTTCTGCTCCCAGCTCGTAGCGAAGGCGGCGGAGCGGATCTGCTCTTCACGCCGCGCTTCGGCCAACTGCTTCAGATACTTCCAGCCCTTGCTGCTGAACAGCCCCTCAAGAGTCATGTAGGCACTGCGGTCAGCCGGTTTCAGTGCATTCAGCTGCACTTCGTCAAGGATCATGCTTTCTCCCGATGGATGGAGCGGACTGGGGGAATCGAACCCGCCCTAGACGGTTTGGAAGACCGTAGCCCAGCCACTAGGCCAAGCCCGCTTTAGTTGCTAGACGAGCCGGTAGGTTTCTTCGCCGCGATCAGTGCGGCGTCGGCTTTCTTGTGATCTATGCCCAGCTTGGCGCGCGAGATTGCGTTCTGCTCGCGCTCGTTGGCGATCTGCGCCCAAGTCTGCTGCAGGCGCTCTTGCTCCTGCTGCAGCTCTGTCGTGTCGATGCCGGCCTTGTGCGCGGCCTCTTGTGCCTTCGCCAGAATGTCTTTGATCTTGGCGATGGTGAGCTGGTTGTTGAGCAGCACACCCTCTGCCTCGGCATGCTGCGTCTGCATCTGCAGCTGCTGGGCCTGCTGCTGCTGTGGGTTCGGCTGCATGGCCTGCTGAATCGCCCGCATAATCTCGGCCTTATTGGAGACCGACGAGTTTTCGATGATCCCCTTGGCGAGTAGCACGCGGATCGTGGGGAACTCTTCCCCGACCATGCCGATCAGCTGCGTCAGCTGCATGTTCTCGGCTTCCCGAGCGACGATCCCCATCGTGGACTTGACGATGAAGTCGAAGTCCGCCGGGTAGCGCACCGGGTCGAACTGCATGTAGCGCCACAGGAACTTGGTGATCAGCGGCGTCAGCAGGTGGCGGTCAACGTTCTGCACAACGCGCTTGGCGCGCTTGACGAACGCTCCCATCAGCATGCTGTTCGCAGTCATGCTGTTGGCGCCGGACTGGCTCTGGTTGTTGAGCGCCGTGGCCGTATCGAAGGCCCCGGTGCCCATCTGCACCATGCGCTCCATCTCCGAGGATTGCTCGAAGAGGGCCGGCTGGAACTCGCCAATCTTGACGGTTTGCAGCACGTCAGCCGGCGGGCCTTGCGTCAGCCAGACCTTGCCGGGGTAGACGGTGTTCTTGAAGCCCTTCGGGATTCTTCCGCTGTCTACGCCGAGCATCGGGGCCGAGATGAAGCCCAGCGCGTCGATGTACGCGCGCACCGTGGCGTCGAGGGCGATCTGCGGGTTGTAGCCCTTCTCGGCTACGCCTCTTCCCCAGAAGCGACCGGGGACGGTCTCGTACTGGAAGGCGATGATCCCACGATCCTGCATGACGTAGGGGTTGGGCATCGCGCGAAGCAGAACGTGACCGTTGGCGATGGTCACGATGGCCTCGACGTACTCTTCGTTCGACTCGTCCGCCGTGTCGGAGCCCGCGACGGCAAGCAAGGCATCCGCCTCGCTCTTGTCTTCCATCGCGTCGTTCAGTAGGCCGAGCGGCACCTTGCCGTGCCACTCGACAATCTCTGTCTCGTCGGCGTCGACAATGGTGATCTGTGACTGCGGATCGACTTCCTTGTCGATATCGCGGTTCAGCAGCCGATGCTGCGGGAACACAAAAGGTAAAGCAGATTTAAGGTATGTGCCGCTCTGGATCTTCTCGAGGATGGCGTGCTGCGGCTTGACGCGCTTCACGGCGCAGCCGAGCATCTGGTCGATGCGGGTGCCGGCCGGGTCGGGGATGAAGTAGTCGGGGCGAATCGCCTCCGCTTCCACCACCACGCGGTCTTTGCCCGCCGCCTCGAGCTTCATGGTGCGCGGATTGCGCCGGGGCTTCTTGTGCGGCTGCACGGTCGGCGTGATCTGCACAATGCCGGTGCCCATCAGCGCGGCGTTCAGCACAGCCTCAGACACGGCGCCCTTGACGTTCACCAGCTCCATGTCTTGCAGGAGCTCGTCGCGCGCCTGAATGGCGAGCATCTTGTCTACGCCGGGCTTCGTCTTGCGCTCGTCCACGTCGAACCAGGCTTCCCGCGAGAAGATGGCCTCTTCGACTTCGGACACACTGGCTTCAATGGCCTGCGCCAGCGCCGGAGTGATGACGCGGCAGCGCTCACTGTCCCGGTTCTGGTCCAGCGCATCCCACTTGCCACGCCACAGCCGCCAGTAGTTCGCCCAGAGCCGGCCGTAGCCGCGCTCGCGGACGTTCTCCCACATGGTCACGCGCTGCATGATCCAGCCGATCAGTGCCTGACCGGGCTGCGTCATAGCACCGTCGACGCCGCCACTGCTGGCGCTCTCCGGCGTCTCGACGAGTATTTCATTCCCCTGAAGTGGTATGAGCGACATCAGTACGTCATCAATTCCTGATCAAGGGGAGACCATTCGGTCATGTCTTCTGGGTCGACGTAGTAGGCTTTGGCCATCTGGTCGACGTAGGCGGCGGCATCGAGCATGTCGTCGTGCGCCAGCGGGTCGGGGAAGTCGGCAGCTTCAGTGATGAAGTCGTTGTTCCAAGCACCGCGCACCAAATGGATGCGCCCCCGCTCTGCCCTGCCCTGCAGCGCCCAGGCGATGCGGTCCTGCTTGCGCTGGTTGTTGTGCCGGAGCGGCTCGACCGTCACGTACCGTCCGTAAGAGCGCATGAGCTCTTCGAGGTACGGGCCAACCGCTTCCTTCAGCGCCCCCTGCTCGATACCGAGCCGGCATCCGGGGTTATCTCGCACGGCAAGGATGATCTCGAGCGCGGCCTTCCTGACATCCCAGTGGCCGTACTTCATGTCCTTGATGTGCCAGTCTTCGCCTAGCGTGTTGGTCACGCAGACAACCGTTTTGTCTGAGCGAAGAACCTTGGTGCCTTCGGCCTTCTTGAAGCCGGCCAGATCCACCGTAACGAAGGTAAAGACCCCCTCGCCTTTCGGCGCCCTGTCCACGATGGGAAACCAGTCGGGCTTGAGAACCTTGCCGCCGCCCGAGAGGAAGTCAGCCTCGACTTCCTGCCGGATGGTGTCGAGCGTGCGGTTGCCGCCCAACATGCGCTTCTTCTCGCGATCCGACAGGAAGGGGTTGTCGGTGCTCTTGAAGTGGAACGCTTCCCACTCCGCCCAGTCTTCCGCAGCCCCGGTGTAAGGGTTGAACTGCGGCTTCTCGAGCGCCCCCATGAAGAGGCGATAGAAGTGATTCTTGCCTTTGGGCGTGCCGATGAAGAGCGCCTCGCCCTCCACGTCTCCCAGCGCGTCAGACAGGATCTCGTCCCAGACGAACGATTTCATGTCGGCGTACTCGTCGAGTACGACGAAGGAAAGGCCCAGACCTCTGAGCGAGTCCGGGTTGTCTGCTCCCTTGACGTAGATGCGCCGCCCGTTGAGCAGCTCGAGCCAACCGTCGTTAATGTTCTCGTTGACGATCAGCCCGCCAGTGCGGGCGTAACCCAGAAGCTGCTTGAGCTTGGGCCACATGATGCGCCGTCCCATGTCCTGAGTCGGCGCAACGTAGTAGACGCCATGCTCTATGGTCAGGTCGACTTCTCGCCCGTCCGAGAGCACTTTCCGATCCATCATGGCGTGCATGCCGAGCAGGTACGCAGCCAGGTGGCTCTTGCCAAACCGTCGCCCGGCGACGACTACTTTGAATCGTGCCGGGCTGTTGAAGACGGCGGCTTGGCCCGGATGCAACGATACGTTGACCCGGATCTGCGGGGATGCCATTGCAGCAATCCAGCTTGTTGTCTTACAGCTTGTGGATCAGCGCCGAAACAGTCGCAATGATCGCAGCCGAGTACTTGCCGGCAACTGCGGCAGCTACGAGCTGCTTGTAGTGCGCCGACACGTACGCCCAGGCCGCAACGACTTTCGCCTTTGCCGCCGCCAGATCCGCCTTGATCTTAGCCAACATTATCCGTGTTTCTCCCTAGTAGCTGTATGAGTTATCTCTGTCGGTGGACTGGGCCTGCTTCATGCGTCCCAGCTTGTCGTCCCCGCCAGCTGCCTGCTCAACCTCATCGTCGATAGACTTCTGACGCTGCCGCCCGCCCGTGCCAACCGGCAGAGTGCCGGTGGCAGGGCCGGTGGACGGGTCAGTGATCTTCGACTTGAGCCAACTGAGCAGACCACCGTCGTCGGTCTGTGTTGGGTCAGCCATCAGGCAGTCTTGGCGCGCAGCGCGATGAACGTGAGGGTCTGAGCACCAGGGTTGTACGTGGCGCCGCCAGTGGCGACCGCCGTGTACAGCGTCACGTTGCCAGCTGAGATAACGCTGGCGTCGATGATGCAGCCGTTGCCCGGATTGACAGCCGGGATGACGAACACGATGTCGCCCGGCAGCACGCCAGGAACTGCGACGTTGATCGTCGAGCTAGCGCCCGCCGCCGTCGAGGCGATGGTTGCAGAGACCGGCACAGGCCCAACGACACCGAGGAAGGAGTCGCGGAACTGGGCGGGAGTGAATCCACGAGTGAGAGCCATTAGGTGCTGCCTTTGGGACGGGACGTGCTCTGGTTATCAGGCTGTCCGCTTCTGCCCTGGAAATCATCGACGAAGTACGGATCGACCGGCTTCAGCGTGCGGCCGGTGGAGTTGACTCCACCCGTGTCCGACGCAGCCTCGCCCGTGCTGAAGAACTGCCGCGAGGCTTTGTCGCCGCGCGAATGATCCTGTTGCAGCTTGCCGAGCGCGGCACGCGGCAGATAGCCGAATGCGCGGACGGGGCGCCGCTTGTTGCCGCTCTGCGGCTCGTCCGACTTGCTGGGAGTCGCATCCGTCTGCTTCCCAAACGAGCCGGCTGTGCGTGCAGTCAGTCCACCAGTCTTGCTGGTGTCCTTCCCGAACGCTTCAACATCGCGTCGTGTACCCATGAACTTAGTTACCCGCTAGATCCTGTAGAGTATTACTGGGGTTGGTGTGAGTCTCAGTGAACTCTCCCTCAATCACTTGAGCGGAGTCCGTTTCGACTGGCACAGGCTTCTGCTGTGCTGCAAAAGTTGCGTTCTGAATGACGAACACAACCCTCTTCCCGTTTTCTGGAACTTCATCCCCGCCGTTGCCGGCGTTGGAGATGACTTTGTCGAGGATCAGCTTGGCCGCTTTGACGTTGCCGTCTTCAGCCATCTGACAGACCTTGTCGATGATCTTGCAGACGCGCTCCGCGCTGACGTGCTCGCGCACGGCAACCTCGAGCTGTCTCTGCAATTCGACGAGATGATTCTTCGTCCCCTTCGGTCTGCCGAGGGGATTACCGGACTGGCCGGGCTGCCAGCGCCCCGGAACAGGGGCGCCAGCAGTCTCATTAGCCGGTACCGGCAGCTCCACCGTCTACCTCCGCCCACAGCACGTTGACACCAAACTGCCAGGTGCCCGTGGCCGGGACGGTCGCTGCAATGACGAATCCTTCGTTCTGTGCGAGAACGAGAGGCACGCCGTAGAGCGTGGTGTAGTCGGAGTAGACGGGCGTGTCCTGAATCATCACGGTGCCCGCTGCGCCAGCCGGACACACGATGTTGCCAACAGGGTTGGCGTCCAGCGTGCGGGTGCCCGCCGTCAGCGTACCCGTGCTGGCGATGCGGACATCGCCTCCGCCAGTCAGGATGAACGAGCTCGTCTGCGCGGTGCGCAGCTTGTTGCTGTTGTTGCCGGCGGAGAGAGCCGACAGTGCCGTCCCGCCCGTGTCGCTCGCACTGTACGTGCGGGCCACGAACATCGAGAAGAGAGCAGCTCCGGCTGTAAAGCCAGTGGCTCCAACCGAGGCATTCAGGTTGACAGCGAGAATGCGCAGCTTGCGGGATGCTGTCGAGTTGCGGAAAGCGAAGATGGGAGAAGCGGCAGCAAGACCAGCCGCCATTGCGCCGGAAGCGCCCGCAAGACGAAACCCGTAGGTTTCGTATGTACCGATGTCACCTAATGCCAAGCGTAGTTACCTCAAGAGGCCCGAGGGCTGCTAAAAGCCCGATGCTTTGAACCCACCACCGACGCCGAACTTCGGTCCGGCGTTATCGCGCGGGTGTTGGATGTGTGGAGCTGCGATCAGTCCGTGTTTGATCTGCGGGGGGCGCATCGTCTGACGCATCGCCCGCCGACGCCCGGCGGCAAATGCCCAGCCGAGATTCCCGCCCTGCGGGACACCAGTCCCCGGAGCCGGGGCGCTTCCTGCCTCGTCGTTCACTCGTCGTGATCCTGATGGTCTTGGTACGGGAGCCCGTGGCTCTTGAAGCCGGCCATGCGGACGCGCTGCGGCTTGTCCCCGCCATGCGCATGCAGTTTCTTTTCAGCTACTGCCCGGATGTGTGCTCGAGCAGACGCCGGAGCGTGGCCGATAAGAGCCAGTGCCGCCTTGGCGTGATTCTTGTCTGGGATCGGGAAGGATCGGCCGGGACCAGCGAAGGTGGAGGCCGGCAGAGCTCGCCGCTTCGCGGCTGTGAGCCTAGCCATCGGCTACCACTGCCCGTCTGGGCCGTCTCGCTCGTCGTCTCCGGTCTTGCCCCGAGCTCGAGTCGCCTGGCTGCCTTGCGCTACTGCCCCGCGCTGCACGCGGGGGTATGGCAAGCCGCCAGCGTCGTGCATGTCAGCGAAGTGGGATGCCTTCGACGCGGTGGCGTCATACAGCGGGCGCATGGTAGGACCCTGCGCGTTGGGATTCCCCTCTCCGAAGTTGTCGGAGACCAGATTCCCTTTGGCAGTGCGGTCATCGTTGTTGACGCGAGTAGCGTCCGACTGCTGGGAGCTTCCCCAGGTCGAGAGAGGCTTGGTGGCCATAGATCCTGCTGGCTTAGCGGCCGGGAGATATGCCTGACGATCAGGCAGACTCGCGGCCAGTTCTATCTGGGGAAGGAAGGGATGAAAGGACTACTACTCTTCTGCCCGGCGACCCCAAGGAAGCCGGGCCAGCAGTCTTACTGTCGTCGCCGGCCTTTGGGGGCCGGCGGCGGGAGCTGAAGCCGTCGCGGAGCACGGCTGAAAGCAGGCATCTTCTTCTTAGAGGGAGGCGACTCTGGTCGCGAGCCCTACCAGTCCCTTTACCCCTACGGCGCAGTTCCAGTCCGTAGGGTCTTGCCGGATCGCTGGCTCTTCCCCGGCTGCCGACGGATGACATCGGCGGGTGCGTAAGGGGCATGAAAATTCATCCCCCCTATATATATAGGGCTTGAAACGGACTTTATGTGCACGATTTTCGGAAGAAAATCATAAGTCCTTGATAGCTGGAGCTATTTAGTTTTGTCCCTCTGGTAGTGGCCTGGCTGCGATTCTGGCCGCTTTCTTGGCCGATCCATCAGTCCTCCCCGGCCATTCCTGGGAACCCGTAACAGGCCCGGCGGAGCCCCCTATACTCTCTGATGCAAGTTGTTGATTTTACTGGGGCATCCTCGAGTATAGGGCATACCTGCAATTCTGTTGTTCTGGCGCCACAGAGAGTCTATTTTTTCTCTCGTGGCAGGATGTGGGTGGCCGCCGCCACGGTCGCAGAACCCCCGGGTACCCCGCCTCGAGACATCGAGCTCCGCTTGCTTATGGCGATGAGATCCAGCTGCGGATAATAGTCATTATGTCACATCAGTACCTAAGCTACTGATCCACAAGGTAGCAGCAGCGCGCACTGCGATACAGCTGTCGCAGATAGGCAAGGCATCCACCACGCTAGGCGGGCAGGCCACTGGATGGATGCACAGTACTGTATGGGTATACAGCCTGCTGCCAGGTAATCCCAGACCTACGGAGCGCCTACGGGCTAGGCACCGGCGCTAAGTCTACAACGCGATACATCGGCCACCAGACCGGCCACAGCGGACTGCCGTGCATCCGTAACGCCAGCTAGCCATGTATCCGCTGCTGGCGTGAGGAGAAACGGCACAGCGCGCAAGGCGCGCTAGCTAGCCGCTTCGCGGCGGCGCGGGGATTCTCCTCATGTGCGGTAGCTCACAGAAAAAAAGATAGCGCCGGCTATTGCTATCTGCTGAGCCGCTACTATAATAGCTCCCGTAGCACTGGACCGAAGGTCCGAGCTAGGCGCAAAGCGCCGGCGCAATCCAGCTACATAGGAGCAAAGAGCCATGAGCAAGAGACCCACCAAAGCGCAGTGCGAGTTTGCTACCGCGCTTGCCGATAGCCCGCGCGTTGTCGCGCACCTCTCTGAAGCATGCAAGCGCCACCTCGCGAACTGCCGCGACGTAGAGCACGTCACGCTGTCCGGCGATGCCTTCACCGATGCACCGCATGTCCATCGCGACATGGAACCTAACACCGGATGGGAGGGGTAATCCCATGACACGCAAAGACTACGTGCTGATTGCTGCGGCACTGAAAGCAGCACGCGACGGATACGACTACATCCCCGCGCTTGAGTTTGAAGGCAGTCCGATAGAAACCGCGTTGAATGACGCGGCCGGCGCAATTGCTGCCGCGCTCGCCCGCGACAATCCGCGCTTCGACCGCGAGCGGTTCTTAAAGGCGGCGGGGGTGCAATCGTGAAGCGCTATGTACTTAGCTTCGCGGACAGCATAACCCACAAGCCCGCAGCACCGGACCGTACCGCCAAGCGCAATTGTGGCGGTGACGGCTCTCTTAACTTCGATGTTGAGTACCAAGTATGGCCGTCGCGCGGCGCCATGCTCAAAACCATTGAGCTACAGGCGCGCGGTGAGCGCAGCCGGTTCAATTGGAAGGCGGTGCAGTCATGAGCTCTTCCCGCGTCACCAACAAGCAGCTGCAAGCCCTGGTAGATCGTATCAACGAACTAACAGGCTCTCCGATGGAGCCATGGACCAGACAGCCAGACGGCAAGTACAAAGCCAACATCGGCAACTACCACATCAGCGGAGCATACGGCGGAGTCTGTCTGCATCGCATGATGAATGACGGAGGCGGGGTAACAACGCCGCTGTCGTACGGACACATCCCCAAGCGTGAGCTGTTTGAACAGCTGCGCGCATACGTTGCGGGCCTTGAGGCTCGGAAGGAAAAGCCATGAGCACTACAGCCGAACTGTTAGCAGCGCTGCACACTGCTGAAGAAGCGCTCGGCAACAACTTGGTCGGGCTTTCTGACCTTCTCGATTTACAGATACGCCAAGGTCACAAAGAAGCCATCACACGGCTAGCCGAACTAAACGCGGGATGGGTGGCTGTCTGCAAAGCCATCGCCAAAGCGGAAGGTAATGGCTGAATCGCTCAATATCGCGGAGCGCGCGCTAGTCCTGCGCATGCTGCGGGATGCTAGGGAGATGCTGGCATCTCGCATTGAGCAGCAGAAGAGCCAGGCACGACGTGGCCTGCAAGGCGCAAGGCTCGAGCAGAGCCGTCTCGAGGATGAACTGACAGTCCTCTCCTCGGCCATTCGCAAACTGTGGACTACTGCTATTGACTGACATGGCCGGGGGGCCATAGCCATGCATACGCTGACACGTTGGCTTAACCGACTGTTGGGACTACCTGCCAAGCGCAGCAAGTTCCGAGGATCACATCCGGGCCAGTTCCTAGATTGGCGCCGTAGACACAACTGGTCTTAGTTGTGCCCTGCCTTAATCGCGACGCCGCTTCGCGGCTAGCTCGACTGCTTTGCAGTCAGCGCATCCGCCAGGATACGGGCGAGTACGTCCGGCGGCAGCGACCGCATGAGTCGGTCAATCAGCTGCCCGTCAGATCCGCCGCCTACTGGCGCGTTGATAAGCGGCTGCCTACTGCTGCCTACGGCCGCAGCGCGCTTTCGCGCGATGGCTGCCTGCCCTACCCATGCATACAGCTGATATGGCTGAAGCCTATGGCGTTTAGCTACGTCCTTAAATGCCTGTACAGGATTCTCCGCGTCAAGGATAGCGTCTGCTGTCTCTCGACGTGTCACGGCATCCCATGTTTTACGCCCTACTTCTGAGGAATTAGCCATGTATGACGATGCTCCCATATCCGACGATTCTGCGCCTACCGCTATCTTTGCTCCGTGCGGTAGCACACATAGAGACCAGAAAGAGAATCCCACTGCTATTTTACATATAGCAAAACTACATAGCCGGCGTCAAACGAAACGTGCGGAAGGATTCACCAGGCATTGCTACGTGTGTGCCAGAACCGGGGATGTGCAGTACCTCGAGTGGGATAAGACGATGGGGAGGCTGGTAGCACGGCTGGGACGCAAGCCTGTCGATCCCCGTGAGATCACGCGGGCAGCGGAATACAAGCTCTCCCGCGAAGAGAACACAGAGCCGCGCAGGCTGGCCGAGCTCATTCCCACAGCGCCGGAGGAAGCAGCTCACAGGCTGGCAGACCCATCACCAGGGCCGGAAGAGCTCGCTATCCAGGCAGATGCCGTCCGCGTGCTCGAGAAGTGCCTGGACGCGGAAGCATTCCGCCTACTGGCGATGTACTACGGGCTGAACGGAGACGCTGCGCTGACGCAGGAGGAGATAGCGGAGGCTACTGGTGTCGATAGAACCACCATCACGCGCAGAATTAAATTAGCCCTAGAATCAGCACGTTGCGTACTTGAGCGCACATGACCCCCCATTTGAAGCCCTACTATATAGGAGCGGCTATTTTGATAGGATGTCAGATAGCCTCCGCCGCTGGTCGGTCATGGAGTCGGGGAAGCCGACGAATAGCCAGCACCATCCGGGCAAGTGTGACCCATAACACCCGGCAGGGAGATACGCAGAGAGACGGGCTGCCTTGGGGGCAGCCGGGGACGGCAGAAGGATCTGCCTACTACTCCCTATCTCCCTGCTAAGGGTAGGCACGCTCGGAGGAAATGCGAATGAGCCAGAAGTGGGAACCAACAGCAGGCAAGAGATCGGAGCTCCGCCCGTTCACGGGGGCGCTGCATCTGCTGGACGCTTGCGATGTGTCCTACTTTCAAGAGCGGTATGAGATCAGCCCAGAGTTCGCGGTGGGGTGCATAAAGGTCAACAGGGAGAGTGGGCGCTACGCGCTACCGATCTTCGGGCCTGACGCCATTGTCCGAGGGCATGTACTGCGGCGTCCGTGGGCGGAAGCTCCGAGGCAGCTCCTATGCGATGTGCCGAAGGCAGACACGTACAAGCATACCCAGGAGCCGCTGCAGAGCCATTACTGGGGAGCTGAAGGCGAGGATCGCGGCCGGAGCTGGCACAGCGATGCTCTTGTGCTGGTCGAGGATCAGTTGTCTGCGATCAAGCTGGCAGCACACGGCTATGACAGCGTGGCCCTATTAGGAGTGCCGGAGGTTCGGTACTCAGGGTATTCAGGAAGCGACCGCGTGATGGAGATAGCGCGAAGGGCCAAGGATGGCCCGGTCATCATCGCGCTGGACAGCGACATGACGGAAGTGTCGTTCCTGTTCGCCCGCAAGTGGGGGCATGCGTTCTCGAGCATCCGCGTAGCCATGCTCACGCGCGACCTGAAAGACACGCCCGCTAGAGAGTTTAGGGAGATTCTGTGAGGCCGCTGCCCTCGCGGTGGGATGTGCCGCTGCTGAACACCAGCGCAAAGCAGGAGAGCGTGTTTATCCCTGCCCTATGGGCGCATGAAATTCTACGTGCGTATGACCGGGAGCTTACGTGGCAGAAATGGCGGCGAGTGTGGGAGCTGCGAAGGAGCGTGCAGGAGCTATGACTACCTACGTCGTCATGTCACAGCAGCCTACGCGCAAGGCCGAAGAGACCGCAGCTGAGCCTGTCGTGGAGACACGGCGGACGGATCGGAAGATCGCAGAGCAGGACGTGGAGATCATCAAGACGATCCTGCACCGCTCTGCTTGGATTGTGGAGCCGTAGACAATGAAGCCTCGCTACCGCTGGTCCCATCACTTCGGATGTTGGCTGCGTCTCACAGAGACATGCGATCCCGAGCAGTTCCCTTACTGGATAGTGCCGTGAGCAAGGATACGCAGACTGCAGATCCGAAGCTCTACGCTGAGCGAGACATCATCGAGCAGGGCGAGTTCTACGCGCGCCACGTCAATCACATGACCAGCGAGAGACTATTTGCAAAGTCCGACATTGCCGCCGAGCTGGCGCACCGCGACATCGAGATCGCGAAGTGGCGCGCGCTCTATCAGGACATGCTTGACGACTCCACAGCGGTTCGGAAAGAGGTCGCTCGGCTTGAGGAGATCATCCGGCTCCGGGGGTCTCACGCGGACGTGTGCGACTTCTACGGCGAATGCCGCTGCGAGCTGAAGGAGTTCGAATGACAGAGCATCGAACTATCGAAAAGCGGGTACGGCTTGGCGGAGAGCCGGCATTTCCATGTGAGTTACATCCGGGGAGCGCGCAAGGCGCTGGCTTTGGAGGTCTCACGAAGCGCGAGTACTTCGCCGCTGCTGCGCTCAACGCAATGGTCGGAGACTACGACGGCGGCATGACCACATTGGGCCAGATGGCGCGCGATGCGGTGACCTTGGCCGACCTTCTCATTGCAAGGCTGGATGGGACGCTCAATGACTGAAGACGCTCGGACATCGGAACAGGTGAGCATATGAGTATCCCGGGAGAGCGCGAGGAGCACTTGATCAGTCCGTGTCCTCCTGAGTCTCGGTGCGCGATCTGCTGGCCTGAGCTTCCCCCAGACTTTGAGTACGAGCTGAGGCACGAGCGCGTATGAGCACGCCGCGAGCACTTTTTAGCTCAGCGCGGGGCGATTGGGAGACCCCGCAAGAGGTTTATCGTGAACTGGATAGGGAGTTCCGCTTTACCTTGGATCCGTGCCCACCGGGCGGATCAGACGGCCTTACGAGAAGCTGGAAGGGAGAGCGGGTCTACTGCAACCCGCCTTATGGGCGAGGCGTGGGCGCTTGGCTGGCTAAGGCCGCGGAAGCGGCGGTGGCCGTCTATTTACTGCCCGCGCGCACCGACACGAAGTGGTGGCATGACTACGCCCTCAAGGCCAAGCAGATCAGATTCATCAAGGGTCGCATCGGATTCAAGCGCACCGACGGTAAGCGATCGCGCGCAACCTTCCCTAGCGTGGTACTTGTGTATGAGTGACAGGCCTCCGACTTGGCAGTTTTGGCTCGCTGGCCCAGGTGTGTTGCTCCTCCTGATCGCGTTGCTGGTAATCATGGAGCACTTCCATGTCAGATGAGTCGCTGTCCTCAAATCAGCGCGTCGCTACTGTGTATCGCACTGGGATACTGGTCAGCCCGGACGGCTGGCAGAGTGAGGAGCGCGAGTGGGTCGATGCCGACGAGTACCGCTTTCTGCGCCGTCGGTACGACGAAAGCGTTAACCACCAGCAGGAATTGAACGGCACGCATGAGCGCGACGTTGACCAGCTCCATGCCGAGATTGAGCGGCTGACGCGCGAACGTGAAGTGCTACGCGGCAAGCTTGTCAGGTCAGAGCTAGAAGCTGACCACCTGCGGGCGTTGTATCAGGATGTTTCTGAGCGGGTGGCCGCAAAGGTACTTGGCGAAGCCGAACCACCTGCCGAGACGAAAGCAGCTCCATGACCGTTGCGGCCCTTTTCGTCGATCCGACAGGCATCTACTCGCAGCCGGCCCAGGCTATAGCCTGGGATTCAGGTCCTGCGCCCCAGGTTATAACCTGGGATTCCGAGAAGGACGCCCGGACATACGCCGGCCCGCACCCTGTCGTAGCGCATCCTCCTTGCCAGCGTTGGGGACGCTTCTGGCACGGGTCCACCAGGCGCCCGCATCAGTACCGGCTAGGAGAGGACGAGGGCTGCTTCGCCGCCGCGCTGACCGCTGTGCGCAACTATGGCGGCGTCTTGGAGCACTGCGCGGACAGCCATGCCTGGGCGTGGTTCGGACTGACCGCACCATCCAGGGAAGGCGGATGGATCAAGGCCGACGACTTCGGCGGGTTCACCTGCTACGTCGAGCAGGGTTTCTATGGGCACTTCAGCCGCAAGCCGACATGGCTGTACGCCTGCAAGACCGCGCTCCCCGAGCTTCGGTGGGGCCGCGGCGCTCAGCGACTGCATCCGGTGGCGCTCGCGAAGTACGGCTACGAGAAGGCCAGGCGCATCGGAATCATGTCAATGGTCGGCGGCAAGGACAAGACCAAGATCCGAGAAGCCACGCCGCCAGAGTTCGCCGCGCTCTTGCTGAGCTTGGCGCAGTCGGTAACACCGGAGAACGGGGAAGGAGGTCTACGATGACGACGGAAGCCGCTGCCAGGTGGTACCTCGCACAGCACCTCATGGAGGTTCACGGCAGACCAGTGGCGGTGTTCAATCCCAAGGGGTTACCGCTGGAGGAACTGCCGCCGATCTACGCCTACTCTAACGTGGTGGGCGGCGTGGATGGCATCTGCTACGCGATGGCTGATGACGGTCATGTCCTCGGCTCGCACTGGTGCAGTTGCGAAGGCTACGCGCCGAATGACCTTGGGGTGCTGGAAGGCTGTCGTGACGACCGGCACGAGGATTATCGCAAGCACTACCCGGACGGCTACCGTATGGAGTTTGTGCCGTCGGCGCAGGTGAAGGATCATCCCGGCCTGATGGCCGCATACGCTCGAAACCAACAACTCGCGGAACAGAGAGCTTCGGAGAGCGAGGAATCAGTTACAACATCGGAGAAATGAACATGGAAACCGAAATGTCGATTATCGAAGTCAACGGCGTGAAGATGGAGGTGGACCTGCGCCACGCGAAGGTCATCCACCAGAACCTGCGCGTCGGCAGCAAGGTCAAGATTCTTGAGAAGGGAGCGTATGACGGCCCCGAGGTCTACCCCGGCGTTGTGGTCGGCTTTGAGCCGTTCACCGACCTTCCGACCATCATCGTGGGTTACATCAAGAACGACTGGTCAAACGCCGGGCTTCATTTCGCCTACGTGAACTCGAAGAGTGCGGACAAGTGGGATATGGTCCCGGCAGTCGATGACGAGCTTCCCATCGCCAAGGGCGACGTGCTCGATACCTTCGACCGTGATATCGGCAAGAAGGAAGCCGAGCTTGCTGACATGCGGGCCAAGCGGGACTTCTTCCTGCGGCACTTCGAGCGCTGGTTCGTCGCCACCGAGACCCTGTAAACGCTGTGGGCAAGTCCGATGCTGAGATGGCGGCTACCCCAAAGGCCCACGAAATCTACGAGATTACACGGCGAGCCTTGTTGGAAGCCGCACCACCGGACAGCGCAAAGGAAAGTCTCTGAACGAGGGGAAGCTGCTCGCAGCGGCGATGGACAGCCGCGATGCCTTCTCCCGCATCGCCCCATACATGCAAGACAGCGACTTCAGTCCTGTCGGGCAGTTTTGGTGGAAGCTCACAAGGGAATGGTATGAGGCGGATAAGACGGCTCAATGCGTGGATCGGGAGGCTATCGCTGATCGGGCTAGTGCTCGGAGCGCTGGCAAGCAACGTGACGCTGTTCTGGGGATGCTTCGCGACGGCTGCATTAGCAGCCCTGGTGGCGGATCTAACATCGCCCAGACAGCCCTCGAGCTGAAAAGACGCAATGTTGGGATGGAGCTGGCGGCGGCGATTGCCGGCGGCGACGGGAAGAAACAGCTGGCGCTGACCCAGCGGTTTCTTGAGCTGCAGCAAGCGACGGAACTGAGGGGGAATAAGAAGGCAGCCGTTAGCTACGAGTGGGCGCCTCCTATCGACGAACTGGTCGAACTGGTAGGGGATGCCAACCGGATGCCGCTGGCTCCATCCCGGCTGAATCAGAGGATAGACGGAGGGGCGCTACCGTCTACACACATCCTGCTCTTCGCCAGGCCCGAGATGGGGAAGAGCACGTTCTGCGTGAACTTCTCTGTTCAGCTGGCTAAACGCGACAAGCGCGTGCTGTACATCAGCAACGAAGACAGCGTTGCGAAGCTGAAGCAGCGGGCGCTGGCACGCGGCGCCGGGATGACGATGCGAGAGGCGATCGCCGAGCGGAATGCTGAAGCCGTGGAGCTCTACAAGGAGCGCGGTCTGGAAGACAGGCTCGGCTTCCTCAAGATGACGCACGCCAGCGTCGTCGATCTACGCCGGCCGATTGAAGAGTTTGAGCCGGACGTGCTCGTGCTGGATCAGATCCGTAACCTCGCCGGCACCGCTGAAGTGGTGCAGAGGCTGGACGAGAACGGGCAGCTCTTCAGGGAGCTGCTGGGAGAATACAACCTGATTGGGCTCTCTGTCGCTCAGGCCAGCGCTGGGGCGGCAGGGAAGGTATGGCTGGAAATGGACGACCTAGACAGCAGCAAGACGGGATTGCCAGCCTCTGCCGACCTGATGATCGGGATGGGGGCGGATGATTCCATGCTGGCCAGGGGGCAGAGAGCCCTGTCGATAGTGAAGAACAAGCTGTCATCGGACAGTAGCAGCAAGGAAGGATTGATGTTCGAGATCAATCACGAAAGGGTCAGTATTAGATAGGGCTCGGCAAGGCGAGGTGGGGCATGGTCAGGCGTGGCTTGGCGTGGCTTGGTGGGGCGGGGTTGGGCTTGGCGAGGCAAGGCAAGGCGGGGTCTGGCAGGGTAGGGTCAGACATGGTCTGGCGCGGCATGGCTAGGTTTGGCGAGGCCGGGCAAGGCAGGGCATGGCAAGGATCTTTACTAGGGAGAGGCACATGAAGACAGTGGAAGTTGAAATACGGGGCGTTACGCCACTACTCATTCATCGTTTTGGCGAGCAGTCCGAGCAAGGCAAGCCAACGAGGCGCGTAGTCGTGGATACTGTTGATCCGCGCGCAGAAGCAACCAAAGCGGCATACGTTGCCGCAGATGGAACATTCTATTTTAGTGCGTTCGCTTTGCCGAATACGATGGCAGCGGCTGGTTCCAACCACAAGATGAAAGGTTCCCGTAAGACGCTGCGCTTCGTGGTTCCGAGCGCCGTCAGCGTTACATCCGACACAGTGACGATTCTTAACGGCGCGGGACCGGCCAAAGACTTTGAAGTAGACGCGCGTCCAGTGACTATTCCGGCGACGAAGGGGCGGATCATGCGATATCGCCCGCGCTTCGATTGCTGGGGGGCAAAGTTCAGCCTGCTAATTGATGACAACGTGCTCGCACTAGAGACTGCTCACCAGTTGCTGAATGAGGCAGGACAGTCAGTGGGCATTGGTGATTTCCGACCTGAGAAGCGCGGCCCGTTCGGCCGCTTTCGTGTAACTAACTTCAGCGAATTACAGGACATGAGCATCAAATGAATCTCGGAGAGGGGTTTGCTTTCTTCTACTGGCACCGCCGCCGCTTCTGCTTCGATATGGATTTGGATTTCAATGGGGCCAATCGGCAGTGTCACAGCGGCTGGTGTGGTGAGCAGTTTTGCAAACAGCGGCGTCTGGTGAATCCGTGAAGCCGCTGACGCTGGACAAGGCCCGCACGATGGCCAAGGAGATTGCAGCCGCCCGTCGCAAGTGGGGGAGGCAGGCGAATCCTCCGTACACCATCGAGCAGATCAGCGAGGCGCTGCAGATTCTCGACGAGGAAGGATTCCTAGAGCCAGCGAAGTACACGGAGGAAGACATAACAAAGCTAAAGCGGCAGATCGGCGCGGCGAAGAGCCGAGCAATTCGCCTGCTAAAGCAACACGGAGTCTCTGTCGAAGAGTTTCGCGACGACGATCACGTCGCAGAAGAATCAGCTGAGTAGAGTGTCTCTCACTAGCGACGACTCCGGGGACTGAGAACTATACCGTGCAAAATGCCTTAGTTACCAGTTATACATTATGCGCAGTTCGGCTGTATGCTCCTGTTCCGCATGCCCGTGCGGAAGTCACAGAAAAACAAAGTCCTGCAGCAAACGTCTCTAACAAAGAGACATTATCTGCCCGTGCAGGA
>Ga0070734_10002979_pt1 | contig 18885 bp, 12 predicted proteins | sample Coa_R1_8_FD_66444 | JGI IMG/M metagenome (GOLD analysis project Ga0070734, IMG submission 66444) | Surface soil microbial communities from Centralia Pennsylvania, which are recovering from an underground coalmine fire - Coalmine... | ecosystem: Environmental > Terrestrial > Soil > Unclassified ... | reverse complement strand
GAGGCGGTTCGAGCGTGAACAAAACCTGAATTAACGGATTGCAACTCAATGTGCGTGCGGGATGGGTCTCATTCACGATGCGCGTGAAAGGCGCGTCGTCGTTGGAAAGGGCATCCAATGTTGAATTGCGAACCCGCTTAAGGGCATTGCGGAAACTGGGGTCTCCCGACAAATCATTGCGCAGCACCAAAGGATTCAAGAAATAGCCGAGCAGTCTTTCTACTTGTGAACGCTTGCGACTGGAACTGACGGTGCCGATGGCAAGGTCATCCGTGCCGGAGTAGCGTTGCAGCAGAACGGCGAGGCCCGTCAACAAAGTCATGAAAAGCGAACTGCCACTATTTCGCGCGAGGTTCTTCAGGTCACCGCTCAATTTTGCATCCAGGGCAAAGGGCTGAATAGCGCCTCGGAAACTTTGCACCGCAGGGCGCTGATGGTCAGCTGGGAGAGGCGGCATGGTGAGGCCCGGAATTCGTTCCCGCCAATAGGCCAACTGTGATTCGAGAGCGCCGCTCTGCGTCAGCCACTCGCGTTGCCAGAGGGTAAAGTCGGCAAATTGCAGCGGCAACTCCGGGAGTGGAGAAGCCTCGCCGCGTTCAAAAGCGGTGTAGAGAGCTTCGAGTTCAGGCAACAGCACGTGATAGATGGACGAGCCATCGAAGATAATGTGGTGCAACGTCAGATAAAGGCGATGGTCGTCATCCGCCAAGTGAATCAATAGTGCGCGATAGAGCGGACCGTGCGATAAGTCAAAGGGGCGTAGTGCATCTTCGGTAGCGAGGCGTAAAGCTTCGCCCTCACGCTGGTTCTTCGGCAAACTACGCAAGTCTTTTACGGCGATGGCAAACGGCCCCGCAGGTTGAATCACTTGAACCGGCTGTCCATTTACAACTTGAAAATTGGTGCGCCATGCTTCATGCCGGCGGACAATTTCAGTGAGAGCTTTGGTCAGCGCTGCGACATTCAAGGCACCGGATTTGCGGATCGTCACAGGCTCGTTGTACAGAGCAAGGTTTTGCACGAGCTGCGAATGAAGCCAGATTTGCTCCTGGCCGTACGACAGCGGAACGGACGAAGTCCCATTGCGGCGTTGAATCTCCGCCGTTGTCGTGCGCTGTGTCAGCTCTGTAGCTACCGAACTCATGATTGAGAAGTTTTAATTGCGGGATGCAGTAAATGAAACTTGCAAAGCGGTCAGTCCGCGCAAGCCGAGATTGTCGCGCCAGACCAACGGGCTGGGTTCAAGTTGCAAGTTGGATAAACGTCGCAATATAGTGGCGAAGGCAATCTGCCCTTCAATACGGGCCAGAGGCGCGCCAAAGCAAAAATGCGCGCCCCATCCGAAGGCGACATGACGGTTGTCTTTGCGGGTCAAATCGAGGTGGTCGGGGTCGGCAAATTTTTCGGGATCACGGTTCGCTGCGCCCATGACCGCAAGTACCGCTTGGCGCTTGCGGATCTTTTTTCCACCGAGTTCAACGTCTTCATGCGCCAGACGCCCGGTGTATTGACTTGGGCTTTCATAGCGCAAGAGTTCTTCGACAGCCACTTGAATGATCGAGGGATCGTCTCGCAACTGTTTTAACTGCGCTGGATTTCGCAACAGAGTCAAAATGCCGTTTGCGATGAGATTGGTCGTCGTTTCCTGGCCGCCAACCATGGTCAAAATGGAATTGGCGATAATTTCCTCTTCGCTGAGGCGATCACCATCCACTTGCGCTTCGATCAAAGCGTTCACCAGGCCGGGCCGCGGTTTTTTGCGCAACTCGGCGATCATCCGCCCAAAATACTCGATCAGGTTTTCCAGGCTGCGAAGCACACTCTGCGTGCGATTGGGATTGTGCTGGAAGTTGCCGAGCATTTCCGCAAAGTCGGCAGACCAGTTTTTTAACTCCACATGATCGGAAGCTGGGATCCCCAACATCTCTGCGATGACGATTGCAGGCAGCGGTGCGGCGAAGTCTGCGATGACTTCCATGCGGCCTGATTCCAAAACTTGATCTATCAGGCTGTCAGCAATTTCTTGAATGTGCGCGCGCATGACCTCGACGCGTTGCGGTGTGAATGCGACCGCGCACAATCCGCGAAGGCGCGTATGCATGGGCGCATCCATGAAAAGCATTTGCTGCACCATGACCTTGGCGATGGGGCTGATACCCGCCAATCCCATGGAGTCGAGTTGCTCCGGTGTATATGTACGGTTAGCGGAGAAATTCGAGAGAACATTCACCACATCAGCATAGCGAGTGACAACCCACGCATGAAGAAACGGGTCCCAATGCACCGGATCTTCGGTACGCAGCTGGCGATAGAGCGGATAGGGATTGGCCAGAACTTCCGGTTCGAGCAGACGGTAGAGGCTCAGCGTAGAGGCCTCCTTGCCCGCGGCGTCTGCAAGTATTGAATTTGTATTTGCCATGTGGCGATACGAAAAACGATGGAGGAGCGGTCAGTCCGCTGCTGGACTGATTTTTGACAGTCGCGTTTCGATTTCCACTGCGAGCTCCGCCGCGGTGGGGGAATCGAAAATGCGGCGTAACGAGAGTTCCACGCCGAAGCTGTCGCGCAGACGTGCGATCAACTGCGTACCCAATAAAGAGTGGCCGCCCAGAAAGAAGAAGTTGTCCTGCGTGCCAATACCGGGTACACCAAGAAGTTCTGAGAGAATTGCGACGATGCGGGCTTCTATGGCGTTTTGGGGCGAGCTGCGTTTGCCATCACCGATGATATTGCCGGCGTCAGGCAGAGGAAGTTGTGTGCGGTCCACTTTGCCATTGTGATTCAGCGGCAGGGTGTCCATGCGCACAAAAATGGCTGGCACCATGTAATCGGGCAAGCGTTCGCGGGAAAATTCAATCAGGGAAGTGTGGGTCAACTCTGAGTCTGGCACCGGCACTACATAAGCGATGAGCTGTTTGCTGTCGCCGACATCTTCACGCGCGATGACCATGCTCGCCTGCACGCCGGGGTGTTGGTCGAGCAGGCTGACAATTTCATTGGGCTCAACGCGGAAGCCGCGAATTTTGATTTGTCCGTCGCGGCGCCCGATAAATTCGATTTCTCCGTTGGGCAGTTGCCGCGCCAAATCTCCGGTGCGGTACAAACGCGCTCCAGCAAGCAGCGGATGAGAAATAAATTTCTCCTGATCGAGATCAGGGCGGTGGAGGTATCCCCGCGCCAGACCAGCGCCGCCGATGCACAACTCCCCGCTTGCCCCCGGAGCGACTGGCTTCAATGCTTCATCCAGAATGTGAACTTCCACGTTGTCAATGGGGCGGCCAATGGAAGGCTGGCTTTCGTTGTTGCCGCGCGGTGGTACAACTCCGGACGTTGTCACGACGGTACATTCGGTCGGGCCATAGTTATTCACGACTTGAAAAGGTAGATTCGACGCTGGGTATCTATGTAACGTGTCCGCGCCGGTAAGCAACGTGCGCAACGAGCAGTGCGAAGGCCACTCCATGGTCATCAACCGTTCCGCAAGCGCGGTCGGGACGAAGCCAATTGTGATTTGTTTATTCAGCAGCCACGCATGGAGAGATTGGGGCGTGAGCCGCGTCATCTCATCGCAGAACGTGACACTCGCGCCACTCGCTAGGTAAGGCCAGAGTTCCCATACCGCTGCATCAAAACTCATGCTTGCAAGCTGGCTGGCGCGATCAGCGGCGGTGATGTGAAACGCTCGCTGATGCCACAAAATCAAATTCAGAAGTCCAGCATGAGTGATCTGCGCGCCCTTGGGATGACCATCCGAACCGGAGGTATAAATCACATACGCGAGATCTTTTCCTGATTGTGCGGCATCGAGTGCAGTACGCGGTTGCCGCGCAATTTCCGAGGTCCGGTGATCAAGTTCGACCACTGTTCGTTTGCCGGTTGCCAGCGTGCGACTAATGGCGTTCCTGGTGATGAGAACTGGAACGCGCGAATCCTCAAGCATGTAAGCGAGCCGCTCGGCGGGATAGGCCGGATCGAGCGGTAAATATGCGCCGCCTGCCTTCATAATCGCCAATGCTGCCACCACCATGGCAACGGACCGTTCCAAACACAAGCCGACGAGTACGTCCGTGCCTACACCCAAACTGCGCAGATAGTGGGCGAGTTGATTGGCCTGGGCTTCGAGTTCTCCGTAAGAAATAGCCTCGGCTTCGGATTGCAGCGCCGTAGCATCGGGCGTCGTGCGCGCAAAATAGCTGACCATTTGCACCACCGATGAAGGCGGAGCGCTTGTGTCAGGGATTATGCTGCCGTTCGGGAAGCGCAAAATTTCGCTTCCTGCCGGGGGGGCTTCCGCAGGTCGTTCCGAACTGGACATAGATTTAGTAATGGCCTTGAGTACAACCGGCCGGGGAGAGACCGGGAGGAATTAAGTTAGGGATCACATACCACTAAGCAGTCGAATGCGTGGACGCAGACGCGTGCTCTGCTACATATTCCGGATGCTGGGCAGCCCATTCTGCGTAAAGTTCACCGTTCGTCACGCGCTTTAATTGCGGACGTTGCGAAATCATGCGCAGCATGTCTTCAAATTTGTCCCAATCGCCGTTGTCGTCGATTTCCCAGCTATGCATGGTCAAATGGGCCACTCCGCCTTCTGCTTCAACCACGTCAAGGGCGCGCTCAAAATGGCTTTCCCATTTGGTTTCCGTATGGTAAACGCGCACGTAATCCATGATGCCGCGGAAGTTTCCTTCCAGCAGAGCATGACGAAGCTGAATGCTTCGAGCATGGTTGTGGGCCTGGGTGCTTACCCCAAAACGGAAAGGACTGTCGGGGAAATCGGTACGGTTCAATGCGCAGGTGCGAGCGCCGAGAAACCCGGCACGCTCAACCATGCTGATGATATTGCGCGTGTACTTGCCGCGCGGGTAGCAAAAAGAAGAGACCGTGCGGCCAAGTAAATCCTGCAGCCACGCTTTACCTTCAGAAATTTCCAGCCATGCCCGTTCAGCCGTCACTGTAGTTAGAGGCAGATGATTCAAGGTATGACTGCCGATTTCAAAACTTTGGGCGATCTCCCGGAGTTGCGTAGGGTTCAGCACTCTGCGCTCAGGATTCCGCGCCGGCGCATAAAAAGTCGCGGGAACTCCGTATTTCGTCAAGAGCTCCGCAGTAAGCATGTCGAGAGGATGCCCATCGTCCACACTGATGCTGACGTAAGCCGTTCTATTCACAGAGGTAGGCACTATCGCAGTCTTTTCCTGCGGCTCCAACACCTTCACGTTTTGTTCTTCGCAGTTACAGCTCATGCATGTGCCGTCTGTTCACACACCGCGTCAGAATCTAGTACGTTCTTAAAGCCGGTCCGCGCTTTGGTTTCGGTAGAAAGCACGGAGCCATAAATCTCCATCAATCGGCGGTAGTTCATCTCAGCTGTGTACTTATTTTCGAACTCCACTCGCGCTTGTTTACCGAATTGCCGCATTTCCTCGCGTCTGGTCCAGGCGTATTCAATTTTTTTTGCCAGGTCATTTGCGTCTCCAGCGCGAAAGTGAAGACCAGTTTTACCGTCCTCTACAATTTCCTTCATCGCGCCGATGTCAGATGCAACGACGGGCACTCCGCAAGCAAATGCTTCACATAACGTGAGCGGAAAATTTTCGTATAACTCGCTGGGGAAAATCAGAAAACGAGCGCCTTTCATCTCTTGCATCACACGCGCTCCCGGGACTTGCCCGAGATACTGTACGTGCGACCCAAGCGCTGCTGCCTCCCCTTTGAGTACATCTACTAGCGGCCCCGTTCCCGCCAGACGCAACGGAATCGCTTGCGGCAGCTTTCGCCAGGCTGCCAAAACCGTCCGCAATCCCTTCTCTGGGGATATGCGGCCGATGTACAACGCATAATCCCCGTCCGTTGTACGTTCTCCCGGATCGGGGTTTACAAAATTAGACTTCACCATAATACGCGTAGGTTCAAAACCCGCACGCAAAAAATTACTGCGGGAAAACTCGGTCAGGGCTATATATCGGTTGATGAACTTGGAGTAAGTCCCTGCTGCCCGATGCCAGGCCAGCATAGCGGCGACAGACGCCGTGGATAAACGCGAATCCCGGTAGCAACCGTGTGCGATGCTATGCCCCAAGTGTGACTCACAGTCATGGCATGGTTTGCCATTCCGGAAGAACGTTGCAGCCGGGCAGAGTAGGCGATAGTTGTGCAAAGTTTGTACGACCGGCACTCCAAATTCATGACACGCGCTATAGATCGAAGGCGAGATGACCATGAAAGTATTGTGCACATGAACCAGGTCGGGCCGGAACTCACGCAGACGGCCTTCGAAATCGTGCTTGGAATCTGAATTCCAGACTACATTTACTGCCATCTGCATGCGCTGAAGTGGCGAATATTGTTCGATTTCGTGATTGCTGCGCTGGTATTCCTCGACGGTGTGTCCATGCGCGCGCAATAGATCACGTTCGCGGGCGCAGACTACATCTTCGCCGCCGGGCAACTGATAAGTATTGTGTACGAGAAGGATCTTCATGCGGGAACTGCATGAGTCGAAAAATACTGAATGTCTGGATTTTGGAAGTATCGAAAGCGAATTCCTCGAACGGAATTCGCCTTGTGTAATTATCCGCGGTTGACCGCGAGAAGTTGTTCACCCGCCATCGAACTGGCTGCCGGTTCATGGCGCGCATAGCCCACACGATCCATCACGTCGCCTGCGTAGTGCTCAATCATGGCGAGTTGTTCATCGGTGAATTTGCCTTGCCAGCCTTTGACTTTGCCAGCGCCGACAAACTTGCCGCGAACGGATGCTTTACGGGGCGATTGCAACTCTTTGGCGCGCATTTGTTCAACGGAATTGTTGGCGATGGCGCGGCGCACATGCTCGGGGTCGCGCTCAAGCCCTGCAAAGTGCAGCAACTTGGTGAAGCCCGCTTCAGGATCTTTGCGCAAATCTTCATAGCGCATGATTAAAAGATTATCGGTGCCGTAGTAGGGGCAATCAAGCCAGGAAGCCACATGGGCCTGCCATGATCCATAACCGGTGACTTTGCCTTTAAAAAATACCTTTAGGAATTTGTCCATGTCGCCGTGAAAACGGTCGAGCGCGGTCATGAAGGCAAATTCCGAGAGGATTACGTCGCGCACATCGCGCATGAGATAAATCGATCGCTTGTACTCTTTGCGGAAAGGTTCATGCGTGCCGATGAGCCGTCCACCGTTGGGAAGCACGCTGCGCGCGCGATCCTGCATGCCCACACCTAGCAGCAGGGAGTTGACCGATTCAAAGGTCGCACTCTCACCCGTGAGGATCTCAAACATGGTGAAGCGCGTCCATGTTGTGCCGGATCGGGGATAGGTCGAGAAGAAAATATCGTGGGGATTTAGTCCGCGGTGGCGTAGCCACATTACGGGAATGCGGACCGGGGTCTTGGACAACAGGAAGCGAAGCTTCGCTTTCCTGGTCTCGGGTTTCTTGGCCGCATTTTCCTGATTCTGGGTACTCATTGGTTTACTCCGCTCCTCGTTCGTCAACGTAAATACAATAAGTTAGGACGGTTGCCCGCCATCAGTCGCTAACGATTCATTCATAATTACTTGTGCAGCACGTTGACGAAGTTTGCGCCGCAACACTACAAAAACCATGATCAAGGAGCTGAAATCCGCCAGATTTCCACCCCATATAGCTCCCTGCAATCCGAAGAACCAGGTCGCAGGCACCCCGATTACTAATGACCCGATCGTCGCCACGGCGAATGCCTTGAACACTAAATCCGGCGCTTCCATACCCCGGAGGGCGATGGCCGGGCCATAAGCCGCACTCCAGACGATGGAACCGATCGCTACGATCGGCAGAAGATGCACTACATCCAGATATTTGCCCGAGTACATCAAATGAAATACATACTTGGGAAAAGGCAAAATCAATGCCCAATAAACGACTGCTCCTGCAAAAGCGAGAAGCGTCATCTGTGCTGTCAATGCGGTCGCGCCTGACCCATCTTTCCGCGCTGCTACTCTGGCGGCGTAGGGCAGGAACAGCATGGACAATGCAGCTTTCACTTGCTCGAGAGGCAGCGTCAAATTCATCAGCGCTTTGAGTTGGCCCGATGCCGCCATCCCGTGGAAAGAACTGATTAGCGGGTAATAAATATTTGCGGGAATCCAGCCTGCCACGCTACTGGCCAATGCCCAGCGCCCATAACCCCAATGTCGAGACCAGGTTTCACTCAGCGAAGGACCGGCTTCTCCGGGAGGAAGTTTGGCTCGCATGCGGATCCACATGGCGACACCCGTCCCGAAAGCGCCGAAGGCGATAAGCAAAAATGCGCTGAAGGGAGACAGCAGTCCATGCCGAAATGCAACAAAAAGCGCCGCCATAATCAGGCAGCAATAAATGAGGGAACCTGCGGCGGCTTCAGCGGGTGACAGTTCCAGATAAAACATTCGCCGCGCGAGTCCAAATACAAGAACGCACGGAGAGGCGATGGTTACTCCCGCCATGGCTCCAGCAAGACCACCGGCATGGCTAAAGCTATGAAGAACAACCGCTGAAATGCCGAGAACAACGCACAAAGAAACAGAAATAACCAGATGAATCCGCAGCAGTGTGCTGAGATATTGCTTGAGGCAGTTGTGATAAGACGAACCGCCGAACACCGCCATCGGCTCAAGCACAAGCGCCTGATAGACCAGCGACAGCAAAACAAAAATACCGAAAGCAACTGCATAAGCGCCATATTGATCGGCGCCTAACCATCGTGCCAGCAAAATGCTGATGGCAAAATTCGACCCCGAAATCAATCCCTGATCGGCAATGGCAAATCCGCCTTTGCTGGCCAGAGGCAGCAACCTTTTCCGCACCGTGTCGCGATGAACGCCGAACATGCGCGGAGGCAGCACCGTCCACGGCCAGCCTAAAGTAGCCGGCTCACCTGCATTCTCGCTGGCTTCCAGAGAAGCCTCGATGCTGGCACGCATCTCAACCGCTATGGCAGCATCATCGCGATGTATTTCCGTGGAATTCAATTCGGGCAAAATTCGATCTCCGGCCTAGCTGACGGCCTGTTCAACATAAGAACGGCTTGTGCGGGCCGCTTCGTCAATGCAGCCTTTGAGGCGTTCGGCGAAGGTGGCCACCTGGGGCTCGACGAGCACCCCGTAGTGGTCGCCGGAAATATCCTGAAATTCGAGACCACCCAGGGCAAGATTCTTCCACGCGGCATACGGATTGCTGGCGGCGCGCAGCGATTTCTCTGTAGCGCGGAACAATGTGATCTTTCCGTCGTAGGGCTTCAGCGCATATTGCTCGGCGGCACGAGTATTGGCAAAGAATACGTTTTTCAAAGAGCGGGGAACGCGCAACGCGCGCACGCGCCGTCGTACGCCTTTGTAGAGGCCACGGGGCAAGTCTGAAAACAAAAACTTCGGAGTGGGCCTGGCGAATGACTTCAGCAACGATGCAGTTTGCGGCTTTACATTTCCCGGCGCTGTGTCGAACAGGGCTAGAAATGCAACTTGCTCACCACGAGCGGTGAGTTGGCGCGCCATTTCGTATGCGAACAATCCGCCAAAAGAATACCCGCCTATAAAATATGGGTCTTGCGGCTGCACACTGCGAATATCCTGAAGATATTGCGCCGCCATTTCCTCCACACTCGTCAGACACGGGTGGGTCCCATCTAATCCGCGAGCCTGTAGTCCATAGAACGGATGTGTCGGCCCCATGTGTCGGCCAAGATCGCGAAAGCCCACAACATTTCCGCCAACTCCGTGGATACAGAAAAATGGCGGGTTCGCGCCTTGCGGCTGAATGGCAACAATCGAAGACCAAAATTGAGAAAGCCCGTTCTCCGGATTTTCCAGCGCGGAGCTGAGCTGTTCGATCGTGGGAGCTTGTAACAAAATCGCCAAAGGAAGTGGACGCCCGACAATCTGGCCAAGGCGATGCATCATCCGTGCGGCCAATAAAGAATGTCCGCCTAATTCAAAAAAATTATCTTGAAGGCCTACAGGACGGCCAAGCAATTCCTGCCAGATTGTGGCAATCTTCGATGTTAAACTTCCGTCGTTCTTAATAGCCGGCACACCCGGCTGCGGCTGCTGCTGCAACGACAAAGCGCGGCGGTCAATTTTGCCGTTTGGAGTCATGGGCATCGCATCAAGCGTAATAAACGCCCAAGGCACCATGTAATCGGGCAAACGGTCTTTCAAATAATTCCGTAGATCATCGCTGCCGCCCGCTAACGAGCGCGACAGAACCACATACGCGACCAGGCGCTTTTGCCCTGGGCTGGATTCCTGCGCGATTACGGCAGCTTCGCGAATATTTTCATGGCGGCCCAATACCTCTTCGATCTCGCCCGGTTCCACGCGGAAGCCGCGGATTTTAACTTGATTATCCTGCCGTCCGAGAAATTCGATTTCGCCATTGCTGCGATAGCGCGCCATGTCGCCAGTCCGATACAAGCGGGCGCCCGAGCAAAAAGGATCGGACACGAATTTTTCCGCAGTCAGATCAGGACGATTTAAATAGCCGAGCGCAACACCATCCCCGCCGATAAAAATCTCTCCCGGCGCGCCGATCGGAACTTGTTGCAAATTCGCATCCAGCAAATGAATTTGCGTATTGGCAATCGGGCGCCCGATGGGAACGGCGTTCAATGTGCATCCACTATTTTCTGGTGCAAATGCGGTTGCGATTACGCTGGCTTCGCTGGGGCCGTAAGTATTTACCCAGCTTATTTTCCCCCGCACCCGTTCCTGCCAACGCGTGAGTCCGGCGACTGAAACTTTTTCCCCGCCGACAATCACTAAACGCAAAGCCTCCGGTAATGGCAGACGCGGATTTTCGTGAAGGTAATTTGTCCACTCATGCCAGTAAGCCGTCGGCAAATCCAGAACACTGATAGCCTGCCTCTGGATAAAACTCATGAATTCGGCAAAACCGAGAGAAAAGTCTTCCGTTTTGAAAACGACAGTGCCGCCAGCGGCCCAGGTGGGAAAAATTTCTTCAATCGCAATGTCGAAGCTGATGGAAGAAAACTGTAGAACGCGGTCGCGCGGACTCAATCCATACAAGCTCAATGAGGCCGCGCTGTGATTCACCAAACCCCGATGCCCAAGCAGCACGCCTTTGGGCGTGCCCGTTGAGCCAGAGGTGTAGATGATATAAGCCACGCTGTCAGGCGTGGCCGTCGCCGGAAGATTTTCAACGGCATAGGCAGAGAGCAGGGAAGAGAGAGTAGTGAAATCGAGCGTTTGCGTGGATGCCGGCGCGATGTCCGGCAACTGTCCATGCTTTGTGAGGAGGACTGGAGCCTTTACGTCTTCAAGCATCAGTTGCAAGCGTGGCTGGGGATAGCTGGGATCGAGAGGTACGCACGCGCCGCCTGCTTTCAATACGGCCAGCAAAGAAATCGCAAATTCAGGGGATGATGCAAGGCCGATCGCAACGGGTATGTTTTTTCCTACACCTAATTTTTGCAGATGGCGCGCCAGTTGATTGGCTTTTTCATTTAGTTCGCGATAGGTGAGCTGTTGATTACCAAGAACGACTGCAATCGCTTCAGAATTTGATCTGGCTTGCTCTTCAAAAAGTTCGTGCAGACAGGACGACGAAGGATAAGCTGTCTGCGTCTGGTTCCAGTTTTCAATGAGCTGCCGTTCAGCCGCCGACACGCCAGGCTCCGCCGAAACAGGATGGTTGATCGGCTCTGGCACTCGGCTTGTGGAAATTTGACTCACGGAATGATGTGCAGGTGAAACAGAGGCACGATCAGAAAAGGCCTCTACGGCCGGTTGGTTAAGCCGCTCCCGATCCGCGAATGACGGCGGGGATGGTACGCAGCAGGATTTCAAAATCCAGCCGCAGCGACCACTTGTCAATGTATTGCAGGTCCATCTGCATCCATTTTTCGAATGGAATGGAACTGCGTCCGGCAATTTGCCACAGGCAGGTGATGCCAGGGCGAACGCTGAAGCGGCGGCGTTGCCAGTCTTTGTCGAATCCTTCGTAGTCGCGAACCGGCAGAGGGCGCGGCCCGACGAGACTCATATCGCCACGCAACACGTTGATCAACTGCGGCAGTTCGTCAATGCTGGTTTTACGCAGGAATTTTCCCAATGGAGTAATGCGCGGGTCATTTTTGATTTTGAATACTGGCCCGGAGACTTCGTTCAAATGCTCAATCTCGCGCATTTTCTGTTCCGCATCAGGAACCATGGTGCGAAATTTATAAATCTTGAAGCGGCGTTTGTTCAGGCCCATGCGATATTGCGCAAAAAAAACAGGACCTTTTGAGGTGAGTTTAATGAGCAGCGCCACGATCAGCAGCGCGGGCGCCAGCATGAGTAGAACCAGGGAAGAAATGATCACATCCACAAGACGTTTGACATACACCGGCCAGCCATCCGCCATGCCGGCATAGTGCGTCATCAGGGATGCGCCTTCGATTTCTTCAGCTTTGGCACGCCGTCCGTTGATGTCGAAATAATCATTCAGGACGCGAATGGTGATGCCTTGCTCGTCGCAAATTGCGCGAATATCCGAATTGTGAAAATTGAGTGAAGCCAGCGGCAGGGTCACGATGACTTCATCCACAGGATGCTGGCGCAAATATTCGGGAAGGTTCTCGAGATTAGCCACTAAAGCGAAACCGCTTTCTTTGAACTGTGGCAGTCCATGCCAGTCGCGGTCCACAAAACCCAAAATGTGATATCCCAGGCCCGGTTTGCATGCAATTCGGTTGGCAAACTCGAGTGCGCGGGGGTTGGTTCCCACAATTAGCATGTGCCGCAGATTGTGTCCGTGAACCCGGACTCGTCCCAGCGCTGCCCGTAAAGCAAAGCGCACCGAGATTGTGACACTTGTGGTGTAAACCCAAAATACCGCCAGAAACAGCGGCGAGACCATCTTTATGCCGAAAGCGACGGAAGCAAGAAGAATGAAGACTGTCCCGGAAGAAGTCGCTTTGGTGATGTCAATAATGTCGTAACGGCGGCGCGACATGCGTCGCGAACCGTACATGCCGAACAATCCAAAAATCGCGTGCCAAACCAGTAGAAGTACGACAAACAGCAGAATGTTCCCCAGTTTGACGCGCATGGAGAACATCTCTTCGAAGGAGAGCGCAGACTTGGTATAACGCATCTCCACATAGGCTGCTGCCGCGAAGCAGGCAACCATCACCAGCAAATCGAACAGCTTGAGCGCGCTTGTCAGCAGTTGCCGTCGAGCCGTAACCATGGAAGGTTCCTGAGATTTGATTGGGGGAGATTTCGACGAATGAAAAAACTAAGCTACCGTTTTAGAGCCTGCGATAAACCGACTCCGGTACCGGGAATTGCCGTTGATTAAGAATTGCACCGAGCACGCGAACATTGGCGCTTTTGGCTTCCTGCAACATCTTCTGCGCAATTTCACGTCGCGACGAGTTGGCCTTGATGACTAAAGCAATACCGTCGCCTGCCGTGGCCAGAGTGAGCGCGTCGTTAAACAGGTTCATGGGCGCAGCATCAACGATTACATATTCAAACTGCGCGCGCAGTTGCTGAATGCTTTCGAGCAATGGCTGGGTTGCGGAAACTGCCAGGGCGGCCTTTTCCGGCGTTCCGTTGGTGAGCACCCAGAGGTTGGGCTGTGCGGTATTCCGCAGATAGTCCTGCGTGCGCCCGCCATCGAGGACCGCATCCGAGAGTCCCTGTTGGTTATTCAACGAGAAGACTTCGTGCAGGGCCGGCGAACGGAAGTTGCCGTCGACGACGCAGACGGAGTTTCGCCCTTGGGACGCGAGTGTTTGGGCGACTTGTGCCGCCAGCCAGGTGCATCCCGCGCCGCGCTCGACGCTGGTGAAGACAACCACACGAGCGCCATCGGGCTGGAACAGGCGCTGCGTCAGCTTGTTCAGTTCTTCACGCGAGAGCCCTTCGAGAGCCTGAGGCAGGATGGCATTCTCAACCGTGCCTTCAGCTGGCGGAATCCATGCGGTCGTGGCGGCCGCGGATCCAGTCGCGGCGGGTTCCAAGCGTTGCCGTTCTCGTTCTTCTTCTGCTGCCTTTTGCAGCAATTCAAAATTTCTGCTCATAGCCCTAGTGTCCTTTTCTTGGGGGAGTAGCCGCTTGCCGTGCTACTAAGTATGAATTAACTACGGGTTTCGCGTAGCACATCCACCGGTAGATGCCTGGAAGATGAGCCATTGCCGTTTAATGAAAAACCATTGCCAGTTGCTGGAACCGCTGCCAGAACGGGAAGGTTGAGAATGGACTCAATTTCCGCGGGTGTGCGGAAGGAAGCGTCCATACGCTCCATCACGAAGATCAATCCGGCGCAAGCGGTAAAGGCAAGCAGAACCCCGACCAATGCGAAGAGCCAGGGGGACTGTGCCGGATAAACCGGGACCGCCGGCTTTTCTTGAATGGCTACGTTTACCAGTTGCGTTGTATCCAATGCCTCGGTGATGCGCGCTTCTTCGCGTTTTTGCAGATAGAGCAAATAATTCGCTTCTGCTGCTTTTGCATTACGGACGAGATCGCTTTCTTCCAGTCCAGCGGTTTCCAGCTTGCGGATAGCGTCCATATTCTGGTTGATAACCGCTTCCAGTTCAGCGGCCTTTGATTGCGCGCCCTGCACCTGTGTTTTGTCCTTGGCCAGTTCGTCGTCAATCCAGTTATAAGTCGGATTTTGGTCGGTTGTGACTTCCTGCAACGGCTTTTGACCAGCCAGCGCAGCCTCAGTTTCCGCAATTTCCTTGTTCACTTCCACCAACGGCGGATAATCTGGCTGATATTTGGAGGCAAGATCGCTTTGCTTCAATTGCAGGTTGAGCAACGTGCTCTTCATCTGCTGAATTGTGCCGGCATCGTCATTGCTGTGTACCTGCGTCGTCATGCGTGCATTGGTGGTTTTCTGAAGTTGCTCCAGAGCGGTAATGCGGCGCTGCGCTTCTGCAATTTCCGTGCGTGTCTGGCCTAGTTGGAAGTTGAAGTCATTAACCTTTTGAAGGGCAAGGTCACGCGCCATCATTGAATTCGGCGTGCCGTTATTCTTGGGGAACGCTTTCAATTTGCCTTCGGCATCGTTTAACTCTGCTTGTGCTTTCTGCACTTGCTGATCGAAGAACTCGTATTCGCCAGCAGGATGGTTTACGTCTTTGTGGTGTTGCAGATAAACATTGTCCAGCGTGGTCAAAACGTACGCGGCCAGCTTTGGGTCACTCGAACTGTAAGCAACTTTGAATACGTTGGTTTTCGGCAACGGATCAACCCTGAGGCCGCCCTTTAGTTTTCCAAGCGCTTTCGCCACCGCTTCTTCCGGCTTGCGCTTCCAGAAGATCCACTTAGACATTTCGTGCTTGTCGAGTCCAGTTTCGATTACGACTTGGCGAAGGACGTCGTCGCTCTTAATCAACTCAGCTTCGGAGTTGATCATTTCTTCCGTGACGTACGTATTCGAAACGGCAGGGTTGCCCGGTGAAGCCGTAACTACAGGGTCTACGCGGTTCATGCGCACCAGAATTTCTGTGTGCGACTCATACAACGGCAGCATGGCCGCCACCAGTGCGGTGCCCAGCAGCACGGCAAAGAAGCAGATAATCACCGCTTTGCGATGGCGGAATCCCATTGCCGCTAAATCGCGCGCCGTCAGCGAAATCCCCTGCTGGCCGGAATAGACTACTAACTCTTGATTTTCCATTTTGCAATCTCCTAAAGCGATTCAGCTCAGAATGTTCGGGTCTGCGCGCCGAGCGCGTTCACACTGTAAATGGGTAGCCACTGCTGGATCTTCGAAGCCGCGTTCTTGGGAACGAAAATCAAATCCCCCGGTTGCAGCATCACGTCCTCCGAAAGATCGTGTGCGCTCTGCATCTTCTTAACATTGACGACACGCGCTTCCGCCCAGGTATCATTTACCCGGCGATAAAGTATGACCTGCGAATGTTTTGCATATTGACTCTGAAAACCGCCGGCCATCGCCAACGCTTGAACCACAGTAGTATCGCCGCGCAATTCATACTTCCCGGGGCTCCGCACTTGGCCGTCCGCGATGAAGTATGGCTTCTGGAAGTCGCGCAGCGAAATAGAAACCTTGGGTTTGGAAAGAATCTTGGAATAGGCGTCGGCAATTTTCGCTGTTGCCTGTTCCACGGTGAGATCGCGCACGTTCAGATCTCCGACGCTTCGTAGCGTGATGTATCCGTCCGGTTGCAGGGAAACTGTCTGATTCAACTCCGGTGTGTAGTCAAACAATACGTCTATGGAGTCGCTCGGTTGCAGTCTATAGCGCGTGTGGCGCTCGGAGAAACTCGGTGAACTCGTGGTCGGTGGAGGCGTCGCCGGCGTTGCCGAAGGCGCTTCCGTCGTGGCTTGCGTTTGCCAAGCCAGTCCCGGCAGTGACAGAAGCATGACCACCATCGCAATCGAAACAATTGTTTTTTTCATAATGCAATCTCCCAACAATCTTGGACAATATAACAGGGGTCAGACACAGCTTCGCCCCGTCAGTTTTTATTAGATTCCCAGCAAGTTATTCCACAGCAAGCACTTCAGAATCGTTCTGCGTTCTTCCATGTTGCCTTGTGTGCCCCTAATTCCACCGACAGATTTTCCACCCACTCACGCGTTGCGCGAACCAGTTGCCGTGCAAAAAAATGCTTGAGAATGGAATTGGAAAACATATCGAAATGCTTGTCATTCATTCGCGTATTTTCGTTTTCGATCCCCAAGTTTTTCTCGCCGCATGTAGCCAACTTAACAATGGGTGAGTCTGTGGAGGAGGGCTTGGTTGTTGTCGAAAACGAGCTACAACAAAACCAAATCGTTCACTAACAATATAAGAAATAGTGGGTACCCGCGAAGAGGCGAAAGGTTTAGGTGCCATGGGACTGTTTGGCTCAGAGTACTGAGGCCCGATTTACTCCCATACGCTATACTCTAAGAAGGTTAGGTATTGTGATATCATCGTATAGATTATAAAGAACTTAATGGCATAGAGTAGGTCAAACCACGGGTTTGAGACTATGCGGTAACTATGACTAAGGGAACCAAAAGTACCCCATTTTTTAGGGGTATTGACTTGACGAACTAGGTTCCTGCGACCACGATGGAAAGTGGGGCCAGGCTAGTTCGTTTGGATATTGTCCAGTTTTGAGGTGTTGTGAAAGACTTTATGCCTTCAACCAGCGCGAATGCTAAGCCCCCGGCGATCCGTGTGCTCATTACCGATAGCACCCGCATGGGCAGCCAGCTCTTGGCCGACGCATTGCGTCGCCATTCGCAATTTGACATTGTGTCGGTGTGCGCAACGGCTGACGAAACTCTGCAAGCATTACCTTCCGCCAAGCCCGATGTTGCCGTGATCAGTCTGAAGCTGGATGAACAGCCTACCAAGGGGCTGGATGTCTGCCGTCAGGCGCGTTTGTTGTTGCCGGAATCCAAGCCCGTATTGCTGTTGGAAAGCTCGAAACGAGAAGCCGTTCTGGGAGCATTTGGCGCAGGCGCGCGAGGAGTTTTCTGCCGCACAGAATCAGTGGAAACCCTTCGCAAGTGCATCAGCGCCGTGCACATCGGCCAGGTCTGGGCCAACAACAACGAAATTCTTTTCCTGCTGGACGCTTTTGCGGATTCAGCGCCCCCGCGTCTCACTGACGCGCAAGGCACTGTGCTGCTTTCCAAACGGCAGCAGGATATTGTGCGTTGCATCACGGAAGGATTGTCGAACCGCGAGATCGCCGAGAGGCTCAAGCTGAGCGAGCATACTGTGAAGAATTACATCTTCCGGATTTTTGACAAGCTGGGAGTTTCTACCCGCGTCGAGATGGTGCTCTACGCCTTTAGCCAGCGTGAGCAGCAAAAAACAGAATAAAAATACTTCACGACAAGAAAAATGGCGGCCCAAATGGGCCGCCATTTTTCATAGCAGGGTGAGAGTTATTGCACGGTCAGGGTAATCACCGTTTCATGCTTCACTACGCTGGTTCCGGTTGGGCGCAGCGTATAAGTGCCCGGAGGCGTAGTGGCCGCTACTTTCACGGTGAAAGTGGACGTGGCCGGATCGCTGCCGTCCAGAGTGATGGAGTTGGGAGAGGCCGTGCAGGTGATTCCGGCGGAAGCGCCGCAAGTCACCGCAATGGGCTGATTGAATCCGACCAGCGGGGTAAATGTGACGGCAGAAGTTCCAGTGCCCCCAGCGGACAATGTGAGCGCATTGGGATTCGCCGTGATGGTGAAATCCGGCGCCTGCCCCGAGAGAGCGATCTTTTGCGTGGGATGCCCGTATGCGTTGTCAGAGATGGTAATGCTGCCTGTACGCAGCCCGTAACCAGTTGGGGTAAACGTCAAAGTGTACGTACAGCGGTCGAGTGGCGCGATAAGGTTTTGCGCGCAAGAAGTGCCATTGGTTGCCGTCAGCGCGAAGTCGCCGGCAACAACGGGGGCTCCGCTCAAAATGAGATCGTCGCTGCCTTGATTCACCAAGCCAAAACTTTGCGGCGAACTGGTGACACCAATCTGTTCTGCCGAAAAGGTCAGGGCGTTGGCGGTCGTCGTTGCGATAGCCGACAATGCAATATTTCGCACGCGATTATTTCCGCCATCAGCGATATATAAGTCGCCAGACCCATCTACGGTCACGCCGAAATTATTGAGATAAGCCTTTGTCGCCGGGCCGCCATCGCCCGCAAATCCGTAGTATTTGGGATCTCCCGCCGGGCCAGCCACGCTGATAACCGTGCCCGTCAGCGCGGAAACGCGCTGAATCACGTAGAAGAAATCGCTGCCGCTGACATATAAGTTTCCGCGGGGGTCAATTGTGATGTACTGCGGCGTGTTGTAACTGGAATTCAACGCGTTGACCTTGTCCGGACCGAAAGCGTTTTTGCCGGTGAAGGCGTAGGCCGTGATGGTTCCGGTCGTATCCACTTTGCGGATGCGATT
>Ga0070734_10002978_pt1 | contig 18885 bp, 19 predicted proteins | sample Coa_R1_8_FD_66444 | JGI IMG/M metagenome (GOLD analysis project Ga0070734, IMG submission 66444) | Surface soil microbial communities from Centralia Pennsylvania, which are recovering from an underground coalmine fire - Coalmine... | ecosystem: Environmental > Terrestrial > Soil > Unclassified ... | reverse complement strand
TGGACGCAGGGCACGACCTGTCCCGGGTGCTCACCACCGACGACCTGGTCGCCTCCGAGGACGCGTTCTTCGCCGCCACGGGGATCACCGATGGGGAACTGCTCGCCGGGGTCAGGTACCGGGGCGGGGGCGCCATATCGCACTCCCTGGTGATGCGGGCCCGCTCGGGCACCATCAGGACCATCACCAGCGAGCACCAGCTCTGGAAGCTGCGCGCCTACAGTTCGGTCAACTTCGACACCGCCGACTAAGCGGCTGGCCCCGGGTCAGGTGCCGTTCGTCTCGCTCGCCACGAACGCCTGCTGATGACCGGAGCCGTCGGTATGGAACCCTCCGGCGCTGCAGTTGCCTGCCGACGCGCAGGACACCGAATTGACCGAGGCAGACCCGCCCTGGTTGAGGGCCGCGGTGCCGGGCACCTCCCGCGCGGTGCCCCAGGTGCCTGCCCGCCGTGCCACTGCCACGAACGGCCTGGCTGCCACCCGGTTCGGGTGGCCCTTGCTCAGCATCCGGCCAGAACTCGCACCCGCCACGCCGCCATACGCCACGACCAGCAGGGTGGCGGTCAGCGCCACTGCCGCACCGCGAACCGCGAACCGCGAACAACTGCGCGTATATCGGCTGATTTCACCCAGCATGGCCTATACCCCCTTCGTGTCCATGCGGAGTCTACGGACGGAACAGCGGAGGCTAAATGGGCCTTTGATGCAACCGCGGCGAACTTGCCGGGCAGCCTGCGCAAAGCACGGGGTAAAAGCGCTCCCGCCGCAAGCTTGACCGCATAAGGTACGGTGCGTCTTCTTCGGTGCTCGTCGGTTGCCTGGCCCGGCACGTGCCCGGCCTCCGGCCTCTATGTTCGGCGGTGTCTCGTGGTAGCGGACCTGATCCGCGCGCTGCTGGCCGGCGCGGCCGGGGCCGTGCTGCCCGGGTACTTCTGGGCCGCGGTGCTGCGGCCGACCAGTGGGCTGGGAGAGCGCCTGGCCTGGTCCACCGGCATTTCGATGGCGTCGGTGCCGACGGTCGCGGTGATCCTCGCCAGGATCACCCGCGGCGGCATCGCGCTCTGGGTGGCGCTGGCGGCGGTGCTCATCGTGTTCGGCTCGGGCCTGCTCGTCTACCGGCTGAGGGGCCCGGCCCCCGGGACGGCGGCCCCGGTGCTGCGGATGCCGGACCCCACCCGGGATCCGCGGGTTCTCGGCCTGGTCGCCGTCGCGATCGCCCTCGGCCTGCTGATGATGCCGGCCCGCCGCCCGCCGGTCCTGGTCCTCGCGGTCATCGCGGTCGCGCTGATCGTCGGCGGTGCCCTGATGGCGTGGCACCGTCCCGCCGAGCCAGCCGGCTCCCCGCAGGCACCGTCTACGGGGGCAACGGGGTTCCTGTCGGCGCCACCGCCGGCTCCGGAATCCGCGTCCCCGGCGTCGGCCGCTTCCGCGGAGCCGCCGGGCTCCGAGCACGGCGCGGCCGGGCACCACGACGCTGCCGCCGCGCCGACGCCGCCGGCCTCGGCAACGGCGCAGGCGACGGACGCGGCCGAGCCGGGCCCGCGGCCGTTCGGCCTGCCGCTGCCGGTGGTACGGGACGGCGGCCTGGCCGTGATCCTGGTGCTGACCGCGTGCCGTGTCTACTCCGGCGTGGTCCGTTTCGAATGGCCCTACGTCAGCGGCGGGGACCAGTTCTCCCACGCGGTCATGGCCGAGCAGATGCTCGCGCACGGCCAGTACCCCGGCTACCTGATCTACCCACCCGGGTTCTCCGCGCTCACCGCGGTCGTCTGCAGGTTCGCGGGCCTCACCCCGCTGGCGCTGTTCCCCGTGCTGGCACCGATGCTGCTCGTGGTCACCGCGCTTGGCGCGTACGCGCTGGCCACCAGGCTGTGGGGCTGGGAGTACGGCCTCGGTGCTGCGGCGCTGTCCGGCCTGGTGCTGACCGGCGCGTTCAACGGCTTCGCCGGGGGCCGCTACCCCGACCTCATCTCCGCCTTCTTCCTGCTGGTGATGACCGTCGCGGCGCTGATCACGGTCTACGAGGCACCGACGGTGCGCTCGGCCGTGCTGGTCACCGTGGTGGGCGCCTCGGCGGTGTTCTACCACTCGGTCGCCACCCTGTACGCCGCGGTGCTCTTCGTCCTGGTGGCGCTGATCTGCCTGCCGTACCTGCTGCGCGGGCGGCACCGCGCCGAGACCAGGGCGCTGCTGCTGGCGCTGGCCGGGGTGGCGGTGCTGTCGGCCTGCTACGCGATCTACGTCTACAACCCCGGCGGGATCCTCGGCGGCAAGTCCTCCACGGGCGGCGCGGTGTCGATCGTGCTCGGCAGCCAGTCCCCCGCCTCCCAGGGGGCGCTGCTCAAGGAACTCGGGCCGCCGATCGTGTGGTTCGGGATACTCGGGGTCGCCGCGCTCGCCGCTAGCCTGCGCTGGCTGCGCCGGCCGGCCCAGGTGCTCACCGCGGCGACCGTCGTCGCCTGGTGCGTCGTGATGTACCTGGGCAGCCGGACGTCGCATGACGGGTTCCCGCAGCGGTTCGAGCGCGACCTCGGCGCGCCGCTGTCGGTCATGGCGGCGTTCGGCATCGGGCTCATCGTCCGGGCGCTGCCGATCCGCGGGGCCGTGTCCCGGACCGCGCCGGCCCTGGCGGCCGTGATCGCCGGCATCCTGGCCGCGGTCATGCTCCTCGCTCAGACCGGTCACGCCGTGAAGGCCAGTGACCGCTCCGCGGGCGAGTTGCTCAGCCACCGGGTCGCCGCGGCCGGCCAGTGGCTGGCGGAGCACAACACCGGGGGCACGATCATCTCGACGCCGAATATGAACCCGGGGATCACCAACCGCGCCGTGCTGGCCATGGGCGGCTACACCGGCCTGCAGTCCTACAGCGCGTTCCGTATCGCCCATCCGCGTTCGCTGCCGACCGCGGGCAAGACCCCGCTGCTCGATTCGCAAGAGGTGCTGCTGCACCCGCAAAGCTGCCAGTCCGCGGACATCCTGGCCCGCCAGGACGTTCGTTATATCGTGCTGTACCGGACCGGCAGCGGCGCCGACCTGGCGGGGTTCGCCGCCGACGCGGCGCACTACCAGCAGGTGTTCGAGAATCCCTCGGTGATCATCTACGCGACGCACCGGACCGGGTGCGGTTGACTGCGCCACCGGCGTCATCCGGTGTACATGCTGGGTTATCCGGTGGGCCTGCTGGCGATGAGTACCGTGACGGCCAGTTCGGCAGACCGCGCCACCCGTGGGACCAGGCCACCACGCCGCGTCGTATCGCACGCAATTGATTCCTGGCGGTCGCTGATCTCAACCAGCAGGCTGCCGCCGGGGGCCAGCCACAGCGGCGCCTGAGCGGCCACCCGGCGCAGGACGTCCAAGCCGTCGCCGCCGCCGTCCAGCGCCACCCGTGGCTCGTGCAGCCGGGCCTCGGCGGGCAGCAGCGCGACCTCGCCGGTGGGCACGTACGGCACGTTGGCGGCCAGGATGCCGACGCGGCCGTGCAGCGCGGCGGGCAGCGGCTCGAAGAGGTCGCCGGTGTAGACGTGGCCGCCGGCCGCGGCGAGGTTGCGGCGGGCGCAGCGCACCGCGGCGGGGTCGATGTCCGTGGCGTGCAACTCGGCGGGATCCAGTGCGGCGGCGAGCGCGGCGCCCACCGCACCGGTCCCGCAGCACAGGTCGACGATCACGGGGCGCGGCGGGGCGAGTTCAATGGCCTGACGGACCAGGAACTCGGTGCGCCGGCGGGGGACGAAGACGCCGGGATCCACGGCTACCCGCAGGCCGCAGAAGTCCGCCCAGCCGACGACCTGTTCCAGGGGCAGGCCGGAAGCTCGCCGGTCCACCATCGTGGCAAGCTCCGCAGGCGTCGCGGCGGCGGAGATGAGCAACTCCGCCTCATCCTCGGCGAACACGCAACCGGCCGACCGCAGCCTGGTGACGATGGCGGAGCGGGACAGCGGTTCGGCCGGCATAGGGGCGCCCGGCGGCCTGGTCAGCGCGGGCCCGGGCCTCGCCGGGCGAACCTGTCGCGCCAGCGGGGGCCGCCCCGGCGCGGGGCGTGCACATGCACCCGGCCCGCCACGGTGAACGCCCGGACCTCGATCAGCGGCGAACCGGCCGGCCTCGGCAGCCGCCGGGCGGCCAGGTCGGGCTGGACCCTGCCCGGCTGCCGGGACCTGATGACGGTGACCTGGACCCGCTCCGGCACGACCAGGTGCAACTGGCCTCCCACCAGGGTCGCGTGCAGGACGGTGTGCATGCCCTGGAGCAGCGCCTCGCGCAGGTCGAGGGTCACCTGACTGCCCACGGCCGTCACGGTGAGCCGGTCGGGTACCACCCAGCGCCCGTCCCGCTGCACGGTGGTGAAGAACGCGGTGACCGTGCGGGAGTCGTCCAGCTGGAGCGGCTGGCCAGCGGCCGACACCAGGTCCGATGTCAGCGTGGCCAGCTCGCCGAGGGTCCGCGCCTGGTAGGCGAGCTGAACCCGGTGGGAATGCTCCTCAAGGGTGAGCCGCCCGTCCGCCACCGACGCCGTGAGCACCTCCACGACCCGTTCCCTGTCGTCGTCGGAGGCGCGCAGATCGCTGGGTTTGCGTGCCGGGCTCACCTGACGAAACTATCTGCCGCCGGCCAGCGCCGTCACCTCTCCCACGCGGGCGCGGGCTGCGTCTGGGCCGTGGGATTCGCTCCCGCCGCGAGCACGGGCGGTGTCAGCCCCTGCCCAGCCGTGCGGACCTGGACTAACGTTGGGTGTGGTCCTCTTTCTCTGTTAGTTTGCTAATAGCAATTAATACTGAGCGAGGAGATCCACAGCAGGTGAGCGAGTCGGCGAACGGCCAAGCGAAGGTACCTGGGCAGGGCGGGCAGAACGGCTCCGCTCCCGGCGGAGCGCCGCCCAGCGGTGGCACGGCCAGCGCCGGGTCCGGCGCCAGCCCGAACGGCGCCACTGGGCCCCGGGGTACCTCTGCGAGGCTGCGCGGGACTCACTACAAGTGGCTTGCGCTGTCCAACACGACGCTGGGCATGCTGGCCGCCACGGTCAACGCGTCGATCGTGATCATCTCGCTGCCCGCCATCTTCCGCGGGATCAAGCTCAACCCACTGACCCCGGGCAACGTCAGCTACCTGCTGTGGATGCTGATGGGCTACCTGGTCGTCTCGGCCGTGCTGGTGGTGACGCTGGGCAGACTCGGCGACATCTACGGCCGGGTCAAGATGTACAACGCCGGGTTCACGATCTTCGCCCTGGGCGCGCTGGCGCTGCCGTTCGACCCGCTGACCGGGCCGTCCGGTGCGCTGTGGCTGATCGGCTTCCGGGTGATCCAGGCGGTCGGCGGGGCGATGCTGATGGCCAACGCCCCGGCGATCCTGACCGATGCGTTCCCGTCCAACCAGCGTGGCACGGCGATGGGCATCAACCAGGTCGCCGGCATCTCCGGCATGTTCATCGGGCTGATCCTCGGCGGCATCCTGGCCGCGGTTGACTGGCGGCTGGTGTTCATCGTGTCCGTGCCGATCGGCATCGGCGGCGCCATCTGGTCGTACTTCAGCCTGCACGAGGTGGGGATCCGGACGCCGGCCAAGATCGACTGGCTCGGCAATGTCACGTTCGCCATCGGCCTGATCGCACTGCTGGTGGGCATCACCTACGGCTTGCTGCCCTACGGCGGGCACTCGATGGGCTGGACCAGCCCGCTGGTGCTCGGCGGCATCTTCGGCGGCATCGCCATGCTGATCGTGTTCTGCTTCGTCGAGACGCGGGTCGCCGCGCCCATGTTCGACCTCCACCTGTTGAAGATCCGGGCCTTCGCGGCCGGGATCAGCGCCACCCTGCTCGCCTCGATCGCCCGCGGCGGGCTGCAGTTCATGCTGATCATCTGGCTGCAGGGCATCTGGCTGCCGCTGCACGGCTACGACTTCAAGGACACCCCGCTGTGGGCAGGCATCTTCCTGCTCCCGCTGACCGGCGGATTCGTCGTCTCCGGGCCGGTGTCCGGCTGGCTGTCCGACAAGCACGGGGCCCGCTGGTTCGCCTCCGGCGGCCTGATGGTCTCGGCGCTGGCGTTCGCCGGCCTGCTGCTCATCCCCACCGACTTCACCTACTGGGAGTTCGCCGTCCTGATCTTCGTGGCGGGCGCGGGCATGGGGCTGTTCTCGGCGCCGAACGCGGCGGGGATCATGAACAGCGTCCCGGCCAAGCAGCGCGGCGCCGCGTCCGGCATGCTCGCCACGTTCCAGAACTCCGGCTTCGTGCTCTCGATCGGCATCTTCTTCACGCTGATGATCGCCGGCCTGGCCGCCACGCTGCCAAGCACGCTGACCCACGGGCTCGCCGCCCAGGGCGTGCCGCACGCCATCGCATTCAAGATCGGCTCACTGCCCCCGGTCGGCAGCCTGTTCGCCGCCTTCCTCGGCTACAACCCGGTCGCCCAGCTGCTCGGCCCGACCGGCATCCTGGCCCACCTGCCCGCCGCCCACGTCGCGCTGCTCACCGGCAAGGTGTTCTTCCCGCAGCTCATCTCCGGCCCGTTCCACCACGGCCTGAACATCGTGTTCGTCATGGCCATCTGCCTGCTCATCATCGCTTCCGGGGTGTCCCTGCTGCGCGGCGGCCGGTACGTGTACGAAGAGCAGGAGACCGCGGGCAAGCCGGAGAGCGCCGGGAAAGCCACCCTGGAGCGCACCGCGCGCACCTGAGCCAGCGGGCGGGTGAGGCTGGACCCGGCCCACCCCGCCAAGGTCACACCTGACGTGGCTCCAGCAGGAAGTAGATGTCGGTCCGCGTCTGCGCCGGGGGCTCGGCCGGATCGCCGTAGACCTCCCAGCTCACCCCGGCAGACCGCCGCCCGTTGCTGGCGCACCACTGCTCCAGGGCCTGGTAGACGGGAGCCATCTGCGTGTAGTCGTCGCCGTAGTACGTGGCGCTGGCCACCTCGCCCGGCGGCGTCTGCACGATCTGTATCTCGCCGCTCTCGGTGAAATCGCCGAGCACCTCAACGCCGAGTTCGACGAGTATCGTCCCGGGCTCGCCGCTGCGATAGACGAACACGTTGTGCCCGAAACGCACGCCCTGCTCGCGCACGGCCGGCCAGACGATGCCGAGCGCCCGGCCGATGGCGCGCGGCAGGTCCTGCGGCGTCGTCACGTCGCGGACCGCCGCGAGCCGCCGCGGCGCGGCCTGCTCGGTGCGCACCTCGATGGTCACGGCCGGACCTTATCACTGGGCAGCCCCCTGCCCCGCGACCGCCACGAGGCCCCGACCGCCCCGCACCGCTGCCGCAAAAGCCCACCGCCTGGAGCGGCGGCCGGGCCGGGTATATAGTTAGCTCTGTGAAAGAGTTTTCTGGACCGGCCCCGGCGGCGGTACCTGCAACGGCAGCCGGGGCGAGCGGTCAGGACGGGACGGCGGCCGAACTGCTTGCGGCGATCAGCGCGGTGCGCCGGACGGCCCGCCGCGCCGTGCGGCAACGGTGGCACGCCGAACCGCTCCCCATGGCCCAGGGCGAACTGCTCCGGCTGGTGGCGGCGCAGCCCGGCATCAGCGTCGCCGAGGCGGCCGGGGAGCTGCGCCTCGCGCCCAACACCGTCAGCACCCTGGTTGGCCGGCTGGTGGCCGACGGCCTGCTGACCCGCGGACGGGTCGTCGCCGACGGGCGGGCGGTCCGCCTCACCGTCACGGCCAAGGCCAGGCAGCGGCTGGCCAGCTACCGGGACCTGCGGGCCGAGATCACCCAGCACGCCATGGCACGGCTGGCACCGGCCGACGTCGAAGCCCTGGCCGGCGCGGCACCGGCGCTGCTGCGGCTGGCTGAAGAACTGGGGCGGTCATGACGCAGAGCCTGCCCCTGTCCGGGAACGGGGCCACCTCCCATGGGAACGAGGCCGCTCCCGGCAACGCGCCAGCCGTGCTGTGCTCGGGGATCAGCTACCGATTCGGCCAGCACCTTGCGGTGGACCGGGTGAGCCTTCGCATCGAGCCGGGCGAGACCTTCGGTCTGCTCGGGCCGAACGGGGCGGGCAAGACCACCACGATCCGCATGCTGACCACGCTGCTCAAGCCCGCCGAGGGCAGCGCCACGGTGTTCGGCCTCAACACGGCGCGCAAGGCCATGCGGGTCCGCCGGATGATCGGCTACGTCCCGCAGTTGCTGTCCGCCGACGGCTCGCTCACCGGGCACGAGAACGTCGAGCTGTTCGCCCGGCTGTTCGACGTGCCGCGCCGGCAGCGGCGCGAGCGGGTCGCGGAGGTGCTGGCGGCGATGGGCCTGGACGAGGCCGCCGGGCGCCTGGTCAAGACCTACTCGGGCGGCATGGTGCGGCGGCTCGAACTGGCTCAGGCCCTGGTCAACGCGCCCCGGCTGCTGGTGCTTGACGAGCCGACGGTCGGCCTGGACCCCGTGGCCCGTGCCGACGTCTGGGACTTCATCACCAGGCTGCGTGAGGCCAACGCGATGACCGTGCTGATGACCACCCACCACATGGACGAGGCGGACCTCTACTGCGACCGGATCGCGCTGATGCACCGCGGCACGCTGCGGGCCACCGGAACCCCGGCGGACCTCAAGGCCGAACTGGGCGACGGGGCCACGCTGGACGCCGTGTTCCGCCACTACACCGGCGACACCCTCGACAACGCCAACCAGGGAGGAATACGTGACGTACGCCACGCCCGGCGCACTGCGCGGCGCCTCGGCTGAGCCCGTCCTCCCCGAGGACTCCCCGCTTGCCGCGGTCCGGCAGCTGCTCAGCCGGATGGTCACCCTCTGCTGGGTGGAGTTGCGCAAGATCCGCCACGACCGGACCGAGATGTACACGCGCGCCATCCAGCCCGCGCTCTGGCTGCTGATCTTCGGCGAGACCTTCACGCGCATCCACGCCATCGCCGCGCCGAACGGGCTCCCCTACCTGGACTACCTGGCGCCGGGCATTCTCGCCCAGTCCACCCTGTTCATCGCCATCTTCTACGGCATCCAGATCATCTGGGAACGGGACGCGGGCGTGCTCACCAAGCTCATGGTGACGCCGACGCCAAGGGCCGCGCTGATCACCGGCAAGGCCTTCGCGTCCGGCGTACGGTCCCTCGTCCAGGCCGTGGTCATCATCGTGATCTCGGCGCTGCTTGGCGTCTCGATGACCGCCAACCCGGCCAAGCTGCTCGGCGTCGGCGTGTTCGTGGTCCTCGGGTCGGCGTTCTTCGCCTGCCTGTCCATGAGCATCGCCGGGCTCGCCCTGTCCCGCGACCGGCTCATGGGCATCGGGCAGGCCATCACCATGCCACTGTTCTTCAGCTCCAACGCGCTGTACCCGGAACGCTTCATGCCCGGCTGGCTCCAGGCGATCAGCAAGGTGAACCCGCTGTCCTACGAGGTCAACGCGCTCCGGGGGCTGCTCATCGGCCTGCCCACCAACCTCGCCCTCGATTTCGGGGTGCTGGCCGGCGCCACCACGGCCGCCATCACCGTGGCCTCGCTCCTCCTCCCCCGGCTCGCCAAGTAACCCGTACATTGCCCTTGGCATTAGTACGTTGGCTGATATATTAGCCAGCGTACTAGGAGGTGCGATGACAGCTCGCGAACGAGGCGACACCGGCGGCCAGGACGTGCTGCGCCGGGCCGGTGACGCGTCGGTCCTGATCCTGACGAGCCTGGCCGACGGCGCCAAGCACGGGTACGCGCTGATCCAGGACATCAACGGGTTCGCGGGGGTGCAACTGGGGCCAGGAACGCTCTACGGCGCGCTCGACCGGCTCGAGCGCATGGGCCTGATCGAGGCGCTGCCCGCCGAGGACCGGCGCCAGCCGTACCGCATCACGGCGGCGGGAGTAGCCGCGCTGCGCGCGCACCTCGACTCGATCGAGCGGGTCGCCAGCGCCGGGCGGCTGCGGCTTGGACTGGGGGGAATCTGATGCCGGGCTCGCGGTCCATGCGCCTGGTGGAGTTCGCGCTGCGCTGCTATCCGCGGCGGTGGCGCAGCCGCCATGGCGACGAAGCGGCCGAGATCGCCAGCTTGCTCATCAGGGACGGGACGCCCGTGCATTCGGTCGCGTGGAACTACCTCGTGGGTGCGGCCCGTACGCGGCTGGTCGGCGGGCCGCGCCGGCGCGTCGGCGCCGCGGTATGCGCGCTGCTGCTGGCGGCCGGCTCCCTGGGCGTCCCGCTGGCGCTGCTGTCCTCGCCGGCGCCGGCCAACGCGGCGAGCGTGACCCACTCACGCACCGCCCATCCACGGCCGGCTCATCCCCGGCACGGGGACCCACGGCCGGCCGGGCCGCGGCACGGGGGAAGGGGCGGCGCACCGGACCGCTGTGGTCACCTTGCCCACTGCTGACACCGGCGGCGCCGCAGAAGACCTCGGCGTGGCTCCCGGGCGCACCACGGATGGGCCGCTCGCCGCGGGCAAGGCGCCCCCGTCGCGGCGCCGCGCCTTCGCCGGATGGGCCGGTTGCCTGGCGCTGGCGCTGGTGCTGGCGTTCGGCATCCGGACGTTCGCGTTCCAGGCCTTCTCGATCCCCTCCACCTCCATGGTGCCGGCGCTTCACGTCCATGACCGGATCCTGGTGCTGAAGGCGTTCTTCAACTGGCACCAGCTGCGCGAGGGCAACATCGTCGTGTTCACCCACCCACCGCGCGACCATTGTCCCGGTCCGGCCGGGACCGACCTCGTCAAGCGCGTCATCGCGCTGCCGGGCCAGACCATCTACTCCGCAGGCGGCCTCCTGTTCGTCGACGGCAGGCGGCTCCGCGAGCCGTACCTGCCGCCACATGATCCGCTCGGGCCCCCGATACCCGGCGCCACCAGGCAAAACCCATTTCGCGTCCCGCCCGGGGAGTTCTACGTGATGGGCGACAACCGGGCGATCTCCTGCGACAGCCGCTTCTGGGGCCCGATCAGGGGCTCGAGCATCATCGGCAGGGTCGTCATGCTCATATGGCACGACGGCCGCCCGGACTTCCATTTCTTCTGACCGGGCACCGGGCGCTCAGGCGTCCACAGGCACCGCCGGAACATGCGGCAACAGGCTCAGGACAGGTAGCGCTCGCGGGCCGCGTTGCCGACCGGGCAGCCGCCCTCGGCGCCGCGGCAGGCCCCGGTGTCGCACAGGCGGCACCCCCAGCGCACCGCCCCCGGCGCGCGCATCAGGCCCACCAGCACCGTGCCCAGGATCCGGCGCAGCGCGTCCCTGTCCTCGCGGGACAGCCCGGCCAGCGCGCCCTCAAGGACGCCGGCGCGGGCCGCGGCGACCCGTTGCGCCGTGGCCTGGCCGGCCTCGGTCAGCGCCACCGACGTGGACCGGCCGTCGGCCCCCGGCCCGCGCTCGACGTAGCCCGACTCGGTCATCCGGTCGACCAGTCGCACCGTCCCCGAGGAGGTCAGCCCGAGCACCTGGCGCAGCAGGTCCACGGTCGGCCGGTCGAGGAAGTGCAGCAGCGCGCAGAGCGCGGCGGCCGCCGACTCCGGCCTGCCGCCCGCGCCGGCCATGGCGTCGGTCATCCGGTCGGCGACCATCAGCGACAGCGCGCCGAGCAGGTTCGCCGTCTGGTCGATCGCGGGCGCTGCGTGTTGCTCAGTCAAGCTCGTAGTCGAACGTGAAGGTCCCGGGCGGCGTACTGGTCGCAACGCTCGTGCCGGAACCGCGCAGCCCGGCCAGGCCCCCGGTGCCAGACCCAGGGATGACCCGCCAGTTGCCGCTGGCCGCGCCGTCAGCGAAGGCGCCGTCGGCCACCATGACGCAGGTGCCCGACCTGCCCGCGATCTGAGCGGACACGTGCTGCAGGCCGGTGTATTCGGCGGTGCCGTCGGCCCGGTAGAACATCAGCGCCTCCCAGGTCGCCTCCCCCTCGATGTCGCCGCTGAGCCGGTAGCCGACCTTCGCCCTGGTGAGCTTGCCCTTGCCGTCGAGGTCCTGGTAGGTCTGCTCGTCCCAGGACGCAACCGTGAACGTGCCCTCGGCCCGTGCCGTCATCGCTGGCTCCTTTCGGTGCGAGCCGGCCGCCTGCGCGGAGTCTCAGAGGGTCCCGCCACACGGTCCCGCAGACCGCCGCCCCGCAGCCTTGGCAGATTGATGTGTGAGTCACACACTAATACGTGCAGAGGGCAGTACGACGGCCGCCCCCTGGTTAGCGTGGGAGCAGGTCGGCTGAAGGAATCAGTTCACCCCGGAGACCGGGCCTGCGCTCAGCCCGGGGGCTGGTGCGTATCCCCGCCCAGCGCGGCACGCAGCAGGTTCTCCGCGGCATCGGCAGCCGTGCGCGCGGTGATCACGTTCGTGTGAGCGCGGTCCAGATCGCCCAGCTGGATGCAGTCGAAGGCGACCCGGGCGTCATGGATCGCGAGTTCCAGTTGCCTGCCTGCCTCGTCGATGTCCACCGGGCTGGTGCCTGCCTCGGGAATGCTCATCGGCCGCCATCCTTCCTGGTACACCGAGCCGGGGCGCCGGTGCTGCCATCCAGGTTCCCCGCCGGATCGCATGCATTCCTCAGTTCTGCCGCGGCCCGGCACGCGACCTACCATAAGACGTCCAGCCCCACCGCACGAGGAAGTGCCTGAATGCCCGAGTTCACGCCCACCGAACTGCTGCCTCTCGGCGCGGATACCACGGAATACCGCCTGCTCACTGCGGACGGAGTGACTCCACGGGGAGCGTTCGGCAAAAAATTCATAGAGGTGGCGCCGGAACTGCTCACGCTTGTCGCGCGCGAGGGCCTGCGGGACATCGCCCACCTGCTGCGGCCCGGGCACCTGCGCCAGCTGCGGTCGATACTGGACGACCCGGAGGCCTCGCCCAACGACCGGTACGTGGCCCGCGACCTGCTGCAGAACGCCTGCATCGCGGCCGGCGGGGTGCTGCCCATGTGCCAGGACACCGGCACCGCGATCATCATGGGCAAGCGCGGCGGCGAGGTGCTCACCGACGGGCGTGACGAAGAGCACCTGGCCCGCGGCGTGTTCGACGCCTACACCCAGCTGAACCTGCGGTACTCCCAGCTTGCGCCGCTGAGCATGTGGGACGAGCGGAACACCGGCAGCAACCTGCCCGCGCAGATCGAGCTGTACGCGGCCCCGGGCGCGGAGTACAAGTTCCTCGTGATGGCCAAGGGCGGCGGGTCGGCCAATAAGTCGTTCCTGTACCAGCAGACCAAGGCGGTGCTGAACGAGGCCAGCATGCTCGCGTTCCTCGAGGAGAAGATCCGCTCGCTCGGCACGGCCGCCTGCCCGCCGTACCACCTGGCGATCGTGGTCGGCGGCACCAGCGCCGAGTTCGCGCTGAAGACCGCCAAGTACGCCTCGGCCCGCTACCTGGACACGCTGCCGTCGGCCGGGTCGCCGTCCGGGCATGGCTTCCGCGACCAGGAACTTGAGCGGCAGGTACTGGAGATCACCAGGAAGATCGGCATCGGCGCGCAGTTCGGCGGCAAGTACTTCTGCCACGACGTGCGGGTGATCCGGCTGCCCCGGCACGGCGCCTCCTGCCCGGTCGCGATCGCCGTGTCCTGCTCCGCCGACCGGCAGGCGCTGGCCAAGATCACCGCCGATGGCGTGTTCCTGGAAAAGCTGGAGACAGATCCGGCGCAGTATCTGCCCGAACCGTCGAAAGAGGACCTCACCGCGGACGTTGTGCGCATCGATCTGACCCGGCCAATGAACGAGATCAGGGCCGAGCTTTCCAGGCACCCTGTCGCGACCAGGCTGGCGCTGACCGGCCCGCTTGTCGTTGCTCGCGACATCGCACACGCGAAAATTGCAGAACGACTGGCCGCAGGTGACCCGATGCCGCGCTACTTTGTGGATCATCCCGTCTACTACGCGGGGCCTGCCAAGACCCCCAAGGGATATCCGTCGGGGTCGTTCGGGCCCACGACGGCGGGGCGGATGGATTCTTATGTGGACCAATTCCAGGCCGCCGGGGGTTCCCTGGTGATGCTCGCCAAAGGCAACAGGTCTGCCGGCGTAACCGCAGCCTGCAAGGCGCATGGCGGGTTCTACCTGGGCTCGATCGGCGGCGCCGCGGCGAAGCTCGCGCAGGACTGTATCACCAAGGTCGATGTGCTCGAGTACCCGGAACTGGGGATGGAAGCGGTGTGGCAGATCGAGGTGCGTGACTTCCCCGCGTTCATCATCGTGGATGACAAGGGGAATGATTTCTTCAGTCCCGCGGGCGGCGCATCGGGCCCGCTGCTCACCATCGGCCGGCGGTGACACTCGCACCCGATTGCCGAATCACTATCGGACTTTGCGATCCGCACGATTGCCATGGCGCCGAGACGGGTGCCTGGACCAACTTCGCGGTGAAACTTAGTGAATTCTTATCTAGCTCACAGGGAAAAGGCCGGCGGATCGGTGTAATCTCCCGGCCATGCAGTCAGTGACCGGGCCAGGACGCGTGGTCGCCGGGCGCTATGAACTGCTGGATTCCGTCGGTCATGGTGCCATGGGCACCGTGTGGCGTGCGCGGGACCTGCGGCTGGATCGCGAGGTCGCGGTCAAGGAGGTCCGGGTCCCCGGGCCAATGACCTACCAGGACCGGAACGTGCTGCGGGAGCGGTCGCTGCGGGAGGCGCGGGTCGCGGCCCGGCTGAGCCATCCCGGCGTGGTCACCGTGCACGACGTCATCGAGGCCGAGGGCACCCCGTGGATCATCATGGAACTGGTGCCGTCCAGGTCGCTGGCCCAGGTCCTGGCCGAGGACGGGCCGCTGCCTCCGGCACGCGCCGCCATGATGGGCATGACGCTGCTCGAGGCGCTGGGCAGCGCGCACGCGGCGGGCGTTGTGCACCGCGACGTGAAGCCGGGCAACATCCTGGTCACCACCGACGGCCGGGCCGTGCTGACCGACTTCGGCATCGCCACCTTGCACGGCGATCCCGGACTGACCCAGGCGGGCATGGTCATGGGCACGCCGGGGTTTTGCGCCCCGGAACGTATCCGGGGCGAGCCCGCCAGCCCCGCCTCTGACCTGTGGTCGCTCGGGGCCACCCTGTACGCGGCCGTCGAGGGACGTGGCCCGTTCGAGGGCCAGGGCAGCGCGATGGCCGTGCTGGCCAACATCGTGCACGGCGACCCTCCCCCGGCGAAGTCCGCCGGCCCGCTGGGACCGGTGATCTGCGCGCTGATGCGGCGCGACCCGGCGGCACGGCCCGACGCGAACACCGCCCGCCGGATGCTGGCCGCCGCGTGCGCCGGTTACGACGGAGGGGCAAGCTCCAGCGCGCAAAGCGCTGGCGGCGTCCCCGGCGAATCAGGGGACCTGGGCACGACGGGATTCGGCAGCACACTCGCGTTCCCCGCCGCACCGCCGCAAGGGATCGAGGGCTTCGCCGGGCAGCCGCCGGCCGAGGCAGAACTTCCCGTCACCGCCCCGGCCGCGGCCGGCGACCCGGGCCAAGACGGGGCGGGGCCCGCCGGGGCGGTGCTGGCCGGGGCTGGCATTGCCGCAGGCGTGGCGGGAGGCGAGTTCGCCGCGACCGTGGCCGCTGCGCCCTCGCTGGGCATGACGGCGGCTACCGCACCGGTGGTGGCCACCGCGCCAGTGGCGGCGGGGCCGGGCTGGGTGCCAAGCGCGACCGGAGCGCCGGGCGCGAATGGGATGCCGGGGCTGGGCGGGACGCCGGGGCCGAGACAGCTGCCGGGCCGCCAGCGGCGGCGGACGGGACGGCACCGGCGCGCACTGCTGTTCGGCGGCGGCGGAACGGCCGTGGTCCTGACCGCCCTCATGGTGGCGCTGGGCCATGCGCACGCCGCACGGCTCCAGGAGATCAGGCGGACGGCCGCCAGCAGCCCGATCACGCCCAGTGGGCCGCTCCCGGCCGGGTACCACTGGTACACCACGCAGGCCTCATCCTCGCCACGCCGGGCCGGGTTCTCGATCGCCGTGCCCGACGGCTGGCACACACGGCAGCACCGCAGCACCACCCTGATGCGCAACCCGGCCACGGACGCCACCATCACCGTTACCCGCGGGGCTCAGGGCGGGCCCGGGCCGCTGCGCGAAGCCGCGTTGCTGGCGGGTGGCCCGCACACGTCGTTTCCCGGCTACCACCAGATCGCGCTGCTGCCCGTCCCGTTCCACGGCACCCTGGCGGGTGCGTGGCGGTTCACCTATGCGCGGCCGGGGGCCGGCAACGAGCAGGTGCTGGAACTGGTCGCCCGGCTGAATACCCCGCTCGGTGCCCAGCCGTACGAGCTGACGCTCACCGCGCCGCGCCGGGACTGGCCAGCCAGCCGGGCCGCGTTCGACGAGGCCATGAACGCCTTCACCCCGCAGTCCTGAGCGCAGCGTCGCCAGCGCCGCTTGACGAGCGGCAGGCCGAAGCCAGCCGCGTGCCGTTCTGCGGTCCGCCAGTCTCGCCCGCTGCCCGCGGCGAGCCACGGCTTCCGCCCGCGGCCGTCATCCACGGCAGGCCCGGACAGTGGCTGAAAGCCCGATGGCCCTGCCGGGGCGGGCCGGCAGGGCCATCGGGGTGACGCTGTCCCGGACCGTCAGCGGCCAGGACGAATGCGGCTAATACCAGCCGCTGGCTTCCTCGTGCGACTCTGCGCCGCAGGGCGAACCGTAGAGCGACTTGATGTATCCCAGGCCCCAGCGGATCTGAGTGGCGGCGTTGGTCTGCCAGTCCGGGCCGGCGCTGGCCATCTTCGAGCCGGGCAGCGCCTGCGGGATGCCGTACGCCCCGCTGCTGGGGTTGCTGGCGTAGACGTTCCAGCCGCTCTCGGTGTTCCAGAGGCTCACCAGGCAGCCGAACTGGCTCGACGACCATCCGTAGGACCCCAGCATCGCCTGGGCGATCTTCTGTGGGTTCCCTGACGGCGCCGGCGCGGCGCCCGTCGCCGCCTGCGAGCTTGGCGACGGTGCTGGCGTGGCCGCGGCGGCCGCCTGCGCGGCAGCGCGTGCCGCGGCCCGCCGCGCCGCTCTACGGTCGGCGGCCCGTTCCGCGGCGCGCCGGGCACGAGCCCGGGCGGCCCCGAGCGAGGCGACCTCGCGGCGTGCCGCGCCCGTCAGCCGTATCCCCCGATCGGGGTGGGCAGCAGAGGGCCTGGCGGCGGGCTGCGAGCCTGCCATCGCCAGCAAGGAGGCTGAGTCTCCGGCCGATGCGCCGGAAGTGGTGACCCCGGCGATAACCGCGGCCGGTACGGCCACGGCGACTCCCGCCTTTGCGACGGTTGTTTTGGACAGTTTGAGGTTGTGCGTGAACAGGTTGCGCTTCTTTTTGTGTCGCGCAGACACCAATAACCTTTGGTCGGGCGCTTTGTGCGCTCGGCTCCCACCCGGGGGCACTGCCGGCCGATGACAAGACGCCCGGCCGGGGCAGAGGCGCGCAGATGTGACGCAGGTTCAGGGCGACGCGTCGCTCGGGGCAACCATCACACACGCGGGTGCTGTCTGCGAACGATTGTGCCGGTTGTGCCAGCTCCGGTACGCCGAAATTGGCCCAAAAAGGCTGTGACAAGAATCACGAGCAGGACCAACATAGGGTAACTAAGCAGAACTCTTAGTAATAGCTGTGACCCTCCCAGAAGGCCCATGCATTACACGGAGTTCCGTATATGGACTTGATGTAGCCCAGCCCCCATTTGATCTGGGTGGCAGGGTTTGTCTGCCAGTCCGCGCCCGCGCTGGCCATCTTCGATCCAGGCAGCGCCTGCGGTATACCGTATGCGCCACTGGCGTTCTCGGCGTTGTACCGCCATCCGCTTTCCCGGGTCCAGATGTTATTCAGGCAGCCGAACTGCGTCTTCGGGTCGAAGCCGAACGACGACATCATGTTGTAGGCGGTGGACTGCGCGGTGCCCGGGTTCGGCGGCGGGAAGTTCACCGTGGTGCCGCCGGCCGTGACACCTCCGCCCGCCGACCCACCGCTCGCGGCGGTGGCACTGGCCGTGCTGGCGAGCTTGGGAGCGCCGACCTGGTGCATCGTGTGGGTGGCGGTGTTCATGACGATCATCTGCTGGCGTGCCTGCATCAGCACGGTCATGGCGCGACTTCCCGGGAGCGAGGCGGCTGCGAAGGCCGCTCCCACATTCGTGTGGTCGGCCCGCACAACCAGGTAGCCAGCGACTGTTGTGCCCATGATGAGGGCGATGGCCGTGGCTGCCACCGGCAGCAGGAAACCAGACCGGCGCGCACGCCTCCTTCCGGGGCTCCGCCTCCGGTGCTGTGACAAGGCAGTCCTTCCGTCGGCCATGCACTCCGGGGCGGGGCGCCCAGGGTGCGGACCGCTGCGGGGCAGGGCAGCGAGTCGCGCGACGGCTGTCGGGGTGCTCCCCGGCCCGGCGCCGGGCGGTGCCCGGGCTCACGGGCCGTCCGCCCTTGGCCATCGGCGATACCTTGCCAGAAGGACAGGTGGGATTCCTGAGAATTCGCGGAAAAAGCTTGTGTCGCGCCCCGCCGTCACGCTCTGTGCAGATCACGGACCGACAACATGTATCGACACAATTACCATCAGTCATTTGGCCGGCCGCTGTGATGATGCATGGGATCGCTGTGGCGGGAGGTACCGATGGACGCCACGATCCCCCACGCAGGTCTCACTCTCCGCCCCCGTTCGGCGACCGAGCGCAGCTAGCTGGCCGGCTTTGCCGGTTCGGGGTCCGCTCCGGCCGTCTCCGGGCCGGGTTCGGGCACGACGTCGCCCGGGCCCGGCCCGGCCGGGAGGGCAAGCACGCCCCCTGGTGCGGTGTCGCGCCACAACTCGGCCATGATCACTTGGCCCGCACCCGCGGTCGGGATCGCGAGCAGGGCCGCGACGAAGCCGCCGAAGAACCCGCCGATCCAGCTGCCGATGGACGCCGCGACCAGGATCGAGACGAGCACGAGCAGCGGGTTGATGCGCACGGTCCTGCTCATGATCACCGGATTGAGCACGTGGTTCTCGAATTGGGTGTAGGCGAGGAAAACGGCCAGGGT
>Ga0070734_10002976_pt1 | contig 18910 bp, 17 predicted proteins | sample Coa_R1_8_FD_66444 | JGI IMG/M metagenome (GOLD analysis project Ga0070734, IMG submission 66444) | Surface soil microbial communities from Centralia Pennsylvania, which are recovering from an underground coalmine fire - Coalmine... | ecosystem: Environmental > Terrestrial > Soil > Unclassified ... | reverse complement strand
GCTGGACTGCACCAGCTGCGCGTAACTCTGATCATCCAGCGGCATCGCCGAGGCCTCCGGCACGTTCTCATCATCCTCGAAGTCACCGGGCACCGTGGTCTCGCGCGGCTGGACCGGGAAAAGCGATGGGAGACGGCCTTTTGAGACCAGTTCGGCGAGATCGGCCTCTCCGTAGGAGCTGAGCTTGGCCACGGCCTGCAGGACACTCGGACACTCTCCAGCGTCGCCGGTCCCTTCGGATCCAACCTCTGGAAATCAGTCATCGGTGCACCGCGTAGAAAGCTTTGACTTGATATTTTAATCCCTGCCCTTTTGGTTCATGCGCGCCAAGCATTGCCTTCCTCCAGCAGGGTTCGGGCAATGTCATCGTCTGCGATGAAAAATCGCTCATCGTTTCGGCGCCGCACGGGGCGCGGAAGTTTCGCGCTGTCGGCCAATCGGCGCAGTCGGCAGACGTTTTCATAGAATTCAAGCAGCCTCTCACCCCCGGCAGGGGCGGCATGAAGACCGATCCTGCCGCCGAGCGCGGCGTTCCAGCCGAGGACCATCGAGGCGTCGATAGGCACTCTGCCGAGCGAAGGGGGATCGGTCATTCCGAGGGTTTCGAGCACGTCAGAGCGTTGTCAGCGCGGCCCCAGACGACCAGCGGCCGGCAACGGCGACGCTTCGAGAGCTGAGTGAGCAACAGCATGGGCAGCATTACTGACCACGCCCAGGTCCGGTCCGCCCTCCCCTCGATCGATGCAATCCGCCATTGCACGCGCGAATCCCACCAGCGCGTGTCCCGCCACGTCATGTCCGCGAACCGGATGTCGACGGAACGCGCCGGGTCGTTGCGGGCTGGCGCAAATCGAGGCAGCGTGTACGGCGTGGGATCCACGAGGGGTGTCAGGAGCCGAGAACGCGCCCTTGGGTAAAGGAAGCCCTGATTATGGGGTAGGAGGGCAGTCTTCGAGCGGCAGGCTCAAGACGGCTGCTCCCACCCCATGGACGGGTCCGCGATTACTTGCTATCTCCGGCCGGGTTTCTCGGTAAGCGTCAGTTCTGCCTTCCCGGCGGTGTCGTCGAGCTGCGGAACGGCCACACGTCGTGGGTGAATCTCAGCGCGAGGAAGCCATTGTCCTGGCAGGTCGTCTGCAGGCTTCTCGTCTCCACGTCGAGATGGACCTGGGCATTGCACCAGTCGGGGCCGCCGGCACGCCATTGCGCGCCGTGATTGGAGCCCGGGCTCGCCACCGTGGTGCCGGCCGGATTGTAGTAGGCGATTTCGCGCGGCCGCCGCGGATTGCGGATGTCGAACACCCGGATCCCCGAGTTGAAGTAGCCGCATGCGAGCGTCGTCGCGTCCTCCCGGTTGTCGACGCTGCAGTAATGGCTGCCGTAGGTGAAGCTGGCCAATCCGACCAGGTCGGGAAGCACTTTGTTGCAGTTGGCCGGGTCGTGCACCTCGAGCATGAGCTTCGACACCACCTTCGGATTCGTCTCGTCCCGGATATCGATGATGCGCGCCATGCTGAACGGTGTCAGGCCGGCGGCGCACGCTTCCTGCCAGCCCGGCAGACCGTTGAGGCCGCCCGATCCCGATTCGTCGACCGCAATCAGATACGGCTTGCCGTCGACCCGGATCGGTATGGTGTGCTGCGCGTGCCCGCCATCCTTCCACACCACCTTGCTGATCGCTTTGAACTGAGCGTTCGGTTTGCGTGCCTGAATATCGCTCGTGTCGAGGATCAGCACTCCGTTCGTCGCCGGCAGACTGGGGAAGCTGGCCGTCACGCCCGGATCGGTGTCGAGCGTCACATAAGCACGCTTGCCGTCGTCGCTGACAGACAGTCCATGGGCCAGAACGCCGGGGTCGAGGGTATAGACCGCCATCAACCTGGGATGGGCCGGATTGGCGACATCCAGAGCCGTGTACTTGGTCGGCACCCCGCGGTCACCGCCGTAATACGTCAACCCGTCCGGAGCGAACGCCCCTTCATGTCCCCGCAGCGTGTCGCCGTTCGGCAACGCCGATGCGTCTCCGTTGCCCGGCGTTCCCATGGGGTTGCTCGACAGAAGCTGCGGATAGCGGCAATCGAGCGTGATGTCGTAGACATCGAACTCCGGCCCTCCCGCGCCGTTCTTGGCGCTTTCGGCAGCGAGCAGCTGACGCCGTGGATTCGTCCTCAGCGATTCCCACGGGTCCAGCATCGAGACGGAGCTCAGATACGCCGTCGGGATCGGCTTGGCGGGATGGGTGACATCCAGCACCACCGTTCCCAGATGCGTGCGGCCGACCGTGGTGGACGCGGTATCGTAGTAGGCGCACTTGTGGCCTGCCCTGTCCTGGAACCAGGCGTGCTGCCAGCTCGCTCCGTCGCCTTTGCTTTGACCCACCAGCTTGAGGTTGCAGTTGAACCCCTTGAACCCGTTCATGCGAAGCGGTGCGGGGACTTGTCCCTGCAGCGCGCCAGCCTTCGCCTCCGTTTGATCCTCCGCGCCGCACGTCGCCTTGGGCACCGTCAACGGTGCCCTGTCGTCGTTGTCGCGATCGTCGTCGTCATCAGCCCACGACGTCATTGCTCCGAGCGACCACGCTGCACCAGTCAGTGCAATGATGCTCCACTTCAGCCACCGCCTCGATCTGCCGCGTACCACGGTTGTCCCCACGCTGTTCTCCTTGTGTAAAGATCCGCCGCGGGCGTTGCAGGAAAGCAGACGACGCAGGACGTAGCGCAAAGCCCGGCGGACAGCGGACGAGGCTACGGAAGCCGGCCTTCAACGTAAATTAGACAAAAGTCGGGTCTTGCCGCGACAGATGAGAGCCACCCAATCGAGACACTGCGCCATGGCCGCCGTCGCCACCGCGGCGCTTCTCTTCACGATAGCTTCATGCAAGCTCCAGCCCGCCGGGCTGGAAGGTGGCGCCACGGCGTCGAGCGTGGCGATGACCTGGGAGCACGCGACGGTGTACCTGCCGGACAGCTTCTTCCCGACGACCCCGGGCGGCATTCAGCTCGATCGTCGTCTGCCGGTCGTTATCTATCTGCATGGTTGCACCGGCATCACTTACACGCACGACGCCGCCTGGGGCAGGTTCATCAAGAGCCTCGGATTCATCGCGGTGATGCCGGACAGCATGGCGCGGCCAGGCCGCAGGAGCAATTGCGATCCTGTGTACAAGACGACCGGACTGTTCCCCCAGGCTGCCGCCATGCGTGACGAAGAGATTTCCTACGCGCTCCAGCGCATCGTAAATGCCAGCTGGGCCGACCCACGCAACGTGTTCCTGATGGGACACAGCGAAGGCGGAGCTGCGGCTGCTCGCGCGGCTTCCCGCGATTTCCGCGGGATCATCATTTCAAGCTGGACCTGCACGAACAGGCGCTCTGCAAACTTCGACGGCATCTCGGCGCCGCTGGAGACCCCGGTCCTCGCATTGGCCTGGGATCACGACGCGTGGTACGCCGGCAAGGCTACAGAGGGCGTCTGCGCCGACAAGTTCGGGTCGCGCAAGGATGCGCGGCAGGTGCTGTTCAAAGGCGCCGAGCACGCGACCTATCAGGAGCGCGAGGCGCGCGACGCGGTCGAGCACTTCCTGCGCGACCACCTCGTCCATTGATCACCCGACTCGACAGTCCATCAGGCGGGGGCAGCCACCCGCTGCCCGGAGAAAGGTCTGAAGGTGAGAGCGGTCATGAACGCTCCAATCCCTAATATCCACGCCACGATATAAAGCCGCCCATAGCTGCCGAAGGCGTCGTAGATCAGCCCGCCGGCAAGCGGCCCGGTCGCCATGCCGAGGCTCCCCGCCATGGCGGTGCCGCCGATGACCGTGCCCATCATACGCAGCGAAAAGTTGTCTCGCGCGAGCGCGGCGTACAGCGGCATGATCCCGGCGTAGATGAAGCCGAACGCGACGGCGACCGTGTAGAACCCGGCCAGATCGCGGGCGAAGTAATACGCGAGCGCGGCGAACGCCTGCAGCAGCAGGCCGGACACGAGGACGCGCTTTGCTCCAAACCGGTCGCCGAGAAGGCCGAACGCGATGCGACCGCCCATGCCGGCCAGCCCCTCCACGCTGTAGATGGAGACGGCAGCCATCATCGGAATTCCGCACGTCACGGCATAGCTGACCGTATGGAAAATGGGCCCGGCGTGCGTGGCGCAGCAAAAGAAATTCGTCAGCAGCAGGATGATGAACTGCGGCGATTTCAGCACCTGGCTGCGCGGCATGGCGTGCGGATGCCCGGCGCCGGCCGTTGGCGACGGTGGCTCGCTTTCCAGCGCAGGCGGACGTCGCACGAGAAGCGACAGCGGGATCATCACGGCGCCGGCCACCCCCGCGATGATGAGCATCGACGTTCTCCAGTCGAAGATCGACACCAGCCACGCCGCCAGCGGCGCCATGGTGAGGGGCGCCATGCCCATGCCGGCGGACACGAGGGACACGGCCAGGCTCCGATGCGTGTCGAACCATCCCGTGACGCAGGCCATCATCGGCGCGAAGATGGCGGCGGTGCCGCTGCCGACAGCGACACCGAAGATCAGCTGGAAAGCGCCGAGCGAAGTCGCTCTGCTGGCCAATGCCAGGCTCGCGGCGAGCATGACCGATCCGCACACCACCACCAGGCGTGCGCCCCACCGATCGGACAGGCTTCCCCAGATGAAGCTCGCAAAGGCCATGGCGAGGAACCCGAGGGTCATGGCGCTCGACACGCCGGTCACCGACCACCCGGTGTCCCGCGAGATCGGCAGCAGGAAGACCGGCAGTGAGAACATCGCTCCGATGGCGACGCAGCTGATCAGGCCGCCCGTCGCCACGATCACCCAGCGATAGGGAAAGGGTGGGCGTTTCTTCGCATTCGCATGCGGAATGGCCATCGCGGCGGCTCCTCCGTGTGAGTGATGTCGACGGTCACATCCGCCGCCATCGGTGGTTTCCCCGGCGCCGGATCTCCTTCCTTGTCGATCGGGGCTGGCCGGAATCGACAGCCCGCTCCATCACAGCCGCGGATCGCGCCTGCCCGTCAAAACCTCGCCGCCACCGACACGAGGACATAGCGGCTGGGCGTGTTGCGGTTGGCCGCCCATCCGGCCCGGCCTCCGAGCTGCCAGTTTTCCGTGATCAGATAAGCCGCGCCGACGTCTTCATAGAGGAGCACTCCGCCGTCGGGCGAACGGGCGATTTGGGGCGCGGAAATCTCGGCAAACGCACGCAGCCGCGGAGTCCACCAGCGGCCCAGAACCAGCCCGAAGATCGCCGAGACGAACCGATCACCGTTCGCCAGCGAGTCGTATTTGATGCCGGGCATCGCGGCGAGATACAGGTCGCCGGGCAGGTCCCAGCTCATGACCGAACGCAGCGAGGGCCGTACGCCTTCGCCGCGTTCGCCGGCCGTTCCAGTGGGCAGCTCGAAATGCAGGAGCCATGCAAGAGAGGGCGCCGCTGATTGTGCGCCCTGATCCTGCACGTGCCATTTCAAGCCCACCGCGACGTCGGCAAAGCCGGTGCCGGTGGGGCTGGACGGCGCGCCCCGTTCCGCTCCGGAGGCGCGAGTCCAGGAGTCGGTCTCGAGGCGCGCCTCCACCGCCTCGGTGACGCCGAACTTCAGCAGCAGCGGATTGGAGAAAGTCCGCTGATCGGCTCCATCGCGGGTGTCCCGCGCCACTGCGGGACCGGTCTCGAACTGGAAGCGCCCTTTGCCGACCGACGCAGAGGACTCGACGAAATCCGGGCCGTCCGTGTCGATGCGGCCGTCCGGCGCTGCCAGGCCGTCCCGGACATGGCCCGCAAGCCCCGCGCACGCCGCTGCGGCAGAGAGGAAGATCCGCCACAAGGAAACCGCCGGAAATGCACCGGCCGCCGCATACGCAGACCTCGCCATAAACACAGAGGCTGCCACAAAGACAGATTTGCCACAAAGACGACGCCGTTCACAGACGGCCCTGCCTCACACACTCGAGATACGGGCTGACGTACGGACATTCGTCATTCGGGTACGCACAATCGCCCCTGCGGTAAAATAGCGCCGCGGCCGCCATGCCTGGAGCCGGTGCATGTCAGTGCATGTCACGGGGCGTTAGCTCAGCTGGTAGAGCAGCGGACTCTTAATCCGTCGGTCGTAGGTTCGACCCCTACACGCCCCACCAATCGCTGCCGGCAAGATCCCGCTGCCCGTCTGGCGGCAGCTCTGGACTTGCTTCGCCTGCGCGCGAGCAGGGCCCGCTTGATCCTCATCAAAGTATCCGGCTGCCGGCGTGGGATTCTTGCGCCGGAGGTGCCCCGCGATGGCCATTGTTCAGGAAGCCCGTCCTGTTCCACAGCAGGCGAAGAGTCTCGTTCGCGTATCCAGTCACGCGGGACTGCTGATCGCTGCCGCTGTCTTCGTGCTCATCCTGCTGATGCCGCAGCCGGCCGGCTTGCCGCTTGCCGGTCAGCGCATGCTGGCGGTGTTCGGCTTCGCCGTCGTCGTCTGGGTCACCGAGGCGCTCGACTACGCCGTGAGCGCCGTCGTGATCGCCGGGCTGATGGCCCTGCTGCTCGGGACCGCTCCCAACCCGGCCAAGCCCGAAGCCCTCCTCGGTACAGTGCAGGGGTTGACGATGGCGATGAGCGGCTTCAGCAATACGGCGCTCACCCTCGTCGCTGCGGCGCTGTTTCTTTCCGCCGCGATGGCCGTGACCGGACTGGATCGCCGCATCGCTCTCGTCGTCATGTCGCGGTTCGGCGCGCGCACGAGCCGTGTCGTGGTCGGCGGCATCGTCGTCGCTACCATCCTGGCGTTCCTGGTGCCGAGCGCGACGGCGCGGGCGGCCGCCGTCATTCCCATCATGATGGGCATCATCGCCGCCTTCGGCGTCGAGCGGAACAGCCGGCTTGCCGGGCTCATCATGATCACGACGGTTCAGGCGGTCAGCGTCTGGAACGTGGGCATCAAGACGGCGGCAGCGCAGAATATGGTCGCCGTCGGCTTCATCCAGAAGATGCTCGGGCAGGACATTACCTGGCTGAGCTGGCTGGTGGCGGCCGCGCCGTTCTCGCTGGCGATGTCGGTCGGCCTGTACTTCATCATGACCACCATGATGCCGCCGGAGACGAAGGAAGTCCCGGGCGGACGCGAAGCGGTGGCGCGGGCCCTGCAGGGCCTGGGCGCCATGTCGGGCGCCGAGAAGCGTCTGCTTGCCATCTCCCTCGTGCTTTTGTGCTTCTGGGCGACGGAGGGCGTCCTCCATACCTACGACAGTTCGACCACCACGGTGGTGGCGATCGCGCTGCTGTTCCTCCCCGGCATCGGCGTGATGGAATGGAAGAAGGCCAACTCCCTCATACCGTGGGGTACGGTGGTTCTTTTCGGGGTCGGTATCGGCCTTGGCACGGCGCTGCTGCAGACGCAGGCGGCGCAGTGGCTCGCCCGGCTCATCGTCAGCGGCTTCGGCCTCAATCAGATGGGGTCGCTGTCCATCCTTGCCGTGATGGCCGCCTTCCTCATCGTCATCCATCTCGGCTTCGCCAGCGCCACCGCCCTCGCCTCAACGATGATCCCGATCGTCATCGCAGTGCTTCAGAAAGTGGAGACGCCGGGCGTCAGCGTCATCGGCATGACGCTCCTGCTGCAGTTTGTCGTCAGCTTCGGCTTCATCCTGCCGGTGAATTCGCCGCAGGGCATGGTCGCTTACGGCACGGAGACGTTCCAGGCGCGGGACTTCATCCGCACCGGCGTGGTGATCACCGTCCTCGCCTACGTTCTGACACTGCTGTTTGGCGCCACTTACTGGCGCTGGCTCGGCTACAGCTAGCGCGGGCGAGGCTGGCGCCGCACCCCCGCGCATTCGCTCAGCGGCACTCCGCCTCGTCGCGGTGTGCGGGCGCCGCGCAGTAGAAGCGGGACGTCTGCCGGTCTTGCTCCCGGCGGGTCTGCTCGTCCTGCTCCCGCCACCGCTGCTGGCGCTCGGTCTCCCGCTCGACCTTCTTATTTTCGTACGCCTCGCGCTGGGCGCGGACGTCCGGGTCGTCGGCGAACTGCCGCAGAATGGCGCTTCGGCTTGCACCCGGAGGCACCGTGCCGCCGGAAAGGCCGGGCGTGACCGTGCCCTGTGCCGAGGCGAGCGCCGGCATCACGATAAAGAGCAGAAATGGCCCGGTTCGCACGCTGACAGGTTAGCGATCACAGTCCGGCCGTTGCGCGACCGCCGCTCCTCTTTCGTGACCTTGTTCACCGCCCGGACGCGGCCTGATCGCCTGTCCCGCCGTCAGATCGCTCAGGGCGCCGCCATCGGGGTGTTCTGGTCGAAGACGAGGCGCCAGTCGCCGTCCGTCCCCCGCTGGAAAATCAAGGTGAGCCAGCTCTCCTGCCGCAGCGGCGGACGGTCCGGCAGGTCTTCGCGATATCGCAGATGCAGCACGGCCACCCCCAGATCGGCGCCTTCGATGAGACGTTCGACATCCGCCTGCAGGCCCCAGCCGCTCATGTCGAACCATGAGCGGTGCGCGTCCAGGAAGGCCACCGCCGAACCGCTGAGCTTGCCCTGCGCCGAGATCAGAACCAGCTGGTCGCGGGCGACGGTGGCGGCGAGAGCGTCGAGGTCCTTCCTCTGAATCGCCTGGAGGTGCCGCTGCAGAGCATCCTGGAAAGTCGCCATGCCATCTCCGGACCGTCGGTGGCGGTGCGAGGCCGGCGCGATCTCGCGTCGTTGGGGAGCCGGGCGCGCTGCCGTGCGAAGCGAAGCAATCGGAACGCCCGCATATCGCCCGACAGCGGCGCTCGGAGGTCGCCGCCAACCTCAACCCGCCCGCAGCGGCGCTCGGAGGTCGCCGCCAACCTCAACCTTTGACGCTCCGGGCCGAGCGCACAAGCCGCGCCGATCCTCGACCCAAGTCAAGCCGCCGAGCCGGGAAAAGACTTCCCTTCAAAGCCGCTGCATCGCGTACATTGGCGCACTGCGCGGGCTGGAGGATCAATTGCGAAACGAGAAGCGTCCGGGTCGTTTGAAGGCCGTCCTGGCGGGCGCTGTGGTGATCGGCGCGGTCGCCGTCGTCGCGTCGGTGCCGCACTGGCCTGCGACCGGGTGGACGGCGACTTCGCCCGCCGCGCTGCCCGATGCCGCTGCTCGCGGCGCCGTCGCGGACCGAGGCGGACAGCCGTCGCCGTTCGCGCCGGCCACAGGCAGCGCAGACCCGGTCGCCCGGAACGCCGTCGCCGCGAACGCCGTCGCCGCGAACGCTGTCGCCGCGAACAGCCTCGCACCGAACGCCGTCGTCCCGAACGCTGCCCCGGCGAATGGCGTCCTCTCGACCGTCACCGCACCGACCGCCCTTCCGTCCGCTCCGGCGGAGTCGCCCCAGGCAGTGTCCGCGTCATACACCGCGGGGCCCGCCGCTGCCGGCTCTGCGGTGGTGGTGACCTATCGCAAAGGAAAGCTGGCCGTTGCCGCGCGCGACGCGTCGGTTTCGGAAATCCTCGCCAGGATCGGCAAGTCGACCGGCGCTGTGGTGGACGCCCCGGACATCGACCAGCGCGTGACGGTGCAACTGGGTCCGCGGCCACCGGCGCAAGTCATGGCGGACCTGCTGCAGGGCCTGCATCTCAATTACGCTCTGCTGGCCGGAGCCGGCAAAGGGCGCCGGCTGGAAGCGATCATCGTGTTTCCCGAATCCGGCAGCGGCCCGCAGGGCGCGACCAGCCTCGAAGACGCGGCGGCGCGCGCCCGCGCGAGGGCGGAGCGGCATCAGCCGGGCAGGCGCGGCGACGACGGGGTGTATGACGATTCGCAAGGCGGGCGATAATTGCGATCCCTTCACGGATGAGCGAGCCATGCGAACCGATCGCCAAGACTGCGGCCTCCGCCGGTCGCCTTTCAAGAGAGCGGCCCTGCTGGGCCTGCTGACGTCGTCCCTGGCAGCAGCCGCGCTGCCTGCACAGGCGGAATGGGATAAAGCCTATCGAGACAATTTCATCAGCGGCTGCGTCAAATCGACTGAGCCGTCAGGGGATATCCAGAGGACCACACGCACCTGCACGTGCATGGAGCAGCACCTGGAGTCGCGGCTGTCCGAGCAGCGGATGATCGAGCTGTCCAAAATGACCGAAAGCCAGGAGAAGCAGGCGGCGCTGAGCCCGCTTCTGCAGGAGGCCAAGGCGAAGTGTGAAGGGGCGAGGTAACGCGGGGTCGGGCGGCCACCCCGTCAGACGTTGTTGATGATGCGCGCCTTGATCGCCTCGTACTCGGCGTCGCTGATCAGCTTGGCGTCGAGCATCTCCTTCGCCTGGCGAAGGCGCTCCACCGAGTCGGCGCTGGCCGCTCCTCCGGCTCCTGCCGCGGCGGCCCCGCCGACGATCTGAACGCCGCCGGCGCGCGCCCGCATCTCCTCGATTTCGCGGACGCGGCGCTTCTCACGCCAGGCCTGATCGTGCGCCTGGCAGATGCGGTACACCTTTTCGGCTTCGTCGCGGCGCAGCCCGCGGTAGACGAGGACGCGTGCACGCCGCTGGTCGCCGGCGAGGTCGGCGCTGGCTTCGGCCATGATGGATAACGTCGCGCTGATGAAGCCGACGTTGATGCGGACTTCTTTCAGGTCCTGCCAGCGCACGTCGACCGGGTCGAAGCCTCCGAACAGGCGGCGATGGGCCGCAATGAACCGTCCGGTGGTGGCGGCGACCACATCGCGCCGGTGCGTGAGGGCGAACAGCCGGTGCTGTACGGCCGATGCTTCGATCGTCTCGCCGGGGATGAGCATCGAGCTGATCTGCTCGAGCAGCCTCGGCTCCGGTGCGGCGGTGTCCGTCATGGCGGTGTTCCTGTCGAATCGCTCGCCGCCGATCATACTGCGGCGGGGAGCGGACCGACGCGCCCGGGGTCTGTCAGTGTACTGTGACGCCGTGGACCAGCCTGAAGAACTGCCGCCGCGCCGCCGCTTCGTTTTTCATCGCGCAGTCGTAGCAGACCCGCTCGCCCTGCGGACCGAATGGTCGCGTGTCCGACTTCTTGCGGCACATGGCGCACCGTGCGAACTTCGCCAGCGCGCGTGATTGATCGCTCATGAAGGTCTCCCTGCGGTTTCCGCTGCAACGCTTTTCGCCAAGGCTAGCGCCTGGGGCCGTGTGCGCAACCGGCTTTTCTCCAACAGCGGAAATCTGACACACTTCGAGCCAGCGAACCCGCTTCTGCCTCCATGAGCCATTTTTGCGCCAGTGTCGAGCTTGCGCTTCCACAGCGGGAGAGCGGGCGCGCGGCCGCGCGTGGCGCTGCCGCCGTGATGCGCGCCGCGGTGGCGATGCGCGCCGCAGTGGCGATGCACGCCGCAGTGGCGATGCACGCCGTCGCCGCCATGGCGCTGCTGTGGACATGCGCCGCGGCTGCACAGCCGGCCGCTGCCGTCTCCGTCGAATTTCCGGTCAGGCCGTTGACGCTGATCGTCCCCGTGGCACCCGGGGGACCGGTGGACATCGCGGCCCGAATCGTCGCGCCGGAACTCGCCAGGCGCCTGGGCCAGGCGGTCACTGTGGACAATCGCCCGGGGGCATCGCAGAAGATCGGCATGCAGTCCATGCTGCGAGCGCCACGAGACGGCTATACGTTCGCGGCGATCTCCCCCGCCTCCGCCACCATCAATCCTCTCATCGATGCCGCTGTCGGATACGATCCGCTGACGGACTTCACCCTGCTTTCGCAATCCGTCGGCTACCGCATGGTGGTGGTCGTGCGTCCTTCGCTGCCGGTCCGCTCGCTTGGAGAGCTGGCCTCCTACGCGCGCGCCCATCCCGGCGCCGTGACTTTCGGCACGGGCGGCAACGGCACGGCGCTGCACTTTTCCACCGAGGAGCTGCTGCTCAAGCTCGGCGTGCGCGCCGTGCATGTCCCGTACAAATCGGACGCGCCGGCGTTCAACGATCTTCTGGCGGGCCAGATCGACATGATGCTGGCGGCGGTCACGCAGGCGGCGCCGACGGTCGAAGCCGGGCGGGTCATCGCCCTGGCGACCAGCGGTACGGAGCGCGCCCCGCAGCTGCCGAATGTGCCGACGTATGCGGAGACGGGGCTGCCGCAGCTGCAGCACTACAGCTACCGGTCGTGGGTGGGGTTCGCGGCGCCCGCCGGCATTCCGCCGCCGGCGGCGCAGCGCCTGGAAAAGGCGCTCGCCGAAGCAGTCCGTGCGCCCGCAGTGCGCGAATCGCTGCTCGGCAAGGGCTACGAGATCATCGGCTCCTCGCCGGCGCAGTTCACCGAGGAGATACGCGACGAGATGGAGCGCAACCGCGCCGTCGTCGCTGCGGGCGGCATCAAGACCGACTGATGCAGCGCGATCCCATCGTCTTCCGTGCCATCGGGCAGCCGCTGCCGCGCAAGGAGGATTATCGTCTGCTCACCGGGACCGGGTCGTTCAGCGACGACCGGCGCGCGAAGGGCGAGGCGTATGCCGTCATGGTTCGATCGCCCCATGCCCATGCGCGCATCGGCGCCGTCGACATTCGCGCGGCGCTCGGCATGCCGGGCGTGCTGGCCGTGTACACCGGCGAGGATTGCGTCGCCGACGGCCTGCGTCCCATCCCTCACACGCCTCTTCCTTCCACGCGCCACGACATGAAGCTGACCGGGCCGGGCGGTGCAAAGATCTTCGCCGGGCCGCACCACCTCCTGCCGTGCGACCGGGTGCGCCATGTCGGTGAGGCGGTGGCGATGGTCGTGGCCGAGACGGCGGCTCAGGCCGCCGATGCGGCCGAACGGGTGCAGGTCGACTACGAAGAGATGGCCGCCGTGGTCGACGCCGAACAGGCGCTGCAGCCAGGCGCTCCGCAGCTGTGGCCGCAGGCCCCGCACAACCTGCTCGTCGACTCGCTGTTCGGCGACGGGCCCGCCACGGAGCAGGCCTTCGCCGCAGCCGATCACATCGTTCGCATGCGCCATGTGATCCCGCGCGTCACCGCCGTGGCGCTCGAGCCGCGATCCGCGCTGGGCGAATACGATACGGAGACCGGACGCTATACCCTGCACGCCGGCAGCGGCGGGGCGGTGCGGCAGAAGCACGAGATCGCTGCGGCGCTCGCGATCGACCCCGACCGCCTGCGCGTCGTGTGCCGCGAAGTCGGCGGCAACTTCGGATCGAAGAACAGGCCGTATGTGGAATATGGCCTGGTGCTGTGGGCGGCGGGCAAGCTGCACCGCGCGGTCAAGTTCACGGCGTCGCGCTCGGAAGCTTTTCTGTCGGATTACCAGGGCCGCGACCTGGTCAACCATGTCGAGCTGGCGCTGCGCGCCGACGGTACTTTCCTCGGCATGCGCGCCCGTCACATCAGCAACGTCGGCGCGCGCTGCGTGTCGCTCTCCCCTCTGGGCAAAGGGGCCGGCCTGATCACCGGTCCCTATCGGATCGCCGCCGCGACGCTGCGGGCGCAGGCGGCGTTCACCAACACCATGCCGACCAATGCTTACCGCAGCTCGGGACGGCCCGAGGTGACTTACGCCCTGGAGCGCTTGATCGACCGCGCCGCGCGCGAACTGCGGCTCGACCGTGTGGCTGTGCGGCGGATGAATCTGGTGGCCCCCGGCGCCATGCCGTACACCAACGCGGTCGGCGCGCGCTACGACAGCGGCGAGTACGAAAGCAACATGGACCGGGCGATGCGTCTGGCCGACTGGGGAGGCTTCGACGATCGCCGCCGCGCCGCGCACGCGAAAGGGGTGCTGCTGGGACGCGGCCTGGCCAACTACGTCGAGTCCTCCATCGGCTTTCCCCGCGAACGGGCGGAGCTGTCCGTCGCGCCCGACCGGGTGACAGTGGTGATCGGGACTCAGCCCAGCGGCCAGGGCCACGAGACCAGCTTCGCGCAGGTCGTCTCCGACCTGCTCGGCGTGCCGGTGGACGCCATCGACGTGAACATGGGCGACACCGACGTCGTGCGGACGGGCGGCGGTTCGCATTCGGGCCGCTCCATGCGCCACGCGGCCACGGTGCTTGCCATGGCGGCCGACCGTCTGATCGACCACGCCCGCCGGCTCGCCGCGCAATTGCACGGGATCGCGGTGGACGATGTCGCCTGGTCCGACGGCGCTCTGCATCTGTCGTTCGGCGCGCCCCGGCCGGCTGCACACTGCGGATTGCTGCAACTCGCCGCCGAGGCGGCAGCGCGGGGGCTGCCGCCTGAATTCGCCGGCGGCCTGCACGCCGACGCCGACAACGAAATGCACGACCCCGTGTTTCCCAACGGCTGCGCGGTGTGCGAGTGTGAAGTCGACCCGGAAACGGGGAGCGTGCGCCTCACCCGCTATGCGGCGGTGGACGATGTCGGCCGCTGCATCAACCCGCTCATCGTCCATGGCCAGACCCACGGCGCCATCGCGCAAGGCATCGGGCAGGCGCTGGGCGAGCGCTGCTTCATCGACGACATATCGGCGCAGCCCCTGTGCGGCACGTTGATGGACTACGGCCTGCCCCGCGCCGACGATCTGCCGTCGTTCAGCTGCGAGATCGTGGAGGTGCTGTCGCCGACGAATCCGCTGGGCATCAAGGCCGGCGGTGAAGGGGGCACGACGCCGGCGCCGGCGGTGGTCGTCAGCGCCATCCTCGATGCGCTGGCGCCGCTCGGCGTGACGGAACTGGAGCTGCCGGCCACGCCGCACAGGGTGTGGCGAGCGATACGCCAGGCTAAAACCGCAAGCTGAACGCGGCGCCGGCGGCCGCGGCGCCGGCGACGACCGCCACGGGGGGCGCGCGCCACGCCGTGAGCAGGATGAAGGCGACCAGGGCCAGCGCGAAATCGCGGGGAGCGTGGATTGCGCTCGTCCACACCGGGTTGTAGAGGGCGGCCGCCAGGATTCCAACCACCGCCGCGTTGACGCCGCGCATGGCCGCCCGCGCCCCGGACCGCGTCCGCAGCGCTCCCCAGAAGGGCAGCGCGCCGACCACCAGGAGGAGACCCGGCAGAAAGATGGCGAAGAGCGCGACGGCCCCGCCGCCGGCGCCGCCGGGGCCGATGCTCATGACGGCACCGAGAAACGCGGCGAAGGTGAAAAGCGGACCGGGGACCGCCTGCGCGGCGCCGTAGCCGGTGAGAAAGACATCGTCGCTCACCCAGCCCGGCTGAACGACGGCGTCGCGCAGCAGCGGCAGCACGACGTGGCCGCCGCCGAAGACCAGTGCACCGGAGCGGTAGAACGCTTCCCACATGGCGGCCGCCGGTGCTCCGCTGATGTGGCGCAGCACGGGCAGGCTGACCAGCAGGGCGGCGAACAGCGCCAGTGCGCCGATGGCGACGCGGGTCGACACGGTCGCCGCCAGCGGTCGCGGCGGCGCTGCGGCATCGCTGGGCGACAACCACAGCCCGGCGACGGCTCCCGCTGCGATGGCGGCCAGCTGGCCGGCCGATCCGGCGAGGCAGAGCAGAGCTGCCGCCGTGGCGATGGAAGCGCGCACGCGGTCGGGAGCCAGGGAGCGCGCCATGCCCAGCACGGCCTGCGCCACGATGGCGACCGCCACGATCTTCAGAGCGTGCAGGGCGCCGTCCCAGGGCGGTTGCTGGAACCAGCGCAAGCCGTAGGCGAACAGAATCATCAGCACGGCGGAGGGCAGGGTGAAGCCGGCCCACGCGGCGAGCGCCCCTGCACCGCCCGCCCGCAGCAGGCCAATGGAAAATCCCACCTGGCTGCTGGCGGGACCCGGCAGGAACTGACAGAGCGCCACCAGATCCGCGTAGGATTCTTCGTCCAGCCATCGTCGCCGGACGACGAATTCCTGACGGAAATAACCCAGGTGCGCGATCGGGCCGCCGAAGCAGGTACAGCCCAGGCGGGTGAAGACGGCGAGCACTTCGAGCGGCGTCGCCGCCCGCCGGCTTCGCACGCCGTCGTTCAGGAGCCCTTCGATTTCCACAGGCCCAGGGGGGCGCCGGTCGGATCGATGATGATGCTCAGCCATCCGGCCCCGGGAATCTCGGTGACATCCTTGACGATATTGGCGCCGAGTGAACGTGCTCTCTCGGTTGCGGCGTTGATGTCGCTCACCAGCACATAGGCGAGCCACATCGAGGGCGCACCCGGCATCGGATGCTGCATCATCCCGCCGCCGGTGCCCTCGCCGACGTTGATCATGGTGTACGTGCCCATCGGCATCGGGACATCCTCCAGCTTCCAGTCGAACAGCCTGGTGTAGAACTCCCTGGCTTTCGCCGGATCCTGCGTGTTCAGCTCGATGTGCACGAACGGATTCGCCATTGCAGCTCCTCAGCGGTTGATGGCATGGGCTACGGATTATCTGCCTCGGCTCGCGATTGATCCACCGCGCGGGGAACGGGGTTTGCTTACGCTTGCGCCGATCGCCCGGTGGACCATTTCACTGTTCGCCAGGGGCGGACCATCGCACCGGGCGCCGGGGCTGGACGCGCGGTCGGGCGCTGGCTATGCTGAGGCCGCTATGCAGCCCGCGGGCGGCTGTGTAAACATACGATGGTCCGGGAGCAGACCGAAGGAGCAAGCGATGGGCCGAACGGCGGTGGGGGCGGGATTGGCGGCGATCGTGCTGGCTGCGGCAGGCGGCTGCACTACTGTGCCGGTCTATGAGACGTCGGGCGGCTTGCTCGCGAACGAGTGGGGGCGCGAGTTGTTTTTCTACCGCGGCGCCGCACCGGAAGCGCAGGGCTTCGGATGCGGCGCGGAGTGCTCCGCCGCCTGGACGCCGCTGTACGCGGGTCCATACGACGTGGCGCGGCACGATTACACCATCCTCGTTCGCGACGACGGCAACTGGCAGTGGGCGTACCGCGGGCTGCCGATCTATTTCTATTCGGGCCGTATGACGGCGCTCGCCCAGGATCCGCAGATGCGTGCCGGACTCTGGGTGCCGCTGACGCGCAGTCCCGACACGCGGGACGCTCTGCAGTAACGATCCGGACATTCCGCCTCAGGGCTTCAGCGGCGGAGTCCACTGGTAGATCCACGTCTCGCTCAGCGGTTCGCCATCGGCCCGCAGGAACAGACGCAGATCGATCGGTGCGCCGCCGAGGACATCCGGCCGCAGGTCGAAGGTGGCGCGATAACCGTTGATGGATTCGAGAGTGCGCGCGACAGCGAACTCGATCTGGCCGCGCGACGCGCTCACCACCGGCTCCACCTTGGCATCGCGGGCCATCAGCCCGAGGCTGCCGCCGGCGAAGTCGACGACGAAGCGCCACGAGAAGTAGGGCCGCTTCTGGCCGGGCGGCCCGCCGAGACCGGCGCGGGTGGCGATGACCCGGGCGAGAGGCGTGGCGGCGGGCAGGCGCTCGCCCCAGTGGAGGCGGTAGGCGTACAGGAGCTCCTGGCCGCGCTGCGGGCGGCTGGCCGGGTTCCAGAACGCGACGATGTTGTCGGCCGTCTCGTCCTCGCTCGGCAGCTCGACCAGCATCACCGCGCCTTTGCCCCAGTCGTTCTTCGGCTCCACCCACACGCTCGGACGCCGCTCGTAGTACACCGAATCGTCCTGATAGTGGTCGAACACGCGGTCGCGCTGCAGCAGTCCGAAGCCGCGCGGATGCTCGTCCAGAAAAGTATTGACGCGCATCTCGGCCGGATTGGACAGGGGGCGCCAGATCCACTCGCCTGGCCCGGTCCACAGGGCGAGGCCATCGGCGTCGTGGATCTCCGGTCTCCAGTCGCTGCGGATGCGATGGTCGTTCTCGCCGGACAGGAACATGCTGCTCAACGGCGCGATGCCGATGCGATCGATGGCACGCCGCGGATAAACAGCGGCGTCCACATCCATGACCAGCGTGTCGGCGGGATAGATGTCGAACCGGTAGGCGCCGGCCGCGCTCGGCGAGTCGAGCAGACCATACACCGTCAGGCGGCCGGAGTCGCGCTCGGGGCGCTCCAGAAAGAACGCGATGAACAGCGGAAACTCTTCGGCGCGATCCATGCCGCAGTCGATGGCAAGGCCGCGCGCAGACTGCCCGTACTGCAGCGTGCCCCCGACGGCGCGGAAGTAGCTCGCTCCGAGAAAGGCCACTACATCGCGCGACCAGTCGGTGTGATACATGAGGCGAAAGCCGGCGAAGCCCAGATCCTTGGGGAAGCGCACGTTGTCAAGACCGCTCCGTGCGACGTCGAACATGGCCGGGTCGTAGGCGATCTCATAGGCCCGCCCGTCGGCCACTTCGAAGATGTGCACCGGTGTCCGGTAGAACATGCCCAGATGGAACATGCTGGCGCGAAAGCGCACCTTGTCCTTCGCCCACAACGCGCGGTCCGGACGAAAACGGATGGACTGATACTGATCGGCATCCAGAGCGCTGATGGGGGCGGGCAGCCGGGTGCTGGGCGGGCGGTAGATATCGTTGGCGAGCGCGCGCGCCTGTCCCTTCAGTGCCGCGTAGCTGAACTGCACGCCGTTGGGGCGCGGACTGCCCGCGGCGGCGCCTGCCGCCGGGATGCCCGCCCACCATTCGGCCGCCAGGGCGGCCGATCCCTTGATGACATCGCGTCGTCGCATCGAGCTTCTGTCGTTCGCCGGTTCTGCGCAGGAGGCGCTCCGCGCCGCGTGCGTCAGCGCCTTCGCGCCGAGCGCGTCAGCGCCTCCGTGCCGCGCCGCGGGAGCGTTTCCGTGCCGGGCGCGGGCCGATCATAGCTTGTTCCCTCGCCGTCGCCGTGCGGCCGAAGGCTGTGGAAGAACTCACGACGGCCGCAATGCCCTGTCTGGCGCCGCTCAGGTTTCCTCTGCTGCAGCCGTTTTCCGCTGAGGGCGGACTCCATACGGAAGCGCAACGCCATGTCGAACTCTCATCCAGGGCGCATCACGGTCGGCAGCGGGATATCCGCGGGCGTCGCTGCGAGCGGCATCAGCTTCGTGGAAGTGGTGGTCCTGGTCCTCGTTCTGGGCGTCATGACCATGGCGGCGGCGCCGGGGGCGGTCAATTCACGTTCGGTCGCCCTGACCGAGGCCAGCTGGTCGCTCGGTCAG